>WBZP01000368.1_pt1 | contig 47539 bp, 36 predicted proteins | sample 5204301 | NCBI WGS metagenome assembly WBZP01 (sample SAMN12412401, study PRJNA552823) | activated sludge metagenome | isolation source: activated sludge from nitrification reactor of wastewater treatment plant... | place: USA: Pennsylvania | collected 2017
GTGAAAAAACATATCACATCAAAATCGCGGGCCATCACTTCCCGGATATCGTTGCTGATGATTTTATAGAGCACCGGTATGGCATATTCGCATTGATGGTTTTTAAGCCAGTTTGTGATTTCACTGTCAAAGGATTCTGAACAGGGATACAGGAATTTTTCATTGTCCTTATGCTTGTTGATTACATCAAACAAGCTCTTGTTAACACCATCGGCTCCGTAAAAAACCTTTCTTTTGCGGTACAGGATAAATTTCTGAAGATACAATGCCACCGCTTCTGTAATACAGAAATACTTGGTATCCTGCGATACGGTAACCTTCATCTCATCGCAGATCCTGAAAAAATGATCGATGGTGTTTCGGCTGGTGAATATTACGGCTGAATAGGCGGCAATGTCAATTTTCTGTTTGCGGAATTCCTTTGCCGGAATGCCTTCCACAACTATAAAAGGATGGAATTCAAGAGATACCCCGTGCTTATTGGCCAGGTCATAATAGGGCGATTTGGTACCTTCCGGTTTCGGTTGTGTAATAAGTATCTTTTTAACCTTTTTATCTGAAGCAACCGCCGTTGTTAAATCCTTTTTTATCATACTTATATCTCCGCTGATGCTGCAAAATTATAAATTTTTACTCATAAACAACAAAGCAGCTTTGTAAATGAGCGCCAAAGGGATTATTTCGATACCTGCTATGAACAGGAAAAAATGCAAACGGCTCACCTGTATCCTGTTTCTAAGAAGGCTGTAAGACCTGAAAAAACGGAGGAGCAGCATCAGGCCGATCAATACATAAGAGATGATCAGGGCAAATTCTACTACCTGCCTGTCGGAGAATGCAATAATGATCATCAGCGGAATGAGGTAAATGGCCAGGATCTTATTAACCAGGAAAACAATGAATACATAAGTATCTGCCTCATGATTAAACCCGGTTACCCAGCCGGCGAATTTAAGTACCATGTATTTTACCAGATAGATGATGGCTAATATAGCCGTACAAAACAAAATTACTTTCCAACCCTGCAGGTTACCCGGTTTTTCAAAGTAATTCAGTAACAGGTATACGTACGCGCCTCCAATGAGTACAAACAAAGCGTTAAAAAGCAATGATGGAAGCTTGTCCTGCAACAACTGGTCGGTAAGCTGGCTTTGCCTCAGCGATGTATTAAAGAAAACCCTGAACAGGTTGGAGAAATACCTGGGAAAAATAAATTTCATTAAGGCAAAAACAAAGACCAGCGAAAATATGGTATAAAACAAGAGGTCCTTCGATTGCCGCTTCTTTTCGCGCTGGATAAAATTTGTTGCTGCGCTGTCCGCATTTAAATAATGGTTATCATCCAGCAGCCGCTGCAGGGGGGTTTGTACGGTTGCTTTAACGGACGCAATTACAGTATCTTTCAGGCCGGCTGATGAACTGTCTTTATGAACCAGGCTATCTGTTAAAGGCTTGCCTGCAGGTTCCCTTGCTGCTGAATCCTGCTGCTGTGCCAGGGAATAACTTATTGCCAGGCTCATATACAGCAAAAATAATAGTAACCGCTTCAGCATGCGTGGTTGTATTTGATGCAAAAATAGTTTGCTGCCGGTAAAGTTTTAAAAGTAATTGACATATCCGAAATGCAGTTTGGATGCATTGCCCAGATTGAATGTAACATCATTCCTTTTTCCCAGTGCATAACTGATGTTAAGCAAACCCGCTTTTGTTTCATAAACAAGCCCCAGTCCGCCGGAAAAAAAATTATTATTTACATCCACTTCCCTGTACCTGTTTTTCACCAGCCCGCCGTCGGCAAAAAAGAACAGGTATGAATTGAGCGAAATCAGGCTTCTGAATTCTGCTGTAAGCACAGCATACCTGGATGCATAGATGCTTTCTTCGTCAAAGCCACGCATCAGTTTATATCCGCCGATCTGGAACAGTTCATTCCTGAAAACAACCGGGCTTTCGTAAAAGCCTGCATGTAAAGCCGTTTTAAAAACCGACGATTTACCAACCGGGAAATAATGGGCTGCGGAAAGCTTCACCCGTAACTGGTATACATCCGGTTTAATGGAATCATATAATGAGGCATAATTGAATGAAGGGTCTTTTATGCTTATGATGTCATTATTTTTCCTGATATTCTTTATTCCGACTGAACCCGTAACACTCACTTCATTTCCATTTCGCGGGTTAAACCGGTAATTGCTGTTCGTCCAATCATAACTTAAACCGATATTCACTGAATTGATATCAATATTGGCCGGTAAACGTTTATCGGCTTTTATCGCATTGGTATCGATAGCGCCCGCCAGCAACCCGGTATTTTGCCATTGTACGAACAGTTTACCGGATTTGTTTGCTGATATCACATAAGCGAGCCCAAGTTGTGCATTGATCTGCAGGAAACTGGAATCTTTCCTGAAGAGGTCGAACAGGAAATCAAGCCCGAAAGCTGTGTTGAAAATATACGGCTGGTTATACCCGAGGGTAAGCCTGGGAGATTTTTGCTGCAGTTGCTGCCATTTCAACAGTATTGATTCACCCGATCCGAACATGTTCTTCAGGTCGAGGTTAACATCTCCTGTCAACTGCATCTTTCCCGATTGGCCCGAACCGGGCAGCAAACCCACCAGGAAATTCACCTGGCTGCTTCTTTTCGGTTTTACATACAGGTTTAACACGCTTCCCGCACCAAGCATGGTAAGGTCTGATGGCTGTACAGGTGTTATGTACGGCAGTTCTAACATTCGTTTATCCACCTGCTGCAGTTTCACCTTGTCGTAAACGCTTCCATTAAAAATATTCAGGTAACGCTGAAGGAATTTTTTTTTCAGGTTCGCTTTCCCAAAAACCCTGATGCTGTCAATATAATACAGCATCCCTTTATCCGCTTTCAGTATGGCGATGATCTTATCATCGGATACCTGCACCGAATCGAGGCTTACGGAGGCAAACGGATGGCCTTCATGTTCATAATAGTCGAGCAGCTTTTGCTGTAACAGCTGCAGCCTGGTTATGTTAACCGGTTTGCCGGCAAAATCCTTTTCCAGGAAACCGGCTTCGTCCAACGCTTTTTGGTCAATGTTTACAGGCCTTAGCTGAATCCAGTTATACCTGGTTCCGGGGTATAATAACACATGAAAAACCGAATCTGACCTCCACATACTATCAACAGAAGCCACCGGGAATCCTTTTGTAGCAAGCAGTGAAGGAATTTTCTGAACATATGCTGCAGCGGCATCGTATGTATTGAATGATTCCTGCAATTGTAAAGACTGAATATCAAAGGAACTATCTTTGCCGATTACAGTAAAAGAGAGCATCACTTTTTTCTGGTCTGAGCCCTTTTGTGCGGAAGCATGGATGAACAGGCAGCCCGAAAAGCATACCAGCAGCCATGTATTTACCAGGAATTTTCGGGTGATGTTCATGCAGTAAAACATCAAAAGTACTAAAAGTAAACCTACATCCATTGGCCGGCGTATACATACACATCCCATTTTGCAAACAAGCTTGCACCTATTGCAATTTTCATTTTTCTGCGTCGCTTGCACTAAAGGATCAAATGCTGGAAGCAATAAAAAAGGAAATCAGTCTTACCGGATATTATGAAGATGACGGCCCCAGTATCAGCAGCATTTATTTCGGTGGCGGAACACCCAGTTTGCTGTACGCATCAGAAATTAAGAATTTGCTGATACATGTTAACAATCATTTTGAAGTGGCGAAGCATGCGGAAATAACCCTGGAAGCCAATCCCGACGATATTAACCCGGAAAAACTGGATGCATGGCTGGATGCCGGCATTAACAGGCTTAGCCTGGGCGTTCAAACATTCCTGGAGGAAGAACTGCAATGGATGAACCGTGCCCATCATGCGGGTGAAGCCATGCAGGCAATCAAAGACATTAAAGAAGCAGGGTTTACCAATTATTCAGCCGACCTCATTTTCGGGTCTCCGTTTCAATCGGATGAAATCCTTAAAAGGAACCTTGAAATACTATTTGCCGAAGCGGTACCGCATATTTCCGGTTATGCGTTAACGGTAGAAAAGCATACGGCTCTTTATCATCAGTCGGAAAAAAAGGGGCTGCTAAACATTGATCCGGCAAAACAGTCAGAACAGTTCCTGCTGTTGATGGATCTGATGGAAGCCAACGGTTACGAACATTATGAAATAAGCAATTTTGCCAAACCCGGCATGAGGAGCAGGCATAACAGCAGCTACTGGTTGCAGCATCCCGCAGGATATGGCGTTCCTTATTACGGATTCGGGCCTTCAGCCCATTCATATAACGGCCTTAGCAACAGGAAATGGAATTTGGCAAACAATGCGCTTTATATAAAATCGATTGAAATGGGAACCATTCCCTTTGAGGAAGAAGTACTTTCTCCGGTTCAGCAACTGAATGAATACATCATGACATCGTTAAGAACCATTGAAGGCATAAACCTGGCGCTGATTAAGGAACATTCCGGGATAGATACTTATGAAACGTTATTGAAATCTGGCAGCAAGCATTTGTCATCCGGCAACCTGGCCTTGCGTGACCAGGCGCTTGCTTTAACTAAAACGGGAAAACTTTTTGCAGACGGTATTGCAGCAGACTTGTTTTTTTAATGTGTTTTTCCTGTTGCTTATACCAGGTTTTTTTCTATAAAGCTGAACCCTTCACTGGCCGGCAGTTGCTGCCATAATACCTGGTAAACGGTTTCAGCAATAGGCATACCGGCTCCTATTTTCCGGTTAATGATGTGCATGCATTTGCTGGCATTATATCCTTCGGCCACCATGCTCATCTCCAGTTGGGCAGCTTTAACAGAATATCCTTTGCCAATCATATTACCAAATGTGCGGTTACGGCTGAAAAGCGAATAACAGGTTACCAGCAGATCTCCCAGGTAAACAGAAGAAGCATAGTTATGATGCGGCAATGTTTGCGGAGACTTGTCCGTTTCCAGGTATCCCACTTCTGCATTCAGGATACCTGCTTTGCGTAAAAAACCGGCCATTTCATCTGCGCTGTTTGCTATGAGCACGCTTAGAAAATTATCGCCGTAATCAAGCCCGTGAGCAATGCCTGAACCAACGGCATAAATATTTTTAAGTACCGCAGCATACTGCACGCCATATATATCGCTGTTTTCTATGGTATTGATATAAGCTGATCTGAAAGCCTGTGAAATGAGGGATGTGTACGCTTTATCCACACCGGTGAACGTAAGGTAAGACAGTTTTTCTGCCGCCACTTCTTCTGCATGGCAGGGGCCGAGTACCGTAAAATAATCTTCTATCGGAAAATTAAAATGCTGTTTGAGGTAATCATTCAGCAATACATTCTCTTCGGGTAAAATCCCTTTGATGGCAGAAATGATCTTTTTGCCGCGAAAGCAGCCTTTATCAAGCGAAGCAAGCACTTCTGCAGCAAATGCTGAAGGAATAGCAATCAAAATAACATCCGAATGTTTTATAACGGTTTCCGGATTGGATGTTAATTCCAGTTTACTGATATCCAGGTGGGCAGATGGCAGGTACTGCGGATTATGATGCCTTTGTTTCAGTTGTTCAATCGCCCACTCGCTCCTGTTCCACCAATAAATGCGGTGCCCCTTGTCTGTTAAGATTTTTGCCAATGCTGTTCCCCAGCTTCCGCTGCCTAGTATTCCAAATTTCATCGTTAAAACCGTTTAAGGGTTTAAGGGTTTAAATCGTTTAAAGGTTGTGTGTATGCTAACATTTCAACCATCAAACTTTAAACCTTTAAACGAATTGCTATAGTCCCAATTTTTCCACCGCCATCTGTGCTGCTATCTGACTGGCGTCTTTCTTATTATATCCTTTAGCCTGTGAAACGAGTTCGCCGTCTACCGTTGCACCGATAGTGAACAAACGCCGGCCGTTTTCAATCTTTTCTTCCAGGGTTTCAAATTCCAGTGCTTTACCATTTTTGTTGGCCCAACCGTAGAGTTTGTTCTTGATATTGATTTCAATACCTTCCAGGTCGTCGGTGAACAGGTGCGGGAAAATAATGAACTCTTCTACCCATCGCTGTGTTTTTTTGTATCCCTTATCAAGGAAAACGGCGCCTATCAATGCTTCCAGTGTATTTCCGAAAATCTGCGAGATTTTCAGGGCATTATCAAATTTGTTATAGAAGGTAATTTTTTTCAATCCCATTTTCAGGGCAATCTCATTCAGTTTTTGCCTGTTTACCATTTTGCTACGCATCTCGGTTAAAAACCCTTCGCCTTTGTACGGGTATTTCTTAAACAGGTAATGGGCAATGATGGAACTTAAAACCGCATCACCCAGGAATTCCAGGCGTTCATTGTTTTCGTCTGCGCCTTCACGTACCGATCGGTGGCTTAATGCAGTCTTGTATAAGGATACATCTCCCGGCGAAAAACCAAGTACATTGTTGAGTTGCTTCTTGAACTCTTTCCTCCTGGCGTCTTTCTCAAAAAAGGTTTGTAGGAATTTCAAAACAGGCTGATATGTTTTTCCGAAATTAAAGTATTTGTTTTAATTAAAACAGGTGCTTTCGTTTTCGGATGCGGGAAAAAGTATCAAAGCAATATCAGGCTACATATTTTTTTACGATCACGGAAGCGTTATGCCCACCGAATCCGAATGTATTGCTGATGGCTGCTTTAACAACCCTATGCTGCGATTTATTGAATGTGAAATTAAGTTTGGGATCCAGTTCCGGATCATCTGTAAAGTGGTTGATGGTAGGAGGAACGATATCTTTGGTTACAGCCATGATACAGGCAAGGGCTTCCAGAACGCCTGCTGCTCCCAGGCAATGGCCTGTCATGCTTTTGGTAGAACTGATATTGAGGTTATAGGCATGATCGCCAAATACACTCAGGATGGCTTTTGTTTCAGCAATATCGCCCAACGGAGTAGATGTGCCATGAACATTGATATAATCGATGTCTTCGGGTTTCATCCCGGCATCTTGTAGGGTAACATTCATAACATTTTTTGCACCCAGGCCTTCGGGATGTGGCGCCGTAATATGGTGGGCATCGGCTGTTGCGCCGCCGCCGGCAATTTCGCAGTATATTTTTGCACCGCGTGCCAGGGCGTGTTCCAGGCTTTCCAGCACCAGTACACCAGCACCTTCGCCCATCACAAAACCGTCGCGGTCCTTATCAAACGGGCGACTGGCTGTTGCCGGATCGTCATTCCGTTCGCTGAGCGCTTTCATGGCATTAAATCCGCCAACACCTGCAGCACTAATTACGGCTTCGCTGCCACCGGTGATGATGATGTCTGCCTTATTCAGCCTGATGGTATCAAATGCGTCAATGATGGCATTGGTAGATGATGCACAAGCACTTACCACAGCAAAATTGGGCCCGCGAAAACCATTACGGATAGAAATCTGACCGGCTGCAATATCCAGGATCATTTTAGGGATGAAGAATGGATTAAAACGCGGTGTTCCATCACCCGAAGCAAAATTGATCACCTCTTCCTGGAAAGTGATCAATCCGCCAATTCCGCTGGCGAAAATGACACCAACCCTGTCAGGGTTAACATTATCTTTTGTGATACCGGCATCCTTAACCGCTTCATCGCTGGCAATGAGTGCAAACTGGCAATACCTGTCTATTTTCCGGGCTTCCTTTCTATCAAGGTAGGTAGTAGGATCGAAATCTTTAACTTCACAGGCAAACCGGGTTTTAAATTTAGTAACATCGAATTGTTTGATGTAATCGCAACCACTAACGCCATCGGCCAAAGACTGCCAATATGCATCAACAGTTTTACCCAATGGAGTAAGGGCTCCCAATCCGGTAACTACTACTCTCTTTAAAGCCATACAATTTGCCTGTGATAATTAAAAGTTGGTTACTTGGCGTTTTCTTCCAAATAGGAAACTGCCTGGCCGACTGTAGTAATGGTTTCGGCCTGTTCATCAGGAATAGAAATATTAAATTCTTTTTCAAATTCCATAATTAATTCAACGGTGTCCAAGCTATCGGCACCTAAATCATTTGTGAATGAAGCTTCCGGTGTAACTTCTGCTTCATCAACACCTAATTTGTCAACAATGATCTTTTTTACTCTTGTTGCAATGTCTGACATGGTAATAATATTTAGTTAATACAAGTGCAAAAATATACTTTTTGAACTAATTACAAAGAAATACTGCATAAGTGGGAATAATAGCCCAAAATAGCTTTAAAACCCTGAAATTCGGCAAAGTACAAATAAGCCAATTTTTTACAGGCAGGAAAAAACGAAATGAAAAATGATGTATATTGTATCAACTTCCACCCTTCTGTAGTCAACCAACTTTAAAATTCACTTGAAATGGGTTTAAAACAAATAGATCATGGCACCAGGGAATACGAGCAGATGGTGGCTTTAAGATACCAGATCTTGCGCCAGCCGCTTGGATTGGGTTTTACGGAAGAAGAACTTAATTCCGAAAAAGACAATATCCTGATTGCTGCATTTGACGATGATAACATGCTTGGTTGCTGCATGCTTACCAAAATAAACAATCAAACCCTTAAAATCAGGCAGATGGCCGTTCAGAATAACCTGCAGGGAAAGGGTATCGGCGCTTCGCTGATGTCGTTTGTAGAAAACCTGGCCAGGGACAAAGGTTATCACAACCTGGTGATGCACGCCCGGGACAGCGCTATCGGTTTTTATGAAAAATTCGGATATAAGGTGCTGGGAGAACAGTTTACCGAAGTTGGGCTTCCTCACCACCTGATGGTAAAATCGCTGTAATCATTTCTTGATATGTGACGCAAGTATTCTTCGGGCTGCATGTTCTTCATCTCCTTCAAAAGCCTCTTTGGGAATAATAAAAAATGACCTGCTGTTGAAATACAGGTGAAAGAAATGCGGACTCTCCATCCAGGTACTGAACTGGTTCCATTCCCATTCCCTGCTGCCCCTTTCATTTTCAAGGCAAAAAAACCTGTCGGCAAGAACAACCCTGAACCTGTCTTTAAAAGTTCCCGCTTTTTTATAAATGATATTAGGCAAAAGAAACCAGAAAAGCACCATCATCACAAACCATAACAGCGAACTGGCCAGGAAAGCGAATGGTGATATTTTCTTAAAATAAAACAAGGCTGCAGAAAGGATGGCAAATACATTTACCAGCACCATCATAATCTTTATTTCGTTCCTGCTGATGAAATGATACCTTAATGCCTGTATCACTTTGCCCTTATTATATGTGAAGTAATTTGATATCATGGGGCAAAGATAGTGTATGGAGGATGTTAGATGTATGATGTGAGATGTATGATGTATCAGCGCAGTTTTGGATTGTTTTTATGTCTTGTTCCGTCGCGGTTTGTCTTTTTCTCAAAATTTCTTTGCAGGGCTTCCGTAAGGTTAACCCCTGTTTGGTTTGCCAGGCAGATAAGTACCCAGAGCACATCAGCCATTTCATCATCCAGCGCCTTTTCCATTTCACCCGGTTTATAAGATTGTTCGCCGTATTTCCTTACCATCAGCCTCGAGAGTTCACCTACCTCTTCCATCAGGATGCCCAGGTTGGTGAGTTCACTGAAATATTTTACGCCAATGCTTTTTATCCATCCATCTACTTGTAACTGGGCTTCATTCAATGTTATATCCTGCATATCATTTTTATTCTTTGTTTTTGGTATCAATGAAAATCGTAACCGGCCCGTCATTCAGCAATTCAACTTTCATATCGGCTCCGAATGTTCCGGTGAAAATTTTTTTTCCCAGGTCTTGTTCCAGTTTGCCGATGAAAAGCTCATACAGCGGTATAGCGTATTCGGGCCTGCTTGCCCTGGTATATCCCGGCCGGTTCCCCTTCTTTGTTGAAGCAAATAAAGTGAACTGGCTGATGAGCAGGATATCACCGCCGGTTTCAATGACAGACCTGTTGGGCACTTTATGTTCATCATCAAAAATGCGCAGGTTCACCACTTTGTTTGAAAGCCATCCGGCATCTTCCGCAGTATCACTGTCTTCAATACCGGCAAATACCAGTAAACCACCGCCAATAGAAGCCTTCAGCATACCGTTAATGCTAACTCCGGCACCGGAAACTCTTTGTATGATTACCCGCATCAGTTATACATAATTTTATGCAAAGTTATGCTGCACAGCTCTTTTAAGTTTGCAGAATAATCGTATACATTATTACAATTAAAATAACGGTAGAAAAAATTAATTCTTTCCACAAAACGTGCAAAACTCATCAAAATCAATCTGCATTTGATTTATGAAAATATACACATTTTTTGTCCACAGCTTGTTGATATTTATGGATATGTTTGTTCAATAACAACAGATACTTTCGTTCTCCTCAACCGGGGCTTAACAGTTTCTTAATCTTACTAACCAAGAATATTTTTTTAACATGGCAAATAGAAAGCAAACGCCACAAAGGCTGCAGTTCAGCCGTCAGTATACCAAAGAGGGCATCAGCCCATTCGATATGTTTGAATATGATTATCGAACCTCTGTAATTAAAAACCCTACCGGTGAAATCGTTTTCCTGATGGAGAATGTGGAAGTGCCCAAACAATGGAGCCAGATTGCCACTGATATCCTTGCTCAAAAATATTTCAGAAAAGCCGGCGTACCACAGGCAGACGGATCAACGGGAAGGGAAACATCTTCCAAACAAGTTGCGCATCGTATGGCGCATTGCTGGAGGGTATGGGGAGAACGTAACCATTATTTTGCCACACCGGAAGATGCGCAGGTTTTTTATGATGAACTGGTGTATTCCATATTAAACCAGGCCTGTGTACCAAACAGTCCTCAATGGTTCAACACCGGGCTGCATGAAGTGTATGGTATTACCGGAAAACCACAGGGGCATTACTATGTTGATGCCAAAGACGGCCTGCTGAAAAAATCCTCATCAGCTTATGAGCGCCCGCAACCCCATGCCTGCTTTATTTTAAGTGTAGATGACGACCTGGTAAATGATGGCGGTATCATGGACCTTTGGGTAAGGGAAGCCAGGATTTTCAAATATGGCAGTGGTGTGGGAACCAATTTCAGCAGCATCCGCGGGGAAGGTGAAAAGTTAAGCGGTGGCGGAACTTCCAGCGGACTGATGAGTTTTTTAAAGATCGGCGACCGCGCAGCCGGTGCTATCAAAAGTGGCGGTACCACACGCCGGGCAGCTAAAATGGTATGCCTGGACCTTGACCACCCTGAAATTGTAAACTTTGTTAACTGGAAAGTAGAAGAAGAAAATAAAGTAGCTGCCCTGATTGCTGCGGGTTATCCCAGCGATTATGAAGGTGAAGCTTACAGAACCGTTAGCGGCCAGAACAGCAACAACTCGGTTCGCATACCAAACAGCTTTTTCAAGGTACTGGATGAAGACGGTGACTGGGAACTGAAAGCCCGTAGCGATGGCCGTACCATGAAAACGGTAAAAGCTAAAGAGCTTTGGAACCAGATCAACTATGCAGCCTGGCGCTGTGCAGATCCCGGTACACAATACGATACCACCATCAATGAATGGCATACCTGCCCCGAAGGCGGCCCCATCAGGGCCTCCAACCCCTGCAGCGAATACATGTTCCTGGATAACACGGCCTGTAACCTGGCCAGTGTAAACCTACGCCAGTTCTTTGATGAATCTAACAATAAGTTCAATGTAGAAGGATTTGAATATACCTGCCGTTTATGGACCGTAGTACTGGAAATTTCTGTACTGATGGCGCAATTCCCTTCTAAAGAGGTAGCCAGGTTAAGTTACGATTACCGTACCCTGGGCCTTGGCTATGCCAACCTGGGCAGTATGCTTATGGTAAGCGGCATTGCTTACGACAGCGAAGAAGCCAGAGGCATTGCGGGAGCCATTACAGCTATCATGACAGGTGTGGCATATAAAACCTCGGCTGAAATGGCCAGCTTCCTGGGCGCTTTTGACAGGTATAAGGAAAACAAACAACACATGTTGCGGGTGATGCGTAATCACAGGGCTGCAGCCTATGATGCTTCAGAAGCATATGATGGCATAGAAATAAAGCCGCAGGGCATCAACGCAAAATATTGTCCGGATTACCTGCTAAAAGCCGCTACCCGCGCGTGGGACGATGCTGTTAAGCTCGGTGAAAAATACGGTTACCGCAATGCACAAACAACAGTAATTGCACCAACCGGCACCATCGGTCTGGTGATGGATTGCGATACGACCGGTGTTGAACCCGATTTTGCACTGGTTAAATTTAAAAAACTGAGTGGTGGCGGTTATTTCAAGATCATCAACCAAAGTGTACCCCAGGCCTTGCGCAACCTCAAATACAGTGAATCTGAAATTGAAGAGATCGTAAATTATGCAAAAGGGCATGCCAGTTTGCAGGGTGCCCCTTTCATAAACGATATCAGCCTGAAAGAAAAAGGGTTCCTTCCCGCTGACATTGACAAGCTGAATGCAGCCATGGGCAGTGCCTTTGAAATCGGTTTCGTTTTCAATGTATATACATTGGGAGAAGAATGCCTGCAACGGCTTGGATTTACAGCTGAACAATATTATGATTTTGAATGGAGCCTGCTTGAAGCGCTTGGATTTACCGATGAACAGATTGACCAGGCCAACACATTTATCTGCGGCACTATGACCGTTGAAGGCGCCCCTTACCTGAAAGAAGAACACCTGCCGGTATTTGATTGTGCCAATAAATGCGGACAGATAGGCCAGCGGTATATCCATGCACACGGGCATATCCGCATGATGGCGGCTGCACAGCCTTTCCTGAGCGGCGCCATCAGTAAAACGATCAACCTGCCAAACGAAGCCAGCATAGATGAGATAGCGGATTCATACCGCCTGAGCTGGGAACTCGGCCTAAAAGCGTGTGCGCTTTACCGTGATGGATCAAAACTCAGTCAGCCGCTCAGCAACAAGTCTGATAAGAAAAAGAAAGCCGGAACAGAAAACGAACAGGCTGGCGAAGAAAAAACGGAAGCCAGGCATGAATCTGCCCTGGTGGATATGGGAAAACTTACCATTGAGGAATTGCTGGAAGAAATGAACAAACGCGTACAAAACAGCGCAGATACCTCATTGAAGCGCCAGCTTGCCATGATCGTTGAACGAAGGGCACTACCGGCCAAGCGTAGGGGCTTTACACAAAAAGCCAAAATAAACGGCCAGGCGCTGTTCCTTCGCACCGGTGAATACAACGACGGAACCCTGGGCGAAATATTCATAGATATGGCAAAAGAAGGCGCCACCATGCGCAGCATGCTCAACTGCTTTGCCATTGCCATCTCCATCGGTTTGCAATACGGCGTTCCTTTGGAAGAATACGTGGAGAAATTCGTATTCACCCGGTTTGAACCAGCCGGTATGGTAGACCACCCGAATATCAAGACCACTACATCCATCATAGATTTCATGTTCCGTTCCCTGGCATATGAATACCTGGGCAGGAACGACCTGGTTCATGTGCTGGATAAACCCGAAGTTCAAAACCTGGGCAATGATGCGTGGGATGAATCTACACCAACCATCGGCGACCGTAAACACGAACTGAGTGAAGTGCGAGTGCTGGGTACAACCGCTCCGCAAACAGAAGGCGTTAAAGCACACCGGGTTCATACTGCTAAACCTGCAGGCAACCTGGATGCGGTAAGCCAGGCTAATAAATCCATGCAGGGAGATGCACCGGCCTGTAACGTTTGCGGGCATATTACCGTACGCAGCGGTACTTGTTACAAGTGTCTCAACTGTGGTAACAGCCTGGGCTGCAGTTAAATTGATTTATTTGGGTTAGATCAGGTAATATTAATAAAGGCCATCGGGAAAACCGATGGCTTTTTTATTAAATGTTCAATATCTTGCGGGTATTTCAGGCAGATTCCATTTTGTTCAATATCCCGATAAATCATACCCGTTTACATTTAACAAAATTTGCCCCGAAAACAGGATTATAACAAATTAATATCATCATCACTGTTTTGCAACAATAATATTATGCGTATGAAAAAGTACTTCATGTTATGCGGTATCATCGCCTGTTTAACAAATCATGTTTTTTCCGAAACAAAATACTGGGTAGGAACAACTGGTACATACAGCAACGGCGCAAACTGGAACAGTATGTCAAACGGATCGGGAACGGCTGGCGCACCGGTTAACACAGACAATATCATCATTGACAGGAATGCAACCATAACAATAGATGGCACATTTTTCCCCTCATCCATCTGGGTCATTAACAATGCCACGGTTAATTTCATAAATAATGGAACATCTAAAACATATACCATCGGCGGAGGTACAGTTTCGCCCGCATTCAACATAGCAAACGGGAGCAGCCTGAATGTACAGGGAAGCAGCAGCATTATCATCACAGTGGTTACCGGCAGTACGGCAGAAATATATGGTATACTGGATTTTTCGGGAAGCAGTTCCAGGCTCGATTGCCCATTTGGCGGAGGTTTGACAAAGATTAAAAATGGCGGAAAAATCAGGTATGGAGGTGCCAGCAGCAACACTACCGGGTCCACAACAACATTCCAGGTAGAAGATGGCGGCATATATGAGATTTACAGGGATGGAGGTTCCTTTCCCACCGGAACCTATCAGCCAAATTCGCTGTTACTGAATTCCGGTGCCATAAATACTCCTTCCAGTTTTTCCATGAATTCTTCCACCGGCAGTTACGGGAATTATGAATTTAATTCGCCCTCCTATATCGGCAATTCACTGGGGCTTAACCAGAACCTCACTTTCAATAACCTGGCCATCACAGACGACGGAAGCGGAAAATGGATATACAGTACAACTCCCGTCAGCGCATATACGCTTACCATCAATGGCAATGTTACCGTAGCCACCGGAGCAACCCTTGTGATAAACAACGCATCATCCGGTTCTTTTAACACAAAATTGCTGGTAAAAGGGAACCTCACCAATAACGGGCTCATTACATCAACAGCCGGAAATACCGGGTCCCTGGTTGAATTCGGGGGAAATACAGATGCCACCATACAAACAGCGCCAAATAGCATCACAAACGATATCAGCATCCTGATGAATAAGACGGCTTCAAAACTTGTTGCCTTGTCGGATATCAGCCTGCCCAACAGCGCCAATGCCCGGCTAACCTTAACTAACGGCAATATAGACATGCAGTTGAACGACAAACTGCTCCATATCCAGAACCCGGCTGCCGACGCATTGTCTGCCGGCTCTTTAAACAGCCATATTATCGGGAAACTTAAAAGGAGTTCAAACCAGGCGGCAACGTACACATTTCCTGTTTCTGCTTCCGGAACAGAATGGGCAAAGGCCGCCATAACTACAAGCAACGGAAACGCAACAGAATGGACGGTTGAATTCATCCCGACTAATACCAATGCCAACTCAGGATTAACACCCGGCATGATTGATGTGGTTACCAAATATTACTGGAATATTTCCAGGACTGGCACAACCCCTGCCAATGCCGGTTTCCTTGAATTATTCTACAGCGGCATAACAAACCCAGGAATATTACTACCTGCCCAGGCTAAAGTGGTGCATTGGGATGGCACTACCTGGAACAACCTGGGCGGAACCCACGGTGGTGAAAGCGTGACCAATACTTTGGGCTCTACAGGAGGGGCAGCACCGGGAGATCCCATTACAACTTTCAGCCCGTTTGCACTGGGTGGAGTCATCGGTGTTATTCCTGTTTTAATCGAATACCTGAACGGATACCGTAACGGTTCATTGCATAAATTATCCTGGAAAATAAATTGCAACAGCTTACCGGGTATTTACATGCACCTTGAACGCAGTGCCGATGGCAGGAACTTTAGTGAAATACACTCAGTTTATGCAGACAATCAGCGATGCCTGCAACCATTTGACTTTTCAGACCAAAATCCTCTTGATGGCATGAATTACTACAGGTTAAAAATAACGGATATCGACGGGAAAGTTACCTATAGCAACATTAAGGGGCTTATGAACAAAATCAATCTGCCAGAAGTAAACGCATTATATCCAAACCCGGCCAGGCAGAACAGTAATATCACCCTGGAAATGTTCAGTAATAAAAGTAAGGATATAACCTTAACCATTTACGACCTGAAGGGAAGAAAAATCAAGTCAACTACAAGCCAGGTATTTGCCGGCAGAAACAAATTGCAAATTCTTTCACCGGCAATTACAGCGGGAACATACCTGCTTATAGCTAATGACACGGAAGGGACTTTGTATTCCGGCAGTTTCATTTGCGAATAGGCCTTTGTATATTCCCCATTGATAATAGATGATGACTCTGCATTAATGTTGTAGCTGCCAGTCGCCAATAATATTAAATCATCTATTATCTTTGCGCCCATGGCGAACGAAACAAATATTTTCCAGGAACTGATTTCTCATTGTAAGGAATACGGATATATTTTTCAATCTTCTGAAATATATGATGGCCTGGCTGCCGTATACGACTATGGCCAGATGGGCGCCCAACTGAAAAAAAACCTCCGCGACGAATGGTGGAAAAGCATGACACAGCTTCACGACAATATCGTGGGCATTGATGCGGCCATTTTCATGCACCCAACCGTTTGGAAAGCGAGCGGTCATGTTGACAATTTCAGCGACCCTATGATTGACAATAAAGACAGCAACAAACGTTACCGGGTAGACCATTTGCTGGAAGCACATGCTGAAACGCTAGAAAAAGCGGAAGCTGACGCATTACTGGAAGCCATGGACAGGTTACTGGCTGCGGATGATATGGCCGGACTGAAAAAACTGATTGTTGACAACAATATAAAATGTGCCATCAGCAAAACCTGCAACTGGACAGATGTACGCCAGTTCAACCTCATGTTCAGCACACAGATTGGCAGCGTAAGCGAAGAATCTGATACCATCTATTTACGCCCCGAAACAGCCCAGGGTATTTTTGTAAATTTCCTCAATGTGCAAAAGACCGGTAGAATGAAAATACCTTTTGGCATTGCGCAAACAGGAAAAGCATTCCGCAATGAAATTGTGGCGCGCCAGTTCATTTTCCGCATGCGGGAATTTGAACAGATGGAAATGCAGTTCTTTGTGCGCCCCGGCACACAAATGGAATGGTACAATTTCTGGAAAGAGGAAAGAAAAAAATGGCATGAAAGCATAGGAATACCGGCTTCCAAATTAAGGTACCACGACCATGTTAAACTGGCGCATTATGCAGACGCAGCCCTGGATATTGAATTTGAATTCCCTTTCGGATGGAAGGAACTGGAAGGCATTCACAGCCGTACCGATTACGACCTTACACAACATGCCAATTACAGTAAGAAAAAAATCCAGTATTTTGACAACGACCTCAATGAGGAAGGAAAACCATTTGGCAATTATACCCCATATGTGGTTGAAACATCCGTTGGACTTGATCGTTTATTCCTTACCGTATTAAGCCTGGCTTATGAAAATGAGAAATGGCTGAAGGAAGACGGTACGGAAGACAGCCGCGTTGTGTTGAAGATTCCACCCAAAATTGCCCCTACCAAACTGGCCATCCTGCCATTATTAAAAAAAGACGGACTCCCGGAAATAGCAAAAGAACTGCTGAACGAATGTAAAGGCAGTTTCATGTGTTTTTATGAAGAAAAGGATGCCATCGGAAAACGCTACAGGCGCATGGATGCCATCGGAACACCTTTCTGCATTACGATAGACCACCAGACCAAAGAAGACCAAACAGTTACCATCAGGTACCGTGATGACATGAAACAGGAACGAATAGCGCTGGCTGATGTAAAAAACATTGTCTTAAAAGCGATCTCATAATTTATTAACATTTTAAAAAACCCGCCGGTAAGTACCTGGCGGGTTTTTTTATTTATCCCAATGCCCATATCATATTCCCAATTACGTATATGATATGACCGGAATCATTTTCTGCATTGAAATACATCAGTCTGCCAGTGATATTGATATAATAAATTGCCTCGTTTCTTATTAAACATCAAAGGGTATGTATACTGATTACCCATAAAACAATCATTATGTCTGCCACTGACATTACCAAAGCCGTAGACCTTTTCACACATGCTGAAGGAACAGGTCCCAAACGTTCCCGAAGGCCTGTATATATCGATTTCATGCCGCCCTGCAACAGTGCATGCCCGGCCGGTGAAAATATCCAGGCATGGATGGATCATGCACAGGCCGGAAATTATTATGAGGCATTTCAAACCATCCTGGAAGACAACCCGTTTCCCGGTATCATGGGCAGGGTTTGTGTAAAACCATGTGAAACAGGCTGCAACCGAAACCATATTGATACAACAGTTAACATTCATGCCGTTGAACGTTTTATTGGGGATGAAGCCATCAGGAAAAACTGGCAGGTACGTCACAATGCTTCTAAAACAGGTAAACGGGTTTTGGTAGTTGGCGCAGGGCCCGCCGGTTTGTCTGCTGCTTATCACCTGGCAAGATTGGGGCATACCGTAGAGCTGTTTGAAGCCGGTAGCCATCCGGGCGGTTTGCTATGGTCTGGCATTCCCGATTACCGGTTACCCAAAGAAATGCTGGACAAAGAAATTGACCGTTTGGTTGCCTTGGGCATCCGGATAAAACTGAATTACAAGGTTACTGATGTACTGAAGGAGAAGGAAGCCGGAAATTTTGATGCCGTATTCCTGGCAATCGGGGCGCAACTGATACAAAAAGAAACTTTCCCGCACGATGAATCTGTACTTATAACGGATGCGTTTTCTTTTTTCATGGACGCCAGAACAAATGCTGGCCCTTATGTAAGAAAAAAAGTAGTTGTATATGGTGGCGGAAAACTGGCACTGTACCTATCGCGGATGATTAAACGCTTTGGTTCGGAAGTATCGGTGTATTACCCCGGAGATAAGAAAATGATGCCGGCATATGATTATGAAACGGATGATGCGCTGGCAGAAGGTGTTGAAATTACACTGCTCAGGAGTATAAGCAAGGTAGAAAAAAACGTGCTTACCCTGGAAAAAATGAAAGTTGAAAAGAATGTGGCAACGGGGATCAATGAATTTGAAAATATAACGGCCGATGTGCTGATCATTGCAAACCGCCATGAATCTGATTCCGCTTTCCTGCGTAACCTGCAAGGAGCAGTAATAAACAATGACGGTACCGTACAAATAGATGTTCAGCGTATGACAGGCATTGACGGCATATTTGCCGGCGGAGATATGCTGCCCGGGGAAAACAGGAGCGCTACCATTGCCATCGGGCATGGTAAGAAAGCGGCCAGGTATATGCACGGTTACCTAATGAATGACCCTTACCTGAAACCGGACAAACATCCTACAGCCGGATTCAGGAAACTGCATATGTGGTACCGGACCGATGCGCCTCAGCAGGAACAGGATAAGCTGGCTCCTGCCGTTGCCGTAAAAAGTTTCGATGAAGTGATTGCAGGGCTTGATGAACAGGAAGCCAGGTTTGAAGCCCAGCGTTGCCTTAGTTGCGGCAATTGCTTTGAGTGCGACGGATGCTTTGGGGCCTGCCCGGAAGATGCCATCATAAAACTGGGTAAGGGTAACCGTTATAAATTCAATTACAATGCATGCACAGGCTGTGCGGTTTGCTATGAACAATGCCCCTGCCATGCCATAGAAATGATTCCGGAACCTGTTAATTTGAATCAAGATGTCAAAAAATAAAAGAAATATCGCAACCATTGACGGAAATGAAGCAGCGGCATATGTTGCTTACCGAATCAATGAAGTATGTGCCATTTACCCCATTACACCATCTTCAGCCATGGCTGAATTATCTGACGAATGGGCTTCCAAAGGGATCAGGAATATCTGGGGATCTGTTCCGGAAATCATAGAAATGCAGAGCGAAGGTGGTGCTGCCGGAACGGTGCATGGTGCCTTGCAAACAGGCTCATTAACTACCACATTCACTGCATCGCAGGGGCTGATGCTCATGCTGCCAAACATGTACAAAATTGCAGGTGAACTAACCGCTGCCGTTTTTCATGTGGCTGCACGGTCGCTGGCAGCACAAGGCCTATCCATATTCGGCGACCACCAGGATGTGATGGCTGCACGTACCACCGGCTTTGCCATGCTGGGTTCTGCCAGTGTGCAGGAAGCCCATGATTTTGCCCTCATTGCACAGGCTGCCACATTAAAAGCCAGGATACCGATCATACACTTCTTTGATGGTTTCCGCACTTCACATGAAGTAAACAAACTTGAAATACTGGGTGATGAACAGTTACGGTCTATGATAACTGATGACATGCTTATCGCACACAGGAAAAGAGGGCTTAATCCTGAAAACCCTTTTATCAGGGGAACCGCACAAAACCCCGATGTATATTTCCAGGGAAGGGAAACGGTAAATACATACTACAATAATATGCCCGGCATTGTGGAATCTGTTATGCAAGACTTTGCAAAGCTTATCGGAAGAAAGTACGGTTTGTTTGAATACCATGGAGCGGCAGATGCAGAACATATCACCGTGATTATGGGATCTGGTGCTGAAACGGCCATAGAAACAGTTAAAGCCCTTAATAAAACAGGATATAAAACCGGTGTAATACAGGTAAGGTTATACAGGCCGTTCTCCCTGGAACACCTGTTGAAAGTATTGCCATCAACCGTTACATCAATTGCCGTATTAGACCGCACCAAAGAGTCGGGCGCAGCAGGAGAACCGTTGTACCAGGATATGCTGTCTACGCTCGTGGAAGCCCTTCAACAGGGAAAAATAAAACAATTACCTAAAATGATAGGTGGCAGGTATGGTTTGTCATCCAAAGAATTTACACCGGCGATGGTTAAAGCGGTATATGATGAACTTAAAAAAGATAATCCAAAAAATGGGTTTACCATCGGCATCAACGATGATGTAACCCATACAAGCATTTCTTATGACCCAGCTTATAAGCTAGACGAATCGGGATGGCGGCAGGGATTGTTCTTTGGCCTGGGTGCCGATGGTACCGTGGGTGCCAATAAAAACACGATTAAGATCATAGGGGAAAATACTCCGTTATATGCACAGGGATATTTTGTATATGATTCAAAAAAATCCGGTGCCAGAACCGTATCTCATCTCCGGTTTGGGCCCGAACCCATCCGGGCACCATACCTTATTTCAAAAGCGGATTTCATTGCATGCCACCAGTTCAACTTCACAGAAAAAGTAGAAATGCTTGAATATGCTGCTGAAGGTGCCACATTCCTGCTAAACAGCCCATACGCAAAAGAAGAAGTGTGGAACAAATTAACGGGGCAGGTACAACAGCATATCATCAGCAAAAAACTTAAACTGTATGTGATTGATGCAACTACCGTTGCCAGGGAGAATGGCATGAGCGGCCGCATCAATACAATCATGCAAACCTGTTACTTTGCTTTATCCGGTGTGTTGCCCAGGGAAGAAGCCATCAAACAGATTAAGAAAGCCATTGAAAAGACTTACTTCAAAAAAGGTCAGAAAGTGATTGACCAGAATTTTAAAGCGGTGGATGCCACACTGGAAAACCTGTATGAAGTGGATTACCCGAAAAAAGTAACAGCTGCAATGCATGACCTGCTTATCGTTCCGGAAAAAGCGCCCCGCTTTGTAAAAGATATCACATCTGTAATGATGGCTGATCATGGCGACCAGTTACCGGTTAGCAAAATGCCGGTGGATGGTACGTATCCGAGCGGAACAACACAATGGGAAAAAAGGAATGTTTCAGACCTGGTAGCCATGTGGGAACCGGGTTTATGTATACAATGCGGCAACTGTGCTTATGTTTGCCCGCACAGCGTGATCAGGGCTAAATTCTATCATAAAAACAACCTCAGGGATGCACCAGAAGGGTTTAAACATGCTCCTATTAATGCGAGAGGTTTTCCGGAAACGCAGTATTCGCTGCAGGTTTACCTGGAAGATTGCACCGGTTGCAATTTATGTGTGGAAGTATGCCCTGCCACAGATCCGGCTAACCGTTCCCGTAAGGCAATAAATATGGGCGAAAAAGAACCGGTTCTTGAAAAAGAAAAAGCCAATATCAACTTCTTTGAGAACATAACCTGGAACGACCGTTCTAAAATTGATTTCTCAACGGTTCATGGCGCCCAGTTCCTGGAACCGCTATTTGAATTTTCAGGTGCCTGTGCCGGTTGCGGTGAAACACCTTACCTGAAACTATTATCCCAGCTGTTCGGCGAAAGGCTGCTGATTGCCAATGCCACCGGCTGTTCTTCCATCTACGGCGGAAACCTGCCAACCACTCCATGGGCGGTGAACAAGGATGGCCGCGGCCCCGCCTGGTCTAATTCATTATTTGAAGACAATGCAGAATTTGGTTTGGGTATGCGCATCACTGCAGACAAACAACTGGATATCTGTAAACAACTGTTACATGAACTAACTGCAGACATTGGAGAAGCATTTGTGAAGGATATCATTGAAGCCAAACAGGTATTGGAATCAGAAATAGCAGAACAGTTTGCCAGGGTAAAACTGCTTAAGGAAAAATTGAGTGTGATTGATTCACCAAAAGCCGCTTTATTGCTTTCTGTAGCCGATCAGTTGGTTCGCCGCAGCGTTTGGCTCGTTGGCGGTGATGGCTGGGCATATGATATCGGGTATGGAGGTGTGGATCATGCACTGGCCAGCGGAAGAAATATTAAGATTCTTGTTTTGGATACGGAAGTGTATTCCAATACGGGTGGGCAATCATCCAAGTCTACCCCTACAGCAGCCACTGCAAAATTTGCTGCCGGCGGTAAACCGGGAGGGAAAAAAGACCTGGCGATGCAGGCCATGTCGTACGGCAATGTATATGTGGCCAGGGTTGCTTTTGGAGCTAACCCGCAACAGACTTTACTGGCCATGCGTGAAGCAGAAGCATATGACGGCCCGGCACTGATACTGGCTTACAGCCATTGTATAGCTCATGGATATGACCTGAAGAACGGCCTGGACCAGCAGCATAAAGCGGTAGCAAGCGGCCACTGGCCATTACTGCGCTACAACCCTGCTTTAAGGATAAAAAACCAGAACCCGTTCATCCTCGATTCGCCCAGGCCAACCATCGCATTAAAAGATTATGCCTATAATGAACTGCGGTATAAAGTGCTTACGATAACCAACCCCGAAGCTGCTGAAAGACTTATGAAGCATGCACAGGAACTGGTTAACCTTAAATGGAAATCGTATGAAGAACTTGCCACAAAAAAAGCAAGTGATTTTGTTCCTGCGGGATAAATAAAATGTTATGAAAATACAAGCAAATTACATGGGCCTGAACCTGGATTCACCCATCCTCGTTTCTGCGTGTCCGTTATCTGAAAAAACGGAAAATATAGTTCAAATGGAGGATTGCGGCGCCGGTGCGGTTGTCATGTTCTCCCTGTTTGAAGAACAGATAAGAAAAGAGGAGGCCAGGTTCAAGGCGGTGTACGATGAAACCACTTATGCCTTTGCAGAAGCACAGGAGTATTTCCCAAACCTGGAAGACTTCAATATTGGCACAGATGAATATCTTGAAAATATCCGTAAAGCAAAGGAAAGGGTGAATATACCCATTATCGGCAGCCTTAACGGTATCACCAGTGAAGGCTGGATAGAATATGCCAAACTCATGGAACAGGCCGGTGCAGATGGAATTGAAATCAATATCTTTTTCATACCAGGTGATATAGCCATGTCATCTGCCGAAGTGGAGCACCGTTACCTGAATATTATTGAGACGATCAGGAATACCGTTTCCATTCCTGTTGCTGTGAAACTTAACCCGTATTTCAGTGCAATGGGAAACATATCACTTCGGATGAAAAATGCCGGTGCGGATGCACTGGTATTATTCAACCGTTTTTACCAGCCGGATTTTGACATCAATGAACTGATAATCAGGAACGACCTACACTATAGCGAATCCAGTGAAATAAGATTGCCCCTTTTATGGATTGCTTTATTATACGGAAAAGTTGACCTATCACTGGCAGCCACCACCGGGGTACAAAGTGCCACAGAAGTGATAAAATATATCCTGGCAGGCGCCAGTGTAGTGATGACTGCTTCCTCATTGTATAAAAACGGCATCCCTTACCTGAAAACAATGAACAAGGAATTGCAACATTGGATGTATAAAATGGGATTCGACAGCCTTTCATCATTCAGGGGAAGCATGAGCCAGCAACATATATCTGATCCAACTGCTTATGAAAGGGCGAACTATATTAAGATCCTGGAAAGAGTGAAGTAATTATAGTTTGTATCATTCAAGTTTCAACTATTCAGGAATATGAAGGATACTTACATCTTTATCATTCGCGGTTCTTATTTATACGCTGTTCCAGTTCAATCGCTTTAGGGAATAATATATTATTCTCCAGGTGAACGTGGAGGTGTAGATCCTGCTCAAATTCTTCAAGTTTTGCAAACAGTGCCTTAAAAGTATTACATGCCCATTCCGGCGGCGTATAATTATTTGACAGGTCTTTAATGCTTGCCATCAGGTTTCCTGCCTTTTCATGTTCCTGGTTCATCACCTGTATGGGATTATTAATCTTTCCAAAATGCGCCATAGGTATCATGGCTCCTTCTTCTATTGCCCGTTCCATCTGTTTAATGTAAGGAAAGAGTATTTGCTCTTCCTTCATCATATGCTGCTTCAATTCTCCTGCTATAGCTGTATACAAGTCATCAATCTCATATAATGCAGTATGATGACTGCCATGAACCTTAACTACTTTTACCATGTATTGATCAAGCAGGCTTAATGCCTCACGTACATATGTGTGATGTGTGTATTGAATATACTCTGACAGGAATCCGGGTGACCATGATTTATAATCATGATCCCTTCCGGGTGCCTTGCCGGCGGCATGTATTTCATTGATAAGTTCATCGCGGTTTAAACTATGCTTTTCACAGGCTTTGTTTAATGTTATGCCGCCGCCACAACAAAAGTCGATTCCGTATTTTTTAAATACATCGGCCGTTCTTATATTCTCAGAAACAATGTTTGCAATTGTTTTACTTTCCAGGTTCTCCATGGTTATAATTTAAAGATGTTAAAACTGTTTTTACGAATACATTTATTTAGGTTCTGCCAATTACCTATTTTATCCATTCAAACCTTGCCTGGAAAAAACGCAGGTATTTTGGTTCATATATCATTTTCAGGCCCCTGATCTTATTACGTCTTTCAAAAACCCTTGCCGTTGATTCAGCTATCACATCCATATGTGCCTGGGTGTACACACGGCGTGGAATGGTTAACCTTACCAGCTCAAGTTTTGGATAATAATTCTCCCCATTGGGTTTCCTGCCCGCAGATACAACGCCTCTTTCCATAGTACGCACCCCTGAATCAAGATAAATTTCTGCCGCCAGTGTTTGCGCAGGAAACTGGTCCTGTGATATATGCGGAAGAAATTTCTTTGCATCAATAAAAATTCCGTGGCCACCAATTGGTTTCACAATGGGTATGCCATATTCCATCATTTTTTCTCCCAGGTAAACCACCTGTCCAACCCTTGCATGCATATGGTCATCATTCACGCTTTCCCCAATACCGATTGACATAGCTTCCATATCCCTGCCGGCAAGGCCGCCATAAGTATGCAGCCCTTCATATACAACTACCATGTTCCTCGCCTCTTCAAAAACATCCCAGTCGTTCACTGCAAGAAATCCGCCAATATTAACCAAGGCATCTTTTTTGGCACTCATGGTTGCGCCGTCAGTCAATGAACAGATTTCCTTTACAATCTGCCGTATCGATTTCTGTGCGTACCCTTTTTCCCTTTGCTGAATGAAGTGTGCATTTTCGGCTACCCTTGTCATGTCATGGATAACACGTATGCCATGTTTCTTGGTAAGGGCCCTTAACGCTTTAAGGTTCTGCATGCTTATAGGCTGACCACCGGCCATGTTTACACTGGTTGCCATGCTTACATACGGAATCTTCTTTGCACCGTATTTGCTGATGAGCTTCTCCAGTTTGTCCATATCAATATTCCCTTTAAAAGGAAATTCATTTTCGGGATCATGGGCCTCATCAATAATCACATCTTCAAATTTTCCGCCTGCCAGTTCCTGGTGCAGCCTTGTAGTGGTAAAGTACATGTTCCCGGGAATGATGTCACCTTTCTTAATAAGTACCTTTGAGAGGATGTTTTCAGCCCCTCGTCCCTGGTGAGTAGGAACCAGGTATTTATATCCATAAATTTCACGTACGGTAGCTTCCAGGTTATAGAAGTTGCGGCTTCCTGCATATGCTTCATCACCCATCATGATTCCTGCCCACTGGCGGTCGCTCATGGCAGATGTGCCGCTGTCTGTTAACAGGTCAATATAAACGTCTTCTGATTTTAACAGGAATGTATTGTAACCAGCTTCCAACAAAGCCTTCTTTCGTTGTGCCGGGGAAGTCATCTTAAGCAGTTCTACCATTTTTATCTTGTATGGTTCTGCCCAGCTTTTTCTTATTGTATGTTTCATTTCAAACAGTTTTATTTTTACTCGTTAACAGGTTTTAATGCTACCGTAAAATGCCTTAATAGTGGTGTTTCCTCTGTAATCTTCAAACCCGTTATTTTATTACGCCTATTAAAAACATCAATGATAACTTCAGAAACATAATCTATATGGCTTTGTGTATATACCCTTCTCGGCATGGCCAGGCGCACCAGTTCTAACTGCGCCGGAATAAGATTACCCAGCTCATCATATTTACCAAACATCAGGGAACCAATCTCTACACCCCTTACACCGCCTTCTTCATACAATGCACAAACAAGTGCCTGGCCTGGATAATGGTCAACCGGTATATGCGGTAAAAATGCTTTTGCATCAATATATACAGCATGCCCGCCTGGTGGCTGCATTACAGGCACTCCGGCTTCAGCCAATTTAACTGTCAGGTATTCAATACTTCTTAGGCGGTAGTGCAGGTAATGTTCATCCATCACTTCACGTAAACCGATTGCAATTGCTTCCAGGTCACGGCCCGCAAGGCCTCCGTATGTTGTAAACCCTTCAGTTATAATGAGCAGGTTCCGACAACGCACAGCAAGCTCCAGGTTATGCATGGCAAGAAACCCGCCAATATTGGCAAACGCATCTTTCTTGGCACTCATCGTACATCCGTCGGCGTAAGTAAACATTTCCCGTGCTATATCCTGCACCGTTCTATTCTCATACCCCTTTTCCCGTAACTTGATGAAGTATGCATTTTCAGCAAAGCGGCAGGCATCTATAAAAAAAGGTATCCCGTTTTGCTTACAAACTTCTTTTGCTTCCCTTATATTCTGCATGCTAACCGGCTGGCCGCCACCTGAATTGTTAGTAATGGTCATGATCACCATCGGAATATTTTCAGCGCCTTTTTCAATAATTATTCTCTTAAGCGCAGGAATATCCATATTACCTTTGAAAGGAGATGGAACAGAAGGGTGTTTCCCTTCCTCGCAGATAAGATCGATGCCTGTTGCTCCAGAAAACTCAATATTAGCACGGGTTGTATCAAATAATGTATTACTCAGGAAATACTTTCCCTCACCTCCCAATATGGTAAAAATTATTTTTTCTGCCGCCCTGCCCTGGTGTGTTGGGATAATCAGCTGCATACCTGTAATTCCTTTTACCGCTTCTTCAAAACGGAAGAAGCTGTCGCTGCCGGCATACGATTCATCGCCCTGCATGATGCCGGCCCACTGGCTGCTGCTCATGGCACTGGTGCCGCTGTCTGTTAACAGGTCTATCAGTACATCGCGGGCTTTAATACGGAATGGATTATAACCGGCTTTCTTAAGTATTTCAGACCGTTCAGCTTTTGTGTTGAAATAAATAGGTTCTACGGATTTTATCTTGAACGGTTCAATGATTGTTCTCATACAAATGTTATGATAAATAATAAGAAATAAAAATCAGAAACAGGAACGCGGAAAATGCCCGGAATCGGGTAACTATGAAGGTTTGCTTATGATATTCTTCCAAAGTTGCATGATGCAAAGATGAGCCGGTACAACTTTTTAAAACATGATCATAATCATGAATGCAAAAAATAATTGCTGATATTCATCCATTTTAGGAAGAAAAAAAATCCCGGTTACATGCTGCAACCGGGATAAGTTCATATTTGTTATCCTATCTCCCATTCACTTATTTTCTACGCGGGAAATTCAATGCAGCCTGTGCAGCAGCCAATCTTGCAATAGGAACACGGAATGGCGAGCAGCTAACATAGTTCAGGCCAAGCCGATGGAAGAAAACAACACTATCAGGATCGCCTCCATGTTCGCCACAAATGCCCACTTTTAGTTTCACTTTTGCTTTTCGTCCTCTTTCCACACCATCACGAACCAATTCTCCCACACCATCCTGGTCAATGGTCTGGAACGGATCATAAGGGAGTATTTTTAAATCAAGGTATTTTGGGAGGAAGCCACCAATGTCATCCCGGCTAAAACCAAAACTCATCTGTGTGAGGTCATTGGTACCATAACTGAAGAAATCGGCAACATGCGCCATCAATTCGGCCCTGATTGCCGCTCTTGGTGTTTCAATCATAGTTCCATACAGGTACGGAATTTTTTTCATCTTCATTTTTTCACACACTTCCTTATATACGGCATCCACAATTTTTTTCTGATGAGATAATTCATTGACTGTACAGGTTACCGGCACCATGATTTCAGGAAATGCCTGCTGCCCTTTCTTCAGCAATTCTGCTGTTGCTTCCAGGATCGCCCGTACCTGCATTTCAGTAATTTCAGGATAACTGATACCAAGCCTTACACCGCGGTGACCCAGCATCGGGTTATTCTCATGCAATGCCAGTACCCTGCGCTTAAGGATACTCATACTTATATTAAGTTCCTTACTCAGGTGCTGCAGCTTGTCTGTATCATGCGGAACAAATTCATGTAATGGCGGATCCAATAATCTAACCGTAACCGGATTCCCTTTCATGGCAATCATGGTATCTTTTATATCCTTCTTCACATATTTATATAATTCATCCAGTGCAACACGCCTTTCTGCTTCAGTCTTACTTACAATCATTTTTCGTAACAGGAATAATGGCTGTTCACTTCCTTCACCATAAAACATATGTTCTGTACGGAACAATCCAATCCCTTCCGCTCCGAACTTCAGGCCCTGGGCCGCATCTTCGGGTGTTTCGGCATTGGTGCGCACGCCCATCACTTTGAATTTGTCAACCAGTTTCATCAGATTTTTATATGACTGGTTCTTATCAAGGTCTATATCAACTAGTGGAAGGCTTCCTTCATATACAAGGCCTTTTGTACCATTCAGGCTTAACCAGTCGCCTTCATGAATTACTGTTCCATCTTTTGCCCTGAAAGATTTCGTTTCGCTGTGTATTTCTATATCACCGCAACCTACTATGCAGCATTTGCCCCAGCCCCTGGCTACCAGGGCAGCGTGAGAAGTCATACCGCCTTTGGTTGTAAGTATTGCCTGCGACTTATGCATCCCGTCTACATCCTCCGGAGATGTTTCTTCTCTTATCAGAATCACTTTTTCTCCTTTTGCAGCCCACTCAACAGCTTCATGCGATGAGAAAACTGCACGGCCTTTTGCGCCTCCCGGCCCGGCGGGCAGTCCTTTGGCTATCGGTTTGGTAACCAGTTCCACTTTGGGGTCAAGCATGGGAAGCAAGAGTTCCACCAACTGGTTGGGAGCTACCCGCATGATGGCGGTTTTGGCATCAATCAATTTTTCTGCATACATTTCTGTAGCCATCCTTACTGCGGCTATGCCATTCCGTTTACCAACCCTGCACTGCAGCATGTATAATTTCCCTTTTTCAATGGTAAACTCAATATCCTGCATGTCTTTGTAATGTTGCTCCAGCCTTTTCTGGTAGCTATACAACTCTTTGTATAATGCCGGCATCAGTTTTTCCAAAGAAGTGAAGTGCTTACTCTGGTCATTCATTGAGTATTGATTAACCGGTGCAGGTGTCCTTATGCCGGCAACTACATCTTCTCCCTGTGCATTAACCAGGTATTCTCCATAAAATTTATTCTCTCCGCTGCCCGGGTTCCTGGTAAAAGCAACACCGGTGCAACTGTCGTTACCCATATTTCCAAAAACCATGGCCTGTACGTTTACAGCAGTACCCCATTCATCCGGAATTTTTTCAATACGCCTGTATTCAACCGCCCGTTTCCCGTTCCAACTGCTGAAAACAGCGCCTATTCCGCCCCACATCTGTTGCCAGGGGTCTTCCGGAAAATCGGTTCCCAATACTTTCTTAACTGTTTTTTTATAATCCTTCACCAGGTCTTTTAATTCTGAAACGGTTAATTCCGTATCGCTTTTATAGCCTTGCCTTTGTTTAATATGTTCCAGCTTTTCATCCAGCATTTTACGAATTCCTTTTCCGCCTTTCACTTCTATGCCTCCTCCTTTCTCCATTACTACATCAGCGTACATCATGATCAGCCTTCTGTAAGCGTCGTATGCAAATCGTTCATCACCACTTTGGGCAATCACGCCTTTTATCGTTTTATCATTCAATCCTACATTCAGCACGGTTTCCATCATGCCAGGCATACTGCGCCTGGCGCCCGACCTGATTGATACCAGCAAAGGATTTTTATCATCACCGAATTTTTTTCCGGTGAGTTTTTCCATTTTTGCCAGTGATTCATCAACCTGCAGCTTAACCGATTTTGGATATGTCTTCTTGTTATTGTAATAATAGGTACACACTTCGGTAGTAACTGTAAAACCCGGTGGAACGGGTAAACGCAGTGCAGGATGCCCGGCCATTTCAGCCAGGTTTGCCCCTTTTCCACCCAACAGGTTTTTCATTGATTCGTTGCCATCTGCTTTGCCTCCTCCAAAAAAATAAACATATTTTCCGGCCTTGATTTTTGATGCCATAATTGATAGTTTTTTACTATGCAGAGTTATGCCTTATCGGGCCAATTATTAAAAACATTGGTCAGATAAAAACTTGATTCTTATCATTTTTGGAGATACCCGGCAATACAGGAAAGGCTTAATGCAATATTACCGGGGAAAAACAGGAAACTTACTGATGTTCGTAATAAGGTATCTCGTCATGGCTTTCAGATTCTTTCTGCTGCCAATATGCCGGAGTAACAACATGCCCGTTTCTTGTTTTCAGCAACCTGCCATAAATGGCGTTGATTGTGTTGAATGTATAATCAGTAACCCCAACCGTATAGGTTTCCGGGGCAACCGGTGCGGGTGCGGTATCTACAGCTACTGCTCCTTCCTCAACCGGTTTGGCAGCCGGTGCGGCTTTTGCCGGCGGAGAAGGCACGGCGATGACGGTGAACCTATTATATTCCAGTAAATCTTTCAGAAACTGAAGCCGTTCTGCAGAAACATTTTTCTCAACGATTCCACATTTAACACCATCCAGTTCTTCAAACTCATGATTCTTGTTGATAGCCATATTCAGAAAATCATTTATCCGGTTCAGTAAAAATAAACCCTCACAACACTTACCTGCTTAAAGATTCAATATAATCATACACCCAACTCAGCAATCCAAGCAAAACAATAGATGCACCACATAAAACAAGGGCGAACTTTTCGGTATTGCTGACGGAAATCTTTTCAACAGGTTGTTCATTTTTTTCCATGAAAACAGCGCGTACCACTTTCAGGTAATAAAAAAGGGAGATGATCATGTTAAGTGCCGCAATAGTAATGAAAATATAGGTTCCTTTAGAAGCGCCCGCAGTTATTAAAAAAAGTTTACCGAAGAATCCGGCTGTTGGCGGTATGCCCGCCAGTGAGAAAAGTGATAGTGCCAGTATCCAGCTTAGAAATGGGTTTGTCTGGTATAACCCTTTCAGGTCATCAATCCGTTCTTTCCCGGTTTTGGAAGCGATGGCCGAAGCCACCCCAAAAGCCGCCAGGTTTGAAAATATATAAACCAGTACAAAATAAATAACGGCTGACCGGCCTGCAATAGAATTGGCACTAATGCCCAACAGGATGAAACCTACCTGTGCTATGGAAGAAAAAGCAAGAAAACGTTTTAGGTTTTGCTGGCGTAAAGCGAACAGATTGCCGATTATCATGGTTGCGATTGATAAAATCATCAGCATATTGTACCATAATCCCAACAGGGGTTGAAATACCTGGTAAAGGGTTGCCATGAATATGAATGCAACTGCCCCCTTTGAAATGACAGATAAAAATGCCGTAACGGCAAATGGCGACCCTTCATATACATCTGCTGTCCATAAATGAAACGGTACTACTGATAATTTAAATGCAAATGCTGCAAAAAGGAAAATGAACGCCAGTATCATTAACGGGCTGCTGTTAACCAATGCCGGCATTTCTGCAAACTGGATGCTGCCTGTTGCTCCATAGATGAGTGATATGCCAAACAGCATAATACCGGATGAAAATGCAGATGACAGGATCATTTTCATGGATGCCTCAGAAGATTGTTTTTTATCGAGGTCGAAATTGGCCATGGCAGCCACAGGGATGGTGGCCAGTTCCAGCGAAAGATAAAATATGAGCAGGTTTCCGCTGGAAATCATAAAACTCATACCCAGTACTGCGGATAGCATCAAAATGAAAAATTCGTGCAGGTGACCGGTTTTCCTGAACCAGTCTGAAAACAACAATGATATGATGTAAACACCCAGGTTTAATATGTTCTTCTGCAATATCACCAGGGAGCCGGATACATACATACCATCGAACAATACACCCGGCTTGTTTAAAAAAAACCCTGATATAAAATTAACCAGCAATAATGCCTGAATAAGCGCCAACAGGTTTTCCTGTTTCATCCTGCCTGCTATCTTTAAAAAAAGCAGGATGAATATGATGACTGTTATCATCAGTTCAGGTTTCATTATTATCAGAAAGTCATTCATCATAAGTCGTTCCTTTTAACTTCTTCTATGCTTCTCCGTTATTTACCGGCAACCTTGTTCATTATTTCACCGGTTGCAGTATCCAGCAGGTTATTGAGCCAGAACGGTGCCACGCCTATTGCAATGATCCCGATTAACAGAATGATGGCTGCCAGCTTTTCATTCCAGGAAGCATCAGACATGTGCTCATATCCTGCTTTCAACGGCCCCATGGCTACTTTTCCTATAGCCCGTAAAATGTATACTGCTGTTACAACAATCGACATACAGGCTGCCACTGTTGCCATACGATGGAAGATATCCGCATGCTCCCATGAGCCTACAAATACAGTCATCTCTGCCACAAAACCACTCAACCCCGGAAGCCCGAGGGAACATAGCCCCACAATGAACAGCACGGTTGAAATGAAAGGCATCACTTTCAGTAATCCCCCCATATCATTCACTTCCCTGGTATGTGTACGTTCATAGATCATTCCTATTACAGCAAAGAATAACGCTGTCATCAGCCCGTGGCTTATCATCTGCATCACGGCCCCGGTAATGGCGGTTTTTGTAAGCATGCCGATACCCAGCAACACAAAACCGCAATGGCTTACCGATGAATAAGCGTTAATATATTTCAGGTCTTTCTGCATCATAGTAGCGAATGCCCCGTATAATACGGCGATGGCCGAAAGCACTATGATGATATTGGCATATTCATGCGCTCCTTCCGGCAACAGGAACGTTGCTACCCGCAAACAGCCATATCCGCCCAGTTTCATGGAAATGCCGGCCAGGAACATAGAACCGGCTGTTGGTGCAGATGAGTGTCCATCCGGTACCCAGGTATGAAAAGGGAACAAGGCGCCGAATATGCCGAAACCCACAAACAATAATGGAAAACAGATTTTCTGAACATCTGCGGGAATATGCTGCTGCGACAACTTCACCAGGTCGAAACTGTGGATGTTTCCGGAGAAATATATTCCAAGCATTCCTACAAGAACCAGCGCAGAGCCTCCCATCAGCATCAGGGCCAGTTTGTTGGCCGCATATTCTTTTTTACCGCTGCCCCAAATGCCAATCAGCAGGTATTTAGGTATCACAGCTATTTCAAGGAAAAAGAAGAGAATGAAAAGGTCGAGCGAAGTAAAAAAACCATAAGCACCCATACTTAGCAGGATAAGCAGAAAATAAAACTCTTTCGTCATCTTGCTTATATTCCAGGAAACCAATACACCGGCAATAACAACAAAGGCTGTCAGCAATATCATAGAAACAGAAATGCCGTCAACACCCAGGTGAAAAGAGATGTTCCAGGCCGGGAACCAGTTATACTGTTTTTCAAAAAATATAGCGGCAGTATTACCGGCTGCTTTTTCCTCATTAAAGAAATAGAGGAGCATTACTGCCAGGATGAGCTGAAGCGCTGAACCGGCCAAAGCAACCACCCGTACCTGGTTGGCGCTCCTTGCCAGTAAAATGGCAACGGCAGTTAGTAAAGGCAATAATATGAGTGAAATGAGGTTCATCTATTAAATTATTTTTTCTATCCGGTAATCATTTCATGCCATGCATTTGCCCGCAATTATGATTTCCATACGTATATGAACAAAATCGCCAGCATCAGCACTGCCGCTAAAAAGTAAATGGCATACTGCTGTACTTTTCCCGACTGAAAAACTTTTATTTTTTCAGAAATTGACTGGGTTACATTTCCAGTTGCATTCACCGTTCCATCAACAATATTCCTGTCAAACCATGCTGCAGTATTGCCCAGCAGGTTGAAGATGATTTTCCTGGTAATAAAAATGTATATCTCGTCAATATAAAATTTATGAAGCGCCAATTTGTAAAAACTTTTCAGAGACTGAGCCAGTTTTTCAGGCCTTTCATTTTGCTTCTTATACATCCAATAAGCGATGGCGATTCCTGAAAAACCCAATAAAACCGGGGCTATGGAAAACAGCAGGTGAAACCCAGATTCCAGCTTTCTTCCATCGCTGCTCACAAAATGACCGAACGGTATAAAACCGGCAAAAGCAGCTCCAAGAGCCAGCAACAGCAATGGCATCATCATGGCAAAACCTCCTTCACCGTGATGTTCTCCATGCGGATGATATGTTTTATTCCAGAAAATACTGAAGTATAATCTGAACATATAAAATGCCGTTAGACCGGAAGTTACCAGGGCAATCCAGTAAATAAGCGGATTCCGTTCATATGCCGCCAGCAATATCTCTTCCTTGCTGAAAAATCCTGACAGGAGCGGAAATCCTGCAATAGCCAGGCACGCAATCAAAAAAGTAATATGAGTGATGGGTAAATATTTCCGTAACCCGCCCATATCTTTCATCTCATTGCTATGTACAAAATGAATGACGGCTCCGGCACCCAGGAATAACAACGCTTTGAACATGGCATGTGTAAACAGGTGGAACATGGATGCGGTATAACCCAGGCCGGCTTCTCCACCATAACCGGAAACACCCAGGGCAAACATCATAAAACCTATCTGCGACATAGTAGAATAGGCCAGCACCCTTTTGATATCAGTTTGTGTACAGGCAATGATGGCTGCTATCAATGCCGATAATGCGCCCACATAACCAATCATTTCCAACACAGCCGGAGCAGAAATGGCATAAACGGGGAATAACCGGGCCACCAAAAATACACCTGCAACAACCATCGTGGCCGCATGTATCAGGGCTGATACCGGTGTTGGGCCTTCCATCGCATCCGGTAACCAAATATGCAGGGGAAACATGGCGCTTTTCCCTGCGCCACCAATAAATACGAGTGATAAGCCCCAGGTTAATGCGCTGACTCCCAAAAATGAAGAGGTTGTTGCCGAATTCAATCCGCCTGATTCCGGAGCTGTGAGCACTGATATGATGGTATTGAAATCGAGTGATTGCACATGAAATGAAAGGACCAGTATACCAATCAGAAAACCAAGGTCGGCAAAACGGGTAACAATAAACGCTTTTTTACAGGCAGCCACGGCACTGGGCCTGTCATAGTAATAACCGATAAGTAAAAAAGAAGAAACCCCCACCAGTTCCCAGAATATATATATCTGGAATAAATTGGTGGATATTACAAGGCCCAGCATGGAAAAAGTGAACAGGCCCAGGAATGCGTAATAAGTGGGAAACCTTTCTTCCCCTTTCAGGTATGCAAGGCTGTAAATATGTACCATCAGGGAGATCAGTGTTACCACTACCAGCATCATCACAGAAATGGGATCTAACATAATTCCCATATCAATTGAGAGGCCGGGCGAAAACTGCAGCCATGTATATTGCCAGGGAACCAGTTTCTGATATACGCCATCCAGCTTACCGTATTCAAAGAAATAACCGTATGCTGTAAATAATGCCAGGACCGTAGCAACAAGCATCAGTGCCGTACCGATGATGCCGGAACTGTTTTTAAGATACTTTCTTCCAAATAACCCAAACAATAAAAATCCGGCCAGAGGCAGTAAAGGGATCAGCGCTATAAAAGTTGCATTTGGCATTTTGATGTTTTATCCTTCAGCGTTTAAATTGTTGCTCTTATCAATCTGTAAACTAGTATTTCATTTCCCCTGCCTTTTCTACATCAATGGATTGATGGCTCCTGTACAGGTTTATTATTATTGCAATGGCAACGGCTGCTTCGGCTGCTGCTATGGCAATGATGAATATGGTAAAGAATAGCCCGTCCATTTTTCCCGGCCACAGGTATTTATTGAATGCTATGAAATTGATGTTAACACTGTTCAGGATCAGTTCCACACTCATCAATATGGTTATGAGGTTTCTCCGTGTGAAAAAACCATATATGCCGATGAAAAACAATGCGGCACTGATGAACAATAAATGATATAGACCGGGTTCCATCATGTTGTTTGTGGTTTAGATCTCATGGCAATAACAATACATCCAATCAATGCAGCCAGTAATAAAATGCTCACCACTTCAAACGGCAAAGCATAACCGCCCTGTTGTATGCCCAGCATCTGGTTTCCGATATTCGCAACCGTTGGCTCAACCGCCATGTCCGTATTACCGGTAAACGAATGCTGGTATACCTGCAGAACAGTAAGGGCAAACCCGCAAAATGCGGCTAACATGGAAAACAGCTGCCGCTTCATATCCTGCTTTGGCAGCAGGTCGCCGGCCTGTTGTGTGAGGAAAATTGAAAAGATGATCAGAACGGTTATCCCTCCCACATATACTATTATTTGCACGGCCGCAATAAATTCATACTGCATCCAGAAGTACAGTCCCGCAATTCCAATCAGGGAGAACAACAAGAATATGGCAGCACGGAATATCTGTCTTGTTGCAACCGCCATCAGGGCATTCACCAGTGTGAAAGCTGCCAATAAATAAAATATGATCGTTGAACCTGTCATCAGTATTTAAATAAGTTGGTAACCCCTGCTTTTACATTCTATATTTTACATTCATCATTTTACATGCCTACTCTACTCCATCCATGATCTTTGACCCCGGTTTATTCAGCACCTTTGTCAATTCTGCCCGGTTAAACACGCTGTGTTCAAATGTCTGGTCCATCACGATGGCATCAGAGGGGCAGGCGATCACACAAAGGTTGCACATGGTGCACAGTTCCAGGTGGTACACCAGTTTATCAATGGCCTTTTTTTTCTTTCCTTCCGGTGTGATGTCGAATTTTGTAACCACTTTGATGGTTCCGTTAGGACATGCCAGTTCGCAGGCTGTGCAGCCGGTGCAGCGGTGTTCATTATTGGCATCATGCGGCATCACCACTTCCCCCTTGAACCGGTCCGGTAATTTCAGGGTTTCCCTGTTATCGGGATATTGTTGCGTAATAATTTCCTTGTGATGCGTAAAGTAATACAATGTCCTTCGCATGCCTACGAGCAATGATTTGATTGCACCGAAAACTTCCTTTATGTATTTTACTAAAAACAAGGTTTAAAGTTTATCGTTCTTATTGCAGGGCAAAATAGGTTTTAACCTTTACCACTACATGCTGAACTATTTTAAAAATGCCAACCCAATATCGCCATGGCTGTCACCAGCAAAATGTTGAACATGCTGATAGGCAGTAAATATTTCCACTCCAGGTTCAGCAACTGGTCAATACGCAGGCGCGGGAAAGTCCACCTGAACCACATAATCACAAATATCAGGAAGAATGTTTTCCCAAAGAACCAAACGCTGCCCGGAATATAATCCATCACATGGTTAAAACCCTGCCAGTTACCTACATGAAACGGCATCCATCCACCCAGGAACAATGTGGCGCCTATAGCGCAAACGATAAATACATTCACATATTCGGCCAGGAAGAACAGGGCGAATTTCATACCTGAATATTCTGTATGGAAACCTGCTGTTAATTCAGATTCTGCTTCTGCCAGGTCAAATGGCGCCCGGTTGGTTTCTGCTGTAACTGCCGTAATGAAAACGATGAATGCGATGATTGCCGGTATATGCCCTTTAAAAATCCACCAGCCGTTAGCCTGCGATTGTATGATATCGTTGATATTCAAACTGCCGGTTAGTACCACAACGGCCAGTATGGACAAGCCGGCTGACAATTCATAACTTACGATCTGTGCACCGCTGCGCATGGCACCCATCAGCGAGTACTTATTATTACTTGCCCATCCGGCAATCAATATGCTTATCACTGAAATAGATGAAACAGCCGAAACATATAGCACACCGATATTGAGGTCCCACATCTGGAAATTACTTGCAAATGCAATGGGAGCCATCAGCAGCATGGCAACCATCATGGCAATATAAGGTGCCAGGTTGAAGAGAAATTTATCGGAACCGGAAGGGGTCATTGCTTCCTTTACCAGCAGTTTCAATGTATCGGCCAAAGACTGCAGCATTCCTTTAGGGCCAACCCGGTTCGGGCCCAGGCGAATCTGGATCCATGCCGAAACCTTTCTTTCCATGATAACGAGAACCAATCCAAGAACAGCAAACAAGCCAATCACCGCAATGCCAACAATTACCATCTCAATGATCGTTGCCAGTGTTGGGTTGAATGTTTGATTCAACCATTCGTGAATAAGGTTTGCTATTTTACTAAAACTCCACATTCATTATTAATTTGAATTTTAAATTTTAAATGTTGAATAAACCTGCGAGATAATTTAAAATTTAAAATAATTTATCTGTCAATATCAGGTATAACCAGATCCAGGGTTCCCATCATGGCTACCAGGTCGCCCAGCTTGCTGCCCCTGGCCATATGGTCCAGTGCAGAAAGGTTTGAAAATCCCGGTGAACGGAATTTAATACGGTAAGGGGTAGTTGCACCTTCACTTACAATATATACCCCCAATTCACCACGGGCGGTTTCAACCCTGGTATAAAATTCCCCTTTCGGCAATTTCAACACGGCTTTTGTTTTGGCCTGGTAATCCCCTTCCGGGATATTATCTATTAATTGTTCAATGATACTTACAGACTGGTTCATTTCCCTGATCCTTACCATATACCTGGCAAATGAATCACCGGCCGTTTCCAGCACTTCTTCAAACTGAACCTTATTATACACTTCGTATGGATATAATTTACGGATATCGCATGAAACGCCGCTACCCCTGGCCGCCGGGCCACTGCAACCGTACGATATGGCATCTTCGGGCGACAGGTAACCAACCCCTTTCATCCGGTTCTGAAAAATGATATTGCCGGTAAGCATTTCATCATACTCCTTTATTTTAGACCTGTATAATGAAATGAAAGCTTTTACCCTTTTTTGAAAGTCGGGATGCAGGTCGGCCATCACACCACCCGGAACCATATAATTCATGGTTAACCTGGCGCCGCAGGTTTCCTCCATGATATCGTTGATAGTTTCTCGTTCACGGAATGCATGAAAGAATGGTGTGAATGCCCCCAGGTCCATAGCCATGGCGCCCCACCACAATTCATGCGAAGCAATCCTGGTCAGTTCGTCCATCAGCACCCTGATTACCTGTGCCCTTTCCGGCACTTCTATCTGCATCCCTTTTTCTACACATAACGCACACGCATGGTTGTTGATATGAGCCGAGAGGTAATCCATACGGCTGGTAACATAAATGAATTGCCGATACGTGAGGCTTTCACACATTTTTTCAATGGACCGGTGTATGTAGCCCAGGTGAGGTTCCACTTTTTTTATGGTTTCCCCGTTCAACGTGATAACCAGGTGCAATACGCCATGTGTTGCAGGATGTTGCGGGCCTACATTGATGATCAGATCACCTTCTGTTGTTGTTCCTAATTCTTCAACCATGGGAATACTGAACAATGAATACCGAATGATGAATCAGAAAATTCCGGTCAACCTTCGACATTACCAGTTCATTCATTTTTTACAATTTTATCATATTAACCGGGTCATCAAAATCTTTCAGCAATGGTTTCTTTCCCTCCCAACCATCCGGCAAAATCAATAAGCGCAGGTCTGGATGGTTGATGAATTGTACACCGAACATCTCATACACTTCCCTTTCATGAAATTCTGCTGTTCTCCATATATTGCTGACCGTTTCTATTTCAGGTTTGTTCCTGTCGATTTTTATCTTTACCACCATGTTATGCCTGTATTTTACAGAAGACAGGTGATAAACCATGGTAAGGTGCGTCTTCCAATCAACACAAGTAAGGCAAAACAGGTAATCAAAAAACAAGGAATCAGTATGCCGCAATTGACTGGCAAAAACAGCCCATGCCGAAGGTTCAACATGCACAGTCAGCCATTCACCGCCTTCTTCAAAAGCAGCAGCAGGAAGCAATTCTGTAATGTTGGTCTTTAATTCCTCTAATTCCATAACATATATTTGCAAACGCAACTCGACTCAAACTTCAAACTTCAAACTTCAAACTTCAAACTTCAAACTTCAAACTTCAAACCTCAAACCCCTTCTTTTATCTGTTCCCTCGTCATCCCCATCTTTATTTTCTGTTGCAGGCTTATCAATGCATGCAGCAATGCTTCGGGCCTGGGCGGGCAGCCTGCTACATACACATCAACCGGAATCACATGATCGGCTCCTTTTACAACTGAATACGTATTGTAAAAAAACGGTCCGCCGCTGATGGCACAAGCTCCCATGGCAATCACATATTTCGGGTCGGCCATCTGATCATATAACCTTTTTAATACCGGAGCCATCTTATTCACGATGGTGCCGGCAATGATGATCACGTCTGCCTGCCGGGGAGAGGCGCGTGCCACTTCAAAACCAAATCTTGAAAAATCATATTTAGCGGACGCTACAGCCATCATTTCAATCCCGCAGCAACTGGTGGCAAATGTGAGGGGCCAGAGAGAATTGGAACGGGCCCAGTTTATCACATCATCCAGTTTGCTTAATACAATGCCGCCACCCGGTGTTTCATGAATCTGCCCGGGAAAATTATTCGTCATATGTTGCTGGTCCTGCGCCATAACTTAATTCGTTTAACATGCGGTGCCTTACATCCACTTTAATGCTCCCTTCCGGTGTGCATATAAAAAGCCCATGAATAATATGAAAAAGAAAATGATGATTTCAATCAGCGCCATCCATCCTACTTTCTTTGCTACAACTGCCCAGGGATAGATGAATACCAGTTCCACATCAAATATCAGGAAGATCAGTGCAAACAGGTAATAGCCCACATTCAGTTGTACCCATGTTTTACCGGTTGTGGGAATACCGCATTCGTACGGTTCGCCTTTCTGGGGATTGGTAGTTGCTTTTGTAACTATTTTAGCAATGAGAATAGCAATAGAGGAGAATGCAAGTGCAGCCAGGATTAAAATGATCATCGAAGATGCTCCCATAATAAAATTCAGTTGGTTTTAGCAGCAATATTATGGACACAAGTTAATGAAAAAATGATTCCGCAAATCATGTAATGATATATCTCAGTTTTAATGCAGGGATGCCTGATAACATTCATGAGATGAATGCAAGGTTATTGCTTCTATTAACCGTATATTTCCTGGTGGATGCTTTTACTATCATATCCCAGGCCGATGATTGTTTTCTTTGCTTCGTCTATCATTCCTTTCCAGCCACAAAGGTAAAAACCGGCAGGTTGTTTTTCACGGCATAATGATACATATATTTCATGTACATATCCTGTATGGCCATCCCATGAGCCTTTAGATAAAGTAGGTATAAAATGAAAACCGGGCATTCCCTTTTCCAGTTGCTTCAGTTCATCATAATAAAGCAGGTCTTCTTTATTACGGCAGCCGAAAATGAGATAGATAGCCTTGTGCCCGATCCCTGTATTCCGAATATGATGCACCATGCTCCTGAACGGGGCAATGCCGGTGCCGGTACAAATGAGAAAAAGGTCATCCGTTAACGGCTCTTTCAAATTGAAAACGCCCTGCGGCCCCCTGAAACTGATTTCACTCCCTACCTGCAGCGAAAACAGGTACGGCGTTCCGGTTCCTTCATGATCCAGCACAATTATGAGTTCAAATACGTTTGTGCCATCGGGCCAGGATGAAATGGAATAACTGCGCCATCTTTTATTGGCCTTTTCGTGTATGGGAAGGTCGAGTGTTACAAACTGTCCGGGAATAAATTCAAAGGTATCCAGTTCAGGTACCTGTATCCAGAAACGCCTGGTATCGCTTGTTTCGTCTGTTATCCGTATGATCTTTCCTTTTCGCCAGGGCTGTAATGCCATATGTAAATATTGAATTTGCAAAGATAGCACCGTTGGTGCATAAGATTCCAATTATGTTGAAGTGCCCGTTTGCCGTATCAACGGATTTAGGGCATTGGGTATAGTTATTATCCTAATCCTTATTCACCCATAATTTGCAGGTTCATGCCAGCCTTAATAAGAACCTGCATATTCGGATAAACCCGCACGCTCCTCACAGATGTGTTAGCATTAAGCGTTGGTTTTACGCTTATATTACCGGGAATGATCACATCTGTATACTGATCGGGCACCAGTCCGCAATGCCAGTTACCGGCATTCATCCAATCTGTACTTACAGAACCGTTCCAGATTGCCATAAAACGTACGGTGTTTTCATTGCCATTTACTGCATCAACCACACACCGGTACCTGAACCCGGTATAGGAAGTGGGAAGATTGATCAACTGGAGCGTTTCCGTTTCTGCCCCGGCATAATTCGCCCCGTTTACAATGTTCGTATAACCCGTTCCGTTATCTTCCTGCCACTGGTATGTAGTGCCTTGCAGGTTTGCGGTAATGCTGATGGTTGATCCCGGGCATGCATTGGTAGCCGGCGGTTTAATATCTGCCCTGCTTAACCAGCATTCGCTAAAACTGCTGATAATGAATTCCGCGTAATAGCCGTTGTCGTACGGGATGATCTCTGTATTGGCAGGCAGTATGAACTGGAAATACCCGGCCAGGTCATCATCCAGTATTCCGTTCTCGTCATCTAAACTGCCGCTGTATTTGGTAACACCAAGTTCATAGGGATCGGTCATATTACCACAGGCAGTACATCCGGAAGCATTCAGTAAGCTCGTGGCTTCAGTATCGGTAAAGTATATCCGCAGTTTTACATTCCGGTCTGGTACAATAGAAGGCCTTACCACAATATTCCTGTCGAGATAATATTCATTATTGCTGTACCTCGACGGGCCCGAATAAGGATACACATCAACGCTAGTAACACCCAGGTTTCTTCCCTGCGGGTTGATGGAAGCTACGATTTTACCCGCGCTGTAAAAATGTATCCAGTCTGTTCCGCTTACAGGTTGCGATATCCCTGTAACCGGCCCGCCGGTGTAAATGGCCGCCCTGTCAAATACATGTATATCATCAATACCAACACCTTCCATATTAACGCCGCCATCGCTGGAAAACACAAAGCGGAACCGCATATTTCCGGAAAACGGAGGTATCTCAATGCTGGCTACATGCCATTGTAATCTTGACAGGCGCCAGTTATCTGAACCTGCATTGTCGTACCAGTTGGTACCATTTCCTGCAGCACCAAGCTTCTTCCACACTTTCCCGTCTGTTGAATACTCAACCCAGGTAAAATCATAATCCTGTTCTATCTCAAAAATATGACTGAACGACAAAACAGGCTGCACCAGCCCTGTCAAATCAAAACAGGGTGAATAGAGACAGGATAATTCATTATCATTATAGTTTCCCGAAAGTTTCGTAACCCAGGCATTACTTCCATTGGCTGCTTTACTGATTATGTTGTTTGAAGGTGTACCCCATTCCCAGCTGTTATTTGTTCCTTTCGCATACCAGTTACCGTTACCTGATTCAAATCCTTCCAGGTATGGATAGGTGCTGATAACAGGGCTTGAATGTATAGTATAATTTAGTATACTGTCGTTACTCCGGTAGTTGTCGCCCGGGGCTGTAAGCCAGTAATCGATTGCATAATCAGTATAAGCGGCCAGGTTTGCGGTGGTACTGAAAGTGAAATCCAGCACCTGGTTTGCCTGCAGTACAGGGATGTTTTCTGTTACCAAAGCACCGCCGTTTATCCGGTAATTGACAACAATATTATTCACAGCTATATTGTTGTAATTTTTAATGCGCAGGGTAACGGGATGGCTGGCGGTTAATCCGCATCCATCTTTTTTGGGTGATACAATGTCAGCAATTGCCACATCGCCGATGGCTTCCGACACAGTAACATCATCAATGGTATACCCGTCATCCTGGTCCAGTATCGGATAAGGAGCATTAGCCGATGTATTCCCCTGTTGAGCAATTTTCAACTGGAAACCGGCACCAACAGCTTGCGGAACTGCTGCGGTATCCATGATATCATTAATATTTATCAACCCGAGTTTCCATTGGCCAAGATCATTCTGGTTTGCCAGCAGGTCATAAGCAAGTATCCAGGGCTGATTATCTGAGCCCCTGATCCAAACCTTATTGTCTGGATTTGGTGCCTGGCCGTGGTTCCGGTAATTGAAATCAATACGCAGTTGTTTGCCCAAACTGTAATTGCTAAGGTTCCAGGTCATCAGCAGGCTGTCGGTACCCAACACCCCATAAGATGACTGGTCAAGGGTGATAGCCCTGTTTCCGTTCAGGGCAAAACCCGTATTCACAAATGTACGGGCCCTTCCCCTGGATGATGCCGTTTTAAAATCGGTTCTGTCACTACCATCCAGGCCAATGGTATTGGAAGTGTATTCCCTGTCGGAAGTAGTTTCAAATCCTTCGGAAACGGGTAATACCAATACCGGGTTTGCCAGGTGTTTGATGGTCAACTGTACCGTGTCATCGAGCGGATAAATATCTCCTGCCTTTTTAACCCATGATTTTACATTGTAAATGCCCGGTAAAGCAAAGGCGGCTGTTGATGCAAATGTGTGTATGTAAGTACCCAGTGCCGCAATATTCACATTCGCATTTTCCGTTATTACCGGGCCTCCGTTTACCTGGTAACTAAGGTCATAACTTCCTGACGACAGGCTGTTATCCAGGTTCTTCACTTTCAGTTTTACTGTTTCAGAAGCAGTCAATGACATGGAAGTAAACTGCCTTCCCGTTACCGGTGCATCAATTGAAACCGCTTTAAAATTGTTATTGAAAGCCGGTAGGCTGCAAGTACCGCCAGATGGCACAATCTTAACGCCAAGGCTCCTCCTTCCTGCAATGGTGGCATTTCTTGCACGCACTGCAAACAGGTAAGTCTTACTAATTTGTAAACCGGAAACCAGGAAACTGTTTCCTGCGGTATTGCCAATCAGCTTCATGCTATCTGCATCCTGTTGAAAAATATCATAAGTTGTTGCCGAAGATACTGCCGCCCAGTCAAGTTGCACATAGCCCTCACATGGAACCGTTGCAGTTACAAACGGCTGTCCCATTACCGTAAACGTTGACTCACTAACACCCGTAAACGCAGAAGCGTTCCGGCTTACCCTAACTTTATACAAATCTGAAACTGTTGCAGGAACCGTAAAGCTAAAAGAACGGGCAGACGAAGCCACATTACTGCTGCCGGCACCTGCTGCATTCCATGTACTTCCGTTATTGTCTGTATATTCAATATTGAAAGTATTATTCTCATCACCATAGGCAGTCCATCGAATCGTTTCTGTTTCACCGGGTACAAGTGTTTCTCCGCCTGACGGATAATCGACATGAACCCCGTTCATATCTACCTGGTATGTAATGAAATAGGGTTGCGGGCCCTGTGGAATGGCAAATCCGTTTACAGTAATATTATATGTCCCGGCCACCGGGTTGCTGATGACCACCTGTTCGATGTTGTTAACATGGTCGGCTGCTTCAACAGCTATATTACCAACATTAACCGGGTCAAGTACCAGTGGCAGGTGAACGGCTAAAGATGGTTCAGTAACGGTAAGGTCTATATCATTCACTAATGTTGAAGCTGCATTGGCAGTAGCCGGATGGTCGGCCCAAACAAGCATCACTTTCAGCCTGCGGGCGCCTGCAGGAACTGTAATATTAACATTGGTAGTCTGCGACGTTACCAGGTTCCCGGAAAAATACCGGTTCGCTTCCATAGCATCGGCTGCCTTGCCGGCGTTCAGCATTCCGAAACCGTAGGTATAATCAGGGCCGGGGTTTCCCAGGTCTTCAGCCGTATTACACATCAATGCTTTTAACAGGGCGGCTTTTGCATTGGCGCCTGCGTGAAGTTTGCGGTAATTTTCCTGGAGCAATGCCGTTACACCGGTTATTACGGGAGCTGCCATACTGGTACCATAATTTAATTGGTAGGTATCAAAGGGATAGGTAGAACGGGTTGCATATCCGTTGGTAACTATTTCCGGTTTTATCCTTCCGTCCTGCATGGGGCCCCGGCTGCTGAAAGATGCTATAGCATAATTCGCCTGGTCCATAGCACCAACCGTAATCACATTCTTAGCGCTTTGCCAGCCCGATTTCACCGTTCCAAAAGATGTCGGGTACCCGGCACAGGTAGAAGTACCGTCATTACCGGCAGCTATTACATGCAACACTTCATCATGGTCTTTCATCTGTGCATCTATAAAATGGCTGAGCACATCATACACCCTGTTTCCCGAACAGCCGATGGCGGTGGAATAGTAGGAGTTATTGGTTGCCACCAGGTTGTAATCGGTGATGTATTCCGGTGTGAACAAAATCACATCGCTGAACCACTGGCTAACAATATGCGCCCGAGGGGCCATTCCCTGGTTCTTTGGATTAAGAAAACCGGCGCCGGCCACTGTGCCAGAAGTATGTGTTCCGTGATAATCCCAGGGATAAGGAACACGGGCGATATTCTTCCCGGTGAAATCAATATGTGTGGAAATATCTGCATTATCGCCAACGCCAACCACCACATCCCTTCCGCTGAGGTTTCTGCCTGCGGGCGATTGCAGGCTGCTTATGTTATGTATGGCAATATCATTATAGTTCATCACTTTATCACTGATCATTTGCTGTTGTACAAAACTTACAAAAGGCAGTGCAGCTATGGCATTCAACCTGCTGATATCCGGCTGTACCAATATCGTATGCTTAAAATTAAATTTTGATGGAATGATCGCCAGGCCCATAGATTGCAACAGAGCTTCTGCATCGCTTTTATTTACTGATGGTGATATGCTGATGGCAAACCAACTGTTTTCTTTTTTTTCTTTTGCCGGTTCATAACTGAATAAGGAAGGGTGCAGTTTATAGCCTGCGGGGAGCGGGTTTACAGATACGATTCCATACTTTGAAGCGGATAAAAAATCAAAACCTTTAT
>WBZP01000012.1_pt2 | contig 47535 bp, 54 predicted proteins | sample 5204301 | NCBI WGS metagenome assembly WBZP01 (sample SAMN12412401, study PRJNA552823) | activated sludge metagenome | isolation source: activated sludge from nitrification reactor of wastewater treatment plant... | place: USA: Pennsylvania | collected 2017
GCCAAGTACACGATCAACCCGGCGATCACCCACGGAATCAGCCATGTCGTCGGCTCCATCGAGCCCGGCAAGCTGGCCGACTTGGCACTGTGGAAGCCGGCCTTCTTCGGCGTCAAGCCGAGCCTGATCCTCAAGGGCGGCATGATCGCGGCGGCGGCGATGGGCGATCCCAATGCCTCGATCCCGACGCCGCAGCCGGTGCATTACCGGCCGATGTTCGGCAGCTTCGGCAAGGCACTGAAGACCTCGCTGACCTTCGTTTCGCAGGCCGCGCTGAAGAATCCGGCGCTCGCCGCGCTGGGCCTGGCCAAGCGCCTGGAGCCGGTGAGCAACTGCCGCCGTGTCACCAAGGCCGACATGCGGCACAACAGCGCGACGCCAGTGATCGAAGTCGATAGCGAAACGTATGCGGTGCGCGCCGACGGCGAATTGCTGGTGTGCGAGCCGGCGCAGAGCCTGCCGATGACGCAGCGCTATTTCCTGTTCTGAACCCTCGACCCGGAAGGACCGCCATGCCCCACATAGACCTGGGCGACATCCAGTACTACTACGAGATCCACGGCGAAGGGGCGGAGACCGTCACCTTCCTCAACGGCCTGACCATGAGCACGGTGGCCTGGGCCGCGCAGCTCAAGGATTTCGCGCCGCATTTTCGGGTGCTGCTGCTCGACATGCGCGGCCAGGGCCAGACCGTCGGCGGCGCCGAGGAAGTCTATCCGCTGCCGCGCCAGGCCGACGACATTGCGCACTTGCTGGACAAGCTCGGCATCGCCAGAACGCATGTCTTCGGCGTTTCCTACGGCGGCATCGTCGCCCAGCACTTCGCCCTGCAACACCCGGAGAAGCTCGGCAGGCTGGTGCTGGCCGACACCTTCGCCTGGTCCGACGAGGTCAATCGCGCGCTCCATGACGCGGTCGTACAGGCCTGGGAGGCCGGCGGCACCAGGCTGCGCTTCCGCGTGATGCTGCCGATCACCTTCGGCGCCAATTTCCTGAAGCTCGCCGCCTCGCTGATCCCCGTCCTCGAACAGGCTGCCGAGGCACTGCCCTGGCCCGGCACCAAGGCCATGATGATGGGGGTACTGGAGCACGACCTGCGCAGCCGCCTGAAGGACGTCCGCGCCGAAACCCTGCTGATCGTCGGCGAGGAGGACCGCTTCACGCCGCTGCATCACGCGAAACTGTTGCAGGCGGGCATCCCCGGCGCGCAGTTGCGCGTGATCCCCGGTGTCGGCCACGCCGCTCCGCTGGAGAACCCGCCGGCCGTCGATGCGCTGGCGCTGGCCTTTTTCCGCGGCGAAGCACTGCCGGCCTAGCCGGCGCACCCGGCGTATTGCATGCTGCTGATCGAAGCCTTCGCCGCGCCTGGCGCCGCCGCCGGCGAGCAACTGGTGCTGCCCTTCGAGAGCCGCTGCAAGAGTCGCCTGCGCGCGCGGCTGGCGAACGGGGAAGAATGCGGCCTGTTCCTCGAACGCGGCCGCGTGCTGCGCGACGGCGACCGCCTTCTCGGCAACGACGGCCGGGTGGTCGAGGTGGTTGCCGCGCCGGAGCGGCTGATGGAAGCCGCGGGCGCCGACCCGCTGCGACTGGCGCGCGCTGCCTACCATCTGGGCAATCGCCACGTCGCCGTGGAAATACTGGCCGGCCGCCTGCGTTTCGCCCATGACCACGTGCTGGGCGAGATGCTGCGCGGCCTGGGCCTGGCGGTCAGCGAACTGGAAGCGCCCTTCGAACCCGAGGCCGGCGCCTATGGTGGCCATGGCGCTCATGGCTCCAGCGGCGGCGGCGAAGGCGAACTGGCCCGCGCCCGGCCGAAGATTCACGATCATTTTGGCGGCGCCCAATGAGGCTCGCTCTTACCCGACTGTTGCAGCTCGCCAGTCCCGCGCTGCCGGTCGGCGCCTATACCTATTCACAGGGCCTGGAATGGGCGGTCGAAGCGGGCACCGTGACGGACGAGGCCGGCGCGCTGACATGGATCGGCGACCAGCTCGAATGGAACCTCGGTCGCTGCGAAGCGCCGCTGGTCGTGCGCATGATCGAGGCATGGACAGCCGGCGACTGGGACGCGGCGCTGGAGCTTGATGCGCACTACCTCGCCACTCGCGAGACTGCCGAGTTGCGCGCCGAGACGCTGCAAATGGGCTATTCGATGCAGCGCCTGCTGCACGAGCTGGGCGACTTTCCGGCGGACTTGCTGGATGCACTTGCGATCCCGCCGGAACAACGCGGTGCGTCTCGCGCAAGCTATGCGCTGGTCTGGAGTTGCGCGGCCGCCGCGTGGCGGATCCCGCTATCCGAAGCGCTCACCGCCTGGCTCTGGAGTTGGGCGGAAAACCAGACCATGGCCGCGCTGAAGGCGGTGCCCCTAGGGCAGGCCGCGGGCCAGCGCCTCTTGCAGGAAATCGGCGGCCGCCTGCCTGTCGTGGTGGAGCGCGCATCGAGGCTCGCCGAGGAAGACTATTCCAACTTCGCGCCGGGCTTTGCCATCGCCTGCTGCAATCACGAAACGCAATACACGAGACTCTTTCGATCATGAGCGACAATAAGCAAGCACTGCGCATCGGCATCGGCGGCCCCGTCGGTTCCGGCAAGACCGCGCTGACCCTGGCCCTGTGCCAGGCCTTGCGCGAGCGCTACAAGCTCGCGGTGGTCACCAACGACATCTACACCGAGGAGGACGCCCAGTTCCTCGTCAGGAACCACGCCCTGGCGCCCGAGCGCATCATCGGCGTCGAGACCGGCGGCTGCCCGCACACGGCGATTCGCGAGGACGCCTCGATCAACCTCGAAGCGGTAGACCGGCTCAACCGGCGCTTCAGCGGGCTCGACATCATCTTCATCGAAAGCGGCGGCGACAACCTGGCGGCCACCTTCAGCCCGGAACTCTCCGACCTGACGCTCTACGTCATCGACGTCGCAGCCGGCGAGAAGATCCCGCGCAAGGGCGGCCCCGGCATCACCCGCTCGGACCTGCTGGTGATCAACAAGATCGACCTGGCGCCGCTGGTCGGCGCGTCGCTGGAAGTCATGGCCACCGATGCAAAACGCATGCGCGGCGAACGACCCTTCGTCTTCAGCAACCTGAAGACCGGCCAGGGACTGGCCGAGATCATCGCCTTCGTGATCGACAAAGGCATGCTGCCGGCGCGCTGAGCGGAGTCGCACTGACGGGACGGCGACATACAGCGGTGACGCCCGCCAGCGCCGATTTTCGGGCGACTGTTGCAATCGCGCACGGCGCGCCGAATAGCGCCGGGCTTTGGCACAAGTCCTTTGACAGCGCCCGCCCTGTCCCGGCACAATCGAGCCATGGCTACCAATCGTCACCACGCCGTCCTCACCTCCTGCCGCGCCGCGCGGCTGTGGCGCGTCAAGCGCTGCCCGTGGCGCCTGCGAGCGGAACGACGATGAGCCGATAGCATTCCGTGCAGTTTCGTCCGGGCCGCGCAGCCACAAGTTGTGCGGCCTTTTTGTTGCTGTCCCCCCCAGTGTCGGGGGCGTAATCCACCGCAATGCCGTCCCACCGGACGGCCTTTCGGGCAGGAGGCATCGTGTCCGTACCCGCAGCCTATCTCGGCATCATCCTGATCTGGTCCACCACGCCGCTGGCGATCCAGTGGAGCACGCAAGGCGCCGGCTTCGCCTTCGCCGTGCTGGCCCGCATGGTGGTCGGAGTCGTGCTTGCGGCGCTGCTGTTGGCCATCGGGCGCATCCGCTTCCCGCTGCATGCGCGTGCGCGGCGCAGCTACCTGGCCGGCGGGCTGGGCTTGTTCGGCGCGATGACGCTGACCTACTGGGGGGCGCGCTACATTCATTCCGGGCTGATATCGGTGCTGTTCGGCCTGACGCCGCTGGTGACCAGCGTCTTCGCCGCCTTCTGGCTCGGCGAACGCGCGCTGACGCCGTCGCGCCTGGCCGGCATGGCGCTGGGCCTTGCGGGGCTGGCGACCATCTTCGCCGAGGGTGAGGGCGCCGGCGGCGCACAGGCGGCGCTGGGCCTGGCCGCGCTTGTGCTCGCCGTGCTGATCTATTCGGCGAGCATGGTGTGGATCAAGCGCATCGGCGACGACAGCCCGCCGCTGGCCACCACGGCCGGCACGCTCGCCGTGTCATTGCCGCTGTTCGGCCTGGTCTGGTGGATCGTCGAAGGGCGGCTGCCCGCCGACCTACCGCCGCGCACCGCCGCCGCCATAGTCTATCTGGGCGCCTTCGGCTCGGTGCTCGGCTTTGCGCTCTACTTCTACGTCATCCGGCACATGGAAGCCGGCCGCGTCGCGCTGATCACGCTGATCACGCCGGTGCTCGCGCTGCTGCTGGGGCAGACGCTGAACGCCGAGGAAATCGGCGCGCGCGTCTGGCTCGGCGCGGCGCTGATCGCCGCCGGCCTGCTGTTGCACCAATGGACGGGGCTGGTGGGGGCTTTGCGGCGCGCGGAGCAAAGCGGATGAGGCCGGCGGCTACGCGAGGAAGCCGGCGAGGAGCTGATTGAGGAAGCGCCGGCCCCGTTGCGTCGGTCGCACATGCCCGTCCGCCGTTTCCAGCAAGCCTGCACGCCGTGCCTCCGCCGCCGCCTCTTCGATGACGGACAGCGCGAGTCCGGTACGCTCGGCAAATAGCCGCGCCGGGAAGCCGTGGTTCAGGCGCAACGCATTCATCATGAATTCGCCGGGCAGATCCGCGCGGGCAACGGTCTCGCGGCTGGCGACGAATTCTCCCTTTGCCACGCCTTCGAGATAGGCGCGTGGATGGCGCTGGCGCGCTTCGCGCCAGATCGCCTGATGGCTGGACAGCTTGCTGTGGGCGCCGGCGCCGATGCCGAGGTAATCGCCAAAACTCCAGTAGTTCAGGTTGTGCCGGCAGCGCTGGTCCGGCCTGGCGAAGGCCGAGGTCTCGTAATGCTCGAAGCCGGCGGCGCCGAGCGTGGCTTCGACCATGTCCTGCATGTCGGCGGCCAGATCGTGGTCGGGCAGCAGAGGCGGCGTGCGATGGAACGCGGTGTTCGGTTCCAGCGTCAGGTGATAGGCGGAGATGTGCCCGGCGCCGGCGCCGATCGCCGTGGCGAAGTCGCGCCGTGCTTCGGCCAGCGTCTGTTCGGGCAACGCATACATCAGGTCGAGATTGACGTGTTCGAAATGCGTCAGGGCCATATCGATGGCATTGCGCGCCTGCGCGGCGTCGTGGATGCGGCCCAGCGCCCGCAACTTGGCGTCGTCGAAACTCTGCACGCCGATCGAAATCCGGTTCACTCCGGCGGCGCGGAAAGCGGAAAATTTCGCGACTTCGGCCGTGCCCGGATTGGCTTCCAGGGTGATTTCGGCGTCGGGATGCAGTGGCACTCGCATCCGGATCGCGGCGAGCAGAGCCTCTGCCGTATCGCCGCGCATCAGGCTGGGCGTGCCGCCGCCGATGAACACGCTGATCACCGGCCGTCCCCAGACTTGCGGCAAGGCGGCTTCGAGATCGCCGATCAGCGCCGCAAGGTAGGCCGCCTCGTCGATCTCGCCGCGGCTTTCGTGCGAATTGAAGTCGCAGTAGGGGCACTTCTTGACGCACCAGGGCCAATGCACATACAGCGCCAACGGCGGCGGCGCCTGGAGGCCCGAGGCATTCTCGGCGGTCGGCGCCGGCGATGCGGCGCGGACCGGGACGATCGGGATCACATCCCGGCCCGAAGCTGTTCGACCAGTCTGGCCAGCGCCTGGCCGCGATGCGAGCGGCGGTTCTTCTCGTCATGCGGCAGTTCGGCCGCGGTCATTCCCGTGTCGGGGACCAGGAAGTAGGGGTCGTAGCCAAAGCCGCCGGCGCCACGCGGCGTGTCAATGATCTCGCCATGCCATTCGCCTTGCGTGATCAGCGGCTGCGGATCGGTGGCCGAGCGCATCAGCACCAGAACCGCGACGTAGTGCGCGCGACGGTCGTCGATGCCGGCCAGGTCGGCGAGCAGCTTGGCGTTGTTGCCTTGATCCGATCGCGGCTCGCCGGCGTAGTGGGCCGAGTAGACCCCCGGCGCGCCGCCCAGCGCCGTCACGCACAGCCCCGAATCGTCGGCGAGGGCAGGCAGGCCGGTAAGCTGCGCGGCATGCCGCGCCTTGGCGATCGCATTCTCGACGAAGGTGATATGCGGCTCCGCCGCCTCGGGGACATTGAACATCGACTGCGGCTGCACTTCGAAATCAAAGGCGGCGAGCAACTGGCCGAATTCGCGCAGCTTGCCGGGGTTGCCGGAGGCGAGGACAAGCTTCTTCATGGCGGAACCCGCTGGCTAAACTCTCTCGACGCAGAGCGCGCAGAGACGCAGACGGCGCAGAGGAAACGCGAAATCTTCCGGCATGGACGCCCTGCCTCGCCTTTCTCCGCCTCCCCTGCGCCGCTGCGTCCTCAGCGTTGAACGAGGTTTCACGGGCACTGTTGTTGAACTCACGCTGCCAGGGCCGATCGCTGCGCCTTGACGATCTCGCCGATGCCGGCGCTGGCCAGTTCCAGCAGGGTATCCAGTTCGGCGCGCGAGAACGGCGCACCTTCCGCCGTGCCCTGCACCTCGATGATGCCGCCGCCGGCGGTCATCACCACGTTCATGTCGGTATCGCAGGCGGAATCCTCGGCATAGTCCAGATCGAGCAGCGGCAGGCCGTCGACGATCCCGACCGAGACGGCGCCGACCAGTTCGCGCATCGGGTGCGCCGCCAGCTTGCCGCCGGCCACCAGCGCCGACAGGGCGTCGTGCAGGGCCACGCAGGCCCCGCTGATCGACGCGCAGCGCGTGCCGCCGTCGGCTTGCAGCACGTCGCAATCGAGCGTGATCTGCCGTTCGCCGAGTGCCGCCAGATCGGTCACGGCGCGCAGGCTGCGGCCGATCAGCCGCTGGATTTCGAGGGTGCGCCCGGACTGCTTGCCCCGCGCCGCTTCGCGCGCCGTGCGCGTGTTGGTGGCGCGCGGCAACATGCCGTATTCGGCCGTCACCCAGCCGGACCCCCTGCCGCGCAGAAAGCCGGGCACCGACTCTTCGACACTCGCGGTACACAGCACCCTGGTGTCGCCGAACTCGACCAGCACGCTGCCCTCGGCATGGCGCGTGTAGTTGCGGGTGATCCGCAGATTTCGCAAGCAGTCCGCGGCGCGGTCCAAGCGTGAAGGTTGCCGGGTCATCAAGATGCTCCATTCGAAGAATGCGGAAGTCGCTGGCGGAGTTTGGCTACGGCACGGCCGATGTCCTCGTCGCTCACCCCGGCGCGCGGCGGGCTGCTCGGGGTTCCGGCGCGGGAGCTTGCCGCGGGTTCCGAGCCTTCCCAGCGCATGACCAGCAAGGTCAGGTTGTCGCCGTCGGGCCCGGCCGCCTGCTCGGCGGCCTCGAGCAGATGGGGCACGCTGTTGGTCAACGGCGAACGTCCGAGTTCCGTCGCCAGCGTATCGCCCAGCGGCGCCCAGGCGCCGTCGGTGCATAACGCGATCAAGTCGCCGTCCTGCAAGGCCACCGGAGGCGACACCTCGATCTGCGGCGGCTCGTCGCCGCCGAGACAACTGAATACCCGATGGCGCGACGGGTGGCTGGCGGCTTCGGCGTGACTGAGACGACCGGCGTCAATCAGGCGTTGCACCAGACTGTGGTCGCGGGTACGGGTGACGCGGGCCGATCCCGTGGCCTGACCGTGAATCAAATACAGGCGGGAATCCCCAGCGTGCGCCCAGCTTGCCCGTCCGTCCTGGACCACGCAAGCGATGCACGTGGTGCGCGGCGCGGCATGCAGCGGGATGCGACAGTCGGCCGAATAGCGGACGATGGTCCGGTGCGCCAGGCGCAGGCTGTCGGCGAGAAAGCGCGCCGGATCGGCAAGCCGTGTCTGGGCCTCGCGACGGAAGCTCTCCAGCAGCGTGTCGATGGCGATCTGCGCCGCCACCTCGCCTTGCAGATGTCCGCCCATGCCGTCGGCGACGACCATCAACATCGCGGCGTCGGTCGCCAGCCAGGCGGCGCGATCCTGATTGATCTTGCGGCCGCCGATACGGCTGGCCTGAGCGACGCTGTAGTTCACTTGCCGCCCCGCAGCCCCAAACGGGAAAGCCAGCTTTCCGGCGGCTTCGCCGCCGGCTCGCCGGCGGCCAGCGACGCTTGCAGGGCGCGCGCGTGCTGCGGCCGCCAGGCCGGATCGAGTCCCAGACACTGGTCGATGGTCTCCAGCAGTTGCGGTGAATAGTCGCCGCCCCAGGCCTGGCGCGCCGGCACCAGATGATCGGCGACCAGTCTCTCGTCGGCGGCCTGCGGCGCGCTGCCGGCCAGGGCCATGTACATGCAGGCGCCGACCGCATAGATGTCGGTCCATGGTCCCAGCGTAAACTTGCCGTGATACTGCTCGGGTGCCGCATAGCCCGGCGTGTACATCGCCCGCGGCTCGGGCGGCCCGATGTCGATCGCATAACGCGCGGCGCCGAAATCCAGCAGCATCGGGCTGCCGTCGGTGCGCAACCAGATATTGGCCGGCTTGATGTCCAGGTGCAGCAGCCCGCTGCCGTGCACTTCGCCGAGGCCGTCGAGCACGCCGCTGAACATGGTGCGCAGGAAGGCTTCCTGCAGCTTGCCGCGATGCCGGCGAATGTGATCCCGCAAGGTGCAGCCGACTTCGTAGCGCATCACGAGATACACGGTCTGGTTGGCGCGGAAGAAATTCAGCACACGCACCACGTTCGGATGATTCAGGCCGGCGAGCGCCCGCCCCTCCTCGAAGAAACACTTCAAGCCGTGATTGAAATCCGCTTGGTATTGCGGCGGAATCGTCGGCGCGACTTCGCCTTCACCACGCAGCGCCAGGGCATTGGGCAGGTATTCCTTGATGGCCACCGGCGTCCCTTGCGCATCGTGCGCCAGATAGACAATCGAAAAGCCGCCGACCGAAAGCTGCCGTTCGATGCGATAGCCTTCCAGCTCGTAGCCGGACGGCAGGGCATGGTTGTTCTGGGAGACCACCTGATGGACGCGGGATGGAAACGCTGGCCGGTTGATATACTGCCCCGATTTTCCTTGTTCGCCTTCCCACTGTAAACACCTGCTTTTAGCACCCGGCACTGAGACTCGCCAAGACCATGATCCATAGCATGACCGGTTATGCCGCTGCCAGCCGCGACTTGGGCAGCGCAGTGATGAATCTCGAAATCAAGAGCGTCAACTCGCGCTACCTCGACATCGGGTTTCGCCTGAGCGAGGATTTGCGCTTTCTGGAAATGCCGCTGCGCGAAAAGATCGCCGAACGCCTAGGCCGCGGCAAGATCGAATGCCGCGGCTACCTGCAGGCGCAACCGGCGCAGGGCGGCCCGGTGCGCGAGCGGGCGCTGGATCCCGCGCTGCTGGCCGCGCTGGGCAAGCTCGACCAGGCGGTGCGCAGCGCTTTGCCGCAGGCGGCGCCGTTGTCGGTGGCCGAAGTGCTGCGCTGGCCCGGCGTCCTGGCCGACGATGAGCTAGGCACGGAGCGCTTGCAGGCCGCGGCGTACGAGCTGTTCGCCACGCTGCTCGACGAATTTCTCGCCACCCGCGAACGCGAGGGCGCCAAACTGGCCGACGTGCTGCGCGAGCGCGCCGCGCGCATGCGCGAACAGGTGCGGGCCGCCGAACCGCTGTTGCCGGCGGCGCTGGCGGCCTACCGCGAACGCCTGGCGATGCGGCTGCGCGAAGCCGTGGCGAATCTCGACGAGGAACGCATTCGCCAGGAAGTCGGCGTGTTCGCCGCCAAGATCGACGTCGCCGAAGAAATCGCCCGGCTGACCACGCATCTGGACGAGCTCGAGCGCGTGCTGGCAAAGGGCGGCGCCGTCGGCAAGCGCCTGGATTTCCTGATGCAGGAACTCAACCGCGAGGCCAATACCCTGTCTTCGAAGTCGGTCTCGGGCGAAGTCACCGGCATCGCGCTCGAACTCAAACTGCTGATCGAACAGATGCGCGAGCAGGTGCAGAACCTGGAATAGCGCGGAACCCCGGGGCGACCAACCCTGGACACCGTTGTTGGACGCACCTGCCGAGTGATGCCGTTTGCGGCGGCACGAGTCAGGGTCCGTGCGGGGTTCCGACGAATTTCAAGCGGCCAACCGCGGTTTCGAGGTTCAATGCTTGTGCTCGGCATCCGCCTTGGCAGCGGTGGCCAACCCCTTCACCGGTACCTTGACGTCGAGCGTCGTGCGCTTCCTGTCCATGCCTTCGACGACCAGCGTCACGAGCACCGTGTCGCCCTCCTTGACCTGCTGCTTCAAGTCCATCAGCATTATGTGGTAGCCGCCCGGCTTGAGTTCCACCGCCTTGCCCGCGGGCAGATCGAGGCCGTTGGGCAGGGCGCGCATTTTCATCACATCCTTGTCCATGCTCATTTCATGAACCTCGACCACGCCGGCGACCGGCGACTTGACTTCGAGCAAGCGCGCATCCTGAGCCGAGGTAATCTGCATGAAGGCGCCTGTGGCCTTCTGCTGCGATACGGTGGCCCGTACCCAGGGATCCTTGACCGTAAGCTGGGCCATGACCGGAAGTGAGGCGAAGAACAGCGTTGAAAACACAGCGAAGCGAATGCGTTGATTCATGATGACTCCTGGCAATGAGCATGGTCCCGCGACATGGCGGGAAGAAATTCGGATTGGACCGCGCCTTGATGCGCGGCGATGCGGGATGAACCCCGCGGCATTCAGGCGCGCGCCGGCGGACCGCGCGGCGGATGGGCGGTGCGCACCGCAAGCGTCCGCGGTGAAGCAGCGCATGAATCGAGCGGGGCAACGAGAGGCGGCGCCGGTGGCACGCCGAGCGCCGCAGCGGCGAACAGCAGCGGTGCGCTGGCGCCGCATAGCTTGCAGCAATCATGGTGGCTGCCGTGAGACAAGGGCAGTTTCCCCGACTGCGAAGGCGGCTGTGCCTTGGCCGATCCGGTGGCGCTGCATATCTCGGCATAGACCGCGCCGTCGGCCGGATCGGCATGCATGCGCCGGAACCCGCCAAGGGCCTGAACTGCCATGGCGAACAGGCCGATTGCGAGCAGCGCGGCGGCGTGGCGACGATACGGCGTGAAGTTGGGGAAACCGAGCATGGGCCGCGTATACTAGTCCAGGCTGTGTTCTTGTGGCATTGACCCGAAGATTTCCTCCAAATCATGATCGCCGGTACCCTGTTCATCGTCGCGGCGCCCTCCGGCGCCGGCAAGACCACGCTGGTTGCCCGCCTGCTGGCGGACGATGCGCAAGTGCTGCATTCGGTCTCCTTCACTACCCGCGCTCCGCGAGTCGGCGAGCAGGACGGCCGCCACTATCATTTCATCGACGTCCAGCGCTTTCTTGGAATGCGCGAGCGCGGCGAATTCGCCGAATGGGCGGAAGTGCATGACAATTTCTACGGCACTTCGCGCGCCTGGCTCGACCAGCGCATGCAGGAAGGTCGCGACGTGTTGCTGGAGATCGACTGGCAGGGAGCGCAGCAGATGCGCCGGCAGTTTCCGGAAGCCGCGAGCATTTTCGTCCTGCCGCCGTCGATCGCCGAACTGGAACGCCGCTTGCGCAATCGCCGCTCGGACAGTGAAGATGTCATCGCGCGTCGTCTGGCGGGCGCCCTGGGCGAAATGCGCCATGTGGGCGAGTTCGATTTTGTTATAATCAACAATGACTTGGATGTGGCGCTCGGCGAGCTCAAAGCCGCCGTGCGGGCTTCGCGTCTGCGTTTCGCGCGGCAGCGCGCGCGACATCCCGATGTATTCCGTTTTCTTGATCAGGACTGAATCCCATGGCTCGCGTCACCATCGATGATTGCATCAAACTCATTCCCAACCGCTTTCAGCTCACTTTGGCGGCGACCTATCGCGCGCGTCAGCTCACTCTGGGCAGCACGCCGCTGGTCGATCCCGGACGCGACAAGCCGACCGTAATTGCGCTGCGTGAAATCGCCGGGGGCAAAGTGGGCATCGAAATCCTCAATCGCGGCCAGGCGTAAGCATTATGCAAACGGGGTGAATCGTGACGGTTCTCGTGCCACCCCCCGCGGTTGACATTTCCGCGCTTGATCCCGGCGTGGTGCCGGGTGCAGTCGACGAGCCGCCGCTGATTTCGGCGGACATGCATCCGCCGGTCGATCTTGCCGAAGACCTGGAACGCTTCAACGGCCGTCTCGCGGCCTATCTCAAGGCCGACGACGTCGCCCGCATCGGCGCCGCGTATGTGTTTGCCGATTCCGCGCACCGCGGTCAGCTGCGCCTCAGCGGCGCGCCCTACATTACCCATCCGCTGGCAGTGGCCGAAACACTGGCCGGTTGGCAACTCGACCCGCATGCGGTGACCGCGGCGCTGCTGCACGACGTGATGGAAGACACGTCGATCACCAAGGAACAGATTGCCGAGCGCTTCGGCAAAGTCACCGCCGAACTGGTCGATGGCGTGTCCAAGCTCGACCGCATCGAACATCAATCCTTCGAGGAAGCCCAGGCGGAAAACTTCCGCAAGATGCTGCTGGCCATGGCACGCGACGTGCGCGTGATCCTGATCAAGCTGGCCGACCGCCTGCACAACATGCAGACCCTGGATGCCATGCGGCCCGAGAAGCGCCGGCGCATCGCGCGCGAGACGCTCGAAATCTATGCGCCGCTGGCCAACCGGCTGGGCCTCAATTCCCTTTACAGCGAACTGCACGAACTGGCTTTCAGGCATGCCCATCCGCTGCGCTACAGCGTACTGTCGAAGGCCGTCAAGGGCGCTCGCGGCAATCGCCGCGCGGTGGTCGGCAAGACGCTTGATGCCATTCGCAAGGCGCTGCCGGCGGCCGGCATCGATGCCCAGGTCATGGGCCGCGAGAAGCATCTCTACAGCATCTACCGCAAGATGCGCGACAAGCAGCTGAGCTTTTCCCAGGTACTGGACATTTACGGCTTTCGCATCATCGTCAAAGATCGGCCCACCTGCTACCTGGCCCTGGGCGCGCTCCACGGCCTGTATCAGCCGGTGCCGGGGAAGTTCAAGGACTACATCGCGATCCCCAAGGCCAACGGTTACCAATCGCTGCACACGACGCTGATCGGACCCTTCGGCACGCCGGTGGAAATCCAGATTCGCGACGCCGAAATGCACAATATCGCCGAGTCCGGCGTCGCCTCGCACTGGATGTACAAGGATGAATCGGCGCTCGGCCAATTGGCCAAGAAGACCCACAAATGGCTGAAGTCACTCGTCGAACTGCAATCGACGACCGGCGATTCCTCGGAGTTTCTGGAACACGTCAAGGTCGATCTGTTCCCCAGCGAAGTGTATGTATTCAGCCCCAAGGGCAAGATTTTCGCGCTCCCGCGCGGTTCCACGCCGGTCGATCTGGCCTACGCCGTGCATACCGACATCGGCGACCGCTGCATCGCCTGTCGCATCAATTTCGAGACCATGCCCTTGCGCACGGAACTGCGCAACGGCGACCGGGTGGAAATCATTACGGCGCCGAACGCCGCGCCCAGTCCCGCCTGGCTCGGTTACGTCAAGACCGCCCGGGCCCGCTCCAAGATCCGCCACTTCCTCAGCACGCAACAGACCGCGGAGTCCGCGGCACTCGGCGAACGCCTGCTGGCCCACGCCTTGCGCGACCTCGGCTTGGCCCTGACCAAGCTGCCGGCCAAGGCCTGGGACCGCTTCAAGCGGGCCTCGGGAGCTCGCTCCGAACGCTCCGTACTGGCCGACATCGGTTTGGGCAAGCGCCTGCCGGCGATCGTCGCGCGCCGACTGGCGCAGGGCGTCGAGCCGTGGGCCGCCGGGGTCGGGCCGGGCGACAAGACCCATCAGGCGATCCCGATCCGCGGCGCGGATGGCGCGGCGATACGGCTCGGCGCCTGCTGTCAGCCGATTCCCGGCGACCCGATTGTCGGCGTCATCCGCAAGGGCCAGGGACTGGTGGTGCACACCCACGATTGCCGGACCATCGCCAAGCTGCGCAGCGAGCGTGGCGGCTGGGTCGACGTCGAATGGGAGGCCGACATCAGCGGCATGTTCGAAGCCAGCATCCGTGTCGTCGCGAAGAACGTACGCGGTGTGCTGGCCGGACTCGCGGCCCGAATTGCGGAAACCGACTCCAACATCGTCAATATCAGCATGGACGATGACAGCGGCGATGCGACCACCCTGTATTTCACGCTGCAGGTGAGCGACCGCAGCCATCTTGCCCGCATCATGGTTGCGCTGCGGCGGGTGCAGGAAGTGATCCGCATTACTCGCTACGTCGATCCAAAACACTGAAAGGAAACGTGATGGCCCTCTACGAATCGGAGCACACGAAGTTCATGCGGGAATGGATGGAAAAACACCCGGAAGAACTGCTGGAACAAAAGAAGGGCCGCGCGCTTTGGTGGGACAAGCCGCCGCGGACATTGGAGACGATGCACGACAGCGCCGCGGCGGAAGTGCCCAACAAGGCCTACTACTACGACGCAAACTGAGCGGCCGCCGCCGCCTTCTCGCCTTGGGAGCCTGTGGCGCGTGCCCCGTGGCCTTGCCGCCCGGGTGACAGACGCATCATGATGGCCCTTCGCGCCGCGATAGGGGGCTGGGGGTCTAGCGGGGGCAGGCGCTGCAAGGCCGCCGGCAATGGTCGCGGTCTCAATCCGGGGGGCCGCCAGGCGTTGGACGCAACGATGCGGCTGGCCGACGCTGATGGGGGATAGGTAGGGCCTTCAGCCCGGTATTCGCGGTTTTGGGCCTTTCCTGCTTAGGGCATAGTGTGCGCTATTCGCTATCCGCACGGACAACGCCATGCCCGATCGCACTGCCCTGAAGTTTCTCGTGGTCGACGATTTTTCGACCATGCGTCGCATAGTGCGCAACCTGCTGAAAGAGCTTGGGTTCAGCAACGTCGAAGAAGCGGAAGATGGAGCGGTGGCGCTGACCCGATTGCGCGAGGGAAGTTTCGAGTTCGTCGTTTCGGACTGGAACATGCCCAATATGGACGGACTCACGCTGCTGCAGAATGTCCGGGCCGACGCCAGCCTGAGCACGATGCCGTTTCTGATGATCACCACCGACGCCAAAAAAGAGACCATGAATGCCGCGGTGCAGGCCGGAGCCTCGGGTTGCATCGTCAAACCCTTCACAGCGGCCACACTGCAAGAGAAGCTGGAAACGATCTTCGAAAAGATGGGGATCTGACAGCGCCGGGCGAGTGTTCAAGGCGCCCGCCCCGAGATCGGCAAACTGCCCTTGCCGGGTCAATACAGGCCGCCGACAGCCTGTCCGGCCAGGATGCCCTGCCCGCGAAGAAATCGCCGGCGAGCTGAAATGCCACCCGACGAGAGACGCCGCTATGCCTGCCCAATTTCACGGGATATAGTGCCGTTTCCGCCCTCAGCTCCGGCCCGCAATGTCATCCCCGCTGCGCAACCGACTTTCCGCCGAAACCTCGCCCTACTTGCTCCAGCATGCGGGCAATCCGGTCGAGTGGCAACCCTGGGATCAACAAGCCCTCGACTTTTCCCGCGACCAGGATCGGCCAATCCTCCTTTCGATCGGCTATTCCGCTTGTCACTGGTGTCACGTGATGGCCCACGAATCGTTTGAAGATGCGCAGGTCGCCGCCGTGATGAACCGATTGTTCGTCAACATCAAGGTTGACCGTGAGGAGCGCCCCGATCTCGATCAGATCTATCAGACCGCGCACCAGGTGCTGACCCAACGCAGCGGCGGTTGGCCGCTGACCATGTTCCTCGCGCCTGATGGCACGCCGTTCTTTGGCGGTACCTATTTCCCGAGGGAGGCGCGCTATGGCCTGCCCGGGTTCGCCGATCTCTGCGAACGCGTGGCGGAGGCCTTCCGGAATCGCCGTGCGGACATCGAAGCACAGAATGCCGAACTGCGCGAAGCACTGGTCGGTAGCGCGCCGGCACCCGCCACTGCGGTCGAATTCGACGCCGAACCCCTGGTCCGGGCCACCGAGTCCTTGAAACGCAGTTTCGACCGCAGCTACGGCGGCTTCGGCGGCGCCCCGAAATTTCCCCATCCGACCGATCTCGCGTTTCTGTTGCGCCACAGCGAACCCGAGGTTCGCGGCATGGCGCTGACCACCCTGACACGCATGAGCGAAGGCGGCATCTACGACCAGGTCGGCGGCGGCTTCTGTCGTTACAGCGTGGACCAGCGTTGGGAAATTCCGCACTTCGAAAAAATGCTTTACGACAATGGGCCGCTGCTCGCGCTCTGCGCCGATGCCTGGGCGCAAACCGGCGACCCTCTCTACGCCCGTGTTACCGCCGAAACCGCGGCTTGGGTCGTGCGCGAAATGCAGACTACTGATGGTGGGTATTGCTCCTCGCTGGACGCCGATTCGGAGGGCAAGGAAGGGAAGTACTATGTCTGGGAACGCGATGAGGTACGGCGATTGCTGACGCCCGAAGAGTGGGCGCCTGCGGCGCGGCGCTGGGGTTTCGACGGACCGCCGAATTTCGAAGGTCGCCATTGGCACGCCAGGATCGCCGGCACGCTCGCCATCGAGGAAACACCCTTGCTTGCGGCGGCGCGCCACAAGCTCTTCGCCGCGCGTGAAACCCGCGTCCGTCCCGCTCGCGATGACAAGGTACTGGCCAGCTGGAATGCGCTGATGGTCGAAGGAATGGCCCATGCCGCGCGCGTTTTCGAAAACAGCGAGTGGCTGGCGTCGGCCTTCCGCGCCATGGATTTCACGCGCGGGACATTGTGGCAAAACGGGCGCCTGCTGGCGACGGCCAGGGATGGACGCGCCCATCTCAATGCCTATCTGGACGATCACGCCTTTCTGCTGGCAGCGCTGCTGGAACTGATGCAGGCGGAGTTCCGTGGCGAGGATCTGGTCTTTGCCATCGCGCTGGCCGATGCGTTGCTGGAGCGGTTCGCGGACGTCGAGACCGGGGGCTTTTTCTTTACCGCCCACGACCACGAGACCTTGATCCACCGCCCCAAGACCGGGCACGACAACGCCACGCCCGCCGGCAACGGTGTGGCCGCCTACGCACTGCAACGACTGGGGCATCTGCTGGGCGAGCGCCGCTACCTGGAAGCCGCCGAGAACACCTTGCGGCTGTTTTGGCCGGAGATTCGACGCGCTCCGAACGGCTTCGGCAGCCTGTTGCGAGCCCTCGAGGAAGCGCTCACTCCACCGGATATTCTTATCCTTCGCGGGCCGGCCGGCTCGATGACGGAATGGCGACGCGCTCTGCGCGCCGATCCGCGACGGCTGGTGCTGGCCCTGCCGAACGGACTTCGCGGCCTGCCCGAAGCGCTTGCCAAGCCGGAATGCGATCGCGTCAACGCATGGGTGTGTCGCGGCGTTACCTGCTTAGCGCCCACCGCGAATCTGGCGGAGCTAGTTTGAGCGCGCCGCGGGTTCTCAGTTCGAGCTGAATCCGGTAACATTAGCCTCGGCTTGCGATGTCCAACCACTTTTCCCTTATTTAAGGAAGTCAACATGAAATCGTTATTCATCTCGGCGCTGGTTGCCACCGGCGTTCTGCTGTCGGCCCCGGCTTTCGCCAACAAGGATTTGGCCACCAAGAGCGGCTGCCTGGCCTGTCATGCGGTCGACAAGAAACTGGTCGGCCCGTCATACCAGGACGTCGCGAAGAAGTACAAGGCCGGCGACGAGGCCATGCTGGTCGAAAAGATCAGGAAGGGCGGCAAGGGCAATTGGGGACAGATCCCGATGCCGCCGAACGCCGCCGTCAATGACGAGGATCTGCATACACTGGTCAAGTGGATTCTTGCCGGCGCCAAGTAATTCCGCCGAAAGTAAGGCCAAGGGCCAGTCCCGCAGTTTCGGGGCTGGCTTTTTTGTGCCAGCGCGGCGATCCGACCCGATTGACAAGTCCCTGACAGAACGCGAGAATCCGTCCGGCTGTTTAATTGTCTGGCGTATCGTCCAACTGTTTCCCGACCTGAACGGAGCATTGCCATGAACGTGCCTCAAAAAACCCTCGCCCTTTCCGTTGTTGCCGCGATCGCGCTGATGGGCTGCGGCAAGGAAGCACCGCCGCCGCCTCCGCCGGTCCAGGCGCCACCACCGCCGCCACCCATGGTGGTCAAGATCGGCAGCGTTGCTCCGCTGACGGGCGGCATCGCGCATCTGGGCAAAGACAACGAAAACGGCGCGCGCCTGGCGGTCGACGAAGCCAATGCCGCTGGCGTGAGCCTTGGCGGCAAGAAGGTCAAGTTCGAGTTGATGTCGGAAGACGATCAGGCCGATCCCAAAGTAGGCAATACCGTCGCCCAGAAACTGGTCGACGCCAAGGTTGCCGGCGTTGTCGGCCACCTCAATTCCGGTACCACCATCCCCGCCTCGGCGATCTACAACCAGGCCGGCATTCCGATGATCTCGGGCTCCGCCACCAATCCGGCCCTGACCGAACAAGGCTTCAAGGGCGTGTTCCGCGTCGTTGGCCGCGACGACCAGCAAGGTCCGGCGGTAGCCAATTACCTCGCCAGCCAGACCAAGCCGAAGACCGCGGCGGTCATCGACGACGCGACGGCCTACGGCGAGGGCCTTGCCAACGAGGTCGAGAAGACCCTCAAAGCCGCCGGGATCAAGGTCTTGCCACGCGAGAAGGGTACCGACAAGACGGTGGACTGGAAGGCCGTGCTGACCAAGATCAAGGGCAAGAAGCCTGACGCGGTGTTCTACGGCGGCATGGACGCCACCGGCGGCCCGCTGCTCAAGCAGGCGCGCGAGCTCAAGATCACCGCCGTGTTCGCCTTTGGCGACGGCGCCTGTACCGACAAGATGGCCGAACTCGCCGGCCCCGCGGCCGAAGGGCTGCTCTGCTCCCAGGCGGGCATACCGGTTCAGGCGGCGGGCAAGAAGTTCCTCGATGCCTACAAGGCCAAGTTCCAGATCGATCCGATCCTCTACTCGCCGTTCACCTACGACGCGGCCAATCTGCTGATCAACGCGATGAAGAAGGCCGACTCGAGCGACCCGGCCAAGTACTTGCCGGCGCTTGCGGCGAGCGATTACACCGGCGCCAGCGGCCACATCCAGTTCGACGAAAAGGGTGACCGCAAGGACGCCGAGATGACGATCTTTACGCTGAAGGACGGCAAGATCACGCCAGTCGCGATCCTCAAGAGCGGCAAGTCGATGACACTGGACGAATATGCCCAGGCCACCGCGCCGGCGGCGCCTCCGGCGGCTGCGGCGGCTGCCCCGGTGGCGGGAGCTGCGGTTCCTGCCGCTGCCCCTGGCGCTGCTCCGGCTGCTGCTCCGGCTGCTGCTCCCACGCCTGCTCCGGCCCCGGCAGCGGTTCCCGCGCCCGCCGCGGCGCCAGCCAGCAAGTAAGCCCACGCTGAGCCAAACGGGGAAGTCGCCCTCTGGCGACTTCCCCGTTTTCATTCTGCAAACCCCGGATCATGGAGATCCTGCTCCAGCAGATCGTCAACGGTCTCACCACCGGCAGCGTGTATGCCGTCGTCGCGCTGGGCTACACGATGGTCTATGGCGTGATTCAACTCATCAACTTCGCCCACGGGGAAGTGGTGATGATCGGCGCCATGGTGGCCTTTACAACCATCACCGCGTTGGCCGAGAGCGGCCTGCCCCCGGTCCTGATAGTCCTTGCCGGAGTGCTGACGGCGATACCCGCCTGCATGATCATGGGCTACTTGCTGGAGCGTGTCGCCTATCGCCCCTTGCGCCATGCGCCGCGACTGGCGCCCCTGATCACCGCGATCGGCATGTCGATCATCCTGCAGCACCTCGCCTTGCTGATCTGGGGCCGCAATCCGCTGGCATTTCCGCAGATCATCGACAACCGCGTGTTCAGCTTCGGCGGAGCCGCGATCAGCAGCGTGCAGATCGTGATCCTGCTGTTGTCTTTGACGATGATGGCCGGACTCAGCTGGTTCGTCTACCGCACGCGTTTCGGCATCGCGATTCGCGCCACTGCCGAAAATGTTCATGTTGCCGGCCTGATGGGCGTCAATGCCGACCGCGTGATCGCCGCCACTTTTGTCATCGGCGCCGGCCTGGGCGCCGTGGCCGGCGTGATGTATGGCAGCTATTACGGCATCGCCCACTACACGATGGGATTCAGCCTCGGCCTCAAGGCGTTTTCCGCGGCGGTGCTGGGCGGCATCGGCAACATCGCCGGGGCGATGCTCGGTGGAATTCTGCTCGGGCTGGTGGAAGCGCTCGGTACCGGCTACGTGGGGGATCTGACCAATCTGTGCAGCTGGTCCGTCAGCCGCGGCTGGCTTGCCGAGCGCTGCGCTGACGGCGGAAACTTCGTGCTCTTCGGCAGCAACTATCAGGACGTGTTTGCGTTTCTGATGCTGATCCTGGTGCTCGTGTTCCGCCCCTCCGGGCTCCTTGGCGAGCGCGTCTCGGAGCGGGCATGAAGAACCGGCGCACAACAATCGGCCTGCTGCTGGTCGCCGTCGCGCTGATCGCCTTGCCCTTCGTCCTGGCCTCGGCCGGAACCGCCTGGGTCCGCATCACGAACTTCGCCGTGTTGTACGTGTTGCTGTCTCTCGGCCTGAACATCGTGGTCGGCTTTGCCGGGCTGCTCGATCTGGGCTATATCGCCTTTTTTGCGGTGGGCGCCTATGTCTACGCGCTGCTGGGATCGCCGCATTTCGGGCTGCATCTGCCATTCTGGGTCAGCCTGCCGATCGGCGCCGCCGCCGCCGGCATCGCCGGGGCCGTACTGGGCGCCCCGACACTGCGCCTGCGCGGCGACTATCTGGCCATTGTCACGCTGGGCTTTGGCGAGATCGTGCGCATCTTCATGAACAACCTCTCGGCACCGGTCAATCTCACCAACGGCCCGAAGGGCATCAATCGGATCGACCCATTCACGATTGGCACGGTAAATTTCGCGGACAGCGACGTTGTCGGCGGCTTGGTGCTGAGCGGGCCCATCAAGTACTACTATTTCCTGGTGCTGGTGTTGCTGGTGGTGATCGCAATCAACCGTCGCCTGCAGGACTCGCGCATCGGTCGCGCCTGGGTCGCGATCCGCGAGGACGAGATCGCGGCCAAGGCGGGCGGCATCAATACGCGCAACATCAAGCTGCTGGCCTTTGCCATGGGCGCTTCTTTCGGCGGTATCGCGGGCGGTATGTTTGCCGCGATCCAGGGTTTCGTCAGCCCGGAGAGTTTCATCCTCAACGAATCGATCATGGTCCTCTCCATGGTTGTTCTGGGCGGCATGGGCAACATCTGGGGCGTGATTGCGGGCGCCCTGCTGCTGTCTTTCGTCCCCGAACTGCTGCGCTACACCGTGGAACCCGTGCAAGAAGCTTTGTTCGGCCGCCTGCTGGTCGATCCGGAAGTCCTGCGCATGCTGATCTTCGGCCTCGCCCTGGTGCTTACCATGCGCTTCCGTCCGGCCGGGCTTTGGCCGGAAACGCGCCATCGCCGTGAGATGGACGAGAACCGGACGTGAACATCAAAGGCTTGGGCCACAGCGGGCGCAGAGAAAGGCCGCAGCGGATTTCCGCGGTGGTCTCCGGGCCCTCCGTGGCCAAGAGGTTTTCCGATGCCTGACATCCTCCTCGAAGCGCGCAACATCGGCAAGCGCTTCGGCGGCGTACAGGCCCTGAAGGATGTCTCGCTAACGATTCGCGAGCGCGAGATCTACGGCCTGATCGGCCCGAACGGCGCCGGCAAGACCACGTTGTTCAATATCTTCACCGGGCTCTACCCGCGAGACGGCGGCACGGTGCTGTTTTCCGGCACCAAGCTGAATATGGAGAGCCCGCACAAGGTGGCTGCCGCCGGCATCGCACGCACCTTCCAGAACATTCGCCTCTTTGGCAACATGACCGCGCTGGAAAACGTGATGGTCGGACGCCATGTGCGGACTCGCTCCGGCGTCGTCGGCGCGATTCTGCGCACGCGTGCCGAGCGTACCGAGGAAGCGGCGATCCGGCGTCGCGCCGAAGAGCTGCTGCATTACGTCGGCATTGACGAGCACGCCAACGATCTGGCACGCCATCTTTCCTATGGAGACCAGCGCCGGCTGGAGATCGCCCGCGCCTTGGCCACCGATCCCAAGCTGCTCGCACTCGACGAACCCGCGGCGGGCATGAATGCCACGGAAACGGCGGCACTGCGCGACCTGATCGAGGGGCTGCGCGCAGATGGGCTGACCGTGCTGCTCATTGAGCACGACGTCAAGCTGGTCATGGGGCTGTGCGATCGCGTCGCGGTGCTCGATTACGGGGAAAAGATCGCCGAGGACGTGCCCGATGCGGTGCGCGCCGATCCAAAAGTCATCGAGGCCTATCTTGGCGCCAGCGCCGGGTGAGATGAAGACTTCGAGCGCAGCGCGCGACCATTCTCGCCCCCTGTCTCGAAATGCAGGGACGGGAGATAGTCATCCCATGCTTGCCGTAATGGACCTGCACGTCCATTACGGTGGCATTGCCGCCGTGAAGGGTGTCTCCTTCGCCGTCGAGCAAGGCGAGATGGTCTGCCTGATCGGCGCCAACGGTGCCGGCAAGACCTCCACGCTCAAGGCGCTGGCGCGCATGATTCCCTCGCGCGGCGAGATTCATTACGAAACCGCGCGCATCGAAACCTGGCCGAGCCACGCCCTGATCGCCAAGGGTCTGGCGCTGGTTCCCGAGGGCCGCGGAGTGTTTGCGCGACTGACCGTCGCCGAGAATCTGATGATGGGTGCCTATCATCGAAACGACACGCTTGGCATTGCCGCCGACCTGGAGAAAGTGCACGAGCTGCTGCCGCGCCTGATGGAACGCCGGGCGCAGGTGGCGGGCACCTTGTCCGGCGGCGAACAGCAAATGCTCGCCATCGGCCGCGCGCTGATGGGCCGCCCGAGGTTGCTGCTGCTCGACGAACCCTCGATGGGGCTGGCGCCGTTGATGGTACAGAAGGTGTTTGAAGTGGTGCGCAAGATCGCCGCGGAGGGCGTGACGATACTGCTGGTCGAGCAGAATGCCCGCCTGGCGCTGGAGGTCTGTTCGCGCGGCTACGTCATGGAAAGCGGGCTGATCACACTGGCCGACCGGTCGGCGGCGCTGCTCGCCGATTCCCGCGTGCGCGCGGCCTATCTCGGCGAATAGCTACGGGATTTGACGGGGGTCATGCCGGCGTCGAGGCCAGCACCGGCGGCGCGAATGCGAAGGCATCGGCAAAAAACTCCTCCGGCGGCAAACCATGCTCGGCAAAGTCGGCGCGCGCGGCGTCGATCATCGCCGGCGCCCCGCAGGCGTACACCTGATGTTGCGCAAGATCTTGATGATCCTCCAGCACCGCGCGATGCACCAGTCCGCTGCGCCCGCGCCACGCGTCGCGCGGAGTTGCGTCGGACAGCACCGGGACATAGCGGATCTGGTGGTGCGCGGCAGCCCAGGCGGCGGGCAGCTCCGGCAGATAGAGTCCGGCGCGGGTGCGCGCGCCCCAATAGATCTCCATCGGTCGCGTGAGGTTCTTGTGAATGGCATGTTCGACCAGGGCTTTGATCGGGGCAAAGCCCGTGCCGCCGGCCAGCAGGATCATCGGCTTGGCCGACTCCTCGCGCAGGAAGAAGCTGCCGTAGGGACCCTGAAAGCGCAGGATGTCCTTCTCCTTCATGCCGGCAAACACGTGCTGAGTGAATTCGCCGCCGGAGATCAGGCGCACATGCAGTTGCAGGAATCCATCGTCATGAGGAGCATTGGCGATCGAAAAGGCGCGGCGCTTGCCGTCCTTGAGGAGGAACTCGATGTACTGGCCGGCGAGAAATTGCAGGCGCTCGTTGGCGGGCAACTTGAGGCTCAGCACGATTACATCTTCCGCCAGGCGCTCCATCTTCTGCACCCGGCAGGGCATGATCTTGACCGGAATGTCGTTCGCCGTGCCCACTTCGCGGCATTCGAGCACCAGGTCGGACAACGGCTTTGCGCAACAGAACAGCGTCATGCCACCGGCGCGATCCGCGACCGGCAGGGCCTGTTCCTGGGCAATGCCGTGGTCCACCAGGCCATCGATGAGCTTGCCCTTGCAGGTGCCGCAGGCGCCATTGCGGCAGCCGTAGGGAAGGGTCAGGCCGGCGGCGAGAGCCGCTTGCAGGATCGACTCGCTGCCGTCCGTAGTGAAACTATGTCCGCTAGGCTGCAAGGTCACACGAAATGAGGCGGCAGGGGCCATGCGATAATTGTCCGATGCGACGATTGCTGATCATTGGCTGCGGTGACGTGATGCGCCGCGCGCTGCCGCAACTCGTGCGTCGCTGGCACGTGCTGGCACTGGTGCGTCGGCGCGACCCGCAACTGAGCGCGCTTGGCGTCACGCAGATCGAGGGCGATCTCGACCAGCGCAACACCTTGACGCGTCTGGCCGGCATATCGCATGCGGTGATCCACAGCGCGCCTCCCGCCCCGAAAGGCACCCATGACGCTCGCACCCGAAACCTGATTGCCACCCTGCGACGCGGCAAAAGTCTACCACGGCAACTGATCTACATCAGCACCAGCGGGGTCTATGGCGACTGCGCTGGAGCCATCGTCAACGAGACGCGCGCGCCCGCGGCACAATCGCCGCGGGCGCTGCGGCGGATGGACGCGGAACGCCACCTGCGGCGCTTCGGGCGCAGCCGCGGACTGCGCTGCCGGGTCAGCATCCTGCGCGCACCGGGGATCTATGCCGCCGACCGTTTGCCGCTGGAGCGCCTGCGTCAGCGTCTGCCCCTGATGCTGCCGGGCGAAGACAGTCACAGCAACCACATCCACGCCGACGACCTCGGTCGCGCCTGTCTCGCCGCGCTGACGCGGGGAGCCGCCAACCGGGTCTACAACGTCAACGACGACTCGTCGCTGAAAATGGGCGAATGGTTCGACGCCCTGGCCGACGCCTTTGACCTGCCGCGCGCCGTGCGCCTGCCGCGCGAGGAAGTCCGCCATGCCGTGCCGGCGTTGCAGTGGTCGTTCATGCAGGAGTCGCGCCGACTCGACAACCGGCGAATGAAAAAGGAATTGCATCTGCGCCTGCGCTACCCGACCGTGGCCAACGGAATCATTGCGGAGAGCTCATGCTCTGGATAAAGGCGTTTCACATCGTCTTCGTCGTAAGCTGGTTCGCCGGGCTTTTTTACCTGCCGCGCATATTTGTCAACCTCGCGATGGTACCGGCCGACAGTCGTGCGGAACGCGAGCGCCTGCTCTTGATGGCGACGAAGCTTTATCGCTTCGTTACGCCAATAGCCGTGCTTGCAGTGGCGCTGGGGCTGTGGCTATGGCTCGGCTTCGGCTTTGCCGGCGGCTGGCTGCACGCCAAGACGGCGCTGGCGATCGGGCTCGTCGTCTATCACCTCTGGTGCGGCAGGCTGCTCGCCGATTTTGCCGGGGGCAGATCAACGAAGACCCATCTGTGGTTCCGCTTCTTCAACGAGGTGCCGGTGCTGATCCTGGTCGGGATCTGCATCCTGGTGGTGGTGAAGCCGTTTTAGCTATTACCGCGCAATGGCGAATCACTATTTCGTAACTTGCCCGAGGGGTCTTGAGTCCCTGCTCGCGGAAGACCTCGCCGGTGCGGGCGGCAGGGACATAGCAGCGGTTGCTGGTGGTGCGAGCTGCAACGGCGATCTGGAAACCGGCTACCGCATCAACCTCGAATCACGCATCGCGACACGGGTGTTGTGGCGCATCGCGCAAGGCGACTATCGCAACGAAGCCGATGTCTATCGGCTGGCCTACGATGTGGACTGGTCGCGGCAGTTTTCCGTGGATCGATCGATACGCGTCCATGTCACGGCGATCCGCTCGCCGCTCAAGAGCATTGAATTCATCACGCTGAAGGTCAAGGACGCCGTTTGCGACCGCTTCCGCGCCGAGACCGGGCGCCGCCCCAGCGTCAATACCCGCAACCCCGAAGTGCGCGTGCACCTCTTCATCACCGACCAACGGGCCACGCTGTATCTCGATACCTCGGGCGAGCCACTCTACCTGCGTGGCCACAAGTTGGCCAAGGTGGGCGCGCCGCTCAAGGAAAACCTGGCCGCCGGGATCCTGCGCCTTTCCGGCTGGCACCCGGGCACCCCCCTGCTCGACCCGATGTGCGGCAGCGGCACCTTCCTGCTCGAAGCGGCGCAGATCTGCCTCGACGACGCGCCGGGGCTTTCGCGCGAGGCCGGAGGCTTCGGCTTCGAACATCTGAAGTCGTACGATGCCGGGCTTTGGCGCACGCTGCAGCGCGCGGCCGCCGGCCGGCGCCGCGAGGCGTCCGCCTTGCCGCTGTTCGGCAGCGACATTGCGGCCGATGCGGTGGCTCGCAGCCGGCAGAATCTGGCCCATGCCGGGCTCGAACAGTTCGTTACCCTGGAATGCTGCGACCTTCTGCAGCGGCCCGCCCCCACGTCGGCGGGGGTGCTGGTGGCCAATCCGCCCTACGGCGAGCGACTTGGCAGCGAGGAAGAACTGGCCGCCTTCTATCCGCTGCTGGGGAATGCGCTCAAGCAACGCTTCGCCGGCTGGAATTGCTGGTTTCTGTCGGCCGACAAACGCTTGCCCAAATTGATTCGGCTGCAGACATCGCGCAAGGTACCGCTTTACAACGGCGCGCTCGAATGTCGCTTGTACCGGATCGAAATCGTCGCCGGCGGCCACCGCGGCGCATAGCGCAGGATGTGCCGCGCCGTGTCGAGGGTGAGCCTAGATCCCTGACTTGAGCATTCTCCAGGCATACTCCGCGCATAGCAGCACAACGATCACCAGCAGCGCCCACTTGCCCAGCTTCAGCAGCAGCGCTCCAAAACCAAGTTCCCGCGCACCGGCATCGCGCGGGGCGGGACGCCCTTCCCGCTTGTCCGTCGCGCGGTTCCCTCGGGATATGGTGTCGCGCGAGACCCAGGGATCGTCCAGCGCATCGACCCTGAGCCGCCCCTGATCGCCTTCATCGACCAGTCGGTACGCGGCGGCGATCCGTAGATTTTTCTTCTCGGCAAGATCCATGGCACGGATCATCTTGTTGGTCTGCGCCAATAACAGAATCTCCTCGGCAACCGGCGCCGGGAAGCCGCGACGAGCGCCATCGCGTGCATCCGTCAGCAGGCTGTTGAGATACGCATCCAGTTCGGCGGTTCCCCAGATGGCGCAAACCTTGCGCGTTACGTGGGCAATACCTTCCAGCGCGGCGCGGCATTCGGCCTGGCTTGCGTTGCTCGGCGTATCGGCGACCATGGCGTGTAATGACATCCGGGAGCGCCGGCGCCATGCCGCGCGCCGGGCGCCCTTCGCAGCGAAGCGCTGCGGGCTATCATATGTTCCCTAAACGATATCCAGATGCTTGATGCCGGCGTTGCGATCCATCTCCTGCGAGTCCTTGCTGTGCAGTTTGATCATCAGACGGACTTCGTTCATCGAATCGGCAAAACGCAGGGCATCATCATAGTTGATGCGCCCCTCTTCGTACAGATCGAAAAGCGCCATGTCGAAGGTCTTCATGCCCAGTTCCTTCGACTTCTTCATGACCTCCTTGATGCCGTGCACCTCGCCCTTGTGAATCAAATCGGCTATCAGCGGCGAGTTGAGCAGGACTTCCACCGCGGCGGCGCGCCCCTTGCCTTCCTTCAGAGGAAGCAGCCGCTGCGAAATGACGGCCTTGAGATTGAGCGAAAGATCCATCAACAACTGCGGCCGGCGCTCCTCGGGGAAGAAGTTGATGATCCGGTCGATTGCCTGGTTGGAATTGTTGGCATGCAGCGTACCCAGCGCCAGGTGGCCGGTTTCGGCGAAGGCGATGGCGTGTTCCATCACTTCCCGGTCGCGGATTTCGCCGATCAGGATGACGTCGGGCGCCTGCCGCAGCGTGTTCTTTAGCGCCACTTCCCAGGAATCGGTATCGACGCCCACTTCGCGCTGCGTAACTATGCAATTGCGGTGGTCATGGACGTATTCGACCGGGTCTTCGATGGTGATGATGTGGCCATAGCTGTTCTGGTTTCGATAGCCGATCATCGCCGCCAGCGAGGTTGATTTGCCGGAGCCGGTGCCGCCGACAAACAGCACCAGTCCGCGCTTGGTCATCGCCACGTCCTTGAGAACCGGCGGCAGCTTGAGGTCCTCGAATTCCGGAATCTGGACGTTGATGGTGCGTAGCACGATACCGACCCGCCCTTGCTGAACGAAGGCATTGACGCGGAAGCGGCCGATACTGGCGGGCGATATCGCGAAATTGCATTCCTTGGTCGCCTCGAACTCCGCGGCCTGTTTGTCGTTCATGATGGCCCGCGCGAGTTCCTGCGTGTGTTGCGACGACAACGGTTGCGTGGTTGCCGGTGTCATCTTGCCGTCAATCTTGATGGCCGGCGGAAAACCCGACGTGATGAACAAGTCCGAGCCCTTCTTCTGCATCATCATCGTCAGAAGCTGGTACATGAATTTGAGGCCTTCGTCGCGTTCCATGGTGCGAGTCTCCGTTCGTTTCTTCTTGCTCTGGCCGCGTCAGCGGCACTAACTGGTAGCCTCCCCGCGAGGAGAGGGCGGAAGGGGCGGGGCGTTCTATCCCGCAGGGATAACTTTGCTGGCGCTATCCCGGGAAGTTATCCTTGTTGGCGGCCTTGCTGCGCGCTTCGCCGGGAGAGATCACCTTTTTCTTGACCAGGTCCGCCAGGTTCTGGTCGAGCGTCTGCATACCGAAGTTTTGACCGGTTTGAATCGCCGAATACATCTGCGCCACCTTGGCCTCGCGGATCAGGTTGCGGATCGCCGGCGTGCCGACCATGATCTCGTGGGCGGCCACGCGGCCCGCGCCATCCATGGTCTTGCACAGGGTTTGCGAAATCACCGCGCGCAGCGATTCGGACAACATGGCGCGGATCATTTCCTTTTCCGCGGCGGGGAACACGTCGATGATGCGGTCGATGGTCTTGGCCGCCGAGGAGGTATGCAGCGTACCGAACACCAGGTGCCCCGTCTCTGCACCGGACATGGCCAGCCGGATGGTTTCCAGGTCGCGCATTTCGCCGACCAGGATCACGTCCGGGTCCTCCCGGAGCGCGGAGCGCAAGGCGTTGTTGAAGGACAGCGTATGCGGGCCCACCTCGCGCTGGTTGATCAGGCATTTCTTCGATTCGTGCACGAATTCGATCGGGTCCTCGACAGTCAGGATGTGGCCATACTCGCTCTCGTTCTTGTGATTGACCATTGCCGCCAGCGTGGTCGACTTGCCCGAACCGGTCGGCCCGGTGACCAGCACCAGTCCGCGCGGGTAGTCGGCAAGTTCCTCGAAAATCTTCGGCGCCTTGAGATCCTCCAGCGACAGGATCTTCGACGGAATGGTCCGCATCACGGCCGCCGCGCCCCGGTTCTGGACGAAGGCATTGACCCGGAAGCGCGCCAGGTTCGGCACGGCAAAGGAAAAATCGCACTCCAGATTTTCCTCGTAGACCTTGCGCTGCCCGTCATTCATGATGTCATAAATCATGGCGTGCACATCCTTGTGCTCCATGGCCGGCAGATTGATGCGCCGCACGTCGCCATGAACCCGGATCATCGGCGGCATTCCGGAAGACAGGTGCAGGTCGGACGCCTTGTTCTTGACGACGAAGGTGAGCAGTTCGGTGATGTCCATGGATGCTTTCCTGTAGAAGGGGTACGAGATGCTTTAAAGTTGCTATATGACATCAATCGCCGCCAACTTGCAAGCCGTGCGTGCGCGCGTTGCGGCAGCCTGCGCTGCTGCCGGTCGATCGACGGACTCCGTGCGCCTGCTGGCGGTTTCAAAAACCTGGCCAGCCGCCTGCCTGGGCGAAGCGATCGCCGCCGGGCAACGCGCGTTCGGCGAGAACTATGTACAGGAAGCCATCGAAAAGTCCGCCGAGCTGGCCGGACTGGGCGCTGCAACCGGCCTGGAATGGCACTTCATCGGGCCGCTGCAAAGCAACAAGACACGACTGGTGGCGGAGCATTTCGCCTGGGTGCACTCGATCGACCGCTTGAAGATCGCCGACCGACTTGCCGCGCAGCGCCCGCCGCAGCTGGCGCCTCTGCAAGTATGCATTCAAGTGAATGTTTCCGGCGAAGACTCGAAGAGCGGATGCGCCCCGGCCCAGGCGGCCGTTTTGGCGCGCGCCACGGCGGCACTGCCGAACCTGCGCCTGCGAGGACTGATGGCCATTCCCGAAGCAAGCGACGACATCGGTCTGCAACGCCGCCGCTTCGCCCTGCTGCGTCAATTGCTCGACCGGATCAACGCGGAAGGCCTGAGTCTCGATACACTCTCCATGGGCATGTCGCACGACCTAGAGGCCGCCATCATGGAAGGTGCCACGTTGGTCCGGGTCGGCACGGCGATATTCGGCGAAAGGAACAAGGTCGGCGAGCCGCCAAGAGCGAAGTGTGAAACCTAATCGCGTTTCTATCGCCCCAACTGTCGCGCTTCACTTTTCGTCTTCAGCCATCACCAGCCAGAGGTGTTCATGAAAATATCATTCATCGGCGGCGGCAACATGGCGGCCGCTCTGATCGGCGGCCTGCGCAAGCAGGGTTTTTCCGCCGCCGGCATGCAGGTGGTGGAGCCTTTCCAGGCTTCTCGCGAAAGACTTGCCGAAAGTTTCGGTGTGCGTTGCGTGGCGCAGGTCGATGCGGCGGTGCTGAATTGCGAGGTCATGGTGCTGGCCGTCAAGCCCCAGCAGATGAAAACGGCGATCGCGCCGTTCAGCGGGAAGCTCGGAAATCAGTTGGTGGTCAGCATCGCCGCCGGACTGCGCATGGCCGATATCTCCCGCTGGCTGGGCGACTACAAGCGGCTGGTGCGCACCATGCCCAACACCCCGGCGCTGATCGGCGCCGGAATTTCCGGCCTGTGCGCCGATCCGAGCGTGGACCTTGAGGGACGGACCATTGCCGAGAAGATTCTCAAGGCTGTCGGCAGCACCCTGTGGATCGAGGACGAGGGACAAATGGATGCCGTTACCGCGGTTTCCGGCAGCGGCCCCGGCTACGTGTTCTACTTCCTCGAAGCCCTGGAAGCCGCGGCGCTGAATCTCGGATTCGATCCCGTCGCCGCGCGCCGCCTGAGCGTGGAAACCTTTCTCGGCGCCGCTCGCCTGGCTGAGCAGAGCCACGAGTCGATTGCGGCCCTTCGCGAAAAAGTGACTTCCAAGGGAGGTACCACGGAGGCGGCGTTGCTGTCATTTGGCACCAGCGGCGTCGCCGCCGCCATCGAACACGGCGTCATGGCCGCGGCAGCGCGCGGTCGCGAGCTGGGCGCGATCCTCGGCGAACCCTGACGATGCTCGCCCAGATTCTTCTGTTCGTCCTCGACACCGTCTGCGGCTTCCTGACGCTGGCGCTGTTGGCGCGTTTTGCGCTGCAATGGGCGCGGGCTCCGTTCCGCAACCCGTTCGGGCAATTCATCATCGCCGTAACCGACTGGATGGTGCGCCCGCTGCGGCGCCTGATTCCCGGACTTTTCGGCCTTGACCTGGCAAGCCTGCTGCTGGCCTGGCTGTGGCAGGTGGTGTATCAGGGAATCGCGTTGGGATTTTCCGGAATATTGCTCGCCGTGTCCCCGGCGCCGATTCTGGTGGTCGCCTTGCTGGCGGTCCTCGAAGTGGCGAAGACAGGTTTGTATCTGGTAACAGCCGCCGTGATCGTCTCAGCAGTATTTTCCTGGGTAAATCCCTATGCGCCGCTGGCCGGCGTCGTCGATACCGTGACGCGACCGCTGCTGCGGCCATTTCGCCGCGTCATTCCTCCCGTGGGCGGCGTCGATTTGTCACCGCTGGCGCTGTTGCTGGTGCTGCAAATCGCGCTGATGGTGGTGGCCGGACTGCGCAACAGCGTGTTGCCGCTGATCCTGCTCCAATGAGCTGGCTGATCGCCGGTGACGCGTCGGTGACGCTACGGCTGCACATTCAGCCCGGCGCAAAGAAAAGCGAGGTTGCGGGCCTCCACGGCGAAGCGCTGAAAATCCGGCTGGCTGCCCCGCCGGTGGATGGCAGGGCCAATGCCTGCCTGATCGCGTTTGTTGCCGATCGGCTTGAGATCGCGAAAACCAAGATCAGCATAGTGAGCGGCGAAACGTCGCGTGCCAAGCGGATACGTATCAGCGGCGTCGACGCGGCATTCGTCAGACGCAGGTTTGCCGCGGCGGAGTGAAGCTGTCGTGTGCCGCCGCGGGTTTCCCTTCCCCTTCGGCGCTGACCGCTATTTCGAAGTTGCCTCACGGCGTTCGGCAAGAGCGGAGGCGATCAGCATGCCGCCCACCGCGCCGTAGGCCAATCCTGCGGCTCCGTCGAACAAGATCAATTCCGCACTGGTGCCGTAGGCCAGGGCGGTAAAGATGGCGGCGCTGACCGATCCTGCCAAGCCCAGGACGACCGCGCCCCCAAGGATACTTCCCGTTCGCTGCGCTGCCCAGCCCCCGACTGCCCACAGCATGACCGCGTACACGGCGAAGCCCGCCAGATCTACGCGTGCGGAGAAACTGTCGGTGATTCCCAGCGTCGCGATGACCTCGGGAAGAATGGTGGTCGTCAAGCTCAAGCCCGCGCAGGCGCCGAGAAAGGCGGCACCGGTTGGACGCGCGCGAATGCCCCAGATCTTGGAGATCAGAAATCTATTGAAACGCTTGAGCATGTGGTCCCTGCGCAGGATCGGGTCTGACGCCGCTTTCATGACGCAATGCTCCCAATGGTAAGACGATCCAAATAGAAAATGCGGCTGCCGAAACGGCAGCCGCATTCAGACCGTGTAACTCAGCGTGTCCCGATCAATGACTACTGGTCGGCGCGGCAACCAGCTTGCCCGGGTAGCGCAGGCTGCCCACCAGGTCCTGGATCTCGGCGGACGGCTCCGGCGTGAACTTGCTGACCAGGTAGGCGGTTACGAAGTTGAGCATCGCGCCGACGGTGCCGATCCCTTCGGGAGAGATGCCCATCCACCATCCGGCGGCGTTGTTGGCGGCCGGATTGCCCCACTTGTACCACCAGATATAGCCGGCGGTGAAAATGATGCCGACGATCATTCCCGTGACGGCGCCTTCCTTGTTCATCTTCTTGTTGAAGACGCCCATCAGTATCGCAGGAAAGAAGGACGCCGCCGCCAAACCGAAGGCGAAGGCGACTACCTGGGCGACAAAGCCTGGCGGGTAGATGCCGAACAGGCCGGCGATGACGACCGCCACACCAGCGCCGCCGCGCGCCCACCAGAGCTCTTCCTTCTCCGACATGCTCGGCTTGACGATGCCCTTCATCAGGTCGTGGGAAACCGCGGCCGAGATGACCAGCAACAGGCCTGCCGCGGTGGAAAGAGCGGCGGCCAGACCGCCGGCGCCAACCAGACCGACAACCCAGTTGGGGAGCTTGGCGATCTCCGGATTGGCCAGAACCATGATGTCCTGGTCGATCTTCACTTCGTTTTCGCTCTTCGGGTCATCCCACTTGCCCTTGCGAAGCTGCATGATGCCGTCGCCATTCTTGTCCTTCCACCCGACCAGGCCGGTCTTTTCCCAGTTCTTGAACCAGGACGGCGCCTTCGCATACTCGACGTTGTTGATGGTCTTGATGAAGTTGGTACGCGCGAACGCGGCAACCGCCGGAGCCGTGGTGTAGAGCAACGCGATGAAGATCAGCGCCCACCCGGCGGATGAACGTGCGTCGCGCATCTTGGGCACGGTGAAGAAGCGGATCAGGATGTGCGGCAGACCGGCAGTGCCGATCATCAGCGACATGGTGATGAAGAAGACGTCGATCATCGGCCGCTGGCCACTGGTGTAGGCGGCAAAACCCAAGTCCGTGTTCAGAGTGTTCAAGACGTTGAGCACGTATTGCCCCTGGTCACCGGGATTCCCCAGCAGTGCCGCGCCTTCGGCGCTGATGGTGGAACCGTACCCAAGTTGCGGAATCGGATTGCCGGTGAACTGCATCGAGATGAAGATGGCCGGTACCAGATAGGCGACGATCAACACGACGTACTGCGCAATCTGTGTGTAGGTGATGCCCTTCATTCCCCCCAGTGTGGCGTAGAAGAAGACCAGCGCCATGCCAATGATGACGCCGGTGTTGATGTCAACCGCCATGAAGCGGGAGAACACCACGCCGACGCCGCGCATCTGGCCGGCGACGTAGGTGAAGGAGACGAAGATGGCGCACACCAGCGCGATGACCCGGGCGGTATTCGAGTAATACCGGTCGGCGATGAACTGCGGCACGGTGAACTTGCCATATTTGCGCAGGTACGGGCCGAACAGCATCGCCAGCAACACATAGCCTCCGGTCCACCCCATCAGGTAATAGGACCCGTCGCGGCCAAGGAAGGAAATCAGCCCGGCCATCGAGATGAACGATGCCGCCGACATCCAGTCGGCGCCGGTGGCCATGCCGTTCAGCATCGGCGGAATCGATTTCTCCGCAACATAGAAATCGCCGGTTGTTTTTGCCCTCGCCCAGTAGGCAATGTAGATATACAGGGCGAAACTGGCGCCTGTAATGATCCAGGTCCACAGAAGAATACTCATTGTCTTGTCTCCTCATCAATTTTGGAATCTTGATTGCACTCCGTCAGCAGCGTATGGCCTCAGCCCTCGTGCACGTCATACTTGATATCGAGCCTGTCCATCTGCCAGACATAGACCCAGATCAGGACGACAAAGGTGACGAGCGATCCCTGATTGGCAAACCAGAAGCCGAGCGGGAAGCCGCCTATGCTGTAGGCATCGAGTTGATTGGCGATCAGGATGCCGCAAACGTACGACACCACGAACCAGATCCCCAGGAGAACCGCGATGATGCCGAGGTTTTCCTTCCAATACGCCTGTAATTCCTTGGTTGCGTGAATTGACATATTTCCTCCTTTGTTTGAAATGTGAAAACGCGTGCACTCAAACTTCTTGCGTCCGCTCTGTTTGGCCGGCTATGCAGCGGCGCCAGTAGCTGGACTAGACGCCTGAAATTGAATCATAACACCCAGATAAGGGTTTCACGTAGGTCATTTCCCTAATTTTCATCGGAACACCGATTGTCTATCCTCCGCCGATGATTTTGACCACAATGTTCGTGCGGAGCAGGCGTGGATCGGGCGCGCGCGGGTTCGGGCGCAGCCGGCCGCTTGGCGCAATCGGCCGCTTCGACAGGTACACGGGATGAAGCTTGGCGATGCCTTCTGCCGGGGAAAGCATGAGACGCGTTCCGGAAGCCTGCACTTTGAGGCCCCCCCCCTTGTGGCACCCAGGCTCCCCCGCCAATGTCGGCGCACGCGTGCGCATTCGTGCGACAAGCACATCCGCATCGACTCCGCGGCCAGCGAACACCGCCCACCACGGTGCCGAAACAGTATTTCGCGCACGAGGGCGAATCGAGCCGAGTTCGGGTCCAGCCCGGCGCGAGCGGAATCGACTGTGCCGCGGCGCCGACCGGACCATCGCGGCAAGTCCCTCCAGTCCGCAACGAAGCCGTTTCGCGGCCTTACCGAACCAAGAATCCAAGCGATGAATAATCCGCCAACGGAAGCGGTTGTCGGTCCGACCGTATATATCGTCGATGACGACGCGGCTGTGCGTGACGCCTTGGCCTTGCTGCTTGGACTGAAGAACCTCCGGGTTCTGGTGTTTGCCAACGCCGAAGATTTCCTGAGCGCGTGCAGTCCCGACTGGCAAGGCTGCCTTCTGCTCGACATGCGCTTGCCTGGCATGGGAGGGCTGGAACTTCAGCGCGAGCTGCTGGCCCGCGGAATTCGCCTCCCGGTGATCGTCATGACTGCGCACTCCAGCGTGGCGGCAGCGCGAGTGGCGTTCAAGGCCGGGGCCGTGGAATTCCTCATGAAACCGGTGTCGGAGGTGGAGCTGATGGACGCATTGCGGGATGCGATGGCCATTGAAGACAGCAGCATCCATGGCCGGATCGGTCGGCAGGTTGCCAAGGCCAGCCTCGGGAAACTCACATCGCGCGAACGGGAGGTTTTGGCGCTTCTGGTAAATGGGCTTTCCAGCAGGGAAGTGGCGAAAAGGCTGGCAATCAGCCCACACACAGTAGAAGCATACAAAGGCCGGATGATGGGAAAGTTGGCAGCCCGCAAGTTTTCCGACCTGATAGCAAGTGGCTCCACCGACCCGGTCGGTCCTGGCGCCGTAGCAACTTAGACCTGCTTGATTGTGGGACTTGGGCGGCCTTTCAATTCCCAATAGCGTCGCACGGGGAAGCGATGGCTCTTGTCACGACGATAACTATCACCAATCGCAAAAAGGAGGAGTGAGAAATGCAGCAAACCACCCATGACGCGCAGGGCTATTGGAAAGCCACGCTTGCGTTGATCTTCAAGATGTTGGCCATCTGGTTCCTGGTGTCATTTGGCGCCGGAATCCTGTTCGCGCCCATGCTGAACACCATCCATCTCGGCGGTTATCCGCTCGGATTCTGGTTCGCTCATCAGGGATCGATGTATGTCTTCATCGTGTTGATCTTCTGGTACGGCAAGGCGATGGGCAAGATCGATCGCGAATTCGACGTTCACGAAGACTGAGGAGCCAAGAAAACATGGATCTGCAAACTACTATTTACCTCGTCGTAGGCGCCACCTTTGCCCTTTACATCGGCATTGCCGTGTGGGCCCGGGCCGGCAGCACCAGCGAGTTCTACGCCGCCGGCGGACAGGTTCCTCCGGTCATGAACGGCATGGCTACCGCCGCCGACTGGATGTCGGCCGCCAGCTTCATCTCGATGGCCGGCCTGATTTCCAACATGGGTTACGGCGGCGGCCTGTTCCTGATGGGCTGGACCGGTGGTTACGTGTTGCTGGCGATGCTGCTGGCGCCCTACTTGCGCAAATTCGGCAAGTTTACGGTGCCGCAATTCATTGGCGACCGCTTCTACTCGAAGTCCGCTTCGACCGTTGCCGTGCTCTGCCTGCTGGTGGCTTCGCTGACATACATCATTGGTCAGATGACCGGCGTCGGCGTCGCCTTTGCCCGTTTCCTCGGCGTATCGAAGGAAGTGGGCGTGTACGTCGGTATGGGCATCGTGTTTCTCTATGCGGTATTCGGCGGCATGAAGGGCATCACCTATACCCAGGTCGCCCAGTATGTCGTGCTGATCTTCGCCTACGTGATTCCGGCGATCTTCATCTCGATTCACCTAACCGGCAACCCGATCCCGCAGCTGGGTCTGGGTTCCAACCTGGTTGGTCAGGATGTGTCGCTGCTCGCCAAGCTGGACTCGGTGGTGACTGAATTGGGCTTCGGCAAGTACACGACGACGACGGCCGGCAGCACGCTGAACATGTTCGTGTACACGATGTCGCTGATGATCGGTACCGCCGGTCTGCCGCACGTGATCATGCGCTTCTTCACGGTGCCCAGCGTCAAGGACGCCCGTGCATCCGCCGGTTGGGCGCTGGTTTTCATCGCTATCTTGTACACCACGGCGCCAGCTGTGGCGGCGATGGCCAAGTTCAACCTGATCGGTACCATCAATTCGGGCGCTTTTGTCAAGGACAAGGACATCTACGCACCTGATGCCGCCCTCGAGTACGCGAAGCAGCCGGACTGGATGAAGCGCTGGGAGAAGACCGGTCTGTTGAAGTTCGACGACAAGAACGGCGACGGCCGCATCCAGTACTACAACGACAAGTCGAAGGATCCGGCATTCCTCCAGAAGGCTGGCGAGCTGGGCTGGAAGGGCAACGAGCTGACGGTTAACGCCGACATCATCGTGCTGGCCAACCCGGAAATCGCGCTGCTGCCGGACTGGGTGATCGCACTGGTTGCCGCAGGTGGTCTGGCTGCCGCGCTGTCTACCGCTGCCGGCCTGCTGATGGCGATCTCGTCCGCGGTTTCGCACGATCTGATCAAGGGCGTCTTCAAACCCGACATCACGGAAAAGGGTGAGCTGATGGCGGGCAAGATCGCCATGGCCTGCGCCATCATCGTTTCGGGTTACCTCGGATTGAACCCACCGGGATTCGCCGCCGGTACCGTGGCGCTGGCCTTTGGTATTGCCGCCAGTTCGCTGTTCCCGGCGATCATGATGGGTATCTTCTCCAAGAAGATGAACAAGGAAGGCGCCATGGCCGGCATGCTGGCAGGCCTCTTCGTCACCCTGTTCTATGTGTTCGCGCACAAGGGTTTGTTCTTCATCAAGGGCACCGATTATCTCGGACTCATCGGCGGCGCCAACAGCTTCTTCGGCATTACGCCGGAAGCCTTCGGCGCAATCGGCGCGCTGGTCAATTTCGCCGTGGCGTTTCTCGTCGATAAGGTGACGGCGGAACCACCCGAGCACATCCAGCATATGGTCGAGGCCGTGCGCATCCCGCGCGGATCCAAGGCCGTGGATGGCGCACACTGAGCGCCGCGAGACGCTAGCCGCGCGCATCATCGCGTAGGCTGCAAGCTTAAGAAGCCCCGCCGGCTGCGCTGGCGGGGCTTTTTTTCTTGGGGTATCTTTGGCCGCTGACGACTTGTCAGCATCGCAGGAGCATGCAATGGTCTTTGACGTCAGTGTCGCCATCACCTGGATACTGTTTCTCGCGTTGTTTCCGATCGCCTTTTTTTGGTTGCGCAGGGCGTGGCGCATCCTGTTCCGCAAGGACTTTTCGGAAGTCGGCCTCAAGCGCGGTGAGCTGCCAGCCGATCCGAAAAAGTTCGCGCCCTACACGTTTCTAATCAACCTGATTGGCGGCGGTGTCATTGTCGTCGTGATCATTTCCGTGATCCTGGCTCTATGGCCTTACGAGACCTGGAGCGCGGTAGCGGGAGTAACCATCTGGGGCAAGTTCATTGCGGATTTCATTCTCAGCCGTCACGCCCACCCGATCGTCCTGAAGAAAAGCAAGTGAGCTCCGCGGCGCTACGCTGGAGGCCGCTACAGCGCTGATCTTCATCGCGAAGCAGCTTGGGGTTGGGCGCTTGCTCCGGGCGCGATTCGCCACGGATCAGGGGCGTGCGTCGATCTGCTGGCGCTGGGCGAGTTACCTTGGCGGCCCCTCGAACAGTTCGATCAGTCCCAGACGTCTGGCGCTGGCAAGAACCAGGTCAGGGCAGCGTTCCGTCGTAGGCGAGGTGACCGTCGATCAACGTGTAGCGCACGCGCCCGGGAAGTTCGCAGCCAAGGAATGGCGTGTTCTTTCCCTGACTTTTGAGGTTTTCGCGACTTACCAGAAGACTTGCGGCCGGATCGAAGACACAGACATCGGCCGGCGCACCCCGCGCGAGAGTACCCGCCTGAACCCCGAGAATTCGCGCCGGATCGGAGGTGATGCGCGCCAGCGCCGTAACCAGCGGCAGCTTCATTTCCTGCGCCCACTTTAGAGTCAAGGGCAACAGCAGTTCAAGGCCGGTGGCGCCGGGTTCGGCTTCCTCGAAAGGCATCTGTTTGGCATCGTCGTCGACCGGGGTATGGTCGGAAATCAGCGCGTTGATCGCGCCCGAGGCCAGGCCCTTGCGCAGCGCGTCGCGATCGGCGGAACTGCGCAGCGGCGGGTCCAGTCGAGCATGCGCATTGAAATAACCGATGTCCTCGTCAGTGAGGTGCAGGTGGTTGATGGTCACTTCGCAACTGACATTCAGTCCGTTCCCGCGCGCGGCGACGATCATCTCCAGCGCTGCCGCCGAACTTAGCCGCCGCAGATGCAGCCGCACTCCTGTTTCACGGGCTAGGTGCAGCACCGTGGCGATGGCGATGGTTTCGGCGGCCACCGGAACGCCCGCCAGGCCGAGACGCGCCGCGACTTCGCCATCATGAGCGACCCCCTTCCTGGCCAAAAAGGGGTCCTGCGCCTGCAGCCAGACGGGGAAGCCGAAGGTCGCCGCGTACATCATCGCGCGCAGCAACACCTGGGTGTCGACGATGGCCCGGTTGGCCTGGCCGAATGCCACGCAACCGGCTTCGCTGAGTTCCGCCATTTCGGTAAGCGCCTTGCCTTCGAGCTGCATGGTCAGCGCACCCACCGGATGCACGTGGGCAAACTCGGGCAGGCGTGCCCGATGGCTCAGCATTTCGACCAATCCCGGTTCGTCGAGCACCGGGTCGGTATCCGGCGGACAAGCCAGGCGCGTCACGCCGCCAGCGGCGGCGGCCGCCATTTCGGATTCCAGCGTGGCCTTGTACTCGAACCCCGGTTCGCGCAAGCGTGCCGCGAGATCGACCAGTCCGGGGCAGACGACGCAGCCGGCCGCGTCCAGTACGCTGTTGGCATCGAAGCCCAACGGTGCGTCACCGATGCCGACGACGCTTCCGTCGGCGATGAACAGGTCGGCCAGCCGGTCGGTATGGCTCGCCGGGTCGATCAGGCGGCCGTTGGCGATGTGAATCCTGACGCTCATCAGTTCCCCGCCAGCATCGCCATCACAGCCATGCGCACCGCGATGCCGAAGGTAACCTGAGGCAGGATCACCGCCTGGCCGCCGTCGGCCACCGCCGAATCGATTTCCACACCCCGGTTCATCGGGCCCGGATGCATCACAATGGCATCGGGCTTGGCCAGCGCCAGCTTGTCCGGCGTCAGCCCGTAGGACTTGAAATACTCCTGCGTCGAGGGCAGCAGCGCCCCCTGCATGCGCTCGCTCTGCAGGCGCAGCATCATGACCACATCGACGCCGCGCAGCCCTTCCCGCATATCGTTGAACACCCTCACGCCGAGACGCTCGACGCCGGTGGGCAGCAGTGTCTTTGGTCCGATGACGCGCACCTCCGGCACGCCCAGCGTGGTCAGCCCGTGGATCTGGCTGCGCGCCACGCGCGAATGCAACACGTCGCCCACTACCGCGACCGTAAGCTGGGTGAAATCCTTCTTGTAATGACGGATCGTGTACATGTCGAGCAGGCCTTGCGTCGGATGCGCATGGCGGCCGTCGCCGGCGTTGACCACATGGATGTGCTCGCGCCCGGTCGCCGCCATATGCTGCGCGATCAGGTAGGGCGCGCCGCTGGCGGCATGACGCACGACGAACATGTCGGCCTGCATCGCGGCGAGATTGTCGGCCGTATCGAGCAGGGTTTCCCCTTTGGTAGCCGATGAAGTGTTGATATTGAGATTGATCACGTCGGCGGACAAGCGTTTCGCCGCAATCTCGAAAGTCGTGCGGGTGCGCGTGGAATTCTCGAAAAACAGGTTGAACACGCTCTTGCCACGCAGCAGCGGTACCTTCTTCACTTCGCGTTCGGCAACCTCGGTAAAGGGCGAAGCTGTATCGAGAATGCGGGTCAGCACCTCGCGCGGCAAACCTTCGATGCTCAGCAGATGCTGCAACTCGCCGTTGCGGTTGAGCTGCGGATTCTGCAGCATCCGGTGCGGGCTCATGCGCCAGTCAGCCGGAACGACAGCCCGCCGTCCGCGGCGCGCTCCAACTCCAGCATCTGCCCGGCGGGCAGGTTCAGCACATGCGGACAAAAGCTCGGCGCGACGGGCAGTTCGCGGCCGCCGCGATCGGTCAGCACGGCGAGGTCGATTCTTGCCGGGCGGCCGTAATCGAACAATTCGTTCAGCGCGGCCCGGATGGTGCGACCGGTGTACAGCACGTCATCGACGATCACGATGTGCGCGCCCTCGACGTCGAAGGGGATCTGGGAGGACTTGGCGTTGGCGTGCAAGCCGCGCTGATGGTAGTCGTCGCGATAAAAGGACACATCCATCGAACCGGGTGGAAGCTTCATGCCCAGGGCCGCATGCAGTCGCTCGGCAACCCAGACGCCGCCGGTGTGGATGCCGACCAGCGCGGTTGTCGCCGGGTCGACGTGAGGCCGCATCAGGTCGGCGAGGACGCGGCAAAGCGTTTCGGCGTCAGGCAGTTGCATTGGTACTTTCATTAGCAGCGAAACAGCTTTCGAGAATCACCAGGGCGGCCGCGGCATCGACCTGCGCCTTGCGCCGCCGCCAGGAAAGCCCGTGACCACGCAGAACGGCATCGGCTTCCGTTGAACTGTAGCGCTCGTCGACCATCTCTACCGGGAGCCGGAAACGGCCGCGCAACTGTTTGGCGAAGCGTTCGCAACGCCGGGTCATTTCGTGCGGCGTGCCGTCTTCATTCGACGGTCGGCCAACCAGCAATCGCAGCGGCTGCCACTCGGCAATCAGGGCGGCGACAGCGGCGAAGCGGGCGTCATTGGCCTCTTCGTCGATCGTGGTCAAAGCGCGGGCCGTAGCGGGCCGCCCCAGGGCGAACTGCGTCCCGAGCGCAACACCGATGCGCTTGAGGCCGAAATCGAAGGCCAGCACCGAGCCGGCTGAGCGGCCGCCAGCTTGCGTATCGGTGTCGGCCTGGCACGGCCCGCCGACTTTGGCGGCGCCAAGGGAAGAAGCGTGAATCCCCGCTGCGGCCCGCGCTGCGCTCGTCTTGAGAGGGGCCGACGTCAAGCGCTCAGGCATGGCCGGCGACATCGGACAGATTGCCGAAATCCACGCCGAGCAGTTGCATCGCGGCCGGCAGCCGCTCTTCGGGCGGCACATCAAAGATGATCGCCGCGTCGGCTTCCACTGTCAGCCACGCGTTTTGCGACAACTCCCACTCCAGTTGTCCGGCCGTCCAACCGGCATAGCCGAGGCTGACCAACACATCGGCCGGCTCGCCGGTGCTGCCCATCGCCTGCAGGATGTCGCGCGAACTGGTCAAGCCGATGTCGTCGCCGACATTGAGCGATGACTGCCACTGCCCTGCCGGCCGGTGCAGCACGAAGCCGCGATCGGTTTGCACGGGGCCGCCGAAATATACCGGCAGGTCGCCGAAGCGCGCCTCCGCCAGTCCGTCTTCGAGCGGAATGCTGACCCGATCGAACAGACCGGAAAGCTTCATGTCGATCGGCCGATTGACGATGATGCCGATGGCCCCTTCGGCGTTGTGCTCGCAGATGTAGGTCAGCGTGCGCGAAAAATTCGGGTCGGCCATGGCGGGCATGGCGATCAGAAAGTGATTGGCGAGGCTGACGGTATTCATGAGTGACACAACATTGTAATCTTTCAGTCCGTTCACGAGTATCCCTGACCGCTGACCCATGTCCGCCCTTGTCTGGTTCCGTCGCGATCTGCGCGTGCATGACCACGCCGCGCTGCATCAAGCACTGCGGGCGCATTCGCGGGTCCACTGCGCCTTCGTCTTCGACACCGGAATTCTCGATCCGTTGCCGCGTCGCGACCGACGCGTGGAATTTATCCTGCGCGCGGTGGACGAAGTTGCCGCCGCGTTGCGCGCGATGGGAGGCGTGCTGATCGTGCGCCATGGCGATCCCATAGTCGAAATTCCCCGCCTCGCGGCGGAACTCGGGGTACGCACTGTGTACGTCAATCGCGACTACGAACCGGCCGCCGTCAGTCGCGACGCGGAGATTGCGCGTCGTCTCGCCGGCCTCGTCGCCAATCATGGCGCTGCGCCCAACCTGGTGGACTTCAAGGATCAGGTGATTTTCGACCGCGACGAGATCATGACCCGGGCCGGCGCCCCCTTCTCGGTATTCACACCCTACAAGAACGCATGGTTGAGGACGCTCGATACCAGCGACCTGCGGTCCTGGCCGGTCGAGGAATATGCTTATCGCCTGGCTCCGCCGCGCGGCGGCGAAGCCCTGCCGACGCTGCAAGAGCTTGGCTTCGAAACCACCGACCTTGGCCAGCTGCCCCTGCCCACCGGCATGAGCGGCGCCCAGTCGCTGTTTCGCGACTTCCTTGAACGAATCGACGACTATGCCGACACGCGGAACTACCCGGCACGCCAGGGATGCTCCTACCTGTCGGCACACCTGCGCTTCGGCACGATCTCGATTCGCCAACTGGTGGCGCACGCACATGGCCACGGCGGCCGCGGCGCGGAAACCTGGCTCGCGGAACTGATCTGGCGCGACTTTTACCAGGCGATTCTGTGGCATCACCCGCGGGTCGTGGCGCAGTGTTTCAAGCCGGCATTCGATGCCTTGCGCTGGGACAACGCGCCCGAGCTGTTCGCCGCCTGGTGCCTAAGCCGGACGGGCTATCCGCTGGTCGACGCGGCGATGCGCCAGCTCGTGCAAACCGGCTACATGCACAACCGCCTGCGCATGCTTTCGGCATCCTTTCTGGCCAAGGATCTCGGACTGGACTGGCGACAGGGTGAGGCATGGTTTGCCGAAAAGCTTCTCGACTTCGATCTTGCCGCCAACAACGGCGGCTGGCAGTGGGCGGCGTCCACCGGTTGCGACGCGCAGCCCTGGTTTCGCATTTTTAACCCCGTCACGCAATCGGAAAAGTTCGATGCCGACGGCCGCTTCATCCGCCGTTTTGTTCCGGAACTTTCCCGCGTTCCGGGGAAGTTCATCCACGCGCCATGGAAGATGACTGAGGCGGAGCAGGTCGCCTGCAGCGTGCGCATCGGCCGGGATTATCCGGCCCCGGTGGTCGATCACACCCAAGCCCGAATCCGCACGCTGGCGCGGTTCCAGGCCATACGCGAATGAACCGATTGCAGCGAGGCTGGCCGGTCACGCCTCGACGAAGCGCCGGATGAAATTGGCGACCTCTTGCCGTCCGCGAATGATGCCGTAGTGCCCCTCGCAAAGGATGTCGGCTTGAAGGTCCAGCAGGACTTGCAGTGATTGCTGGTAGTCGGCAGCATCGGAGCGCAGCGACTCTGCCAACGGCCCATGAACATCCTGGCCGAACAGAATTCGCCGTCCGCCCGATTCAAACAAATAGGCCAGCGAACCGGGCGAGTGTCCCGGAATATGAATCGCTTCGATCGTGCGTCCACCCAACACCAGGCGTTCCCGCGATCCGCGCAACTTCCGCCCAATCCGGCACGGAGTTAGCCGACTGTTGTACCAGGAAGCGGCACTGACCTCGGCGTCGCCCGCCTCTATGAATGGCGCATCGAGTTCGTGGGCGATCGCGATGCATCCCAGACGCCGACGCAGTTCTTCGGCACCGCCCGTATGATCGAAGTGGCAGTGCGTCAGCAACAGGTAGCGAATACTCGTCAGCGGTACCCCGACGGCCTCGATGTTGGCCAGTAGCAGGTCCGTCGCCCGCCCGCAGCCGGCGTCGACCAGCGCAGACTCCGCGCCAACCGCGAGCAGATAGATGGCAGCATCCTCAGGCGCGGTCAGCCCGCTACCGCCGACCTGAAAAACCTCATTGGCTATTTCCCTGGCGTGCGGACCCATTTCCACCTAGAAACAGTCGCTGGTTACTTGCGGGTCCGGCGAGTAGCGCATAGATCCTGACCCCCTGGAGTCAAACGGCATCACCCATTGGCTGATAACGCTGCGCAAACGATCCTGGAACGTTGGCAGACCGCCTTCGCTGGACGGGGCTCCTGGTTGCCGTCATACCATGTCAAGCCCTGCCGAAGCGCGCTGTTCAGTCCTTGATCGAGGCTTCGGCGACCAGTGCGAGAGAGAGCTGACCGAGCAATATGGGCGGTAGCTCGACCACCTCTGCGAAGCTGGGCGTTGCCGAACACTCGGGGAAGCACGCTAAGCGGATTGCGTTGTGACGCAGCGGATTCCGGCGCTATCTCCGGAACCCGCTCGATGTCTGGTGGCCAGGGGCAGAATCGAACTGCCGACACACGGATTTTCAGTCCGTTGCTCTACCAACTGAGCTACCTAGCCGAAGCAGCGGCGAATTATAGATTCTCGATGTTGCCACGACAAGGGTTTTGGGTATAAGCTCGCGCTCCATCCTGTTGCTGACGAATGGCTTACATTGCATTTCGTCAGCGCGAGGGCCGGTCAAGAGCCCAATGCAGGATGTCTGGATGAAGTAGAGTCATTTGCCTGCCGCTTGTAGTAATCCTTTCCATCCTCCGGAGGAAATATGAAAGACGAAGAGATTGTCGCGCGGATTCAGAAGAATCCGAAATTCAAGCAATTTGTCAGTACCCGTAACAACTACGCAATTATCCTTACTATCTTGATGATGATCGCGTACTACGGCTACATCCTGCTTATCGCCTTCGACAAGCAGCTGCTGGCCACCAAGGTTTCTGCGGGCGCCACGATGTCGATCGGGATTCCGCTGGGGATCGGCGTGCTGGTATTTACCATCGTCATCACCGCGATATATGTTCGCCGCGCGAACAGCGAGTTCGACGACATGAAAGACGAGATCGTCAAGGAGGCTTCCAAGTGATCAAGGCTAAACATATTCTCGGTGGCGTTGCCGCCCTGCTGGTCGCCGGGGTTGCGCTGGCGGCGGGTGCCGACCTCGGCCAGGCGCAAAAGCAGGAGACCAACTGGACCGCCATTGTAATGTTCGCCGTCTTCGTCGGCATTACCCTGGTGATCACCAAGTGGGCGGCGACCAAGACCAAGACCGCGGCGGACTTCTACACGGCCGGCGGCGGCATCACCGGTTTCCAGAACGGCCTGGCGATCGCCGGCGACTACATGTCGGCCGCGTCCTTCCTCGGAATTTCCGGCCTGGTGTTCGGCTCGGGTTTCGACGGCCTGATCTTCTCGATAGGCTGGCTGGTCGGCTGGCCCGTCATCACCTTCCTGATGGCGGAACGGCTGCGCAACCTCGGCAAGTTCACCTTCGCCGACGTTGCCGGCTACCGCTTCGACGCCGGCCCGATCCGCAGCTTCGCGGCCGTGGGTTCACTGGTGGTGGTGGCCTTCTACCTGATCGCCCAGATGGTGGGTGCCGGCCAGTTGATCAAACTCCTGTTCGGCCTCGAATACCTTTATGCAGTCATTCTGGTCGGCATCATCATGATGACCTATGTCCTGTTCGGCGGCATGACGGCGACGACCTGGGTGCAGATCATCAAGGCCTGCATGCTGCTGACCGGCGCCACCTTCATGGCGTTGGCCGTGATGTTCCAGTTCGGCTTCAGCCCCGAGAAGATGTTCGTCAGGGCGGTTGAAGTGCATTCCAAGAAGGATGCCATCATGAGTCCGGGGGCCCTGATTAACGACCCGATCTCGGCGATATCGGTCGGCTTGGCGCTGATGTTCGGTACCGCCGGCCTGCCGCACATCCTGATGCGCTTCTTCACCGTGCCCAGCGCCAAGGAAGCCCGCAAGTCGGTGGCCTGGGCAACGACCTGGATCGGCTATTTCTACATCCTGACCTTCATCATCGGCTTCGGCGCCATCTGCAACCTGATCCCCAACCCGACGGACTACTTCGTCGGCGGCGAAGTCGCCAAGGGTCTCAAGGGCGGCGGCAACATGGCCGCCGTGCATCTGGCCAAGGCGGTGGGCGGCGACATGTTCATGGGCTTCATCTCCGCCGTGGCCTTCGCCACGATTCTGGCGGTGGTTGCGGGTCTGACGCTGTCCGGCGCTTCCGCGGTATCGCATGACCTGTACGCTTCGGTGTGGCGTCACGGCAACGTCGATTCCGCGACCGAACTGCGCGTGTCGCGGATCACCACGGTGTGCCTCGGAATCTTTGCGGTGGTGCTCGGGGTGGTGTTCGAGAAACAGAACGTCGCCTTCATGGTGATGCTGGCCTTTGCCGTGGCCTGCTCGGCCAATTTCCCGGTGCTGTTCATGTCGGTGTTGTGGAAGGATTGCACCACCAGGGGTGCGGTGTGGGGCGGCACGGTTGGTCTGGTCAGTTCGGTGGCGCTGACCGTCATGTCGCCCGCGGTGTGGGAAGCCTCGTTTGGCAATCCCAAGGGATCCGCGCTGTTCCCCTATGCTTCGTCGGCGATCTTCTCGATGACCGGGGCCTTCCTGGTGATCT
>WBZP01000616.1_pt1 | contig 47525 bp, 39 predicted proteins | sample 5204301 | NCBI WGS metagenome assembly WBZP01 (sample SAMN12412401, study PRJNA552823) | activated sludge metagenome | isolation source: activated sludge from nitrification reactor of wastewater treatment plant... | place: USA: Pennsylvania | collected 2017
AGCAGCAGGCGCCGCGTGACATCGATGCATTTGTCGATCTGGTCGTCGACCAGCCGCAGGTAGTCGGACATCTCGGCGGGGTCCGCGCGCTGGTTCTCGACTTCGCGCAGCAGCGACTGCACCGCCAGGCGGATCGAGCCGAGCGGGTTGTGGATCTCGTGCGCGATGCCGGCCGCCAGCAGGCCGAGTTCCGACAGGCGCTGCTGCTGCGAGACTTCCGAGACTTGCGACAGATCGCGTATCGATTCGACCACGCACAGCTCGCGGGCGCCGTTGTGCTGCAGTTCGACCATCGAGGCGTGTACCTCGACCGGCAGGCTGGCGCCGTCGGCACGGATGTGGACATGGTTGCACTTGAGCGTGGCGCCGGCCTGCTTGAGTTCGTTGAGCGGGCACACCACCATGGTCGGCGTGCACGGTTCGCTGCGCCGGTGACTCGACGCATAACAGGCCGGATCGAGAATCGCGCCGCTGGCGAGGCCCTGCTGGCGGCGATAGGCGGCGTTTTCCAGCACCACGCGGTAGCGGCTGTCGATTACCCGGATGCCATCGGGCAGGCCGTCTACCACCTGCTGCAGAAAGCTGCGTTGCAATTCGGTGCCGCGCATCGCCGCGGCGAGCGAATCGGCCATCCGGTTGAAGGTAATGCCGAGTTGGGCGAATTCGTCGCCACCGCGCACCGGCACGCGCGAACTCATGTCGCCGGCACCGAGTTTGGCGCTGGCCCCGAGCAGCGAGGCCAGCGGGTCGAGCACGCTGCGCTGGACCGCGCGCCAGCCCACGGCGGTCAGCAGCAGAATCACGCCGGCGCCGGCCAGCGCCATCCAGCCGGCCGAGACGCGGGCCTTGTCGCGCAGCGTCGAGGCATCGTAATCGACCACCAGCACGCCATTGATCGGATGCACGTCGACCGCGCCATGACAAACCGTGCAGGCGATCTTGTTGTGCACCGGGTTGATCGAGCGCAGAACGTCGCCGCCGTCGGCGGTCTGCGCCAGCTCGTCCATCGTCGTGCCGCGAGCCAGCGCGCGCGAGACCAGATCGGGCAGGTGTTGGCCGAGGCGCGCGGGATCCGAAGCGAAGCGCACCTCGCCGGCCGGGTTGAGGATCATCACGCCGCGTATCGCCGCCTGCTCGCCCATCCGCGTGACCACCTGCTGGAGGCCGGGAACGTCGCGCTTGAGCATGGCGTTCTCTAGCGCCGCTTGCAGCAGCAGGTTTACCTGCACCGAGGCGGCGCCGCGCTCGCGCTCCAGTTCGTTGCGGTAGAGCAGCACGAATAACAACAGCAAGAGCAGGGCGGCGGCGGCCGCGGCGGCGGCCATCGCGAGCAGAAGCTTGCGCCGCAGATGGGTGGAGAACCAGGCGAGCACTGCTTGTCCTGGAAGGGTCATGATTTCGGACAGGACCGGGCGGAGGCACGATTATCCTCGAACTGCCGGGCGACGGGCGAAGCGCGTGTCTATTCCTGCAAGCGCAGTGCGCCGCGCGCGGCCGGCGGGCGCGAACAGAAGCGGCAGGTGGCGGCAGGCCCGGCTTGCGTGGTGCGGAAATCGTCACCGCATCCGAGGCAGCGCCGGGCGTAGAGCGCGACACGTGTCGGCATGGCGGCCGGGGCATGGCGCTCCAGCCTGACCGCGTTGCGGTCGCAGACATCGACGCACAACCCGCAGTCGGTGCAACGCGCGGCCTCGACCGCGTAACATGGCCCGGCCGGATCGAACCGCAGCGCACCCGGCTCGCATACCCGGACGCAGGCATCGCAGGCAATGCACGACACCGGGTCGATGACAGGCGCCGCGACCGGTGCAGGCGCGGCGCCGCGTTCGGCCGTGCCCGCCTTGCGCAGGCCGAGCAGGCGTCGGCGACCCGGATCGATGGCGCTCATCGTGCGGTGGCGACGCGCGGCCGGCAGGGCGGCCAAAAAAAACGCTGGGCAGAGGGGGGTAACCCTGAACCCAGCGTGGAGGAGCTGCCAATTACAGCCGTCGAATTCGAAATCGAAGCGGGCCTCACCAACTGGGCGCCACCCCGGGAATATATTGCAGCGGATGCACCGTCTGGTCCTGCCCGGCCGGGCGGGCCGCATCCGCTGGAGGAATCTCGACCCGCGCGATGCCGCCGAGTTCGGCGATGACCGCGCGCAGGGTACGCATCATGCTGCCGGTATAGAGGGCGAGCGCGCCATAGAAGCGGGTCGAACAGCGCACCGCAACGCCGCTGCTGAAGTCGTCTAACCAGCGCAGCAGGTGCTGGTCCATGAAGGTGGCGGCCTCGTTCATGGCCGCCTGCTCGTCCGGCAGTTCAAGCAGGGTGGCGATGAAGATCAACTGCAGCGACAGGTTGTCTTCCGGGCGGCAGCGCCAGTCGGCGGCGCGCAGGCCGTAGCGCTCGTACCAGGCGCGCACGTCGAACATCGGCTGCTGGCGTTCGAGGTGATCCTCGTCGAGCCATGCCGATTCGTTGGGCGAGAGGTGCAGCGCGCCGGTCAGGTAGATTGCGGCGTAGTCGACTGCCAGTTCGTCGGTGTCACTGTCGGATGCGTTGCGCAATTCGGCGACCGCCTGGCGCATCAGGTCGACCGCCTGGCGCGTACCGTCGTCGTCGACAGGCAACACCGACTCGGCCGGATAGTCGGCTTCGCTCAGGCGTCGCAGTACGTCGGCATCGACCTCGCCGACATGCAGCGCGGCCAGCGTGCGCAACTCGCCGGCCATCTCGCTGCGCCAGGCGGCAAAGCCGGCGCCAGCCGCGGTTGCGGCCTCACTCTCCATCAACCCGCCCCTTGCTGTGGGCGATGAAGACGATCGACGGATGGGTGAGTTCCGGGTCGGCGAAGTTCTTCACGGCACCCACCGGCTTGTCGTTCGGCCCCATCGCCTTGGTCGCATACGTGCCGGCGCGCAGCGCGTCGATCGGCCCGACGTCGAGCACGCGCATCATGCAAGCCATCACGCAATAGGGCTTGCGCCCGGCCTCGATCTCATCGACGCACAGGTTGCATTTTTTTACCAGATTGTCGGACGGATCGAACTGCGGCGCGCCGTAGGGGCAGGCCGCCTCGCAGCGGCGGCAGCCGATGCACAGCGTGGAGTCGATGTCGACGATGCCGTCGCTCTTGCGCTTCCAGATCGCGCCGGTCGGACAGGTCGGCAGGCAGGCCGGTTCTGCGCAATGGTTGCAGGAGACGTTGACCTTGTAGGCGTAGACGTTCGGATAAGTGCCGCCTTCGATATACAGCACGCGGCGAAAACGCGGCCCGGCAGCCAGGCCATTCTTGTCCTTGCAGGCGATCTCGCAGGCGCGGCAGCCGATGCAATCGACGTTGTGGTGGATGAAGCCGAGTTGCTTGTCCGGCACCACCGGGGTGTACGTTTCCTTCTTGCGGCGCTTGACGGCGTCCTTGATGCGGTCGGTGTCTTCTTGATTGGCCATTTGTTTTCTCCGCCTCAGTCGCCACGCCGGAAGACGTGGCTGCGCGCCGTCGCGATTTCGTCCCAGCCGGGTCGATGCGCCAGATCGGTCTTGCGTATGTTGCACAACACGGTGTTGTAGGCGAATGCGCCTGCCGGACTCGGCTCGTCATTGGTCAGGAAATCGGGGTTGCCGGAACGATCGACGCCCTTGTCGTCGAGATCCATCCAGGCGCCCTCGTAGACCACCAGCACGCCGGGCATGCAGCGCTCGGTGACGTAGGCGGGCACGACGATGCGCCCGCGACCGTTGTACAGCTCGACCGTGTCGCCCATCTTGATGCCCAGGCGCTTGGCGTCGGAGGCGTTGATCGTCACTTCCTGCGCAAAGGTTTCGCGCAGCCAGGCGATGTTGTTGAAGATGCTGTGGGTGCGCCAGCGCGGATGCGGACTGATCAGGTGGAACGGATATTCGCGGGTTTTCGGCGAATTGAGCGATTCCCAGGGCTCGATCCACTTGGGAATCGCCGGAATCGGGTATCCGTATTGGGTCTTGGTCCAGTCGGTGATTTGCGCCAACTGGCCGGAGAAGATTTCGATCTTGCCCGATGCGGTCTCGAAGCGCTCGCCGTGCTCGATCTGGTCGCGGAACGCGACATGCGGCTCGTCGAGCACGAACTTGTACACGCCGCGCTTCTTGAATTCCTCCCACTGCATCTTGACGCCCTGGTGGCCCATGACGCTCTTGTTCCACCAACTGCGCAGAAAGGCTTCGTCGGTGGCGTCGTTGTTGCGGAAGTAGTCGCGGCCGGCGCGCGGGTTGAAGCGCTTGCCGAAGCCCTTGAGCTTGGGATCGAGCTTTTCCAGCCGGTAGGCCAGCTCGGTAAACACTTGCAGATCGGTTTTCGATTCGCCCAGCGGCTCGATGACTTTTGGGCGGTGGATGTAGTAGTGGCCTTTGTACCAGGGCAGGGCGACGTCGTGCCGCTCGAAGTGCGTGGCGATCGGAAACAGCACATCCGCCCACAGGCCGGACGGCGTGATGGTGGAGTCGTTGCACACCACCAGATCGAGCTTCTTGATCGCCTCGATCTCCTTGTTGATGTTGGTGAGCTGGTTGAACCAGTCGGAGCCGTGCCACCAGATCGCGCGAATGTTCGGAATCTTTCCGTCGAGCGCGTCGTCGCGCGGCCACAGGCCGACTTCCTCGCGCTTGACGTTGGGGTAGTTGAGTACGCAGTGCGCCCAGCGATCCGACTTGATTGAACCGAACCAGATGTTGGCGTTGTCGTCATAAGGATAGGCGATGGACTCGGCGTGCCATGCCTTGCCCACGCCTTCGCTGGAACCGCCGAGGATGCCGATGTTGCCGGTCATCGCCTGCACCGCGGCGGCCATGCGGTTGTACTGCTCGCCGTAGGCGTTGCGGCCGGGCGACCACGAAGCCTTGAGTGCGGCCGGCTTGGTGGTAGCGTACATCTGGGCGAGCTTCTTGATGTCCTCTGCCTTGACACCGCAGATCGGCTCGGCCCATTCGGGCGTCTTGGGCACGCCGTCGGACTTGCCGAGGATGTAGTCCTTGAAATTCTCCTTGTCTCTTGCCCAGTCCGGCATGGTGCCGGCGTCCATGCCTTGGCAGAACTTGTCGATGAATTTCTGATCCTGCAGGTTGTTGGCGAAGGTGTAGTGCGCCATCGCGGCCAGCATCGCGGCATCGGTGTTGGGCTTGATCGGTATCCACCAGGCATCGTAGGCGGAGGCCGAATCGGTGTACTGCGGGTCGACCAGCACGAATTTGCAGCCGCGCTGTTTGGCCAGCCGCATGTAATAGAAGGTGTTGCCGCCGTGGAAGGTGTAGGCCGGGTTCCAGCCCCACATGATGATCAGCTTGGCATGGGCGAAAGTGTCGTCCTCGTTGCCGTCCTCGATGGTGCCGAAGGTGATGCGCGACGAGAATGTCGTGCCCTGGTACGACGGTACCGACCAGGAATTGGTGCGGCAGCCGAACATGCCGAGAAAGCGCGCCAGCAGGCCTTCGATCTGGTCGGACTTGTGCAGCACGCCGTAGGAGGCGCCGGCATAGGCCTGGTCGAGAATCGCGGTCGGGCCGTACTTCTTCTTCAGTTCGACCATCTTGCGGGCGACGAAGTCGAGCGCGGTGTCCCAGGACACGCGCTTGAATTTGCCTTCGCCGCGCTCGCCGACGCGCATCATCGGATAGAGCAGGCGCTCCTGCGAATACAGGCGGGCGCGGTACGAGCGACCACGCAGGCAGGCGCGCAACTGCGGCAATTCCTCGGTATCGAGGCCGAAGGCGCCTTGCGACTGGTAGCTGCCGTTGTCGGTCGACAGGCGCACGATCACGTCGCCCTTCTTGTGCGCCACCAGCATGTGGCGCGAGCCGCAGTTGTGCGCGCACGAGGTAACGACCGTGGTGAGCTGGTTGTCGGTGTAATAAGGCTCGTAGGCGAATGCCTTTGCCTCGTCGCTGCGGGTGAGGCTGACCAGACCGGTGGTGCTCAGGGCGGAGGCCAGCGCGGTGTCCTTGAGGAAGTCGCGCCGGCTTAGGCGGCTGTTAGCCAGCGCCGAGGTGAGCCGTGAAAGCAGGCTGTTATCGAGTTGCATTATCGGTGCTCCCGGCGGACGTTGTCTTGCCTAGGCGAAAGCGCGGTGCGGATTCCGCGGGCCGGCCCTTGGCCCAGTCCGGCACTTCGTCGGCCATGCCCGGCCACTTGTGCCGCGGATAGGGGAAAGCGTTGCGGTACCACTGGCGCCCGCCATGACAGCCGTAACAGACGTCGCCGCTGGCGGCACCAAGCTTTTCGATGTTCTCCGCTTTCAGGAAGTCGACCTGATGGCGTACCGTGCGGATCGCCGCATGGCAGGTCAGGCAGTTGTTGCCGAACATCTCGCGCGATTCGGCCCACGCCGAAGGCAGTCCCATGATTTCATGCGGCATGCTGCCGTGGCACATCAGGCAGGTGTTCGGGTCGACCATCTTGCGCAGGGTGAAGGCGGCCGGCTTCGCGGTCGGTGGCGAGACGGCTTCCTCGCGCGGATCGCTGCCCTGGTGGCAGGTGGTGCACTTGAGCGTCATGACTTGCTTTGCATAATCCGACTTCAGGTGACGGATATGGAAATCGCTTTGTTCGCCGCTGTAAGTGTCCAGCGTCTGGTACCAGGCAAGGGCGGTGGTCGCCGAGACACCGGCAGGAGAGGTGTTGCGCGGCTGGTGGTTCAGAACCTCGCGGTGGCAGGCCAGGCAATCCTCGTCGCTGGCATTGTCGATCAGCGGCGCGTTGTGTATCGGATGCCAGCGTGCTCGCTGGTAGTCGAGGTCGGCAGCATGCGCCACAGCGGACAGCATGAATACTGGCAGTAGGGCGTAGCGACAAAGCCGGACGAGTCTGGCGAACGTTCGTCTCGCGGCCGGAGGCACCGAATCCATGGAAACACCCAATAGTTTGGCGGGTACGCGAGAATCCCTCCCGATCCGCCAGTGGCAGTTCAGCGCCGGGGAGCGCTTGCTCCCCGGCACCAATGGAGCAACGAAGGGTTACTTGCCCTGCATCCCCGACATGCCGGACATGCCCTTCTGGCCTTCCATACCCGACATGCCGGACATGCCCTTCTGGCCCGACATACCGCTCATACCGGACATACCGCTCATACCGGACATGCCGCTCATGCCGGACATGCCGCTCATACCCGCCTGGCCATGAGTGCGCTTGCTCTTCTTCTTGGCCTTGTGCTTGCCCTTGCCTTGCATGCCGGACATACCTTCCATGCCGCTCATACCAGACATGCCGGACATACCCTTCTGGCCGGCCATGCCCGACATCCCGGACATGCCCTTCTGACCTTCCATGCCGGACATGCCGCTCATGCCCTTCTGGCCGGCCATGCCCGACATGCCGGACATGCCCTTCTGGCCTTCCATGCCCGACATGCCGGACATGCCCTTCTGGCCGGCCATACCCGACATCCCCTTTTGATCCTCGGCGTACGAGCTAGCGGCGGCCAGGCACATCAATCCAGCGACAGCAGCTTGCATGAGTTTGACTTTCATCCCATCTACCCCCTATAAGAAAAGAAAAAACACAGAGCGTTGTGTATCGTTCGGCTGTTTCTTGCGATGCACTTCGACTACTGCTTACATCAGGCAGTACGCCTGAATTCCGTTGTCAGCCGCCACCTGCCCGAACCACGTCGGGCTCCGGGTGACGCTGGTTGTGGTATCCGCGCAGGTCGTATCGACCTGTCATGCCGGGTTCGGTGAACGGCGTGAACCACCCGCCGTGGTTGGCGACAAAGCGCAGCGACGCCGGATGGGGCGTGGCTACGCCCCTGAACTGCCGCTGGTCCGAACGGTCGCGATCACTTGCCCGCAACGCGGGCGCTCCCGCCGGCCGCTCGTAAGGACGCACCCCGGCAATTGTGGTCGACTCGGGCTCAGCGGCACGCAGCGCCTGGCTGCCGAACGCGCATACCAAGAACAACGCCGCAACGCCAGCAGGAATTCGAGTCATCGTCTTTGCTTCCCCATTTAGTTATCCATGCCTCCCTACGCAGCTTGTGTGCCAAGGCTGGGGTGCATCCAAATGCCACGCATATCAAAGGGTTACCGTAACCAAACGGCGGTTGCGTGACGTATTTCGCGGACTCGTCATGACATGCTGTCATGGTAACAAGCACAATTTCTAACCAATTGATTTAGATCAACGATTCGCTGACAGATTGTCAGTTCTGGCCACCTGAAAGGGTATCGGCCCAGCGCATCCTGCGGACGGCCCAACGGTCCCCCGACAAGCGGCCCGATCGGCGCGACGCGACCGGCGCCTACGGCGTGTCGCTGGCCGGCTCGGCGCCGCTGGCCGGGCGGACAGTTCCGAGCCGCTGTTTCAGCGACTGCGGCTTGCCTTCGAACTGCGCCGCGTAGTAGATGGCGTTGCTCATCACCTTCTTGACGTAATCGCGGGTCTCGGTAAAGGGTATCGTTTCCGCGTAGATCGCCCCTTCCAGCGGCTTGGTGTCGCGCCATTTGCGGGCGCGGCCGGGGCCGGCGTTGTAGGCGGCGGAGGCGAGCACCGGGTCGTTGCCCATGTCGGAATAGACGATCGACAGGTAGTGGGTGCCGAGCGTCACGTTGGTATCCATGTCGGTGATGCTTGCGGACGAATAGTCCTTCAGCCCGATGCGCTTGGCGACCCAGCGCGCGGTGGCCGGCATCAACTGCATCAAGCCCTGCGCGCCGGCCGAGGAGCGCACGCTCATCACGAAACGCGATTCCTGGCGCATCAGGCCGTAGACCCACGCCGGATCGAGGCCCAGTTCGCTGGCGCGCGGGGTGACCAGATCCTTGAACGGGGCGAGGTAGCGCAGGTCGTAGTTGTGCTCGCCGCTGGTACGGTCGGCGGCGCTGATGGCACGGTCCCAGATTTCGTTGCGGTGGGCGACATCCGCGGCAGCGAGCAGGAAGCGGTCGTCGCGGCCGCGCATCGCCCAGTTCCACTCGCGGATCGCTTCCATGCGCAACTCGGTGCCGAGCCGGAACAGCAGCAGCGCGCGGCGGATCGACGGATGGCCGGCGGCCGCCGCGATCTCGTCCGCCGACGGCTTTTCGGCGCGGGCCGGCGGCATGATCGGCCGGCCAAGTTCGTCGTCGGAAAGATTGCCGTAGAAATTCGGCTGGCCGCTCAGGCGGGTAAAGCGCGCGATGGCGTCCTCGCGCTTGCCCAGCGCCAGTTCGGCGCGGCCCAGCCAGTAGGTCCACGCGCCCTCGTTGCGCTGCGCTTCGGGCATCGCCTCGATCGCCGCCTTGACCGCGCGCCAGTCGGGCGCCCGCAGGGCGGCACGCACCTTCCAGGCATTCTGCTCGTCGGAGAGCGGCGTTTCGCCGGCCGCCTTGTACCAGGCAAGCGCATCGGACTGGTGCTGCTGCGCGCCGTAGTAGCCGAGAAAGCTCGCGACCCAGCCGCGTTCGTCGCCGGAAAAGCGCTGCGACATCGACTGCCAGCGCGAGGCTGCGCGTGCCGCGTCGCTGCGCGCCAGCCGCGCCACCGCGATCGCCGCCAGCTCGCGGCCGGGACGATTGATCGAAAAGTTCTTCGCCAGGCGGTCGAGGTACCCCGACGGGTTATTGACCGCGGCCTCGAGCGAGCGGCCGTCCGGCTGCTCGTTCGGCGCCAGCCAGGGCACGATCGCCTTTGCGGCAGACAGGCGCTTGCCTTCGGCCAGCCGGCGCAGGCGCTCCCAGGCCTCGTCACCGTCGACGCGCCCTTCGGCGATCAGCGCCAGCATCAGTTGATGGCAGGCATCGGGCAAGTCGGCCCTCGACCACAGCGCCCTGGCCTGCGCCTCGGCCGGCTTGTCGCCCCGCAGGTAACGGCTGTGCAGCGCGTAGCATTTGAGTTCCTGATCGGGGTCGACCAGGGCCGGGTAGTACTGGTCGAACAGCGGCCAGTTGCGTTGCTTGCCCAGATCCTTGAGCCATTCGCCGCGCAGGCGCTCGGCCAGGTACGCGCCCTCGTTGCGCTTGAGAAAATCCAGCACGCTCGCTGCATCGAGCGGCTCGGTCTGCGCCTTGAGCGACCAGTACTCGACATAGGAATCGAGCGGATGCCCGCCGCCGGAGGCTGCGAGCTGCGCCAGCTTCGCCTTGTCGCCGACCCGCGCCGCTTCGCGCGCCGCGAGTATGCGCTCGTCGCCATTCGAACCGGCCGCCGCGCCGCAGACCACGCACAGCACCGCGGGAAGCAAGCGCACGCGCAGCCAGCGCAGCAACTCGTCAGCGAGACAACTGTTCATCGATTACCATCCCTTGAATTGACCAGCAGGTTCGTTTCGAGATTAGCACAGGTGAGTCGCCGGCCCGCCATCGATGAGCAAGCGCTGAAGGCAGTGCGCAAGCGCCTGCGCGAACACAGCCTCGCCAAGCGCGCGGCGATGGACGAGCACGAGCGCGCGCAATACGCGGCGCGCATTTGCGCCGCGCTGGCCGGCTTGCTCGCCGATATCGGGCCGCGCCGGCTGGGCTTTTGCTGGCCGTTCCGCGGCGAAGTGGACGTGCGCGAGACGGTCGGCGCGTGGCTCGCGCAGGACGCCTCGCGCCAGGCCGGATTGCCGGTGGTGATCGCCCCGCGCATGGCCATGGCGTTCCGCCGCTGGGCGCCCGGCGCGCCCATGATCGACGATGCCTACGGCATCGCGATACCGGCGCGCGACGAGCGCCTGCAGCCCGACTGCCTGCTGCTGCCGCTGGTCGCCTTCGACGATGCCGGCCACCGGCTCGGCTACGGCGCCGGCTACTTCGACCGCACCATTGCCGCGCTGGCCGCCACCGGCCAGCGGCCGCGCGTGATCGGCCTCGGCTTCGAATGCCTGCGCTGCCCGACCATCCACCCGCAGCCCCACGACGCGCCGCTCGACTGGCTGATCACCGAAGCCGGCGTGTTCCGCCGCCAGGGTACGAAGATGACGCCTAGTTCGCCAGCGACGGATCGGTGACGAAGCCGATGCGCGTCAGCCCCGCCCTGGCCGCAGCCGACATGACTTTTGCGACGCCTTCGTAATGCGCCTGCCGGTCGGCACGGATGTGAACTTCGGGCTGCGGCTGCCTCCTGGCCTCGGCCGCAAAGCGCGAGGGTAGATCGACGAGGCTTACCTGTTCGCCGTTCCAGAACATCTCGCCGTCCTCACGGATGCCGAATTCGATATGGTCCGGCTGCGTCAGATTGGCACTGCTCGACGCCTTCGGCAGATCGATCTTCACCGCGTTGGTCAGCAACGGCGCGGTGATGATGAATATCACCAGCAGCACCAACATTACGTCGACCAGCGGCACCACATTGATGTCCGCCATCGGGCCGCTGCGCCGGCTGTTGTCGAAGCCTCCGAATGCCATGGCGCGCCCCTCAGCTCGACGACACGGCGCGCAACACGCGCACTTCGCCGGCCGAGCTGTTGGCTTTCTCGCCGAGCGTGATCACGGCGTAGAGATCGTGCGCGAAGGCATCGAGCCGCGCCAGCCACATGCGGTTGCGCCGGTTGAACGCGTTGTAAGCCAGGACCGCGGGAATCGCAACTGCCAGACCGAGGGCGGTCATGATCAGCGCCTCGCCGACCGGCCCGGCCACTTTGTCCAGCGTGCCCTGACCGGAAAGCCCGATTTGCACCAGCGCATGGTAGATGCCCCACACCGTGCCGAAGAGGCCGATGTAAGGTGCGGCTGAGCCCGCGGACGCCATGACGGTAAGCCCGTTCTCGACCCGCGCCGCTTCCTGCTCGATGCCGTTGCGCAGCACCCGCGTTAGAAACTCGCCCAACCCGCCTGCCGCGGCAAGCTTCTGCAGTCCCTGCTTGTGCGAATCGTCCGCGGCATGCAAACCGTCCAACGCAAGGCGCGCAAAGGCATTGTCGACTGGCTGCGCATGCAGCGTGGCGCTCACCTGCTGCAGCGACCCCGCCTCCCAGAAGCGCTTGAGAAACGTATCGGCGCGCCGCTGCTCTAGCAGATTTGCCACTGCCTTGGTGACGATCAGGTACCAGCTCGCCACCGACAGCAGCAGCAGGATTGCCAGCACCCCCTTGCCCAGCGCATCGGATTGAGCAAGAAAATGTGCAAAGCCGAGTCCCTCTTCCATGTTCAACGTCCTTCCAGAATGAAATCGAACGGCTGCAGCGCGACCGCCCTGACGGGTTCGCCGTCGCGCCGCGCCGGATTACAGTGCCACTGCCTGACGGCGTTGAGGCTGGCTTCGTCGAGACGCGCAGACCCGCTGCTGGCGGTCACGCGCGCCGCGCTGACCTTACCGGTTTCGTCGAGCTCGACTCGCAGTACGACCCTGCCTTGCTCGCTCATGCGCTTGGCCTGCGCCGGGTAGGCGGGCGGATTGCGGTCGGGACAGGAAACCGACAACTCGCTGCCCAGTTGCACGGGTCCGGCCGGCTTCGGTGGTGCTGGCGCCGGAGCCGGGGGCGCCTCGATCGGCGGCAGCGGTTCGAGCTTCGGAGGCGGCGGGGCGACCGGCTCGCTGGGCGATGTGACCGGCGCCTCGACCACCAGTTGCTGCGGACGCGGCCGCTCGATCGGCTTGGGCCGCTCGAGTTTGACCTGGCGCGGCGGCGGCTTGGGTGGTTCCTCAACCTTCGGCTGCGGCCTGGGCGGCGAGATCAGATTGACTAAGAGGGTCGTCACCTCGTCGCGCGTCGGCAACAGCCGGTAGCTCCACAGCCCGTACAGTGCCGCGGCATGGATGGTCAGCGCGAAGGCGAGGCCGATCATGTGATCCGGCGTGAGCTTTGATCGAATACCTAACATGCGGAAACGAAAGGGCGCACCAATCTGTAGCGCGGCATGTGGGCGACGACCATCGAGATCGAACGCTGCGAGCCTTCAAGTCGCGTATCGGAATCGAGCCAAGCGCGAGATTCCCTTGAAAAGCGCAATCTGCCTCCAGGTTCTTGGGAACATTTCCCGACCGCACATGCACGGTCGGGGAGAGTGAATCGAAAATCGCATCGACATGCGGCTCTTCAAACGGGCGCTGATGCAGGGAGGAGTGCCAAACCGCAGCGCGCCCAGGGCCAGCAAAGCGTGTGGCAGCAGACTGCGCGCAATTTCACTCACTGTGACCCTATCGGCCGGAACAGTGGATCGTATCGAATCGTCGCAGTCGACATCTGCGGCAAATTGTCGCGACCAGCGCTGGCGCTGTGGTCCTTCCGGGCCCTGACTCGGCGCGGGCACGCGAAAACAATTCCATGGGCTTTGCCGAGCATTGCGCATGGACTGGCGGTATGGCGACAGGCGTGCCCAGGATGCATGAGGCAAACGCCCGCCAGACTAGTACTCGGCACTGGCCGCTGCGCTCACGCAGCGGAACGGGCAGGCAAGGTAGCGCGAGCCATGAGCAAGAGTCTCAATCAGATGGTGCGGGACTACATGGAGCAACTGAGCCGACAAGACGAGGCTAGCGAGGCGGCAGCCGAGTTGCGACGGCTTTCTGCCGAGTCGAACGGCGATTCGCGCGGCTGGCGCTTAGATCGCGAGGCGCTGCATGATCGACCGTAGCTTCATCGACACAAACGTCCTGATCTACACCGACGACTGCGCAGCCCCGGAAAAGCAGCGCATAGCACTCGACCTCGTGGAGAGCGCAGTCACCGACCGCAGCGGCGTTGTCTCGACCCAAGTTCTACAGGAGTACTTCGCTGCGGCGACCCGCAAACTCGGCGTCGATGCGGCACTGGCGCGGCGCAAGATCGAACTCCTGTCCCGGCTCGATACCGTGCAGGTCGGGGCAGATCTCATCCTTAAAACCATCGACCTGCATCGCCTCAACGCCACTTCGTGCTGGGACGCGCTGATCGTGCGCGCCGCACTGGATGGCGGTTACAGCGTCTTGTTCTTCGAGTATCTCCACGCGTGCCGGCGCGCGGCGAGGTGCGATCGTCCTTGTCAGTGATGGCGCCGTCGCTCTTGCCTTGCGCATTGTCGTAGCGCACGCCAATCAGCGCGTGCAGGTTGCCCGGCAGATCGATCTGGTCCTGCGCGTAGAGGCCGTACCATTTTTGCCTGAAATCCAGATTGAAGTTGTTCGCCGGATCGAACAACTGCGACTGCGGGTTGTATGTCCGATTGAAAAAGTTGAAGGCCGGCGCGGCGTCGCAGCAGTTGAGGCCGAGCAACTTGTCATTGACGCGGAAGTAGTCGGCGCCGATGAGCAACGTGTGTTTGAGCGGGCCGGTGCTGAACTTGCCGGTCAGGTCGAGCGCAGTGGACAGGCGCTTCGACTTCTGGTCGCCGCCGTTGTTGAAGAACCGGTCGAGCGAGCCATCGGTCTGAAGTTCGCCTGAGGACAGCGTCAGGTTCTTGAGGTCGAACTGCTCGCCGGTGATGCGGTGACTCAGGTTCCATGAATCGTTGAACGCATGCGACCAGGTCAACCCGAGCATCTGCCGGTCGCCCTCGTTCACGTTGCTGCGCGGCTCGACGAACACCCGCGATTTCGACAGTGAGGCCGGCCGGCCGTCGAGCGGCAGGATGCCGGGGTCGGGCGTTTCGTCGAACTTCTGGTATTCGAACTCCAGGGTTGCCTGGGTGCGCGGGCCGATGTTGAGCTCGAGCGTCGGCGCGATGAAGGTGCCCTTGTCCTCGACAAAATCGCGGAACGATCTGGTGCTCTCGTATGACATATTCACACGATAGAGCAGCGTGTCGTCGCGGGTGATCGGCCCGGTCGAATCGAGCGTCGTGCGGTAGTAGCTGTAGGAGCCCACTTCCTGTTGCAGCGAAGTCTGGCGCTGCGCCAGCGGCTGCTTGGTGACGAGGTTGATGACGCCGCCGGGCTCGGTGCGTCCGAACAAGATCGAACCCGGCCCCTTGAGGACCTCGATGCGGTCGATGTTTGCGGTCTCGCCCTTGGAGCTGCCGCCGCCGAGGATGTCGGGCTCGAAGAAGCCGTCGCGACAGGTGGTATTGCTGCCGAAGCCGCGAATCATGAAACCATCGCTCAGGCCCTGGTTGGTGGAGAACGGCAACACACCGGGCACGTTCTGAAGCGCCTTCTCCAGCCGATTGACCAGTTGATCCTGCAGCACCTGCTGCGGCACCACTTGAACGGAGAACGGCGTCTCCATCAACGGCGTTTCGGTCTTGGTGGCCGATACCGTATTGCGCACTGTATAGCCCGCATCGGCCGAACCGCGCACCGTGACGGCCGGTAGCGTCTCGGCCGGCTCTACCGCCGCCCGCTTGGCAAGGGCGGCGGCCAGCGGCCGCAAGCGTGGCGAGGTCATGGCAGATTTCCGGGAGGTTGAATGACATCGAGATTCAATGGGCGGTGTCGCGATCTCGGATTCGCCGGTAGGCCGCCCGCGCCTGGCGCTTTTTCCACCAGACATAGACCCCCGTAACCGAGAGCATGACGATGGCCAGCCCCAGCGCGCAGACGAAGATCCGGTACGGCAGGCCGAAGACGTTGGCGTCGTGCAGGGCAATCATCCAACTGGTAATGGTGTTGCCGCTGTACTGACCGCTAGGCAGCAGAACCAGTTTGAGGTCGCCGCTGTTGGCGTCGAGAAACACGCGCGTTCTGCCACGCTTGTCTTGGATGTCCCGGCTGCTGCGAACGAAATAGACATAGACACCGCGCGTGCGATCGAGCCGTAGCGCCACCGGTTGTTCGACCGTAAAGCCGTGCTGCTGCGCCTGTTCGGCCATCAGGCGCTCGGCGATCCGGGTCGCTTGGCGCCAGCCGATGGCGGGTTGATCCAGAGGCTTTTCCCGGTCGGGCAATTCGGTCCACGGCTCCCGATACTCGAAAACAAGCCGGGTAGCCTGGGTGTAGACCGTGTCCCACAGGTTCATATAGACACTCGACCAGGCAAAAACGAGAAGTGCCAGCCACAACCAGAGCCCACCGGCGCGATGCAGGTCGAAATTGAGCCGGTAGGTCGAGGCGCTGGTTTTGATCTTCCACGCGGGTTTCCACCGGACCCAGAATGACCGCGCGCGCCGCTGCAACACACTGGGCGCGGCTGTGGCGGCGGGCACCTTGCGGCGGATCGGCAGGGTGAGATACAGACTGATGACGCAATCGATGGTCCATACCAACGCGGCAACGCCCAGAATCCAGATGCCGGTTCTATCGAGCGCCAGACCCCAGTGCAGCCGGTAAATGAACTGCATCAAGTTGGTTAGGCCGTCCGAAATGACGCCGCGCATACGCCGGCCAAGTTCCTCGCCGGTGTAGGGATTGAGATAGATCTGGTTGAAATCGAGTTGCACCGGCTTGCCGGTGATGGGGTCGATGCGCGGCTCCACAGCCGCGAGCGTGGCACCCTGGTTGCCGAGCAGAAATACCGCGTTAACTCGCGCCTGCGCTATCCGGGACTCGACTCGCTCGGCCAGTTCGGCCGCATCGAGCCTTGGCTGACCCGTATCGGCAACGAAGAACTGCGGGTTGATGGCGCGCTCGAGTTCCGGGAGAAAGGCGAGCAGGCTGCCGGTCAGGCCGACGACGATCAAGAAGCCGGCCAGAAGCAGTCCGCCCCAGCGATGCAGCAGCAGGCAAACTCGGCGAATCATCGCACGGCGGGGACAGGCCAGCGGGCGAGCGCACGCCATTTCGCGAAACGCATGACGGCCGACTCAGAAGTCCAGGCGCAACGAGCCGATCACGGTGCGCGGCGCGCCGGGGTACACGCCCAGGCGCGGCGCGACGTTCGAGTCGGGATCGGTCGACTCGAAGTACTTGGTGTCGAGCAGGTTGCGTACGCTCAGTTGCGCGGTCAGCTGCGAGGAACCGATCTTCCAGCCGCTGTAGGCCAGGAATGCATCCATGCGCACGTATCCGGGCAGTTGCGCGGTGTTGGCCAGATCCACTTCGCGCTTGCCGACCATGAAGGCCCCCACGCCCGCGCTCGGGCCTTTCGCGCCGTATCCATTGAAGTCGTACTTGACCCACAGGCTGCCCGAATGCCGGGGTACGTTGGAAAGCCGGTTGCCCCGGGTCGGCGAACCGGCGCCGTGATCCTCGATCACTTCGGTATCGGTGTAGGCATAGCTGGCGATCAGGCTGACGTAGTTGCCGATGCGGCCTGTGATATCCAGTTCGATGCCCTTGCTGCCTTGTTTGTTGGCAATCCTGTCGTTGGGATCGGCCGTGCTCAAATCGGGAACCAGTATGTTGTCCTTGGTCAGTTTGTAAGCTGCCAGCGTGCCGACGAGGCGCGAGTCAAACAGCTGCGCCTTGAGGCCGACCTCGTATTGCTCGCCGATCTGCGGATCGAACGTTTTGCCATCGGCGGCAGGCGCGTTGTTGGCCCCAAACGATGTCGTCCACGTGCCGTAGGCGGTGAGGTTGTCGCTGATCTCGTAAGAGACCCCGAGGCGCGGACTGAATCCCTCGTCTTTACGAATCAACGAAGGCGATGAATGGAAGAGTGCATCGGTCGCGGCAGAAAACGAGGTCGCGCGCCCGCGGCCGGTTTCGGCCCAGTCGTAGCGCCCGCCCAGCATCACGTGCAGCTTGTCCCACAGCGTGATGTGATCCTGGAAATACAGGCCGTACCACTGGTTGTAGATATCGCTGCGGGGCAGGGTAGTTGAAGAAGTCAGAAACGCAGCGTCGAAGACCGACCGGGGAATGCCGTAGCTCGGACCGGGGTTGTAGATGTCGATGGCGAGCGTCGGATCGGCTGCAACCCACTGCCCATCGGAACCGTACAGGTTGTGGGAGCGGTAGTAGTCAATGCCAAGTAGCAGGTCGTGCCGGGTATTGCCGAGATTCAGCTTTCCGGTGAGGTCGAGGTTGGTCGAATAAACCTTCTGTTCGCTTTGCTGCTGGAAGATATTGCGCTGCATGATGCCGGTGTTTTCGTTTAGCGCCAACGCCGCGTTGAACGCGGGCGCCGGGTTGACGAAAGTGTTCACGCCATCGGTATGCGCATAGAGAAACCGATGATGGATGGCCCAGTCGTTGCCGATCTGGTGATTGATCTCGGTGCCGATCGTGAGCGAGTACTGATCACCTTTGGGCGTATTCGGGTCGCCCAGATTGCGGCTGATTGGAATATCGGCCGGACGCTTGCCGATGACGGGTATGCCGAAGTCCGCCAGCGCCTTCTTCTTCTGATATTCGATGTCGAGCGTGACATCGGTCCCCGGCGCGGGCCGCCAGGTCACGCTGGGGTTGACCAACAAGCGCTCGGAAGAAACAAAGTCGCGGAACGACTCGTTGTCCTGATAGGCGCCGGAGAAGCGGTACTGCCAACGGTTATCATGGGCGAGCGGCCCGCCGATATCCCACTGCGTGCGATAAAAATCGTCGGAGCCGATGCTTTGCTCGATTGAGTATTGGGGCGCTTCCACGCCCCGTTTCGTATTGAGGTTGATCAAGCCGCCGGGTTCGGTCCGACCGTAGAGCTGCGCGGGGCCTTTGAGAACCTCGATGCTGGCGAGATTGCTCGCGTCGAAGTCTCCCAGCGAACTGCCTGGCGTCGTGAGCAGCCCGTTGCGAAAGATGTTGCCGGTGCGAAATCCCCGTATCAGATAACCGGCGGTCCCCCCCAGCGAGGGCTGCGGGCGAACCCCGCTGACGTTTTCCAGCGCGTCCTTGATGGTCGTTGACTTCTGGTCATCCATCACCGCGCGCGGCACGACTTGTATCGACGCGGGTGTGATCATCAGCGGCGTGTCGGTTTTCATGGCCGCAAACGCGCTTGTTGCCGTATGAGGTGTCTCGACCTTGCCCGTGATCTGGATGCTCGTCAGCTGGGCAACCTTTTGCGCCGTGTCTGCCTTGATCTCGAACTGACCATCCGGCGATCGCGTCCAGGACAGGCCCGATCCGGCAAGCAGTCGATCAAGGGCTTCTTCGGTGGTTAGCTCGCCGGTGAGAGTCGGTGCGGTTCTGTCCTTGACCAGCGCGGGAGAAAACTGGATGCGCGACCCGGCCATGCGGGCAACCGCCTCCAGCGACGATCCGAGATCCTGCGCAGGCAGTTGAAACCCGGTCTTGCCGGTCTGCGCATGGAGGACGTTGACGGAGCCGAAGTACAGCATGGCGGCGATGGCGACAGCCACCGGTTTGGCAGTGCGTTTCATGCATCTTCTCCTGTGGTCATTGCTTGAATCTGGGTAAGGCAAGCGGTGGCAATGCGCTCTCGACGTTTCATGCGCAGCGAGACTTCGCAAGTGCGCCGCTTGGCGATCAACGCCTGCGGGTCGCAATGGCCGGTTTCGGCATACAGTGCATTGGTGGCATCGAGCACCCGGAATCCGACGTCGACCGTCTTGCTGACCTTGCAATCGGCAGACAAGTCGAGCGTGCTGCGCGTGGGCACGTAGCCGACCAGATCGCCCGAATAACGAATAGTCACCGGGTCGAATTGCGTGGCCTCGTCCGCCGGCTGGCCGAGCGACGAAAGCGGAGACATCGATGCGGGCACCGAAGCGATAAAGGTCCTTCGCGTGGCGCTCAAGTAAATCGGATATCGAATCAGTGCGCGCTCTGGAGTGGGGAGCCGCACCGCCGTTCGGGACCGCCGGAACAGGTAGTCGCCCGCGCATTGGCAGGGGCGCGCCAGTGCGGACGCCGAAGGGGATACTCTTTTTGAATAGACGCGCAAACGCGTTGCCGAAACCAGTTGAACCATCGTATGGTCGTGCCGGACTGTCTTGGGGCAATCGCGGCTCTCCTCCCTGGGCCGCGAGTTTAGGGGCCGATCGACCACAATGCGATGCGACATATCGTCGCAGCCCAGACAAAACCGGCCAATTTGGGCGTGCCTCATGCGATAGTCTCGGCTCGCCCGGACGGCGGCTGATTGCATGAAGCCAGCTATCTGCGGCCCGTAACTTCATGTTCCGATCACGAACGGCAGCTCGAATTGACGACCCGTGCAACGCTGCATCGAGTGCGGTTACTCGGCTCCTGGCTGGGAGCTTTTGCACTCGCATGCCAATCGCTGGCGCTCGCCGCAGGTTTCTCGCATCAGCCATGGCGGCTGAGCAGCAGCGGCTTTCCCGGGGTGGACTCGATCTGCGGGTCGCCGGTGGCGCAGTTCCCTTCGGGCAGTGGCGGTCCGCGCCAGGGCGAGGCGCCAGGCCATTGCGCGGTTTGCGGCGCAGCTACGGGAGCCGCCCTGCCCGCAGCGCTATTCAGCGCGGTGTTTCTCCTGCTGGTCCCGGCATGGCGACTTAGCCTGCCTCGAAGGCCAGCACCGGTGCCCGACCGCTTTGCCTTGCGGCTGCTCGCCGCGCGACCGCCACCGCGTTGTTTCTGATCTGATGTTGCCGCGGCACCCTGCGGCGCCGTCCTGTTCCGCCGTGTGGTGGAACCACCAACCAGGAGTCACCCGGATGAAGAGCGTTCCGTGCGGCCTGTGCGTCGTGGCCGCGATCAAGATGAGCGGCGCCACCGCTCGCACACTGGCGACCAAGCGTTCTGGGTCGCCGATTCAGGTCGATCCGATTACCGAGAACGCTGATCCGACGGAACAGTCCATGCCGGGCATGCGAGGCGATTCCTTGCAGCATCCGGCGCGGCCGACTGCGCTTGACGATTTGCGGGTACGTCGCACCTTTCCGCTGCTGCGCTCTGCTCGCAGCGGTAGCGAGATGAGCGCTGCAGCGTTCATCGCAAACCTGGAGCCAATGCAATGAATCCGTTGCGGAACGCGGCCATTGGCCAGCGATTCGAGGCATTCAGTCCGCTGACCCTCCATTTTCAGCGCAGCGAGCGGGTATGCGAGCGTGGCGAATCGGGCGACATGTTGCGTGTGGTTCGAGGCGCCGTGCGGCTGGATTTCAGGTATGCAAATGGCACCACGGGGTTCGGTGGCCTGGCGCTACCCGGCAACATAATCGGGTATGAGCTGCCGTCGCAGCGTAACTATTGCTTCACTGCCTATGCATTGACTCCCGTGACGGTTGAAGCGATCGATGCCGATCTGGACTTCGACGCATTCGCCATCTTGGAATTGCTCGCTACGACCCAGCAGCGGACGGCACACCTGCTTGCCTTGACCCGGGGCACCGCTGCCCAGCGGGTACGTACCCTGCTGACGATGATTGCAGAGTCAACACGCCGGCGGCGAATGGTGGCGCTGCCTCCAGGCCGCGATATTGCGGAAATCACCGGGCTGACGATCGAAACGGTGTCGCGTCAGCTCAGCGCGATGCGCCGCAGCGGGGAACTGGTTCGCTGTCCGCATCCGGGCTGGGGCACGGCGTGGTCTTTCCGCCTGTGTCGGCCGATGTCAGTTGTGGAGGCCGGCGACAAACGCGACCTGGCTGCTGCGTAATCCACAATCGATACGCCGGCCGCACGCTTGAACCGAGATGTTCGAGCTTGCTCGCCGATCTCGGGTCGCACGCCCTGCAGGCCGCACCGGCTGGACTTCTGCGGCATGCCTGCCCCGGGAGCCGCATGACCAGGCCGTTGTGGCTCGGCATGCCTGAAGATCGCCTATCCATGCGGCTCGCGGCAAGGCATGCCGTGCAGCGCCAAGCCGGGCGACCGGCAGACTCCCGACACCTGCCGCGCACGACGCGGCAGATCGCATCGTGCTGGCATTGCCATCGACGGGCGCGGTATGCTTGACCCCAACGGCATTGCCGAAACGCCTCAGATGCAATCTGAGGAGCCAGCGATCTGTTCGACAACACGCCCATAAGACACTGCGCGTTGCAGGGGGCGAGATCGTATGGCGGGTCAACAGCGATTGGACAGGGTCGTGCGATTCGCGTTGGGTGTCAGGCTGATGTCCGTGACAGTTGCACGTCCGGCATCACATCACCACGCATTCAAGGAGATGAATTCCGATGAGGAAAGGAGCTTGGGTTGCACTTCTGGCTGCGTTTGTGGCAGCGACAGCTACGGCTGGCGAGGAGCACTTCGATGTGAAGCAGGAACTGGCGTCCACCTACCTTCGGGATTGGCTGGGCACCGACGTATCGCTTTACCTGGCTGAGGCGCCCACGCCGGAATTTGCCGAGGTTGGGCGGACAGAGACTTACCTTGGCTGGAGTCTCAGCCCAAGCCCCTTCGGTGGTGGTCGCCGGCACTGCCTGGACGCATTTCGAAAGGCTATGAAGTCCATCGTGGACGCCGCAGTTGCTCACGGCTACGACGCGGTCGTAAACATCCGAGCAATACCTGAGAGCGGACCCTCGAAGGATCCGGCAAGTTTCAAGTGCACGCCAGGTTACAAGGTCACCTCGGTTTCGGTTTCCGGCTCGCTGGCGATGTCGGTTGCGGCCAAACAACGGCAAGTCGACGCGGAGCTGAGAAGTCTCAACGTTCCCGACCGGAAACCCGCAGATGGGGCAATATTCCTGCCGGTCGGACCGATCCTCGAATCAACCGAAACCAAACAGATCTTCTCCGACGGGCTGACGCTTCATTGGGGTCCGCAAGCGCCCCCTTACAACTTCCAATACGGACCGGACGACTACGCCGATCAGGCCGAGCTGACGAGCGCCGGCCCGGAAGCGGCCTGCAATGCGGCCGTGCTCAACGTGCTGAGGCAGATCGCCGACGAGGCAAGGACGCGAATGTACGACTCGATCATCAAAGTTCGCAGCCACCTCGACGGGGAGTACGCGCCTGCGCACGGTGACGTTGAGTGCCTGGTCAGCAAAAAGAAGGTCAGCGTTACGGTTCAAGCGACTTTGGCGCAGCGCAAATAGCACAAGCGCGGGGTTGGCCGGATCGATGCCGACGGCAACGATAGTCATGGCCTTCCCCATTTCGGGTGCGCGGAAGAGAATCCGAACTTCCCCTCCCTGCACCACCGAGCTGCGCGGTCGCGATATCGAGGCACAGGTTCAACCGACATGATTCAAACGAAGACATTCATCGTCGACGCCTTCACGGACAAGGCATTCCGCGGCAATCCAGCCGGCGTGTGCATGCCGGAACACAGACTATCCGGCGAGCTCATGCTGAACATCGCACAGGAGCTTGGCCTGTCGGAGACCGCATTCATTCGTTCTGACGGCGACGACAATCGATTTGGAATCCGCTACTTTTCGCCCAAGATGGAGATTGCCTTGTGCGGCCACGCGACGCTTTCCGCTGCACGAGTCGTCCATGCGTCGTTCGGAATCCGGGACGCCCATTTCATCACAGGCAGTGGCGTCGATTTGGCGGTCGAAATGTCCGCCGATGCCATATCGATGGTCTTCCCGGTGTATGAGACGCTGCCCGCCGAAGTGCCTCCCGCGCTCCTGAAGGCGTTGGGAATCGAGTCGATTGTGAATGCCGCCTATAACGCAGAGACCCGAATTCTCCTGCTCGAAATCGCCGACGCTCAGGCGCTGGCGGACCTGGCGCCCGATTTCCTGGCGCTGGTCGATTCGCACCATTCGATCAATGGCGTGCTGGTGACGGCGCCGTCCGCAACCGACCGCTACGATTTTCATTCCCGATACTTCTGGCCGTGGAGCGGCACGAACGAAGACCCGGTAACAGGCGGAACGCACACATTTTTGGCCAAGTATTGGGCGCAAAGACTGGGAAAGACGAAGATGAAGTCCTATCAGTCTTCGAAGCGTTCCGGGTTTATGGAAGTCGAACTGCGTGACGGCCAGCTTGTCATCAGGAGCCAGGCCATCGTCGTGCTCGAAGGGACGATGTTCCTCGGGGAAACGTAGCAGAGACAGCAAAGCGAACCAGACAAGATCGCGCGCAGCCATGATCTGACCTTGCCACTGTGCGCGCCGCGCATCGAGCTCTCGTTGCGGCGGCCGGCGCCCCTATCTGAACGGAGAAACGATGAACAAATTGTTGACATCACTTGCCGCAGCCTTTGCCTTGAGCGGCGCCTGTTCGGCCGGACAGGAACTGGCGGGCACATCCTGGCAGTTGCTCGCCATCCAGTCGATGGACGACGCGCAGGGCACCGCCAAAGTCAATGAGCCGAGCCGTTTCACGCTGGAGTTCGGACGCGACGGCCGTGCCGCGCTGCGCCTCGATTGCAATCGCGGCACGGGCGATTACCGCGCCGTGCCGGCCGGCGACGGTTCGTCCGGCGCGCTCAGCTTCGGCCCGATTGCCGCGACGCGCGCGCTGTGCCCGCCGCCGCATCTGGACGAACGCGTTGCGCGCGACATGGCGCAGGTACGCTCCTACCTGCTCAAGGACGGCAAGCTCTACCTCACGCTGCAGGCCGATGGCGGCATTTACGAGTGGGCGCCGTTGCGCGCCGCCGCGGTTGCGCCGGACAAGGATCGCACCGTCAAGCCAGTGCAGTTCGGCAAAGGCAAGCGTTCGACGCTGATCCGCGACCGCGTCGTCGGCCGCCAGATCATCGACTACCAGTTGCAGGCCGGCGCCGGCCAGCGCATGACGGTGCGCCTGGCGGGCCGCAACGGCGCCAACTACTTCAACCTGCTGCCGCCGGACTCGCCCGACGCCGCGATGGCGATCGGCGAGCTGATCGGCAACCGCTATGACGGCGTGCTGGCCGATGACGGGCTCTACACGATTCGCGTCTTCCTCTTGCGCGCGGCGGCCCGCCGCAACGAGGCCGGCGACTTCACGCTGTCGATCGGCATCACCGGCTCGCCGCTCAAACCGCTGCCGGCCGGCGTCGATGCCGTGCTGCCCGGCACCCGCTATCACGCCAGCGCAACGACGCCGTGCGAACCGCTGTACTCGAAGGCGCGCGAGTGCGAGGCGCTGGTCGTGCGTCGCGGTGTCGACGGCACCGCGACCGTGGAACTGCGCTGGGATGGCCAGCGCAAGCGGCGCATCCTGTTCGTCGAAGGCGAGCCGAAGGCCGCGGACTCGGCGCAGCGGCTGACCTCCACACGCAACGAGCGCGGCTGGCGAGTGAGCTTCGACGGCGAGGAGCATTTCGAGATCCCCGAGGCGCTGGTATACGGCGGATAGGGAATCGGCCGCCGCGCACTTCGCCGTCTCGGATTCTCAGGCGCTGTCGCTGCAGAACCGATCTGCGGCGCGATGGCTGCAAGCCGCGCCGGCCGGGCATGCGAGGCGCCCCTGCCCCGGGAGCCGCATAGACAGGCGGTTGCAGCTTGATAGGTCTGAAGATCGCCTATCCATGCGGACCACAGCCCGGCGTGCCGCAGGGACGCGCCGCCATCGCATCGTGATTCGCCTCGACAGCGTCACACGGCAAACGCCCTGGCTACTCCGATCCCGCGATCTCCACCGCAGACGGTGTCCAGTAACCGCAGCCAGGGAAGCGGCTTGCGATCTTCGGCTGGTACGGCGCCGTGCACAGCCAACGCAGCGCGCCGTCGCCTTCGGTCGCGGGAAGAAAGTAGAGTTGCAGCAGTGGCAGCGGTGGGTCGAACGGCTCGGGTTTGCGGGCCACTTTCCGCCCCCAGGGTGGTAGTGTGTCGTCTTCGGTCGTCACGCGAAGGCCACCACCAGGCAGCGCGCTGGCTGCACTGGCACGGCAGCCCGGATCCAGCGCGATGGCAGCCACTGCAGCGGCGTCCTCTGGCCAGCGCCGTTCGGCACGATAGCTCGCTTCACGCGCTGCCAGCAGCGGCGTGACGCAACGGTAGACGCTCGAATACGGCTCGCCGTACGGCACCAGCGGCAGCTTCTTGCGCAGGGCTTCCTCGCGTGTTTCGAGGGTGGCAGCGTCAAGCCGCGCCCGGTCTGCGCGCGCCGCTTCCTTTGCTTCGCGTTGCCGCGAGGCTCGCTGCAGCAGGGAATCGTTCAGGCGCTGCATCCCGATTGCAACACCGACATAGAATAGCGCCGTCGCAGCGGTGAGCAGCACGATCGCGCGCGATGTCGACACCCGGCTGAATACAAAGTGGGTTGCCGCTGCGGCAAGTCCCACCACGGCGAGTGCCAGCAGCACGTTGCCGAGCAAGTGGATCAGGATGCCGGGCGTCGCCTTCGGGAACGCGAACATCAGGATGACGGCGGCGCAAACGATGGTCGCCGCCCCGACCATCGCCGTGCGCATTGCCAGGCCCGCCAGTACCCCGCCAATCGCGCCGGCAGCACGACCTGGCGACACCCGCGTCCAGGCAACGGCGACCACCGCGGCCGACGCGGCCAGGCAAAGAAAATAGATGGCGACGTAGACGCCGCCCTGCTCGAAGTAGTCCATTTGCCGATGCTCGCCTGTTGCGGCGCGCCTGGCAAGTAGCATCGCCGCTAACTCGATAGTGGCATCGTCGGCCACGAATTCGCCCGCGCCTGCGGTGGCCAGGGCTCGGCAGGGGTCACGTCTTGTTCTTTGCATCGGATCCCGGCCGGCGCGGGGCACGAATCCGCGAAGTGGAATGCCCCACCGCCCAGATCGCCCTCGCGCTCGAAGGGGAAGGGAAGCGACCGTTCAGCGGTTTCCATCTCAGCCCGGGTGCGCGGCACGAACGGCGGACTCCCGGCCAGAAGCCGCATGGACAGTGCTTCTTCGGGCATGCCATGCCACGAGGTCCGGTGCATGCGCCTTCCAGGCATGCCTGCCTGGAGAACGCCTATCCATGCGGCCTCCAGGGCTGCTTTGTCGACGCCTGCGGGATGGTAGCGGCTGTCGGTGCGGGCCTCAGGCGCGATCCGGCAGATCCCTGACGAGGCACAGGGCGCGCAGTTCGGGAATCTCGGGCGAGAACACGCTGGTGGGGACGGGGCTGCCGAAAATGCGGTAACCGAGTCGGGTGAAATAGTCTTCCGGTTTGTCGTTCCAGCACATCACTTCGGCATAGTAGCGGCGCAGCCCGGATGCCGCGACTGCGCACTCGAATTCGGCTATCAGGCGCGAGCCGATTCCCTGGCTTCGCCAGGGCCGCGCGACGTTGAAGTGAAAGTGTGCGGCATTGGGCGGATGCGGGGGTACCTGCGACAAGGCCTCGGTCAGGACGAAGCGCACGAAACGCTGGCTGCGCGGATGACAGTCGTATTTTCCGATCGAGTAGTAGCAGAGCAATCGCGCGACTGCCAGCAGCGCGAGCTGGGCGCGGATCGGTCCGAACAGCATGCCGGTGGATGCCGTCAGGTAGCCCACCACCTGATCGCCCGCCTGCGCCACCCAGGTGTGTTCGGGTTCGGCCAGCAGGTACGGCGCGATCATGAAGTCGGTGAACCATTCGCGGTCCTGGAATATGCTGTCGATCGGCTCGCCGAGAAAGGCGGCGTCGCAGCAGACGTCGTTGATCTGTTGGCGGTCCGTCCCTTTGCAACGATAGGGTCTGATCGTGATGTCCATGGCAATGCCGTTGTGCTCGTCCACCCGATTCGGGAAGACCTGTCATGCATAGGCATGATATCAAGGCAAACGCCCTCAAGGCGCTGATCCTGCCGGCGGACGCCGTGCTGCGGCGGGTGCTGTTCAATTCGCAGCCGCCGCCGGTTGCACGGGTGACGGCCGATGTCGGCTACGGCCCGGATGCCGGGCAGCGGCTGGACATCATCGAACCGCAGCGCGACGGGCTGCGCCCGGTGCTGCTCTACTTTCACGGCGGTGGCTGGATTTCGGGCGACAAGGCGAGCCACGAGCGCATCTGCCGCAGCCTTGCCACGAATGGTTTCGTCACCTTCAACGTCAACTATCGGCTGGCGCCGCGGCACCGGTTTCCCGCGCAGGCGCAGGATGTCGCACTGGCGATCGACTGGGTCCGCCGCCATGCGCAGCGCTACGGCGCCGACGCCTCGCGGGTGGTGCTGGCGGGCGATTCGGCCGGGGCGCATCTGGCAAGTTGGTACGCCACCTGTCTGGTCAACCCGGTGCTGCGGCAGGCGGCGGCAATCGACACGGCGTTGCCGCGCGAGGCGTTGAAAGGCCTCGCCCTGTTCTATGGCGTCTACGACCTGGCGCGCGCGCGCGGCTGCAGGTTTCCCTTCATCCGGCTCTATCTGGACAGCCTGATGGACGGCGAGCGGCCGGCCAGTGCGGATGCGCTGGATGTCGCTTCGCCGGCCAGGCACGCCAGCGCCGGGCTGCCGCCGGTTTTTCTGTGCGCCGGCGAGAGGGACGGCCTGTTCCCCGAATCGGTGGCGTATGCCGAGGCGCTGCGCCATGCCGGCGTCGACCTGACCACGCTGTTCTTCAGCGGGACGCAGCATCCGGAAGCGTCCCATGGCTTCCTCTACCTCCATCGCCGGGCATGCACCCGGCTGGCGCTGGACAGGGTCGGCCAATTCCTTTCACGCTGCATCGACGGCTCGCGCGAAGCCGGCGCCTGAGACCGGGCGGGGCGCCGCCGTGGCGCGCCCCTTCGTCCACGGCCGGCGGATCGGCTTGCCCTGACTGCCATTACAATTGCCCGGCGGATACCGGATCGGACGACGCGGATTCGCCCGGTGGTGCGCAAGCGGGTTGCCGCCAACGCCGATGCGCCAGCCGGGAAGATGGCGGGCGCGCCTGCGGATTTTCGGCGTCCTTGAACATGCTCATGGTGAACTGCCCTGATTGACTGGAGCCAGCTGATCGGCGAAGCCGACATCGCGTCGGTGCTGCCCGATGCCTACGCGCACTACCGGCGGCCGATCGTGGGCGCGTTGACGGTTTTTCTCGACGGGCTGCCCGAGGCGCATCAGATCGACGTGCTGGAGGCGCAGGCGACGCTGGCGCCAACCGCAACGGTCTCCGAGCGTCTCGCACGGCTTGCACGCACCTGCCCGGTGCTGCACAAGCTCGGACAGACGCTCGCGCGCGATCGGCGGATACGGCCCGAACTGCGCCTGCAACTGCAGAAGCTCGAGTCGCTGCCGCCGACCATTCCGCTCAAATCGATCCGCAGAATCCTCACTCGCGAGCTGGGGCGGCTCGACCGGCTCGGCGTGGTGCTGGAACCGCCCGCGCTGGCCGAGGCCAGTGTTGCCGTCGTCATACCGTTCCGGCAGCACGGTTCCGCGGAGCGCGAGGGCGTATTCAAGATTCTCAAGCCGGGCATCGAGGAAAGGCTCGAGCAGGAACTGGCATTGACCGAGCGCGTCGGCTCGTACCTCGACGAGCAGTGCGAGGATCTCGGGATTGCGCGCCTCGACTACCGCGAGGCATTCGAAGGGCTCGCCGACCAGTTGCAACACGAGGTCCGCCTCGATCTGGAACAAAGCCACCTTGCGATCGCGGGGGCCGCCTACGCGGGCGACGCGCGCATCCACATCCCTGCGCTGTTCGACTGCTGCACGCCGCGGGTCACCGCGATGGAGCGCATCTATGGCGAGAAGGTCACCGATCACCGGTTCGCCGGCGCAGACGAACAGCGCCAGCTCGCCGAACTGGTGATCCGCGCCGTGATGGTGCGGCCGTTCCTGTCGATGGCGAGCGATGCCCTGTTCCACGGCGATCCGCACGCCGGCAACCTGCTGCTGACGCGCGAGCACCGGCTCGCCATCCTCGACTGGAGCCTGGCGACCACGGTGAGCGAGGACAAGCGGGTCGCCTTCGTGCAGATCGTGATCGGCGGCCTGACGCTCGATGCCGGACGCATCGTCGACGCACTGCTTGCACTGGCCGGGCCGCAGGGCATCGAGCTCGCGGCGGCCAGACCGGTAATCGATGCGGCGCTAGCACGGCTGCGCCAGGGCCAGTTTCCCGGCCTGATCTGGATGACCGAGCTGCTCGACGCCATCGCCCAGACTGCCCGGCCGCGTTTCGGCAGCGATCTGGTGCTGCTGCGCAAGACGCTGCATTCGCTCGAGGGCGTGGTTGCCGACATCGGCGCCGACCGGCGCTGTCTCGACAGCGTTCTGCTCAGCGCATTTTTTGCGCATATGGCGATCGAATGGCCGTTCCGCTGGCTGGCCGATCCGTTCAAGCGAACATTCGCCACCCGCTTGTCGAACGCCGATCTGGCGGGCCTGCTGGCAGCCCTGCCGCTGACCGCAACCTCGTACTGGCTCGGTCGCGGCGCCGATGCGCGGGATCGTACCGAGGATTCCTGATACGGGATGCCGGATGGCGTCGCCGGGCGAGCGGGCGTGTCAGCGCATGCGACGGAATTCGTAGCCCGAGAAGTCGAAGCGGGTCTGGCCGTCCACCTCGCGCAGCCGCACGACTTCGCCGGCGTCGGCGCGCACGCCCAATAGCAGCGCCCGGTCGTCGGCGACGATGCGCAGCGGTATCGACACCGCCGGCTGGTTGCCGATGCGCAGCGTGGTCTGCGCGACCAGCACGCCGTCCTCCTGCGCAATCTTCACCTTTTCGATCAGCGGGTACTCGCCTTCGCCCAGCACCGGTTGATAGTCGCCGAGCAGGCGCTGCACCCGCGGGTGCGTCTGCGCGGCGATGCGCTCCCCGACAAGCAGTTCCTGTCCGCCGCTGCGCGCCACCAGCACGTCGTGGCCGTCGATGTCGCGGCGCCGGATCGCGACGCGATCGAGTTCATCGAGCGAAATCGGGATCAGACCGAGCAGCGCGTAGCGCAGCCCCATGCTGTCGTCTTTGCCGGGCAGCAGTTGCAGTTCGCGCCCCGCCACGCGCGCCGTCAGCCGGTTGCCGCTGCGTGCGATGTTCACATGGCCGGCGAGCGTGGTGTAGTTGCCGACCCAGGCTTGCAGCGCGTCGTCCGCCCAGGGCTCGTTTGCCGGCTGGAAATCCGCCGCTACGGCCTGCTGGCGAATGGCGGTTTTGGCTTCCAGCGCCAGGGTCAGAGCGCGCTTGGCGACTCGATCCACCACCTTGCCGGCAGTAGCCGAGTTGGCGGCGACGATCACGCCGAGCTTGTGCTCCGGCAGCGCGTACATCTGGCTGCGGAAGTTGATGGTCGCGCCGGCGTGGTGGGCGAGCGTGCCGGCACCGGTGATCGGATCGCCGCCGAAGTTGGTCAACATCCAGCCCAGGCCGACGCGGAAATCGCGGTCGAGCGGCGCGTCGGCGTTCTGCACCCGTAGCATCTCGGCCAGCAACGCCGGTTCAAGGATCGTCCGCCCGCCGGCGTGCCCGTCGGCGAACACCAATATCAGGAAGCGGCTCATGTCGAGCACGCTGGCATTGAGGCCGCCGGCCGGCAGGTCGCGCAGCGCCGGGTCATCGGCCGCTTTGCCGCGATCGTAGGCGCGGGTGGTTTGCGGCGCGGCGGTTGAGAAGACGGCATCCCGCATGCCGAGCGGCTGAAGCAGGCCCCGCTGCAGGTGATCGGCGAACGGCTCGCCCGTCACCTGCTCGACCGCCGCGCCGAGCACCGTCATGCCCAGGTTGGAGTACGACCAGAAGGCGCCGGGCGGGTAGGCCAGTTCGGCATCGCCGAGGCCGGCCACCATCGCCCGGTAATCGCCGACCTCGCGCCCCCACATGCCGCGCAGCAGGTCGCGCGGCAGGCCGGCGTGATGCGTCATCAAGCGGCGCGGCGTGATCGCCGAATCCGGGTAGCGCGAACGGATGCGAAACTGCGGCAGCGCCTGCCCGATTGGCGCGTCGAGGGCAAGCCTGCCCTGCTGCACCAGTTGCAGCGCCGCCGTCACCGTAAACAGCTTGGAGATCGAGCCCATGCGATAGACGGTTTCCGGCGTGGCCGGCACTTTGGCCGCTGCATCCGCCCAGCCGGCACCGCGCGACCAAACGACCCGCTGATCGTCCACGATGGCGATGCTCAGGCCGGTAACATCGTTGGCGCGCATCTCGTGCGCGATCAGCGCATCGACATGTTGCGCGACAGCTGCATAGTCGCCGCGGTCGATGCGCGCCGGCGGTGTCGGCGCACTCGCGCAACCGGCGAACAGGATTGCGCCGAATACGAAAACCACCAAGGTCACGAAACAGCGTGTTAAGCGACTCGATGTCATTTGCACTCCTCGGCTGACGCATTGAATAGTGATGGCCCGCCCGCGCGATGCCGGCGCCAGTGGCTGCGGCGATGGCCTCAGAACGGCAGATCGAAGTCCGGGTCAGGGCGAGGCCGCCGGACGACCTGCTTGAGCCAGGCTTTGAGGCGCGGCAGATCGGCGGCGCTTTGCAATTGTTGCTGCAATTGCCGGATGTCGGCCTCGCGGTCGGCAATATCCGCCATCAGCAGCGGCATGATGCCTTTCGGGTCGAGTTTGGCGAACGGCGACAGGGTGAATTCAGCCGCAAACTGGTCTTCGACGTGCATCAGTTCCAGGTCGATTTCGCGCAACTGGCCCTTGAGGATCTTGCTGTAGTGCTTGAGTTGCGACGGGCTGGTCTGCGCCAGGTGCGCCGGGTCGATGTGTTCGAGTTGTAGCTCCAGGAGCTGCAGCAGATTGCCTTTGTCATAGGCCTGGTTGGCCCGCTGCATGAGTTCGGTCTTGCGCTGCTTCGCGACCGGATCGGTCTCGCGGTCAGGGTGCAGGGATCGCGCCAGTTGCCGGTAGACATCGCGGATCGACTGGCCGATGCGCTTTTCCTCGGCCTCCTGACGGGCTTCGCGGGCCTGCTCGCGGGCGGACTTCTTGCGTGTCGCTGCCGCGGCCTGCGCCTGCGCCTGGCGCGCGCGATACTCGGCTTGCACCCGCTCCAGCACGTCTTGCTCGGATTGCATGTCCACATCGTCACCGAGATCCATGCCCAAGACGTCTTCGAACAGCGATTTCATCTCGTCGCGATAGACGGCTTCCTCGGCGTCGAAATCGGACTGGGCGTGCTTGTTGTAGAGCGCTTTCAGTTCGTCATTCTCGGTTTGCGACAGCACGTCCTGCGCGAGGTCGACGATCAGCCACCCCAGCTTGCGCTTCTCTGCCTTGGTCAGACCCTTTTGCGCATGGGCTGCATCCAGCGCGTGGGCTAGCCGCACTTGAAGTTCGGTCTCCCGCACCTGCAGGGGCAGCACGTCGCTGGCGAATTTGCGTTTGAACAGGGCGATCGCGTCGTTCCAGTCCGCAATGCGCTTGCGTCGGGCTTCGATCTTCTTCACCAACGCGTTGAACGCCGCCTGTTCCTTGCTCAGCGGCACCTGGCTCGTCAGCACCATGCTGGCGCCGCGCGCGGACTTCTGTGAGGATTCTGGCATCGCCGGGGGTCCGGAAGTTTGGGTTGAGACCGGCCGAACCGAGGTTTCGCCGGCCCGCGGGCAACTCGATTCTAGCCCGAATGGCCGATCAGGATCGCCGCCGATCGCGCCGCTGCCGGCGCGACCCGGCGTGCCGGCCCGCGCGGCACCGATGCCCTGCGAGGCAGCATCCATGCGCCGCTCCGGTTGCATCGCAGAGAGTTGCGACGAACCTGCGGATCACCGATCTTGACCAGGCAGCTTTCCGGTAGCGAGAAAAACCAGTTCTTCGTCGGTAGGCGGCAACTGCGCCACAATCCAACGGGCGCGGTGGGCCATGCGGGAACTTACCAGGACGCAAAACTGCCTTTCGATGCATCCTTCCAAGGCTCGGGTCTCGATTTTGGCAGGGACCTGATTGAGTTCGAGTTGGGCGAGCAAGGCCTCGGCAGGGCCGCGGCTGGAAAAACTCTGAACGCTTCCCAGCGGTCGATACTGCTCAAGCTTGCTTCGCCAGGCAGGTTTGCACGTGTGCGTTGTACCGCATCAGAGAGATCCTCCTCATGCATGTAGGGCAATACTCGCAACACGGTACGGGATGGAGCACCACAGCGCCAGTGTGGCACGGACAGCGACAACCGTCTTGCGTAGTCGTCGAACCTGAAGCGTCACTCGAATGGCTTGCGTTGATCGTACTCATCGCCACTCGCCTGACGACGGCCGCGTTTGTGCTCGGGCTACACGTTCCCCGCAAGACGATTGCGATTGCCTCATTCGTCCGGCGCACAACTCCGCCGGAGAGTGGCTTTCCGAGCAAGCTCTCGGCATATTGTCCGTCGCTTTCACAGGTGCTGAAACTCCGTCACGAACGCCAACTGCCGCGAAGTATGAGGCCGGTCTGACCTTATGTCCATGGGGTAGGAAAGCAGTCTCACTTTGCGGCGCCGACCGCTGCATCTCCGTGCGGGGATCGCGTGGTCATCCTGCTTCCGTGCCGGCCGAGGCGGAACCTGATTACCCTGAATTCCGAACACTTGATGTTGGAATTGCGTGGTGACCGCGCGTCTGCAAGTGCGCCAGAAGCACGCCCTCCAGGCCCGGCATTCAGCGTCACTTCTTCAGATCGAACCGGCCGCCGTCATCCCAGAAACAGCTTGTAGGCCGGGTTGGCGGTTTCGTCGCGATAGGCGTAGCCGAGCGCTTCGAGGAAGTCGTTGAACTTGGCCATGTCCTGCGGCGGCACCTGCATGCCGACCAGCACGCGGCCGTAGTCGGCGCCGTGGTTGCGGTAGTGGAACAGGCTGATGTTCCAGCCGTGGCGCATGCTGTTGAGGAACTTCATCAGCGCGCCGGGCCGCTCGGGGAACTCGAAGCGATAGACGATCTCGTCGTCCACGCCGGTGGCCCGGCCGCCGACCATGTGGCGCACATGCAGCTTGGCGAATTCGTCGTCGGTGAGGTCGATCGCCGGGTAACCGTGCCGGTGCAGCAGTTCGAGCAGCTTGATCGATTCGCCTCGGTTATGCACCTGCACGCCGACGAACACGTGGGCGTCGCTGCCGCTCTTGTAGCGATAGTTGAATTCAGTGATGTTGCGGTTGCCGACGAGGGAAAGGAATTTCCGGTACGCGCCGGGCTTCTCGGGCAACGTGACGGCGAGCACGGCTTCGCGCGCCTCGCCGATCTCGGCCCGCTCGGCGACGAAGCGCAGGCGATCGAAGTTCATGTTCGCGCCGCTGGCGACCGCGACGATGGTCTTGTCATGAACCTTGTTCTGCGCCAGCCATGCCTTGGCGCCCGCCACCGCGAGCGCGCCGGCCGGTTCGAGGATCGAGCGCGTATCTTCGAACACGTCCTTGATCGCCGCGCAAATCTCGTCGGTGTCGACCCGCACCATCTCGTCGACATAGAGCTGGGCGAGGCGGAAGGTTTCCTCGCCGACCAGTTTGACCGCCGCGCCGTCGGCGAACAGCCCGACCTGCGCGAGCTTCACCCGCTCGCCCCTGGCCAGCGACTGCGTCATGGCGTCGGCATCGCGCGCCTCGACGCCGATGATCCTGGTCTGCGGGCGCAGGCGCTTGATGTAGGCGGCCACGCCGGCAATCAGCCCGCCGCCGCCGACGCAGCAGAACACCGCGTGGATCGGCTTCGGGTGCTGGCGCAGGATTTCCATGCCGATGGTGCCCTGGCCGGCGATCACCTCGGGGTCGTCGTAGGGGTGCACGAAGACCAGTCTTTCGGTCTGCTCGAGTGCGAGCGCGTGGGCGTAGGCTTCGTCGTAGGAATCGCCCGCCAGCACCACTTCGCCCCCGCGCGCCCTGACCGCGTCGATCTTGATCTGCGGCGTGGTGGTCGGCATGACGATCGCCGCGCGGCAGCCGATCTTCTGCGCCGACAGCGCGACGCCCTGCGCATGGTTGCCGGCCGAGGCGCAGATGACACCGTGCTTGAGCTGCGCGGGCGTCAGATGCGCCATCTTGTTGTAGGCGCCGCGCAGCTTGAAGCTGAACACCGGCTGCATGTCTTCGCGTTTGAGCAGGATGCGGTTGCCGCAGCGGGCAGACAGGTTGCGCGCATGATCGAGCGGCGATTCGATCGCGACGTCATAGACCTGCGCGTTGAGGATCTTCTCGAGGTAGTCGTGTGGCATGGCAGCCGGGCGACCCGGTTATACTGGGCGGGCCGCACAGCCCGTGAGCGGGGATTATAGCGGCCTTGCCCGTGCCGACCCGCCACCCATGGACTTCTCCAGCCTGCTCGACCCATCGCCCGAAGCCGGCATCGCCGGGTTGTTCGTCGCCAGCGTGCTTTCGGCCACGCTGCTGCCCGGCGGGTCGGAGGCGGTGCTGTACGCGCTGCTCAAGCTGCATCCGCACCTGACCGTGCCGGCACTGCTTGCCGCGACGGTCGGCAACACGCTCGGCGGCCTGAGCACTTACTGGATGGCGCGGCTGATCCCGGCGCGCGAACTGCCGCCGCGGCTGGACTGGGTGCGCCGCTACGGCAGCGCGTCGCTGTCGCTCGCCTGGGCGCCGCTGGTCGGCGATGCGCTGTGCGCCGCCGCGGGCTGGCTGCGGCTGAACTGGCTTGCCTGCGCACTCTGGATGGCAGCAGGGAAGTTCGCCCGCTACGCCGCGATCGTCTGGCTGGGCGGCGCTTGAAGCGGCATCGATGATGCCCTGCAGGCCGCATGGAATGGCGTTCTGCAGCCATGCATGCCGGAGAGCCAACAACCACGGGCCTGAGCGGGCAGGCATGCCTGGGAGGTCCAGCCCATGCGGTCTGCAGGCCGGGTAGTCGACGCCGAGCCTGCGCTCAGGTTCGCAGCGTGAACGGATTGAAATCGGTGCCGCGGTCGTAGAAGTCCTCTTGCTCGGCGCGCTTGAGGGCGGCAACGATGCGATAAGTGACCGGCGTGAACAACACCTCGACGCCGACCTTGGCGATCCACTGCGAGAGCATCACCTGCGGCAGCGCGTTGTCCGGAATGATGCCGGTGCCATAGAAGGCGAGCGGGTAGAAGAGCAGCGAATCGATGCCTTCGCCGAAGATCGTCGAGCCGATGGTGCGCTTCCACAGGTGGCGACCGGCGCTGCGGATCTTCATCTTGGCCAGGATGAAGGAATTGACGAATTCGCCGCAGAAGTACGCGACCATCGATGCTGCAACGATGCGCCAGCTATTGCCGAAGGCGACCTCGTAGACCTGCTGGTTTTTCCAGAACGGCGCCGGCGGCAGCGCGACGACGATGGCGGCCATCAGCGCGGCGAAGGCCAGCGCGGCAAAGCCGGTCCAGATCACCCGGCGCGAGCGGGCGTAGCCATAGACTTCGGTCAGCACGTCGCCGAAGACGTAGCTGATCGGAAAGAACAGCACCCCCGCGCCGAAGCTCACCAGGCCGAGCAGCGGCAGTTCGAGCTGCGCAATCTTGGCCGGCCCGATCAGGTTCGAGCACAGCAGCAGCGTGACGAACGCAGCGAGTACGAGATCGTAGTAGCGGTAGCTGCGCCCGGGCGGGGGATCGGCAACCGGCGCCCGGGCGGCACCGTGCGCGGCAGAATTCACACCAGCCCGGGCCGGCAATGGCCGGCCCGGCGGGGTCCTGCAGCTATCCGCCGCGTGAAGTGCGGCATCACTGTCCGTCTACATCGACGGCGATGAACTGCCGTGGCGAAGCGCCGTGCAGCTGTACCCAACTGGCACCGTTTTTCCAGGCCCACAGCCCGTAGAGCGGTCCGAAATCGACGAGCAGATCGTCGGTGCCATTGCGGTCCAGGTCGGCCATTGCGAGTGCTTTTGAGGATATGTCATGCAGAAAGACCCAGTTGGTCGCGTTCTTCCATATCCAGATTCCTTGGCCGCCAAAGTCGACCACCAGATCCTTGCGCGGATCGGCGTCCAGGTTACCCACCACCATGTGCTGCGAACTGGAGCCGTGCAGATGCACCCAACTGGATTGGTTCATGCGAATCGAAATTCCGTACTGCGGACCGAAATCGATGATGATCTCGTCGATGCCATTGCCGTCGAGGTCGCCGGCAACGATGTCCCTGGCGCCGACGCCATGCAGGTGCACCCAGTTGCTGTCGTTCATGTACAAATGGATGCCGTATGGCGCGCCGAAATCGACGATCAGATCGCGGCGCGGATTGCTGTCGAGACTGGCGGAGACCACCTGGCGCGGCGCCAGGCCATGCAGTTGGGTCCAGGCGGCTGTGTTGTTGCGCCAAACCCACAATCCGTGAAGACTGCCGAAATTGATCACGAAGTCGCTGACGCCGTTGTCGTCGAGGTCAGTCGCGACGATCAGCTTGGCAGAGCCTTCATGGAGCGGCGCCCAACTCGACGCATTGCGCAAAAGCCACACGCCATAAGGGCTGCCGAAGTCGATCAGCACGTCGGCGCGGCCATCCTTGTCCAGGTCGCCACTCGCCATCTGCTGCGCAGACATGCCATGCAACTGCGTCCATAGGCTGTCGTTGCGGCGCGTCCAAATACCGTCTTTCACGCCGAAATCGACGATCAGGTCGTTCAGGCCCGAACTCACCGGCAGCACCGCCGCCGTGAAACCGGCCGTCGCGGCGCGCGTGTTGTTCATCGAAGTCGCGTTGTCGGCTTCGCCCGGGCTGCCGATGGCCACGCCGCAGGGACGACCGGCGCAGGCGTTGATACGCGGATTGGAGTAAAGCTCGACCCCCGGATCGATGTAGCTCATGATCGTGCCGAAAACGTTATCGAAACCATGCCCGTAGGAGTACGAGTAGGTTCCGGCTGCGGAGGAATGCGCGCGGTCATGGGCGCTGCCGAGGTTGTGGCCGATTTCATGAGCCAGTGCGGTGTCCGCGCAGTAATAGGGTGAGCCCGGCCGCAGGTCGTCACCGTCGGAAACCACCGACATGCCGAGCGTGCGGTTGAAATTTGCCGGCGAATCGGCATGGTCGATCACCCAGGCAACGCCGCAGCCGGAATCGACCGCGCCGTCGTAGGGCCGCAGCAGCGTCACCAGATCGGCGCCGTACTGCGTGCGCAGCGCTGGCACGGCGGCCAGTGCGCCGCTGCCGTCGGTCAGATCGTCGAGCGCCAGATAGAGATTCTGCGCGTCGCCGTAGGCCACCTGCTGCTGGCGCACCACCCGCAGGGTGATCGCGATCCGGCTGTTGATGTAGGCCTGGTTGGCGATTTCGATCAGGTTGTTGATGCGGGTTTGCAGCAGGGCGCCCGGGTAGCGCGTGGCCATTTTCGGCGAGGTCAGCACCAGCAGGTCGATCACCGAGTTGCCGGCCGGAATCGCGTAGGCGGCCGGCGGGCTGGCCGGCGCTGATGAACTGCCCGAACCGGCCTCGCTTTCGGCCTGCAGACGGGCACTGCGCGGCGGCCGGCGGTCGTCGTCTCGCAAGACCGGCGCGACCCGTCGCCCGGAGGCCTTGCGATCGGTGACCTCGAGCGCGTCGCCGCTGCCGTGCAGCAGGAAGCGACCTTCCGGCGCATCCATGCGCCCCACGGTGCCGCCCGCACCGGTGGTGACGATCGCCCTGTGTTCGCCCTCGCCGCCGATCAGCCGGCCTACCACGGTGCGGTCGCCATTGGCATGGTCGACGGTGCGTTCGACCACGAATTGCCGTTGCGCCGCGCCTGGCGGCGTGAAACCGAAGTGGCGTCCCGGCGCCAGGTCGCGCATCATCTTGCGATCGATGCGTCCGCGGGTCTTGCCCTCGGCTCGCGCCTTGGCGGGCGCTGCCGCGTTTGCCGCCTCGTCGGGCAGCACCAGATCGGGCGCCTCCACCGCAGGTTGGCTGTGGGCCGGCAAGACAACCGCCAGCGCGGCAAGCAGAAAACAAGTTCGCATTGGTACTCACTCCGACTCGGCGCCGGCCGCCGCAAGCGGCGCCACGACGATCAATAAAAATACTCAGCCTAGGCAAAGCGGGCCGGCGGCTGTGCCCCTACAGGCGGAACGGACTAATTCGACAGACTGCTTGCGCCGCAATACGCTAGACTGAAACGCCTTCCCGTATCGCAAGCGAATTCCGCGCCCGTCCCGATGCACCCCGCCCCTGAATTCACCGAAGGATACCAGCCCACCGGCGTCCGGCTGCGTGAAATTCCGTATAACTACACCTCTTTTTCCGATCGCGAGATCGTCATCCGCCTGCTTGGCGAGCCGCTATGGCGGGTGCTAGACGAACTGCGCAGCGAGCGCGTCACCGGCCGTTCGGCGCGCATGCTCTACGAAGTGCTGGGCGACATCTGGGTGGTACGGCGCAATCCCTACCTAGAGGACGACCTGCTCGACAACTCGTCGCGGCGGGCTGCGCTTGTCGGCGCACTGCGACACAGACTGGCCGAAATTGCCAAGCGCAGGACGCTCGGACCGGATGCCGACGACGCCGTGCGCGCGCGCGACCGGAGAGTGGGGCTGCTGCTGGAGGCCGCCGCGACCGCGGTGCAGGCATTCGAAGTCCACTTCGACGACACTGCGGCACTACGCCGGCGCACGCTCAAGCTGCTCGCACGGCATACCCGGCGCGACAACATCGCCTTCGACGGGCTGGCGCGCGTGTCGCACGTTACCGACGCGACCGACTGGCGGGTCGAGTATCCGTTCGTCGTGCTTTATCCGGACACCGAGGATGAGATCGCGCCGCTGGTGCGCGGCTGCTTCGAACTGGGCCTGACCATCATTCCGCGCGGCGGCGGCACCGGCTACAACGGCGGCGCGGTACCGCTGACGCCAATGTCGGCGGTGATCAACACCGAAAAGCTGATCGATCTCGGCGCCGTCGAACAGGCCGTCCTGCCCGGTCTGTCATCGCCCTGCGCGACGATCCGCACCGGCGCCGGCGTGGTGACGCGCCGGGTGATGGACGCCGCCGAGCAGGCCGGCTACGTCTTCGCCTGCGACCCGACCTCGGCCGACGCCTCGTGTATCGGCGGCAACATCGCGATGAATGCCGGCGGCAAGAAGGCCGTGCTGTGGGGCACCGCGCTCGACAATCTGGCCTCGTGGCGGATGGTCGATGCCAGCGGGCACTTCATGGAAGTGACCCGTCTCGACCACAACCTGGGCAAGATTCACGACAGCGCGCTGGCGCGCTTTTCGGTGCAGCGTTTTCGCAAAGACGGCCGCACGCCCTACGGTAGCCCCGAGTTGCTGGAAATCCCCGGCGCGCGCTTTCGCAAGGCCGGGCTCGGCAAGGACGTGACCGACAAGTTTCTCGCCGGCCTGCCCGGCGTGCAGAAGGAAGGCTGCGATGGCATCGTCACCAGCGCGGAGTGGATTCTGCACCGGATGCCGCCGGTGACGCGTACCGTATGCCTGGAATTCTTCGGTCAGGTGCGCGAGGCGGTGCCGGCGATCGTCGACATCAAGCGCTACATCGACCGCCTGCCCAAGAGCGGTGCTGCGCGGGTGATGCTGGCCGGCCTCGAACATCTGGACGAGCGCTATGTGCGCGCGGTCGGCTACGCCACCAAAGCCAAGCGGCACGGCCGGCCGAAGATGGTGCTGCTGGGCGACATCGTCGGCGACGACGAATCGGCGGTGATGGCCGCCGCCGCCGAGGTGGTGCGCCTGTGCAATGCGCGCTCGGCCGAGGGCTTCATCGCGGTCGGCGCCGAGACGCGCAAGAAATTCTGGCTCGACCGCGCCCGCACCGCGGCCATCGCGCGCCATACCAACGCCTTCAAGATCAACGAGGACGTGGTGATTCCGCTGGCACGCATGGGCGACTATTGCGACGGCATCGAGCGCATCAACATCGAGCTGTCGATCCGCAACAAGCTGCGCCTGGCCGACGCGCTGGCCGGGTTTCTCGGCGGCGAATTGCCGCTGCATCGGGGCGAGACCGATCTCGAGGCCGAGGAACTGATCGGCGACCGGCGCGCGCGCGCGCTCGAACTGCTGGCCCGGGTGCGCGGCCGCTGGCGCTGGATACTCGCCAACCTCGACCTGCCGCTGGCCGAGGCCGAGGCGCAGTTCGCCGGACTCGGCATCGCCGCCGGTCCCCTGACCAATCGCGCCGCCGAGCCGACGCTGTTCCACCGCGTGCAGGACTATTCGGTGCGCATTTCGTGGAAGCGCGAACTCAAGCCGCTGCTCGAGGACATCTTCGACGGCGCGCTGTTCGGTCCGGTGCGCGCCCGCTTCGCCGCGATTCACCAGGAGGTGCTGCGCGGCCGCGTGTTCGTCGCGCTGCACATGCATGCGGGCGACGGCAATGTGCATACCAACCTGCCGGTGAACTCCGATCATTACGAGATGCTGCAGGAGGCTAACGGCGCGGTGGTGCGCATCATGGCGCTGGCGCGCGCGCTGGGCGGCGTGATCTCCGGCGAGCATGGCATCGGCATCACCAAGATCGCGTACCTGTCGCCAGCGGAGATCGCACCGTTCGTCGACTACAAGCAGCGCGTCGACCCGCAGGGCCGCTTCAACAAGGGCAAGCTGCTGCCGGGCGCCGACCTGTCGCGCGCCTACACGCCGTCGTTCTCGCTGCTCGGCGCCGAGTCGCTGATCATGGAACAGAGCGACATCGGCGGCATTTCGGAATCGATCAAGGATTGCCTGCGCTGCGGCAAGTGCAAGCCGGTGTGTTCGACACATGTGCCGCGCGCCAACCTGCTTTACTCGCCGCGCAACAAGATCCTCGCCACCTCGCTGCTGATCGAGGCGTTCTTGTATGAAGAGCAGACGCGCCGCGGCGTCAGCCTTAAGCACTTCGACGAGTTCTCGGACGTGGCCGACCATTGCACGGTGTGCCACAAGTGCGCCAGCCCGTGTCCGGTGGACATCGATTTCGGCGATGTCTCGATCGCCATGCGCAACCTGCTGCGGCGCGAGGGCAAGAAGAAGTTCAATCCCGGCACCGCTGCCTCGATGGCGTTCCTCAACGCCACCGATCCGGCCACCATCAAGGCGCTGCGGCTGGGCATGATCCGCTGCGGCTACACCGTGCAGCGCCTCGGGCACCGCATCGCCAAGTCGTTCGGGCTGGTCAAGGACCAGACACGGCATCCGCCCGCCACGCTCGGCCGCGCGCCGCTCAGGGCGCAGGCGATCCACTTCATCAACAAGCCGATGCCGGGCAGGTTGCCCAAGCAGACCGCGCGCGCGCTGCTGGACATCGAGGACGCCGCCATCGTGCCGGTGATCCGCGATCCGGCCCGCGCGACAGAAGAAGCAGAAGCGGCCGAAGCGGTGTTCTACTTTCCCGGCTGCGGTTCGGAGCGGCTGTTCTCGCAGGTCGGCCTGGCGACCCAGGCGATGCTCTGGCATGTTGGCGCGCAGACCGTGCTGCCGCCCGGCTACCTGTGCTGCGGTTATCCGCAGACGGCAGGCGGCGATGCCGAAAAGGGCCAGCAGATCACCACCGACAACCGCGTGCTGTTCCACCGCGTGGCCAACACGCTGAACTACCTCGACATCCGGACGGTGATCGTCTCCTGCGGCACCTGCATGGATCAGTTGCAGAAGTACGAATTCGGCAAGATCTTCCCCGGCTGCCGGTTGCTCGACATCCATGAATACCTGATGGAAAAGGGCGTCAGGCTCGAGGGCGTGAATGGCGTGCGCTACCTCTACCACGACCCCTGCCACACACCGATCAAACAGCATGCGCCGCTCAAGGTGGTCAATGCGCTGATCGCCACCGCCGATGCGACGCCGGTCGCGCTATCCGAGCGCTGCTGCGGCGAGAGCGGCACGCTGGCGATGACGCGGCCCGACGTATCGACCCAGGTGCGCTTTCGCAAGGAGGAGGAAATGCGCAAGGGTGCCGATGCGCTGCGCGGCGGCGGTTTCGACGGGGCGGTGAAGATCCTCACCTCGTGTCCGTCGTGCCTGCAGGGCCTCGCGCGCTACGACGATGACGCCGGCACCCAGGCCGATTACATCGTCGTCGAACTCGCCCGCCACCTGCTGGGCGAGAACTGGATGGCCGACTACGTTGCGAAGGCCAACCGCGGCGGCATCGAGCGGGTGCTGCTTTGAGCGCTGCCCGGCCGCCAGCAGGCGGCGCTACAATCTGTCCAGCGGTCGACTCGCCCAGCGGGAGATGCCACACCATGCCTTTGTCGTACTACGAGACGCCCCATCGGCCGCCCGCGCAATCGGCTCTGGCAGTCGTGCGCCTGATGCTGGCGACCGTGGCGCTGGCCGTGCTGGCCGGGTGCGCGGCCTTGCCCAATCCGCTCAAGCCGTTCGGCCTTTCGGCCGCGCCACCGGCGACCGCAGCAGAACGCGCGCGGCTGGTCACCGCGGTCGATTGCGAACAACATCGGCACGCTGCCCACGCCGGCCAGACGATCGCAGAGCGCCGCCACGCCATCGACCGCGAGGTGATTGCCTATCAGACCGTGGTCGAGCGAGCGCTCGCCATGCGCGCACGGGCCATCCGCGTGCTTGAACAGGCAAGCGCCAAGGCCGCCGATCGCCAGCCGCTGTCCGGCCTGGATCTGCAGAATCTGAACGAGAGCGTCGGGCAGATGCTCGACCTGCGCGCCGAGTTGTTCGCAGTCAGTCTGGGGCACGAGTGCTGGCTCGACGAGCCGGTCCCGGCGCTGGCGCAGGAGGCGGAGATCCAGGCGATCGGAATCGCCATGGGGCTCTCTGCGGCGCTGGTTCTCTATGACAATTACTTGGCGTCGATCGCGCTGTATCGTTCCGACCTGCAGTTGCGGCAGCATCTGAACCGCGGCGACAGCGGCTTTGCGATTCGCGAGGGAGAACTCAATCGTATCGCCACCTCGTTCGGTTCGCCCGACAACCGTGCGCGGGTACGCCGCGGCCTGATCTGGTTCGAGCAGCATGGCCGACCCGATCTGGCGCAGCAGGACGAAGCCTACCGCTACCTGGTGCAACTGATCGAGCAGAGCCCGTCACGGCAGATGGTCAGGCGCATGCACCCGGTGGTCGGCCTGACCAGCACGGTCGGCTTTCTGTCGACGTTCAGCTTCGACTCGATGCTGGGGCTCAAGGATGAAGGCCTCAATGTCACCAGCATGCTGTTCGGCAACACCGTCGGGCTGGTCGAATTGCGCCGCGGCAAGCTCCATGGCCGTGCCGAGGTGCTGTCGCGGATGTCGGAGACCGCCCGTGCCGGCGACATACTGCTCGAGAAGACCCCGTTCCGGCTCACCGACGCGTTCATCCCCGGACATTGGGGACATGCCGCGATCTGGGTCGGCAGCGAGACGGAACTGCGCGCGCTGGGCATCTGGGACCATCCTGCCGTGCGGGCGCACCAGGCGGCGATCCGCAATGGCCGCGGGGTGGTCGAGGCGTTGCGCTCGGGGGTCGAGATGAACACCCTGGCGCAGTTCCTCAACGTCGACGATCTGGCGCTGCTCAGGCAGGAAAGCCTATCCGACGCCGAGCGGGCGGCAGTCGTACTCCAGGCGCTGCGCCAGGTCGGCAAGGGTTACGACTTCAATTTCGACGTCGAAACGACCGACCGCATCGTCTGCTCGGAGCTGGTCTATCACGCCTACGGACATCTCGAATGGCCGACCAAGCGGGTTCTCGGCCGCGTCACGATCAGCCCCGACAACATCGCGGTTCGCGCCACCGGGCAGGGACCGCTGACGATCGCCGCGCTCTACCACGACGGCGAGCAAGTCGCGCCGGCAACGCCGGATTCGATGGAAAGGCTGGTGCAGCGAAGCGTGGTGCAGCTGGCCCAGCGCTGAATCTCCCGCGCCGGCCGCCTGCGCGTCGCCCGGCGGTGGTCAGTAGTTGCGCCCGACGCGCTCTAGCGTTTCGAGTTTCTCGCGCAGGCGGCGGCGCTCGCGTTCGAGATCGCGGGTGCGCGAATCGGCATGGCGCCTGTCGTCGTCCCTGGCGTTCTTGTCGTCGCGCTTGCGCTTTTGCTCGTACAGATCGCTGTCGATTTCGCTGATCGACTTGTTCAGGCTGCGCACCTCGAGCCCGGTGCGATAGGCGCTTTCGCTGTTGGGCGGACACAGCGAAAGCTGGAACTTCTCGTCGTTGCGACCGGCCCGGTAGGCATCGGCCGGCCGGCAATAGACGTTGGTCACGCCGTCCTGGTAGGCCCGCCTGAGATCGCTGCCCGCCTTGCCGCAGCGGTCGAAGTCGAACTTCTCGGCGCGGCTGCCGACCGCGTAAGCCACTTGCGGCGTGCAGTATTCGCGCAGCCCGGCCTCGTGGCGCGCCTGCAAATCCTTGCGGGCGCCGCACAGTTGCGCATCGAAGCCGCGGCCGGCCTTGCCTTCAGCGTAGATTTTGTCGGGCGTGCAATAGACCTGCGCCACGCCATCGCGATAGCCGCGATCGTAGGCGGCGGTGTCGAGCGTGATGTTGAAGTTGCCGCACACCTGTTGCCAGTAGGAACGGCTGTTGCGCGCGTCGGACCCTTCGCGGTAGCCGAGTTCATACCACTTGGCGTCGGCGCATTCCTTGTCGGCGAAGACGGCGCAGCCACCCAGCAGCGCCGGCAGCAACACGGCAAGGATCGATCGGGACATGCGTCGTTCTCCGGCAAGCAATCCGCGCATTGTGCCCGCTTCGGGCGCGCAATTCCAACCGCCGGAGCGGTTAACCCGATCAACCGATCTGCCGGCAGCCGCACCCGCATTGGTTCACGGCCCGGCACCCTCCGCGAGCCGCATGGTTAGGCGCTCTTCGGGCTGCCTGCCCGAAGCGCGCCATTCCATGCGGTCTTCAGGGCAGGGGTTCAGCGCACATCGCGCAAGCTCGGTGGAGCGGGCAGGCAAGACCTGCTCCACGATACCGCCCCCCGATACGCACTCAGCGTCGAGCGATCTCGACGGCCCCGCTCCTCGCGGACGCCCCTTGCCAAGGCGCCGGATAAATCGTCTAATCCAATCCACATATGCCTGCCCGGTCCGCAGACCTTGGTGGTCAAGGCGAATCTTCACGCGACTGGTCGAGCAGGCGGGGCGGCGAAAGCGAGCGGGGCAATGCAATCAGTGCGTCCATCTTCAGGCTCTCGTAAATTCAGACAACCCGCTGATGGAGTGGCGATCTCATGAGTAAAGGTTGTTTTATGCGGCCTTTTGTCGGAAGGCTTTCCGTCAAGTTCAGGCGCCACACTTTGCGTTAGGCGTCGCAAGCAATGACCGCGCGTCGAAGTCTCCGCGTTCCCGATGAGTCGGCTTGGTACGGCTACGAAGATGATCTCGACGTTCGGTACATGCATGGCCTTTTCTTCGGAAAAACGATCGATGAAGTTCAAGAGTACTTCGTCGGGGGTAGGGCTATCGAGCGTAGCGGTGAGTTCCTCTTTGCGCCTCGCCCGGTGTTTCAGTACTACATCCAAGCTTTCGCCAAGTTCTTGCTGTCCGAGCGTGGTGCTGGTGAAGCTGACGCAGCCAGCCCGTTCCTACATCTTCTGGAGAACCGAGAGGAGCGTGATCCGGGCAGTGTTAGAGAGGTCTACTCGTCCTTGACTGAGTGCGTTGAATACGTTGCACGAAACCAAGACTACTTCGACGCCCCAATCGACATTTACGGCGATTTCAAAGAACAGGCGGCTCGCATTCACCAAGTCTGCGGCGCTGGTTCAGTTCGAGCGCAGGGAAGAGAATGACGCCTAACCCTTCCATTGAAGCGATCACTTCCGTGCTGCACCCGCCAGCGGCGCCTCACGTCAAAGGTTTGGCGTCTCAGTAGTGGAAACGTAATTGGGCTATTTGAAGTTGGTCGCCTTCCACCCGATACACCATACGGTGCTCGTCCGTGATCCGGCGCGACCAGAATCCTGGGAGGGCATGTTTCAGTGATTCGGGCTTGCCGATGCCGCTGAACGGTTCTCGCTGGGTCTCGCGAATCAGTTTGTTGATCCGCTCGACCATTTTTCTATCCTGCTTCCGCCAATACGGATAGTCTTCCCATGCCTCTTCAGCGAAGACTAGCTTCACTTGGTCAGCTACCGCTCAACGCCCTTCCCGGCATTCAACTGCGCCGCTGCGGCAAGAAGGCGCTTTGCGTTCGCGGTTGTGCGCAGAAGGTACGCGGTTTCCTCCAGCGCCTTGTAGTCCTCGAGCGAGAGCATCACAACCGACTGCTGTCCGTTGCGGGTGATAATCAACGCTTCGTGGTCATTGCAAACGCGGTCCATCGCACTAGGTGTTGTCGCCGACCGAAAATTGAGCCACGAATGAGGGTTGTGCCGATTCAAAAGTGAGCCGGGTGTTCAACCTATCCTGCTGCTTTATGCAGCAGGGGACGAGGAGTGATCACCATG
>WBZP01000336.1_pt1 | contig 47517 bp, 31 predicted proteins | sample 5204301 | NCBI WGS metagenome assembly WBZP01 (sample SAMN12412401, study PRJNA552823) | activated sludge metagenome | isolation source: activated sludge from nitrification reactor of wastewater treatment plant... | place: USA: Pennsylvania | collected 2017
GCGCGGGCCGACCGGACCTCTCTCTGCAGGCAGGCTACATGAACCGCGGCGGCCTCGACGCCATGTGGCAGGCCGGCGTCGGCGCCAGCCTGCCGGTGTGGAAGAAGAAGAACGCCGCCGCGCGCGGGGAGGCCGAGGCGCGCCTGCGCGCGCTCGAGAGCCGGCGCGAGTCCGCCCGACTCCAGCTCCGCTTCCGCAACCAGGAGCGCCTCGCCCGGCTCGCCGCCGCCGAGCGACAGGCGCGGCTCTATACCGACGGCCTCGTGCCGCAGGCCCAGATGTCGGTCGACGCCGCCCTCGCGGGCTACCGCGCCGGCCGCCTCCCCTTCGTCACCGTGCTGGAGGCCCTGAACGCGCTCTACCAGGACCGCGCGGCCCGCCTCGCCGTTCTCGCCCGGCACGCGCAGCTGCGGGCCTCGCTCGAGGAGATCTCGCTCGACGACGCGCCCGCGATGGCCGGCGCGGAGTCCGGGCGCTCCGCGCGCGCCGACGGGGCCATGCCCGGCTCGGCGTCGATGCAGGACTGAGGAGAAGGCCCGATGACACCCGTCGCCTGCCGCCCCGCGGTCGCCGCTCTCGCCGTGGCCGCCCTCCTGACGTCCGCTTCCGCCTGCCGCCGGGAGTCGCCGCGCGGTCCGGCCCCGTCGCCGTCCGTGGCGGCGGCGCCCCTCTACCAGTGCCCGATGCATCCGCAGATCACGTCCGACAAGCCCGGACGCTGCCCGATCTGCGGGATGGACCTCGTCCGGATCCAGGCCGAGGCCCTCCCCTCGCCCGAGGCGGCCCTCCCCGGGGGTGTCGCGGGCCGCGTGGCCGTCACGCTGACCGCCGAGCGACGCCAGGTGCTCGGCGTGCGCAGCGAGGCCGTCCACCACGCGCGGCTCGAGCGGACGATCCGCACCGTCGGCCGTGTCGCGGCCGACGAGCGGCGCGTCCACCACGTGCACTCGAAGGTCGAGGGCTACGTCGAGCGGCTCGACGTGGACTTCACCGGGGCCTTCGTGCGGAAAGGCCAGCACCTCCTTTCCCTTTACAGCCCGGAGCTCGTGGCGACGCAGCAGGAGTACCTGCTCGCCCTCCGGGCCCGGGACCGCCTCGCGTCGAGCCCCGTCGCGTCCACCGCCCGCAGCGGCGAGGACCTCCTCGAGGCGGCGCGCCAGCGCCTCCTCTTCTGGGACATGAGGCCCGAGGACGTCGCGGCTCTCGAGAGGACGGGACGCGTGCAGCGCACCGTGGACCTGCACGCCGAGCACAGCGGCTACGTGACCCAGAAGAACGTCGCGATGGGGATGCGGGTGATGCCGCAGGACACCCTCTTGGACCTGGTCGACCTCTCGCACCTCTGGGTGATGGCCGACGTCTACGAGTCCGACCTGCCCTTCATCCGCCCGGGCATGACGGGAGAGGTGACCCTTCCCTACCGGCCGGGCCGCACCTGGACGGGCGCCGTCACCAACGTGGCCCCGACGGTCGACCCCGCCACCCGGACGATCAAGGTCCGCCTCGAGGTCGACAACACCGGGAACGACCTCAAGCCGGACATGTACGCGGACGTCGTGCTGCGCCCGCAGCTCGGCACCGGCCTCATCGTGCCCGAGAGCGCGGTCGTCCAGACCGGCAACCGATCGATCGTCTTCGTGGACGCGGGCGACGGCCGCTACGAGCCGCGCGAGGTGGAGCTCGGGCCGAAGGTCGAGGGCGGCGTCCAGGTCATCCGCGGCCTCGAGGACGCGGAGAGCGTCGTCGTGTCCGCCAACTTCCTCCTCGACTCCGAGTCGAGCCTCAACGCCGCGCTTGGCGCGGTGAGGCCTCTCCGCGACGTTCCTTCCGCCGCCGCGCCCGCGGGCGACCCGCACGCGGGCCACCGGCGCTGAGCGGGGGGGCGCCATGCTGAAGGCCGTCATCCGCTGGAGCGCGACGAACCGCGTCTTGGTGCTGCTCGCGACCGCCGCCGCGGTCGCCTACGCGTGGCACGCTCTCCGCACGATCCCCGTCGACGCGATCCCCGACCTCTCGGACACCCAGGTGATCGTCTACTCGCGCTGGGACCGCTCGCCCGACGTCGTCGAGGACCAGGTCACCTACCCGATCGTCACCGCCCTCCTCGGCGCGCCGGGGGTGAAGTCGATCCGCGGCTTCTCCGACTTCGGCTACAGCTACGTCTACGTCGTCTTCAAGGACGGGACCGACATCTACTGGGCGCGCAGCCGCGTCGTCGAGTACCTCTCGAAGATCCAGCCGCTCCTGCCCCAGGGCGTCCGGACGGAGCTCGGGCCGGACGCCACCGGCGTCGGCTGGGTGTTCCAGTACGCGCTCGTCGACGACACCGGCCAGCACACCCTGGCCGAGCTGCGCAGCTTCCAGGACTGGAGCCTGCGGTACCGGCTGCAGTCGGTGCCGGGGGTCGCCGAGGTCGCCTCGATCGGCGGCTTCGTCCAGCAGTACCAGATCACCGTCGACCCCAACCGGCTCAAGGCCTACGGCCTGTCGATCATGCAGGTGTCCGAGGCCGTCCGCCGCAGCAACGAAGAGGTCGGGGGCCGCCTCCTCGAGTTCTCCGGCCGCGAGTACATGGTCCGCGGCCGCGGCTACGTGCGCTCCATCCGCGACCTCGAGACCGTCGTCCTGCGCACCGACCAGCGCGGGACCCCGGTGCTCCTGCGGGACGTCGGCACCGTCGCCCTCGGCCCCGAGATCCGCCGCGGCGTCGCGGACCTCGACGGCAGGGGCGACGCCGTGGGCGGCATCGTCGTGATGCGCCACGGCGAGAACGCGCGCGAGGTCATCGAGCGGGTCCGCGCGCGCCTGCGCGAGGTCGAGCCCTCGCTGCCGAAGGGCGTCCGCGTCGTCGCCACCTACGACCGGTCGGACCTCATCGACCGCGCGATCGACACCCTGAAGCACGAGCTCGTCCTCCAGATGGTCATCGTGAGCGCGGTCATCCTCCTCTTCCTCTGGCACGTCCCGTCCGCCATCGTCCCGATCGTCACGATTCCCGTCTCCGTCCTCCTCGCCTTCGTGCCGATGGCCCTCATGGGGATCTCGTCGAACATCATGTCTCTCGCGGGGATCGCGATCTCGATCGGCGTCCTCGTCGACGGGGCCATCGTCGAGGTCGAGAACGCCTACAAGAAGCTCGAGCGCTGGCAGGAGGAGGGGCGGCCGGGCGACTTCCACGAGGTGCGCCTCGAGGCCCTCCTCGAGGTCGGCCCGTCGGTCTTCTTCTCGCTCCTGCTGATCGCCGCGGCGTTCCTGCCCATCTTCACCCTCGTCGACCAGGAGGGCCGCCTCTTCAAGCCCCTCGCGTGGACGAAGAACCTCACCATGCTGGTGGCCTCCGTCCTCGCCCTGACCCTCGACCCTGCGCTGCGGATGCTCTTCACGCGGATGGACTGGGTCTCCTTCCGCCCGCGGCCGCTGGCGTGGCTCTTCAACCAGGTGACCGTCGGCCGCTACTACCCGGAGGAGCGTCACCCGGTGAGCCGCGTCCTCTTCGCGGTCTACGAGCCGGTGTGCCGGGCCGTCCTGCGGCGCCCGAGGACCGCGATCGCCCTCGCCCTCCTCCTCCTCGCGAGCGCGGTCCCGCCGTACCTCTCCCTCGGCCGCGAGTTCATGCCGCCCCTCAACGAGGGAACGATGCTCTACATGCCGACGACGCTCCCCGGCCTGTCGGTGACCGAGGCGAGCCGCGTCCTGCAGGTCCAGGACCGCATCCTCGCGAGCTTCCCCGAGGTCGCGAGCGTCCACGGCAAGGCCGGCCGGGCCGAGACCTCCACCGACCCGGCGCCCTTCTCGATGATGGAGACGATCGTCCGCCTGAAGCCGGCCGAAGAGTGGCGGGAGAAGCCCCGCTTCTACTCATCGTGGGCTCCCGGCTGGCTGAGGGCGGTCCTGCGGCGCGGGTGGCCGGACCGCCTCTCGTGGGAGGAGCTCGTGGCGGAGATGGACGCCGCGCTGCGGATCCCCGGCACCACGAACGCCTGGACGATGCCCATCCGGGCCCGGATCGACATGCTCACCACCGGCGTCCGCACCCCGGTCGGGATCAAGGTCTACGGCTCGGACCTGGCGCAGATCGAGAAGATCGGCGAACGGCTCGAGGGCGTGCTGCGCGACGTGCCCGGCACCCGCTCGGTCTTCGCCGAGCGCGCGGCCGGCGGCTACTTCGTCGACTTCGACCTCGCGCGCGACGAGCTCGCCCGCTACGGCCTCAGTGTCGCCGAGGTGCAGAACGTCATCCTCTCCGCGGTCGGCGGCGAGAACGTGACGACGACCGTCGAGGGTCGGGCCCGCTACCCGGTCAACGTCCGCTACCCGCGCGAGCTGCGCGACGACCTCGACCGGCTCGGCCGCGTCCTGGTCATGACGCCGAGCGGCGCGCAGATTCCCCTGTCGCAGGTCGCGCGGCTGCGGACCGTGACCGGGCCGTCCATGATCCGCAACGAGAACGGCCTCCTGGTGGGCTACGTCTACGTCGACATCCACTCGCGCGACGTGGGCGGCTACGTCGAGGCGGCGAAGCGGGCCGTCGCGGCCTCCCTCCAGCTGCCGCCCGGGTACTCCCTCGAGTGGAGCGGCCAGTACGAGAACATGCTGCGCGTGCGCGAGCGGCTCGCCCTCGTCCTGCCCGTGACCCTCGCCCTCATCCTGATGCTCCTCTACCTAAACACCCGCTCCGCGGTGAAGACCGCGATGGTCGCCCTCGCGGTGCCCTTCTCCGCGATCGGCGCCGTCTGGCTGATGTGGGCGCTCGGCTACAACCTCTCCATCGCGGCCTGGGTCGGGGTCATCGCCCTCATGGGCCTCGACGCGGAGACGGGCGTCTTCATGCTCCTCTTCCTCGACCTCTCGTACGACGAGGCGAAGCGGAAGGGCCGTCTGCGCTCGCGGGCCGAGCTCGTCGAGGCGGTCGTCCACGGAGCGGTGAAGCGGGTCCGGCCGAAGATGATGACGGTGATGTCGGCGATGATCGGCCTGCTGCCCATCCTCTGGTCGGTGGGCGCGGGTGCGGACCTCATGAAGCGGATCGCGGCTCCGATGGTCGGTGGCCTCGCCACGTCCTTCCTGCTCGAGCTCGTCGTCTACCCGCCGCTCTACCTGATCTGGAAGTGGCGGAGCGAGGTGCGGCCGTCGCTCGAGGCCTCGCCCGCCGCGGCGCCGGCCTAGCTGGGTCCGTCCGGGACCGCCCCGGTCGGGGCTTCTGTTATCCTCCGGCACCCCGCGGGGCGGGAAAGGCGCACGCCGCGGCGTCGGATGCACCCAGGGAAGCGCTCTCACTTCGATCGGATCGATCTCGCCTGCTGCGCTCTGCTGGCCGTGACCGTCGTCGCGGTCTGGTGCGTGGCGTACGGCCGGGGGAGCGCGGAGGCGTGGAGGACGCCCATCTGGTACCGCGGCGACGCCCTCTTCCTGCTCTCGTACCTGCGGGCCGCGCAGGACGGCCACGTCGTCCCCGGCGGGTCCCTGTTCGTGCCGGAGTTGAACGCCCCCTTCGGCGCCAACTGGAACGACCACCCCCGCACCCTGCGGCCGGTCTTCCTCGTGGGCGGCCTCGTCGCGCGCAGGATCGGAGTGTTCGCGACCCTCAACGCGATGCTGCTCGCGGCGCACGTCCTCGCCGCGCTCTCCCTGTTCCTCGTGGCCCGGTACTTCAGGGCCCGCCGCGAGTGGGCGCTCGTGGCCGGTCTCGCGTTCGGCCTGTCCCACTACCTCTTCTGGCGCTCGCTCGACCACCTCGACCTCGCCCTGGGCTGGCACATCCCGCTGTGCGTGATGGTGGTGGCCTGGGCGTTCTCGAGGCGTGGGATCCCCCCGCGCTCGCGCCGGATGGCGGTGTCGGCCGGCGTCGCCCTGCTCACGGCCTTCCACAACCCCTACTACGCCGCCCTCTTCGCGCAGTTCCTGTGCCTCGGGGGGCTCGCCCAGGCCCTCCGCCGCGAGCGAAGGAAGGCCGCGACGCTCGCCGCTCTCGTGGGCGTCCTCGTCCTCGGCTTCCTCGCGGACCACGCGGGCGTCGCCGCCTTCCAGTGGCGCCACGGCCGCAACGCCGGCGCGGAGCGGGGTTACGGCGGGCTCGAGCGCTACTCGCTGAAGCCGCTGGAGCTGTTCATTCCGCCGATCGGCTTCGGCCTCGGCGACTGGGGGCGCCTCGCCCGCGAGCACTGGCAGCGCCGCCTCTACAAGGGCGAGGGCGGCTCGCCGTACCTCGGCCTCGTCGGCGGGGCAACCCTGGCCTGGCTGCTCGCCCTCACCCTCGTGGGCGCGCTCCGGCGTCCCGCCAAGGCGCCCCCGCCGGCGGCGCTCGCGGTTCTCTGGATCCTCGCCTTCGCGGTCCTCGGCGGGCTCAACCAGGCCCTCGGCCTGATGGGCTTCCTGTGGCTGCGAGGCACGAACCGCTACAGCGTCTGGATCCTCGCGCTCGTGCTGCTGTACCTCGCGACCCGGCGCCTCGGCCGTCTCGGCGCCGTCGGCCGACCGGCCAGCCTCGCGCTCGCGGCCGCGACGGCCATTCTGTGCGTGGCCGACCAGGTGCCGCGGTGGGGCGACCGCGCCTCCATCCGCCGCACCCGCCAGACGGTCGACGCCGACCGCGCCTTCGTCCGCGAGGTCGAGCACGAGCTGCCGGTGGGGGCGATGCTCTTCCAGCTGCCTGTCGTCGAGTTCCCGGAAGGCCTCCCGCCGGGCGGTATCGGCGGCTACGATTCGCTGCGGCCGTACCTCTTTTCCGAGCGCTCGCGCTGGTCTTTCGGGTCGGACCGCGGGCGCCGGCGCGAGCAGTGGCAGCTCGCCGTGGCGGCGAAGGACCCGGGCGCGATGGTGGAGACGCTCGAGGCCTGCGGTTTCGCCGGCCTTCTGGTCGATCGCCGCGCCTACGCGCCGGAGGGCGACATCTTCACGGTCCTGGCGGCCGCGGGTCGTCCGGTGCGCGTGTCGAGCTCCGCAGGCGACTTCGCGTTCGTCCCCCTGCAGCCCCGCACGCCCCCGCCGTGGCCGGGTCCGGAGGCCGGCCTCGATCCCGGGGCGCGGCCCGGCGCGTGGGGCGGTGAGCCCTGCGCGGCCGCGATCGCCGCGTCGCCGTCCGCCGCGAGCCCGGCCCCCGCGCGCTGATCCTTCAGGGCGCGAGGAACTCGTCGCGGGGGAAGAGGTCCAGGTTCGGCTCGGCCTCCTCGTCCCGGGAGACAGGCGCGAGCCGCGCCAGGACGCGCCGCAGGTCGTCGGCCCGCTCGGAGCCGAGGTAGGCGACCACGGCCGGGTCGGCCGCCCGCTCCGCCCAGGCGCCGCCCGCGTCCTCCAGCGGCCGCGCGCTCCCGACGAGGATCGAGCGGTCCCGCGGCCCCACGACGTGAGGGAAGACGGCGAGGAACGCCGCCCGCACGCGCGGCGTCGGCGCCCAGGTGCACATCACCCCGCCCGGCGCGAGCCGGGAGGCGCACGCGCGGAAGAACTCGACGGAGTAGAGGTTCCCCGAGCAGGCCGCGTAGGGCCACAGCGCGTCCGCCTCGATCACGTCGTAGCGCGTCGCCGAGCGGCTGATCGCGTGGCGCCCGTCGGCGACGACGACGCGCAGGCGCGGGTCGGCGAGCAGGCGGTCGAGGTCGGGGAGGCGGGCCCGCCCGGCCACGCGCTCGAGGAGGCCGCGCTGGCCGGCCGCGATCTCGAAGACCACGAGCTCGCGCGTCTCGGGCCGGCACGCCGCGGCCCACGCCGTGTCGCCCGAGCCGAGGCCGACGATCGCGACCCGGGCCGGCGCCGGGTGGAGCACCGCCGGCAGCGCGCCGAGCCGCGTGTGGGTGCCGCCGAACGGCAGCCGCGAGTGGTGCTTGCCGTTGACCGTCACCTTCCAGCCGTCGACCGACGGCAGCACGGCGCTGACCCCCGTCGCGTCCTCCGCGAGCAGGCCGCGCACGGACGGCGCCCCGAGCAGCCGGGGCCACAGCTCCCCGTTCCCCGGCACCGCCGCCGCCGCCGCGACGACGAGCCCGAGAAGCGGCGTGAAGGCGCTCCGCCAGCCGTAAGCGGCGAGGCCGGCCAGCGCGAAGAGCGTCCCCGCGGCGACGAGCGCGCGCAGCGAGCCGGAGGTCCCGAGCCGAGCGAGGCCGACGAGGCCGACGAGGAGGCTGCCCGCCACGCAGCCCGCGATGTTCGCCGCCTGCAGGCGGCCCACCTTGCGGCCCGACGTCGCCGGATCGTCCTGGACGGCCCGCTGCAGCGCGGGGAAGGACGCACCCATCAGGACCGTGGGCAGCCCGAACAGCGCGAGCGGCAGCGCGACGTAGAGGCGCAGCAGCAGGGGCGTGTCCCCGCCCTCGCCGAGCCGGAAGAACGCGCCGGTACGCCAGAAGGCGTCGAGGGACGCGAGGACGGGCGTCGAGGCCGGCAGCCGCGCGAGGGCGGCGACCGCCGCTGCGGCCCAGGCGAGGAGGACGCACTGGCTGGCGAGGAAGAAGTGCAGCGGCCGCCGGATGCGCGACGCGAGCGCGGCCGCGCCGAGGCAGCCCGTCGCGGAGCCGAGGAGGTAGAGCGCGAGAAGGGTCCCGAAGGTGAACGCCGTCGACCGCGTCGCGACGTCGAGCAGGCGGAACCACAGGACCTCGAGGGCCAGCGCGCAGAAGCCCGACGCGCCGTAGAGAAGCACCCACAGCGCGAAGGGCCGCGCGCCGGCCGCCTCGGCTTCGGGCGCAAGGGCGGGGGCCGGAACGGGCGAGGCTGCCTCGGAATCCCCGCCGCGTCGCGCCGCGGCGGCGAGGGCCAGCGCACCGGCGAGCGCGTTCGCCGCCGCCGCCGCGCCCACCGCGCCGGCGAGGCCCGCGTGCCGCACGAGCACCCACGGCCCGAGCCACGCGCCGGCGGCCGCGCCCAGCATGTTGATGCCGTAGAGGACGCCGAGGGTCCGGCCGGCCCGCGCGGCGTCCAGCACGGTGGCCCGCGCGAGCAGCGGCAGGGAGAGGCCCATGAGCGTCGTCGGCGGGAGGAGGGCGGCGAGCTGAAGCAGCGCGGCCGGGAGCGGCCGCGCGTAGAGCGCGTCCGCGCGGCCGAGCAGCCCGTGGTAGAGCGGCACCGACGCCGCGCCGAACGCCGCGAGGGCGAGCTCGACGGCGGCGAAGGCGCGCAGGGCGCGCCGCGGAGCGAGCCGCTCGCTCACGGCGCCGCCGGCGTGGCTCCCGAGGCCGAGGCCGGCCATGAAGGCGGCCACGATGAGCGCGATCGACTGGACGCCGACCCCCGTGTGCAGGGCGAGGATCCGCTGCCACGCGACCTGGTAGACGAGCGCCGCGGCCCCGCTCGCGAAGAACGCGACGGCCGTGGCGGCGAGCGGGGCGCGGGCCTGTCTCATCGGGCGCGCGATTGTACGCCGCCGCCGAACGGGCCCGCCGCCGCGGCTATACTTCGGCGGTGATCGAGGAGATGCCGGCCGGCGCGCCGGACCGCGCGGAGCCGCCGGAGGACCCGAAGCGCCTGAAGAAGGAGGCGAAGAGGCAGGCCGACTCGACGCGGTCGCTCGACGCCTGGGAGCGCTACCGCGCCCTCATCGACAGCCTCGAGGAGGGCATGGACCTCGTCGAGCTCGCCGACCGCAAGGCGCGCTTCGCCCTCGTCATCATGGGCGCGCTGAACGTCGCGTTCTTCTTCGTCGCGACGCGGACCGACCTCGTGAACGAGGTGCCGCTGCGCCTGCGGCCCTTCCTCGCGTTCTACCTCATGGTCTACGCGGGGGTCGCGCTCTTCTTCTTCCTCGAGGCGATCGAGGCGCTGCGCCCGAGGCGCTTCCGGCCGCACCTGCCGTACCCCGGCGAAGCCGGCCCCGAGCACTACCCCGAGGGCCTCCGCTACTACGAGGACGTCGTCATGCGCGACGTCGAGGCGTACCGTCGCGCGTGGCGGGAGGTCCACTTCGGCCGTCTCAACGCGGAGCTCGCCGTGCAGAACCACGTCATCGCGCGCATCAATCTCGACAAGTACCGCTCGCTGCGCCGGCTCTACGGCGGGCTGCGCGTGCTCACCGTCATGGCCGGCGGTCTCCTCGCGATCGTGGCCCTCTCGATGCTGCTGGGGGCCGCCCCGGCCGGGCCGCTCGGCGGCGCGGGGAAGAAGACCGCGGGCGTTCTCGCGGCGTCCGCCGCCCAGGGACCCGACACGCTGCCGGAGCCGCGCGCCGTCGCCCTGCGCCTGCGGGAGGGGTCGGGCATCGCGTGGAGCGCCGAGCGCCAGCGGCTCTACGCCGTGGGCGACCGCGGCACGCTCGTCGAGGCGCGCGCGGACGGCGAGGAGACCGCCCGCTGGAAGGTGGGCGGCAACCTGGAGGACGTGGCGGTGCACCCGCCGAGCGGTCGCCTCGTGCTCCTCGCGGAGAAGAAGGGGGAGCTCGTCGTCTTCGATCCCGCTAAGGGCGTCGAGACGGGCCGCTTCCCGCTCGACCTGCCGGCGGTGGTGGGCCAGGAGACGATCGACCGGAACCAGGGCTTCGAGGGGATCGCGTTCCGGCCCGAGGCCGGGCGGCCGGGCGGCGGCGTCTTCTGCCTCGTCCACCAGCGCAAGCCCGCCCGCCTGGTCGCGATCGCGTTCGACCCGACGTCGCCGCCGCGCGAGATCGGCGCGGCCGACGTCGTGGGGAGGCACGGGATGAGGAAGTGGGAGGACCTCGCGGCGATCGCCTGGAGCGAGCCGCTCGCGCGGCTGCTCGTGGTGGCGGAGAGCCGGGACCGGCTCCTCGTGGTGACGCCGGAGGGCGAGATCGAGGCGGACTTCGGCCTGCCCGGGGCCCGCCAGGAGGGGCTCGCCGCGACTCCCGACGGCGCCCTGTGGATCGCCGACGAGGTCGAGGGCGTGCTGCGGATCGACGGCGCGGTCGAATGGCTGCGCCGGGCGCTCGAGTCGCGGGCGGGGGCGGCGCAGTGACCCGCCGGGCCGCCGCCGTGCTCGCCCTCCTCCTCGCCCCGGCCGTGGCCGGAGCGCAGGCCCCGCCGCCGCCGACACCGAGGCCCCCGTCGACGCCGAAGCGCGCGCCGGCCCCGGGCTGGACGACGGAGCCCGTCGCCCTCAAGAACGAGGCGAGCGACTTCGAGATCGGCCTCACCGGCTACGTGCAGGCCGACTTCCGCTCGTACCGGGACTGGACGGTGGCGGCACCCGAGCTGCGCGCCGACGAGGCCGAGTGGCACCGCGTCCGCGTCGGCGTCGACGGCCACTTCCGGCGCCTCTCGTTCCAGGTCGACGTCGGCCCGGTCGAGAAGGACGGCAAGGAGCTGAAGGACGCGTGGCTCGAGCTGCGCTTCGCGAAGGCGCTTCGCCTGCGGGGCGGCCGCTTGAAGGTGCCCGTGAGCCCGGAGTGGCTGACCTCGCCCGCGAAGACCGACTTCCTCGAGCGCGCGGTGATGGTGGAGGCGATGGCGCCGGAGCGCGACTGGGGCGCGGAATTGAACGGCGAGATCGGCCGCGTCGTCGAGTACCAGGCCGGCGTCTTCGCGGGAGACGGCGTGAAGAACCGCTTCCGCGCCGGGACCACCTGGGCCGGGCGCCTCGTCTTCAAGCCGTGGCGCGGCGTCGAGATCGGCGGCTCGACGTCGTACGGAACCGTCGCGGCCGACCCCGTCGGTCCCGGGCTCGACCCCGATCCGAAGGGCTTCGCCGCCGCCAGCCAGACCGAGTATTCCTTCTTCGAGCCGGTGTTCGTCGGCGGGCGGCGCCAGCGGTGGGACGCGGAGGCGACGGTGCGCCGCGGGCCGGTCGGGTTCCGGGCCGAGTACCTGCAGGAGACCGAGGCCCGCGACGGCCAGGGGCCCACGCTCGAGGACCTGCCGGCGGTGCGCGGTCACGGGTTCCAGGTCGCGGCCACGTGGCTGCTGACGGGCGAGAAGAAGGCGCGCACGATCCAGCCCCGCGCGCGGCTCCTCCGCGGGCCCGGCGCCGTCGAGATCGGCGCGCGGTACGAGGAGATGCGGGCGGACGACGTCGGCAACCAGGGCTTCGAGGGCTTCGGCAGCCGCGCCCGCAACCTGCGGCCGGCGGGTTACAGGGCCCTCACCGGGGGGGTGAGCTGGTGGCCCACGATCTTCCTTCGCCTCGCCGGCAACGTGGTGGTGGAGCGCTACCGCGACACTCTGGTTGCGCCGGAGACCGGGAACGAGGGCAGCTACGTGTCCCTCGTCGGACGCGTGCAGGTGATGCTGCCGTGAGCGCCCGTGCTGCGGTCGTCCCGCTCGGCCTGGCCCTGCTCACGTCCCTGTCGGCGTGCGGCGGGGGCGGCGGGGGCGGTGGGGCCTCGGCCACCGGCCCGACGAGCACCGTGGCTCCGACCCCGGCGGCCATCGCGGGATCGGCCCCGATCTTCAACCAGGCGGTGCTCCACGAGGCACGGCTCGATCTCGATCCCTCGGCCTGGGAGGCGCTGCGCCGCAACTACCTCACGAACCAGTACTACGCGGCCAACTTCGCGATCGACGGTGTCGCCGTGAGCCAGGTCGGCATCCGCTCGCGCGGCTCCGGCTCGCGCGACGCGACGAAGCCGAGCCTCGAGATCGATTTCAACCGCTACGTGCCGACGCAGGAGTACTACGGGTACAAGCGCCTCGTCCTCGACAACATGACGCAGGACCCCTCGTTCCTCCGCGAGCGCATGAGCTTCGCGGTCTTCGAGGCGATGGGCATCGCCGCCCCGCGCAGCGCCTTCGCCCGGCTCTTCGTCAACGGCGAGTACTGGGGCCTCTACGACCTCGTCGAGAAGGTGAGCAAGCCCTTCCTGGAGTCGCGCCTCGGCGAGAAGAGCGGCGTCCTGTTCAACTACCAGTGGGCGGACGCATGGGACTTCACCTCGCGCGGCGGCGACGTCGGCGCGTACGTGCCCGTGCCGTTCGAGCCCGAGACCGACGAGGACAAGGCGGGCAACGCCGAGCCGCTCGTGCGCTTCGTGCGGGTGATCAACGACACTCCCGACGCCGGCTACGCGGCCTCGATGGACGCCTGGCTCGACGTCAACCGGTTCCTCACCCACCTCGCGGTCGAGAACGCGATCGCGGAGCGCGACGGCCTCATCGGCGACCAGGGCCTCAACAACTTCTACCTCTACCAGTACGGCGGGAAGGACCGCTTCGTCTTCATCCCGTGGGACAAGGACAGCACCTTCGTGTCGGGGAGCTGGCCGCTCTACCGCAACCTCGAGACGAACGTGCTCTCGCGCCGCCTGACCGCCGACGCCTCGAAGCGGGCCTACTACGCCGACGCGGTCCGCCGCGCGGTGTCGACCTGCGTGAACGAGCGGTGGCTCGCGCCGCAGCTCGACAGCGCGTGGGCGCAGATCAAGGACGCGGCCCTCGCCGACCCGAACAAGCCGTTCACCGCGGCCGAGGTGCAGGCGGCGGTCGCGGGACTGCGCGGCGTCATCGTCGCCCGGGAGTCGGACGTGAACGCCCAGCGCTGAGGCGGGCTCAGGCCGGCGCGATCCAGCGGCCGACCTCCTCCATCACGCTCTCGGCGATCTCGCGGGCCCGTTCGTCGCTCGGCCCCTCGGCCATCACGCGCACGATCGGCTCGGTGTTCGACCCCCGGAGGATGAACCAGCCGTCCTCGAGCCGCACCTTCACGCCGTCGGTCGTGTCGACGGGCCGGTCGGCCCACGCCTCCTTCGCGCGGCGCAGGATCGCCCGCGCCTGCTCGGCCGGGCAGTGGCGCTGCAGCTTCACCACGCGGAAGCGGTCGTACTCCGCGGCGAGGGCCGACACCGGCCGGCCCGCCGCGGCGAGGCGGTGCAGCACCAGGGCCATGCCGACGAGCGAGTCCCGCGCGAAGTTCACGGACGGCCAGATGACGCCGCCATTGCCCTCCCCGCCGATGACCGCGCCGTGCTGGCGCATGCCCTCCGCCACGTTCGCCTCGCCGACCTTCGTCCGGAAGACCGGGCCGCCGAGCCGCGCCGCCATCGAGTCGATCGCGTCGCTCGTCGAGAGGTTCGTGACGACGGCCCCCGGCGTCAGCCCGAGGACCTGCTCGGCCGCGAGCACCAGGGTCAGCTCCTCGCCGATCGCGCGGCCCGTCTCGTCCACGATCGCGAGGCGGTCGCCGTCCATGTCCTGGGCGAACCCGACGTCGGCTCCCCGCGCGCGCACCGCCTCGCCGAGGGCCCCGAGGTTCTCGGCCACCGGCTCCGCCGGCCGCGGGAAGCGTCCGTCGGCGGTCGTGTGGATCGCGGCGACCCGCGCGCCGAGCGCCTCGACGAGCCGCGGGGCCGCCTCGTACGCGGCGCCGCCGCCGGGGTCGACCACGACCGAGAGGCGCCGTCCCGCCGGCGGGAGCGGGCCGACCGCGGCGAGCACGGCCGCCACGTGGCGCGCCACCGCGTCGTCGATCGTCTCCGGGGTGCGCTGGTCGGAGCCGCGGGCCTTGCGGTAGTCGCCCTGGTGGTAGAGGTCGAGCAGCTCGCGGCCGCGCGCGGCGCTCAGGAAGAGGCCGTCGCCGCCCACGAACTTGAGGGCGTTCCACTCCGGCGGGTTGTGGCTCGCGGTGATCGCGATGCCGCCCTGCGCCCCGAGCTGGCGCACGAGGAGCTGCACGGTCGGCGTCGGGCAGACGCCGAGGTCGGCCACCCGGCAGCCGCTCGAGGCGAGGCCGGCCACGACCGCCTGCCGCATCATCTCGCCCGACGTGCGGGGGTCGCGGCCGATGACCACGCGTCCGCCGCCGAGGTACGTGCCGAACGCCTGGGCGAAGCGGGTGACCATCTCCGGGGTCAGCGAGTCGCCGACGACCCCGCGGACGCCCGAGATGCTGATCTTCAGGGTGGGAATGGCGCGCATGGCTCCCTCAGACCCGCAGGCGCTCGCGCGCCCAGTCCGACAGCTCCTGCGCCCGCGCGGCCGTGTCGGACTCCGCGATCACGCGCACGAGCGACTGCGTGTTCGACGCCCGGACGTGCACCCAGCCGTCGGGCCAGACGATCTTCACGCCGTCCGTCTGGTCGACGTCGGCCCCCGCGACCTCGCCGACCGCGTCGCGGAAGTCCTGGAGCACGCTGAAGAGGAGGCTCGGGGCGACGGCGAGGGCGAGCTTGCGGACGACGACCGCGGGCAGAGAGGCGACGATCGCCGAGAGAGGGCGGCCCTCCCGCGCGAGGTGCTGGAGGAGGAGGCCGATCGTCGCCGCGCTGTCGTGGGTGGCCTGCACGCGTGGCACCGCGACCCCGCCGTTGCCCTCTCCGCCGAGGACCGCGCGGTGCTCGAGGATCGCCTCCGAGACGAACGCCTGGCCGACCGGCGTGCGCACGACCGAGCCGCCGTGCCGCGCGGCCACGCGGTCGACGAGGCCGCTCGTCGACAGGTTCGTGACGACCGCGCCCGCCCGCTCGGCGAGCGCGGCCTCCGCCGCGAGCGGCAGGGTCAGCTCCTCCGACAGCGGCGTCCCCGCCTCGTCGACGAGGCTCAGCCGCTCGCCGTCGGCGTCGAGCACGAGGCCGACGTCGGCCCGACCGGCGCGCACGAGCGCGCGCACCTGGGCCGCGGCCGCGACGCCCGGCTCCGGCACGCGCGGGAACGGCAGCGACGGGTCGTCGTTGATCGGCAGCACCTCGCAGCCGAGGGCCTCGAGCCAGGCCGGCACGAGCCGCGAGCACGAGCCGTTGCCGCAGTCGACCGCGACGCGCAGGCCGCGCGCGCGGACGGCCTCGACGTCGAACGCGCCGCGGAGGGCCTCGAGGTGGGGCGGCACCGCGTCGTGGCGCCTCACCCCCGTCGCGATGCGGTCCCAGCGCGCGCGGGGCACCGTGCCCTGGTGGTAGACGTCGAGGAGCTCCTCGCCCTGGATCGCGCTGAGGTACAGCCCGTCCTCGCGGACGAACTTGAGGGCGTTCCACTCCGGCGGGTTGTGGCCGCCGGTGATCGAGACGCCGCCCTTCGCGCCGAGCCGGGCCACGGCGAGCTGCAGGCCGGGGGTCGGGCAGACGCCGAGGTCCGTCACCTCGCAGCCCACGGAGAGGAGGCCGGCCGTGACCGCGGCCTGGAGCATCGGCCCCGAGGGGCGCGGGTCGCGGCACACGAGGACGCGGCCGCCGTCCACGTACGAGCCGAAGGCCTCGGCGAAGCGGACGACCAGGTCGGGGGTGAGCGTCTGTCCGACGACGCCCCGGACCCCCGCGATGCCGACCTTGAGGGGCTCCATGGCGCTCTCCCGCTTCAGGCCGCGGCCGACCGCCGGGACTCGTTCCGGTGGCGCAGGAACTCGACGACCGCGGGCAGGACCGAGACGAAGATGATCGCGAGGATCACGAGGGTGAAGTTCCTCTTCACGAACGGCAGGTTCCCGAAGAAGTAGCCGGCGAAGACGCACAAGGCGACCCACAGCACGCCGCCCGCCACGTTGTAGGCGAGGAACTTCGGGTAGCTCATCTTCCCGATCCCCGCGACGAACGGGGCGAAGGTCCGCACGATCGGGACGAAGCGCGCGATGACGATCGTCTTCGCCCCGTACTTCTCGTAGAAGTCGTGGGTGCGGCGCAGGTGCTCGGGGTTGAAGAACCGCGACTTCGGAAAGTGGAAGACCTTCGGCCCGAGGTACTTCCCGATCGCGTAGTTGACGGTGTCCCCGAGGACGGCGGCGACCGAGAGCAGCAGGAACAGCGCGGAGACGTCGAGGGCGCCGAGCGCGGCGAAGCTGCCCGCCGCGAAGAGCAGCGAGTCGCCGGGCAGGAACGGCGTCACCACGAGCCCGGTCTCGAGGAAGACGATCAGGAAGAGGAGGGCGTAGGTCCACGTCCCGTAGGCGTGGATGACCTGCGCGAGGTGCGTGTCGAGGTGAAGGAAGAAGTCGACGAACCAGTGGACGAGATCCATGTCCTCCCCGTGCGGCGAAGGGCCGCTCCGAACGAACGACTATCCTATCCCGCCCCGCGCCGCGGCCCCTACAATGCGCGAGGTGACCACGCCGCCCCCCGTCCCGACGCCGCGCGCGCGGCCGGCGAGGCCCCGGCCCGTCCCGGGATCTCTCGCGCCCGGGCGCGCCCGCTCCGCCGCCCCGTTCCTCCTCGATTGGCCGGGCGACGCGAGCGGCCCGGGGCTCCTCGCCCGCGCGGCGCTCCTCGCCCTTCTCGCCCTGTGGACGGTGTCCTTCCTGCGCGCCGGCCTCGACGCCGAGCGGCTGATGGGCTCGTTCCTCCACCTCGTGAACCTGCCGTTCCACGAGGCCGGCCACGTGCTGCTCTCTCCCTTCGGCCGCTTCCTCATGGTGCTCGGCGGCAGCCTGTTCCAGGTCGCGGTGCCGCTGCTGTGCGCGGGCGTCTTCCTCGTGAAGAACCGCGACCCGTTCGCGGCCTCGGTCGCGACGTGGTGGGCGGGGGAGAGCCTCCTCGACCTCGCGCCCTACGTCGCGGACGCCCGGGCCCTCGCACTGCCGCTCCTCGGCGGCCGCACGGGAGCCGAGGTCGAGGGCCACGACTGGGAGTACCTCCTGACGACGCTCGGCCTCCTCGGCCGCGACGTCGCCCTCGGCCGGGCGACCTATGCGGCGGGCGCCCTTCTCATGGTCGCGTCGATCGCCTGGGGCGGCGGCGCCCTCTGGCGCAAGCGCGCCTGGCTCCGCGAGGCACCATGAACTATCCCGTCTGGGACCTGCCCGCGCCCGGCCTGCTCGTCGCGGCGGTCGCGATCCTCCACGTCTTCGTCTCCCACTTCGCGGTGGGCGGCGGGCTCTTCCTCGTCGTCGCCGAGACGAAGGCGCGGCGCGAGGGCGACGGCGCCTTCCTCGCGTTCGTCCGCGCGATGAGCCGCGGCTTCGTCCTCCTGACCCTCGTCTTCGGCGCCCTCACCGGCGTCTTGATCTGGCTCACGATCGGCCTCGTCCAGCCCCAGGCGACGAGCGCCCTCGTGACCACGTTCGTGTGGGTGTGGGCGATCGAGTGGACGTTCTTCGCGGTCGAGATCGCCGCCGCGCTCGTCTACGTCCACGGCTGGGACCGGCTCGACGCGCGGCAGCACCTCGCGGTCGGCTGGATCTACTGCGCCGCGTCCTGGGCGAGCCTCGTCGCCATCTCCGGCATCCTGTCGTTCATGCTGACCTCCGGGGCGTGGCCCCAGACCCAGCGCGTCTTCGACGCGTGGTGGAACCCGGGCTGCGCGCCGATGATCGCGCTGCGCACGGCGGCGGCGGCGTTCCTCGCCGGGCTCTATGCGCTCTTCGCGGCGTCGTTCGCGCGCGACGTCGAGCTGAAGTCGCGCGTCGCGCGCTGGGCCGCGACGCGCTGGATCGCCCCGGCCGCGCTCGCGGCGGCGCTCGCCCTCGGCTGGAGCCTCGCCGCGGGGGCCGGCGCCGGCGTCGACGTGGCGGAGACGCTCGGGGCGAAGGGCGATTCCCCGCTCACCCTCCTGGCCGCCGTCTTCTCCGCGGCGCCCGGCGGCCACCCCGTCGTGCGCGGTGCGGCCCGGGCGGGGGTGGTCGGCGCGGCGGCCCTCGTCGTCCTCGCCCTCGTCGTCGGCCGCCTCCGGGCCCGCAGCTACGGCCGGCTCGAAGCCGCGGCGCTCCTCGCGCTCGGGCTCGTCACCGTGGGAGCCGCCGAGTGGGTCCGCGAGGGCCTGCGCAAGCCCTGGGTGATCGACCGGCACCTGTTCGTGAACGGCGTCCGCGTCGGCCGGCCCGGCGGGGAAGACCCCTTCTCCCTCGACGCCCTCTCGACGCGCGGCGTCCTCGCCACCGCCCGCTTCGCCCGCGGGCCCGAGGAGTGGCGCCCGGGCGATCCCTCGTTCGAGGGGCTGCCCCCGCCGCGGCGCGCGGCCGTGGAGGCGGAGGCGGGGCGCGAGATCTTCCGCCTCGAGTGCCGCGCGTGCCACACCGAGGCGGGCCACCTCGGGATCCGTCGCCTCGTCGCCGGGCGCGGCGTCGCCGCGATCACGGCCGTCCTCGACGCGTCGGCCACGCCGCGCACGCCGTTCGGCGGCAAGGGCTCGTGGTCGGACCCGGGCCTGCGCGTCGCCACCTGGCTCGGACGCCGCATGCCCCCGTTCGCCGGCACGGAGGCCGAGAAGCACGCGCTCGCCGTCCACCTCGCGCGCCTCGGCGGCGACGCCGGGGCCGGGCTCGAGCCGCCGGCCTCCGGCGCGGAAGGCGCGGCCGTGTTCGAGCGGCACTGCGCGGCGTGCCACGGCCCCGGCACGGAGTGGCCGATCGACCGGCACCTCCACGGCCGCTCGGCCGCCGAGCTCTACGAGCTGGTGGGCCGACTGCCTCAGGTCCGCGAGGAGATGCCCCCGTTCTCGGGCACCCCGCGCGAGAGAGAAGCCCTCGCGCGCTACCTCGGCGACCTCGCCGCCGCGGGAGCGACCGAGCCGGAGGTGAAGCCGTGAGCCCCGTCCTCCCGCTGCCCGACCCCATCGCGCCGGCCGCGCCTCCCGTCCTCTTCGGAGCGCTCCTCGACCTCACGTTCTTCCTCCACCTCCTGCCGATGAACCTCCTTCTCGGCGGATCTCTCGTCCTCGTCCACCTCCGCCTCTCGCGCCGAGCGGACGACGCGGCCGACCGTGCCGTTCTCGCGCGGGCGATCGCCCGCGCGAGGCCCGTCCTCATGGCGGCCACCATCACGCTCGGCGTGGCGCCTCTCCTCTTCCTTCAGGCCCTCCACGGCCGCGTCTTCTTCACGAGCTCGATCCTGATGGCCTGGGCCTGGCTCGCCCTCGTGCCGCTCGCGATGGCCGCGTACTACGGGGCCTACGCCGCCGCCTCGGACGCGCCGCCCCGCCCGTGGCTCGACGTCGCCGTGGCGGCCCTCCTCCTCGCGGTGGCCTTCGTCCAGACGACGAACGCCACGCGCTCCCTGAGGCCCGAGACCTTCGTCGCGGCGCACCGGCTCGACCCGCGCGGCCTCCTCTTGAACCTCGACGACCCGACGTTCTGGCCCCGCTACCTGCACGTCGTGCTCGGCGCGGTGGCGGTGGCCGGCCTCGGCATCGCCCTCCTCGGGCGGCGGTGGCGCGCGGAGGATCCCGAGCGCGGCGCGCGGACGGCCCGCCGCGGCCTGTCGATCTTCGCCCTCGCCACCGCGGCGAACGTGTTCGTCGGCCTCGCCCTGCTGATCGCGCTGCCGAAGGCGGTGCTCATCCGCCTCGTCGGCGGGGGCGGCCGCGGGTCGGTCCTCGTGCTCTCGGTCGGTCTGCTCCTCGCCGTGGCGCTCGCCGGAGCGGCCCTCCTCGCCCTCGGCGCCAGACGCCCGGAGCGGGCGGCGACGGTGATGAGCGCCCTTCTCCTCGCGACCCTCGCGGCGATGGTCGTCCTGCGGGAGGAGGTGCGGCGGGTCACCTTCGCGAACGCGGCGCTCGACCCCCTGCCCGCGGAGGCTCCCCAGTGGGGCGCCTTCGCCCTCTTCGTGCTCTGCCTCGCGGCCGGCGTCGCGGCGATCGGCTGGATGGTCCGGGCCCTCGCCTCGGCGCGCGGCGCCGCCGTGCTGCTCCTCGCTCTCGCGACCCTCGGCGGGGGCGGCTGTCGCCCGGAGCCGGCGCGGCCGGCGGCCGGCGCGCCGGCCCGCCACGCGCTCCACGGCCGCGTCGTCTCGGTCGAGAAGGCGCGTCGCGCGGTCACGATCGCCCACGACGACATCCCCGGCTTCATGCCGGCGATGACGATGGAGTTCGTCGTGCGGGAGAGGGACGCCGCGCTCCTCGAGCGCGTCGGGGCGGGCGACGAGATCACGGCGACGCTGGTCGTGCCCGACTCGCGCTACTGGATCGAGGCGCTCGTGGTCGTGAAGAAGGGGGTCGTCGCGGCCCCGTCGGCGCCGCCGAAGGGTGCCCTCCCCGGCGACGCGCTGCCCGACGTGGCCCTCGTCGACCAGGACGGCCGGGACTTCCGCCTCTCGAGCCTCCGGGGCCGGGCCTTCGCCGTGACGTTCGTGTTCACCCGCTGCCCGATGCCCGAGTACTGCCCGCTCCTGATGAAGCGCTTCGCCGCGGCCGAGGCGGCGCTCGTCGCCGACCCGCGGCTGCGCGAGGCGACGCGCCTCCTCACGGTGAGCTTCGACACGAAGCACGACCGCCCCGCCGTGCTGAAGGCGTTCGGCCGGCCCTTCCAGCTCACGACGCCGCCGTTCACGCACTGGCGGCTCGCCACCGGCACGGACGAGGCCGTCCGCACGCTCGGGACGGCCCTCGAGCTCGACTACGAGGAGGACACCGGCCAGTTCGTCCACAACCTGCGCACCGCCGTCGTGGACCGCGACGGGAAGCTCGCCCGGCTGCTGCGCGGCAACGAGTGGACGGCCGAGGAGCTCGTGACCGCGCTGCGGGAGGCGGCCGGGCCCTAGTCCGGGAGCTGCTCGCGGGTCAGGTTGCGCGGGCCCTTCGCGGTGACGAGCACGTTGTCCTCGACGCGCACGCCGCCGTAGGGCGCGAGGGCGTCGATCGCGCTCCAGTCGAAGGCGGACGCGTGGGCGCCCGCCCGGAACGGCCGCAGGAGCATCGGGATGAAGTAGAGGCCCGGCTCGATCGTGAAGACGTGGCCGGGCTCGATCGTCCGCGTGTTGCGCAGGTACGGGTGCTCGGGCGGCGGCGGGAGAGGCGTCCCCTCGCGGTCGCGCTGGCGGCCGGCCACGTCGTGCACCTGGATGCCGAGGTGGTGGCCGACGCCGTGCGGGAGGAAGGGGTGGGTGAGCCCGCGCTCCCACGCCTCCTCGGCCGACACCTTCACGAGGCCGAGGTCGGACAGGATGCGCGCGACGCCGCGGTGCGCCTGGAGGTGGACCTCCAGGTACGGGCGGCCGGGCCGCGACGCGGCCGCGAGCTCCCGCTCGAGCTCGTCCATCCGCGCGACGAGCGCGACGTAGCGCGGGTCGGCGCCCGGGGCGGGCGTCGTGCGGGTGATGTCGCACGCGTAGCCGCGGCTCTGCGCGCCCGCGTCGAGGAGCAGCACCCGGCGGTCGCGGAGCGTGCGCTTCGACTCGTAGTGGAGGGTCGCCGCCTTCTCGTCGGTGGCGACGATCGTCGGGTACGGCAGGTGGGCCTCGGGCACGCCCACCGCGGTGACGAACGCGAAGTGGACCTCGAGCTCCGAGGCGCCGGCGGCGAAGGCCTCGCGGGCGGCCCGGTGCCCGCGGGCGCCGGTGACCGTGGCCTCCTCCAGGCAGCGGACCTCGTAGTCGTCCTTGTAGCTGCGCGTCCAGTCGAGCCGCGCGCCGAGCGGCCCCGGGTTCGCGGCGAGCGCGGCGCGCGCCGCGCGGTCGGCCTCGTTCCCGACGTAGGCGGCCCGCGCCGGGTGCCCGATCGCCGCCCACGCCGCGTCGGCCGAGCCGGCCTCGGCGAAGTCGAAGGCGTCGACCCAGAAGGGATCGGTGACGCCGCCCTGCTCGTACCAGTAGTCCTCCGGCGCGCAGCGCACGAGGCGGGGCTTCTTCCCCGGGACGACGTGGAGGACGTGGTGAGGCCCGCCGAGCGGGCACCAGTGCGAGAAGTGGGGCGTCGCGTGGAACACGGCGTCCTGGTCGTCCGCGAAGTACGTGTGGGGCGCGCCGCTCGACACGACGAGCGAGTCGTAGCCGGTCTCGGCGAGGGACTTCTCCGTCTCCTCCTGGAGGCGGGCGACGTGCCGGGCGAAGAGATCCGCGAGTTCCATGACGAGCATGATAGCCGGGCCGCCGTGGAGCGGGCGCTAGAATGCCGCATGTCCGGAGCGAACCCGTACGTCGCCGGCCCGCGCTTCCGCCCGCAGGCCGGCCTCCTCGTCGTCCTCGCCCACGACCGCCGCCACCTCCGGCCGGCGCGGCGGGTGCGCGCCGACGCCGCGTTCGCCGCGCGGTGAGCGCCTCGCCGCGGGCGGCCGCTCCCGGGCGGACGGAGATCCTCCTCGCGGCGACGCGGGAGTTCGCGGATCACGGCTACGACGGCGCGACGACCGCCGGCATCGCCCGCCGGGCCGGGGTCACTCAGCCGCTCGTCCACCACCACTTCGGCTCGAAGCGCGGCCTGTGGGACGCCGTCGTGGCCGACCTCTTCTCCGACCTCGAGGCCGAGTTCGAGCGCACCGTGGCCGGGCTCGGCGACGCGCCGCGCGAGCGGAGGCTGCGCGCCCTCATCCGCGCGGTCGTGCGGTTCAGCGGCCGGCGGCCCGAGCTGTCGCGGCTCATCCGCACCGAGAGCAGCGCCGGGGGCGAGGCGTTCGACGCCCTCTACGACCGCTGGCTCGACCGCTGGGTCCACCGCTTCGCCCGCGAGGTCGGGGCGGCGGTGAAGGAGGGGGTGGCCCGGCCCCTCGACGAGCGGCTCGCCTACTTCGCGATGGTCGGGGCCGCCACCGCCCTCTTCGCCGAGCCGCAGGCGGCGCGGCGCGCCTTCCGCCTCGACGTGTCGCGAAGGGCCACGATCGAGCGCTACGCCGACGTCGTCGTCGACCTCCTGGCCGAGGGGCTCCTCGCGCGGCCCCGTTTGACGCGGCGGAGGCCCTAGCTTATAGTTCTATAAGTCAAGTGAAGGGCGGCCCGCCGCCCGGGAACGAACGATGGCCCTCCTGGCTCCCCTCCTCCTCGCCGCGGCGCTGGCCGCGCCCCCCGCCCCGGACGCGCCCTCGACCGTCGCGCCGGCCGCCGGGCCGGGGCTGTCCTTCGCCGACGCGCTCGCCCGGGTCCGCGCCGGAAACGAGCAGGTGCTCGCGGCGCGGGCCGAGGAGCGACAGCGGGCCGAGGAGCGCAAGGCGGCGCGCGGGCTCTACTTCCCGACGGTCTCCTTCGAGGCGGTCTACACCCACCTCGGCGAGGAGATCCTCCTCGACCTCGACCCGATCCGCAGCGTCATCCTGACCCTCCACCCGAACGTGCCGTCCGCCCGCGTCCCTTCCTTCGAGGAGACGCTCTTCAAGCAGGACATGCTCCGCCTGCCCCTGACCGCGCGGTGGCCCCTCTTCACCGGCGGCCGGATCCGCGCGGCGAACCGCGCGGCCGAGGCCCGGGTCGGCGACGCGGCGGCCCAGACGCGCCAGGCCGAGGAGGGCGTCCTGCGGGCACTCGTGCGCGCGTACTTCGGCCTGCGGCTCGCCCTCGAGGAGGAGGCGGTCCGCGCCGACGTCCTCGCCGGCCTCGAGCGGCACGTGCGCGACGCGCGCCGGCTCGAGGAGGAGGGGATGATCGCGAAGGTCGAGCGGCTCCACGCCGAGGTCGCGCAGGCCGAGGCCGAGCGGCAGCTGAAGCGCGCCCGGCACGACGTCGAGATCGCGCGGGCGGCCCTCGCGAACGTGATGGCGGCCGACGACCCCGTCGCCGACCCCGCGACGCCGCTCTTCGTCGTCGAGTCCCTGGAGCCGCTCGCCCGCTTCCAGGAGGCGGCGCTCGCGCGCCACCCGGCCCTCGATCGCCTCGCCGCGCAGAAGACCCTCGCCGGGCAGGCCGTCGCGGCGGGGAAGGGCGCCTTCTTCCCCGAGGTCTTCGCCTACGGCCTCTACGAGACGCGCAAGGCCGACCTCTCGCCGATCGAGCCCGAGTGGATGGCGGGCGTCGGCGCGCGGTTCGAGCTCTTCGACGGCGGCGCGCGCGGGAAGAAGCTGGCCGCGGCGCGGGCCCAGCAGGAGCGCGTCCTTCTTCTCGACCGCAAGCTGCGCCGCGACCTCGGGACGCTCGTCGAGGTCCAGTACCGCGGCGCGGAGAAGGCGGCCGACCAGTACCGCGCGCTCGGCGCGGCGCGCGCCCTCGCCGACGAGAACCTCCGGGCGCGGGCCCGCGCCTTCGAGGAGGGCCTCGGCACCTCGCTCGAGGTGGTCGACGCGCGTCTCGCCCAGGCGAAGGTGCGCCTCGAGCGCCTCGCCGCGGCCTACGCCTTCGACGACGCCCTGGCCGGCCTCCTGGAGGCGAGCGGCCAGGGGGCCGAGATCGAGACGCTGCGCGCCGCCGGCGCGACCGAGGTGCAGCCATGAGACACGCGACGAAGACAGCGCTCCTTCTGGCCGCGGCCGCCGTGGCCGCGACCGCAGGCTGCGCGAAACGGGAGGACCTCGTCCAGGGCGAGGTCGAGGCCGCCCAGGTGGACGTCTCCGCGAAGCTGCCCGGCCGCGTGGCCGAGGTTCTCGTCGACGTGGGCCAGAGCGTCAAGAAGGGCGACGCCGTGGCGCGGCTCGAGAGCCCCGAGGTCCAGGCGAAGCTCGACCAGGCGTCGGCCGCCCGCGCGGCGGCGCAGGCGCAGAGCGCGAAGGCCCAGAACGGCGCCCGCGACGAGGAGGTGCGGGCGGCCGAGAACAACTGGCGCCGGGCCGAGGCGGCGGCCGCCCTCGCGAAGACGACGTTCGAGCGGGTCGAGCGGCTGAACCGCGACGGCGTCGTGCCCAGCCAGCGGAAGGACGAGGCCGAGGCCAACTGGAAGGCGTCGCGAGCCGCCGCGGACGCGGCCCGGGCCGGCTACGACATGGCCCAGGCCGGGGCGCGCGGAGAGGACAAGGCGGCGGCCGCCGCCGTCGTCCGCCAGGCCGAGGGCGCCGTCTCGGAGGTGCAGGCCTGGCTCGGCGAGACGACGCTGCGCGCGCCGCGCGACGGCGAGGTCTCGGCCCGCAACGTCGAGCCCGGCGAGCTCGCCTCGCCCGGCTACCCGGTGGTGAGCCTCGTCGACCTGACCGACGCCTGGGTCGTCTTCCACCTCCGTGAGGACCGCCTCGCCGGCCTGAAGATGGGCGACCGCCTCCTGGCGCGGGTGCCGGCTCTCGCGCGCGACGTCCCGCTGAAGGTGACGTCGATCGCCCCGCTCGCCGACTTCGCGACGTGGCGCTCGACGAGCGCCTCGGGCGGCTTCGACCTCAAGACCTTCGAGGTGCGGGCCCGGCCCCCGGCTCCGGTCGAGGGCCTGCGTCCGGGCATGAGCGCCGTCGTCGACTGGTCGCGTCGCTAGGGCCCGCGGCCATGACGGCGGTGCTCGCCCGCGAGCTGCGGCGGATCGCGACGCGGCCCAAGGAGCCCCTTCTCCTCGTGGCGCTGCCCGCGCTCGCGCTTCTCCTCACCTACGCGATCTTCTCCGCCGGGCTCCCGCGCGAGCTGCCGGTGGCGGTCGTCGACCAGGACCACTCGCGCCTCTCGCGCCAGCTCGTGCGCATGATCGACGCGACGCCCACCGTGCGGGTCGCCGCGCGCCCGGCCGATCCGGAGGAGGCGAAGGACCTCGTGCTGCGCGGCGCCGTCTACGCGTGGGTGCAGGTGCCGGCCGGCCTCGAGCGCGACGTGAAGCGGGGCGCGGCCGAGCCGGTCGTCGCCTACACGAACGCGCAGCTCCTCGTGCCGGCGAGCCTCGTGAGGCGCGACCTCGTCGCCGCCACGTCGACGCTCTCGGCCGGCGTCAAGCTGCGGCGGCTGCGCGCGGCGGGGGCGACCGAGGCGGCCGCCCTCGCGCGCGTGGAGCCCGTCCGGGCCGACATCCACCCCCTCTACAACCCGCCGCTCAACTACGTCTCGTACATCTTCGTCGCCCTCTTCCCGACCCTCCTGCACGTCTTCGTGCTCGTCGCCGCCGTCAACTCGGTCGGCGCGGAGCTGCGCGAGGGCACCGCCGGCGAGTGGCTCGCGGCCGGGCGGGGCTCGCTCGGCCGCGCCCTCGCCGGGAAGCTGCTGCCGTCGACCGCCGCCTTCACGGCGGTCGCGGCGGCCGCGATGGCCGCCCTCTTCCGCGGGCTCGGCGTGCCGATGCGCGGCAGCGCCGCGCTCCTCCTCGCCGGCACGGTCCTCTTCGTCCTCGCCTACCAGGCGATCGGCGTCTCGCTCGTCGGCCTCTTCCCGAACCTGCGCTTCGCGACGAGCGTGGCGGCCTTCCTCGCCTCGCCCGCCTTCGCCTACGCGGGCGTCACCTTCCCGACGATCGCGATGCCCGCGTTCGCCCGCGTCTGGGGCGGCCTGCTGCCGCTCACCCACTACCTGCGGCTTCTCGTCGAGCAGGCGATGAAGGGCGCGCCGGCCGACGTCTCGGCTCCCCAGCTGCTCGCTCTCCTGGCCTTCCCGGTCGTCCTCGTGCCCCTCGCGTGGCGGCGCCTCCGGCGCGCGGCGTCCGACCCGCGCTTCTGGGGGCGCGCGTGAGCGGCCTCCTGCGGGCGGCGCGCGAGGAGGCGCAGAGGGTCGTCCGCGACCCCGGGGCCCTCCTCGTCCTCGCCGGGGCGATCGTCCTCTACTCGTTCTTCTACCCGATCCCGTATCTGCCCCAGGTGCTGCGGGAGGTCCCGATCGCGGTCGTCGACCAGGACGAGACGCCGCTCTCGCGCCAGCTCGCGCGGATGGCCGACGCCCACTCGCTCCTCGCGGTGGTCGCCCGGCCCGCCTCGCTCGGCGAGGCGGAGCGCCTCGTCGCCGAGGGCCGCGTCTCGGGCGTCCTCGCGATTCCCCGCGGCTTCGAGCGCGACGTCGCGGGCGGCCGCCGCACGCGCGTCGGTGTCTTCGCCGACGCGAGCTACTTCCTCGTGTACCGCCAGGTCGCCACCGGCCTCCTCGAGACGACCGGCACGCTGTCGGCCGGCGTCGACGTGCGACGGCTCGAGGCGCGCGGACGGGGGGAGGCGGCGGCCCGGGCGACCCGCGACCCGGTGCCCTTCGTCGCGCGGCCTCTCTTCAATCCCACGGAGGGGTACGCGAGCTACGTGGTGCCCGCGGTGCTCGTCCTCATCCTCCAGCAGACCCTCCTCATCGGGATCGGCCTCCTCGGCGGCACCGCGGCCGAGCAGGGCGCCGCGCCGGGCGGTCCGCCCGTTTCTCCTCTCGCCCGCGTCCTCGGGCGCGCGCTCTTCTACCTCGCGCTCTACGCGGTCTGGGCGGTCTTCATGTTCGCCGTCGTCTACCGCGTGTTCGACTTCCCGGAGCGCAGCCGCAGCCTGGACCTCGCCGCCTTCGCCCTGCCCTTCCTGCTGGCCTGCATCTTCCTCGCCGTCGCCGCGGCGAGCCTCTTCCGCCGGCGCGAGACGGCGATGCAGGTGCTGCTCTTCAGCTCCCTGCCCTCCGTCTTCCTCGCCGGGTTCGCCTGGCCGGTCGAGGCGCTCCCGCGCTCCCTGCGCGGCCTCTCGCTTCTTCTGCCGAGCACGACCGGCATCGCCGGGGTCCTGCGCCTCACCGAGATGGGCGCCTCGCTGCGCCACGTCGCCTTCGAGTGGCGCTGGCTCTGGGGCCTCGCCGCCTCGTACCTCTTCCTCGCGTGGCTCGCCGAGCGGCGCGCCGCGCGGGCGGCTCAGCTCGCCGGCTCGAGTCGGTAGACGGCGCCCCCGTAGTCGACGACGTAGACCTCGCCGTCCGCGTCGACTCCGAAGGACGACACCGCGCCCGGCCCGGACAGGCTCCACGACCGCACGTCGGTGGCCTGGCCGGCCGAGAAGCGGAAGGAGCGGATCCCGCCCCGGCAGAAGTCGCCGAAGAAGTAGGTCCCCGCGAGGCCCGGCATCCGGCATCCGCGATAGACGACGCCGCCCGTCACCGAGCAGCCCTGGGAGTGGTCGTACTCGAAGACGGGCCCGGTGATCCCGGTCTTGTCGCAGCCCGTCCGCGGGCTGTAGCAGGCCGAGCCCTCCGTCACGTTCCAGCCGTAGTTCTGCCCGCCGGCCCGCGCCGCCGAGACGTCGATCTCCTCGACCGACCCCTGCCCGACGTCGCCGACGTAGAGCTCGCCCGTGACGCGGTCGAAGGAGAAGCGGAAGGGGTTCCGCAGGCCGTAGGCCCAGATCTCGGGCAGAGCGCCGGCCCGCGCGCGGAAGGGGTTGTCCGCGGGCACCGCGTAGGGCGAGCCGGCGTCGACGTCGATCCGGAGCATCTTGCCGAGGTGGGTGTCGAGGCGCTGGCCGCTGCCGAGCGGGTCGCCGCCGGAGCCGCCGTCGCCGAGGCCGGCGTAGAGGTAGCCGTCCGTCCCGAACGCGAGCCCGCCGCCGTTGTGGTTCGAGAAGGGCTGCGACACCCGCAGCAGCGTCCGCTCGGTCGACGCGCCGGCCTCGTCCGGCGAGGACGCGGTGAACTCCGCGATCCGCGTGTCGCCGGCCGGGTCGGTGTAGTTCACGAAGAAGCGGCGGTTCTGCGCGAAGCGGGGGTGGAACGCGAGGCCGAGGAGGCCGCGCTCGCCGCCCGTCGAGATGCGGTCGGAGACGTCGAGGAACGCGGCCGGCTGGAGCTGCCCGTTCCGCACGACCCGGATGCGCCCGCCCTGCTCGACCACGTAGAGCCGCTCGCGGTCCTCTCTCACCGACTGGAGGTCGAGGGGGCTGCGCAGGCCGGACACGACGAGCCGCGCGACGATTCCGGGCACGCCGGCCACCGGCGTCCCGGCCGCGCACGACGCGGCCGTGGGAGTCGGCACCGGATCGGGCGCCGCGCCGCCGCCGCCGCCGACGAGAGCGGCCAGGCCGAAGGACGCGGCGCCGACAGGAAGGGCGTGTGTCCGCGACGGAGAGGGCATGGCCCATTCCAGCCCGGCCCGGCCCCGGCGGATGTGGCGCTCGTCACGCCGCTCCGCGCCCCGCGCTTCTTCTACTAGGCCTTGTAGTACCAGGCGCGCCCGGCGAGCCTCCACGATGCTCTCCCGCGCCCTTCGGCCGGCCCGCGCCGCGTTCCTGCTCGCCTTCGCCGTCGGCCTCGCCCCGTCCGCCCGATCCGCGGAGCCGGCCGCCGAGCGGTCGACACCCGTGCCGGTGCGGGGCGTCGTGAGGGACGCCGCCGGCGCTCCGGTCCCCGGGGCCGCGCTCTCGCTCGCCACCGCCTCGGGCGCCATCCTCGCCTCCGCGCGCACGGACGAGCGGGGCGCGTTCCGGATGGACGGGATCGAGGCGGGCTCGTACGTCCTCCGGGTGCAGAAGGGCGGCTTTGCCGCCCGCCGCCTCTCCGTGGCCGTCGCCGTGGCCGACCCGCCGGCCGTCGAGGTCGTCCTCATGCCGGAGGGCTTCCGGGACGAGGTGACGGTCACCGCCGCCCCGGGGCGGGTCGAGACGCTCGACCGCGTCGCGCAGCGCGTCAACGTCGTCGACGAGGAATCGCTGGCTCTTCGCGCGAAGGCCGTTCTGGCCCAGGCGGCCGCGGAGGAGGAAGGGCTCGCCCTCCAGCGCACGAGCCCGACGATCGCCGGCGTCTACGTCCGCGGCCTCACCGGCGCGAAGGTCAACGTCTACGTCGACGGCGCCCGCTTCACGACCGGCGCCCAGCGCGGCGGCATCAGCACCTTCTTCGACCTCGTCGAGCCGTCGGCTCTCGAGGCCGTGGAGGTGGTGCGCGGGCCCTCGAGCGCGGAGTTCGGCTCGGACGCGCTCGGCGGGAGCGTGCAGCTCCTGACCCGCGCGCCCGCGTTCGCCTCCGGCGGCGAGCGTCGCGTCGCGGGCTCCTACTCCCTGAGCGGCGGCAGCGCCGACGCGAGCCTCGGCTCGGCCCTGAACCTGGCCTACGCCGGCGACGGCCTGGGGATCAGCGGCACCCTGGCCGGCCGCCGGGTGAACACCCTCCGGCCGGGCGGCGGCGTCGACTCGCGCGGCGCGGTGACCCGCTTCCTCGGCCTCGGCGGAGACCTGATGCTCGACGACGGCCGCCTGCCCGACACGGCGTTCACGCAGTACGGGGGACGCCTCCGCGCCAACTGGGCCCTCGGGCCGCGGACGCAGGTCTCGGCCGGCTACCTGCGCGGACAGCAGGACGGCGGCCGACGCTACGACCAGCTCCTCGGCGGCGACGGCAACCTCGTGGCCGACCTGCGCAACCTGATGGCCGACCACGCGTGGGTCCGCGCCGACCGCCTCCGGGCCGGGTGGCTCGACCGGGTGAGCCTCGCGTACTCCTTCAACGCGCAGCGCGAGGAGCGGGTGAACCAGGGCGGCAACGGGAACCCCCGGGCCGGCGTCAACCACGAGCCGGAGCGCACCGTGGCGCACGGCGTGCAGGCCAGGGCCGAACGGCGGCTCGGTCGGCACGAGCTTCTCCTCGGAGCCGACGCGTACCTCGAGAGCCTCGGCGCGCCGTCCTTCTCGTGGAGCCCGTCGAGCGGCGCCACGAGCGTCCGCCGCGGCCGCGTCCCCGACGGCGCCCGCTACCGCCACGGGGGAGTCTTCGTCCAGGACGCCTTCGACGCGCTCCCCGGCCGCCTCCGCCTGAACGGGGCCGTGCGGTGGAGCGCGGCCCGCTACGAGGCGAGCGCGGCCGACGCCGCGGTCGTGAGCGGCAAACCGCTGTGGCCGGACGACGCGTACGACACGAGCGCCTTCACCTTCCGGGCCGGCGCCGTCCTCGAGCTCGCGCGGTCGCTCTCGCTCGCCGGGAGCGCGAGCCGCGGCTTCCGCGCGCCCGACGTCACCGACCTCGGCACGTTCGGCCTCACCGGCTCGGGCTACGAGATCTCGGCCCGCGAGGTCGAGGGCCTCGGCGCCACGGTCGGCTCGACGGCCGACGCGACCGCCGTGTCGACCGCGGCGGCCGTGCGCGTCCTCGACCCGGAGACGAGCCTCAGCTACGAGGCCGGCCTGCGCTGGCGCCGGGGCCGCGCCCGGGCCGACGTCACCGTCTTCCAGACCGACGTCGACGCCAACGTGGCGAAGCAGTCGCTCATCCTCCCGCCGGGGGCCGTCGGCACGAGCCTCGCCGGCGAGCCGGTCCTCCGGCAGCTCGCGAGCGGTGTCGTGTACGTCGGGGTCTCCTCGAGCCCCGTCCTCGTCCGCGCCAACTTCGGCGACGCGCGCCTGCGGGGCGTCGAGGGCCGGGCCGAGCTGCCCCTCGGCGGCGCCTTCACGCTCGGCCTCGTCGGCACCGCCATCCGCGCCGAGGACCGCGCGACGGGCGCGCCCCCGAACATCGAGGGCGGCACGCCCGCCCCGGAGCTCTGGGCCCGGCTGCGCTTCGCCCCGGCCGGCGGCCGGCGGTTCTGGGTCGAGCCGTACCTCCACGCCGCCGTCCGCCAGGAACGGCTCTCGACGCTCGACCTCGAGGATCGGCGGACCGGCGCCTCGCGCTCGCGCTCGAGCATCGCGAGCTTCTTCACGAACGGCGCGCGCGCGCGCGGCCTCGTCTCGTCGGGACCGGACGGCGTCGCGGGCAGCGCCGACGACGTCCTCCTGCCGACGGGCGAGACCCTCGCGCAGGTCCAGGCGCGCGTCCTCGGGCCCTCCGGCGCGGCCGCGCCTCTCTTCCCGTCCCAGCCCGGCTACGTCGTCTTCGGCGTGCGGGGAAGTCTGCGCATCGCCGCCGGCCACCAGGTCATCTTCGACGCCGAGAACCTCGGCGACGAGAGCTACCGCGGCGTCTCGTGGGGCCTCGACGCCCCCGGCCGGGGGATCTACCTCCGCTACGAGGCCCGCTTCTGATCGCGCGCGTTGCCGGCGGCCGAGGCCTCCGGCGATACTCCTCCGCGTGAGGGACGTCGGCCCGCTCGAGGAGCGCGTGATGGAGCTGCTGTGGCGGCGCCCCGGCCTCTCCGTCCGGGAGGCGCGCGAGTCGCTGCCGGGCGACCTCGCGTACACCACCGTGATGACGACGCTCGACCGCCTCTACAAGAAGGGGCTCCTCACCCGCGAGCGCCGCGGGCGCGGCTACCGCTACTCGCCGGCCACGACCCGCGAGGCGTTCGCCGCGTCCCTCCTGCGCCGCTGGCTCGACCGGCTGCTCGGCCGCCACCGCAGCGCGCGGCCCCTCCTCTCGACCCTCGTCGACGCCGTCGGGGAGAGGGACCGCGAACTGCTGCCGGAGCTCGAGCGCGTCGTCCGCGACAAGGAGCGTTCCCTGCGGCGGAAGGACGCGCCGTGAGCGGCGTCCTGCTGGGCGTCCTTCTCGCCCTCGCGGCTCACGCGGTCGTCTCGTCGTCGGCCGCGTCGGCGATCGTCCTCGTCGCCCCGGCCCTGGAACGGCGCCTCGCGCGCCGCCCGCCCGCCGCGCGCGTCCGCGGACTGTTCGCTCTCGCCCTCGCGCCGGCGCTCGCGGGCCTCGCCGCCGCGGCCGCGCTCGTGGCGCCGGCCTGGGTGGTCCACGAGCCGGCCGGCGCTCGCGAGACGGCGGGGCCGCTGCTGTGGGTCCTCGGGCTCGCCGGGGCGGCGCTCCTCCTTCCGCGCCCCGTCGCCGCCGCCCGGCTCGCGCGCCGCACGGCCCGCGCGGTCCGCGCCTGGACGCGCGGCGGCTCGCCGGTCGCCGGCCTGTCCCTGCCGGCCACGCGGATCGAGCACCCGCTGCCCGTCGCGGCCCTCGCGGGAACGCTGCGCCCCCGGCTTCTTCTCGCGGGCCGGCTCGTCGACGCCTTGAGCGCGGACGAGATCCGCGCGGTCGCCGCCCACGAGCGCGCCCACGCCGCGGCCGGCGACAACCTGCGCCGGCTCGCCCTCGCCGCGTCGCCCGACGCGCTCGCGTGGCTCCCGGCCGGCCGCCGACTGCGCGCGGCGTTCGAGGAGGCGGCCGAGCTCGCGGCCGACGAGCGAGCCCGGCGCGACGTGCGCCCCGAGACCCTCGCGCGGGCGCTCGTCGTCGCGGCCTCTCTCGTCCCGGACGGCGGCCGCCTGGCCCTGCCGCTCGCCGCTCTCGACGCCGCGCCGCTCGCCGCCCGCGTCCGCGCCCTGCTCGCCGCCGCGCCGTTGCCGGCCGCGCCCGAGGACGCGTGGCCGCGGCTCCGCGGCGTGGCCGCCGCCCTGCTCGCGGTCGCCGCGCTCGCCGCCTGGAGCGCCGCACGGCCCGAGGCCCACTCTCTCCTCGAAGCCGTCGTCCGCGCGTCCTCCTGAGGAGGACCTCAGGCCGGCGGGTGGAAGGCCGGGACCTCGCCCTCGAGGTACTTCGGCAGCTCCGACGGCGAGAACTGGAGGCCGACGTAGAACGGCCCGAACTCGGCGTACCAGGCCGAGGCCTCGTCGAAGCGCATCTCGTAGATGAGCTTCTTGAAGACGACGGGGTCGTCGGCGAAGAGGTCGACGCCCCACTCCCAGTCGTCGAAGCCGATGGCGCCGGAGATGACCTGGGTGACCTGCCCCGCGTAGTGGCGGCCGATCCTGCCGTGCTCGAGCATCATCCGCGCGCGGTCCTCGACCTTCTCCGCGTACCAGTTGCGCTGCTCGCCCCGCCTCTTGTTCATCGGGTAGAAGCACACGTGCCGCCGGGCGGGGACCTCCACGAAGAGACGGCCGAGGACGCGCTTCCTCTGCTCCGCCATCTCCGCGTCGAAGGCCTGCTCGAAGGCCTCCGTCCCGGCGGCGAGGCCGCGCTCGCCGAGGCGGCGGTGGATCTGGGCCGTCATCTCGTACATGCCGAGCTCCACCACGGACACGAACGAGGTCGTCGGCTCGAGGAACGTCGCGAGCCCGAGGCGGGCCACCGCGACCTGGGCCGCCTGCAGCTCCTCGAAGCCGCGCCGGAAGTGGACGAGCATGAGGTCGCCCTTGTGGCCGAGAAGGGTCACGGGAACGCTCGTCCCGCCCTCGCCGCCCCGCATCGCGGCGATCGCCGCGGCGGCCTCGCCGGCCAGACGCTCGCGCAGGTCCTGCGGCCGCACCCGCCACTCGGACCATCGGATCCGGAACATCTGGTGCAGGACGCTCCAGCCTTCGAGCGTCTCGGGGACTCGAGGATCGTGCATCTCGACACTTTACACGCTCGGATCCAACCCCGGCTGGCTTCCGCCGGTCTTTGAGCGGAGAATGGTTCTTTCGGCCGTCGCGCGGGTCCCTCCCGCCCGGCGCGCCGTCAGCACGAGGAACTCCTTGCCGAGACCCCCCCTTCGCCTCGTTCTCCTGGCGGTCCTTCCCCTCGCGGCGTGCGGCGGAGGCGGAGACGCCGCCGCCCAGCGGCCCGCCCGCCAGGCCCTGCGGGTCCGGGTCAGCCCGGTGTCCATGCAGGACGTCGTCTACCAGATCAAGTCCCTCGGCCAGCTCGAGGCCCAGGACATGGTCCAGGTCACCGCCCAGGTCGAGGGCGTCGCCACCGGCGTCCGCTTCAACGAGGGCGACAAGGTCACGCCGAGCACCGTCCTCCTGCGGATCGACCCCGACCGCTACCGCCTCGAGGCCGAGCGCGCGAAGGCGCAGCTCGAGCAGGCCAAGGCCGACCGCGGCCAGGCCGAGGCCGACCTGAAGCGGCGCGAGGCCCTCGCCCAGAGCGAGCTGCTCTCGGCCGAGGAGCTGACGCGCTCCCGCACCGACCGCAACCGCCTCTCCGCCGCGGTGGACGTCTCGCAGGCGGCGGCGGGGATCGCCCTCCAGAACGTGCAGCGCTCCGAGGTGCGGGCCCCCATCGCGGGGACGATCAACACCCGCACGGTCGACACCGGCCAGTTCGTGCGGACCGGCACGGTCCTCGCCACGATCGTCGACACGAGCCGGCTCCGCCTGCGCTTCAAGGTCTCCGAGGCCGAGTCGCTGAAGGCGCGCGAGGGCGGCACCGTCACCTTCCGCGTGGCGCCGCTCGGGCCGAAGGACTTCGAGGCGCGCATCTACCACGTCGGCCGCATCGCCGACACCACCACGCGCCAGGTCGAGGTCCTCGCGTGGGTGGAGAAGCCGGGCGAGCTCAAGCCCGGCTTCTTCGCCGAGGTGACGCTGTCCGGCGAGCAGAGGAAGGACGCGGCGGTCGTGCCCGAGGCGGCGATCCAGGCGAGCGAGCAGGGCTTCGTCACCTACGTCGTCGAGAAGGGCAAGGCCGAGCTGCGGCCCATCCAGCTCGGCCTGCGCACGGGCACCGGGGTCGTCGAGATCCTCTCCGGGCTGAAGACCGGGGAGGTTGTCGTCACCGAGGGGTCGGACCGCCTCGCCGACGGCATCCCGGTCGAGATCGTGGACGCGGGCGTCGCGAAGGAGCCCCCCGGAAAGCAGTCGCCCCCGGCGGCGAAGTAGGAGCGGCCATGTCGGAGACGACGAGACGGCCTCCGGTCGAGGAGCCCGAGGACCCCCAGAAGATCGCCACGGGGATGACCCTGGCCGACATCTCCATCCGGAACCACGTCTTCGCGTGGATCCTGATGTTCGCCCTCATCGGCTTCGGCCTCCTGTGCTTCACCGGCTTCGGCACCGTCTTCCGCGGCCTCGGCGTCAGCCAGAACCCCGACGTCGACTTCCCGGTGGTCAACATCTCGATCAGCTGGGAGGGCGCCTCGCCCGAGATCATGGAGACGGACGTCGTCGACCTCGTCGAGGACGCCGTGACCTCCGTCGAGGGCGTGAAGGAGATCACCTCGACCTCGCGCCAGGGCAGCGCGAACGTCACCGTCGAGTTCGAGCTCGAGCGCGACATCGACATCGCGATGCAGGACGTCCAGAGCAAGCTCTCGCAGCTGCAGAGGAACCTCCCCCGCGACATCGACCCGCCGATCGTCAGCAAGACGAACCCCGAGGACGATCCGATCATGCGGATCTCCGTGGGCGGCAGCCGCCCGCCCACCTTCGTCGCGGACTACATCCGCAACGTGATCCGCCCCCAGCTCCAGACGATCCCCGGCGTCGGCGAGATCCAGCTCTCCGGCTTCCGCGACCGCAGCGTCCGCGTGTGGTACGACGCCGTCAGGCTCGAGGCCCAGGGCCTCACGATCCAGCAGGTGAACGCGGCCATCCAGCGCGAGCACCTCGAGGTGCCGGCCGGCCGCATCGAGAACCCCGCGCGCGAGATGAACGTGCGGGCCGAGGGCGAGGCGATCGACGTCGAGGGGTTCCGCGACCTCGTCATCACCTACCGCGACGGCGCTCCCGTGCGCCTCAAGGACGTGGCCGTCGTCGAGGACGGCCTCGAGGACCGGCGCCGGCTCTACCGCGCGATGAGCGAGCCGGCGATCGGCTTCGGCATCACGAAGCTGCGGGGGGCGAACGCGGTGCAGGTCGGCCGCGACGTGCGCGCCCGCCTCGTCGACATCGACAAGCAGCTGCCCGAGGGCCTCTTCCTCGCCGTCAACTTCGACACCACGGTGTTCGTCGAGCGGGCGATCAACGAGATCCTCTTCACCCTGGTCCTGGCCGCCCTCCTCACGAGCGTCGTCTGCTGGATCTTCCTCGGCTCGTGGTCGACGACCCTCAACGTCCTCCTCGCGATCCCGACCTCGATCCTCGGCACCTTCATCGTCATGTACGTGTTCGGCTTCACCCTGAACACCTACACGGTGCTCGGCCTCACCCTCGTCGTCGGCATCGTCGTCGACGACGCGATCATGGTGCTCGAGAACATCTACCGCCACCGCGAGCACGGCTCGGGCAAGGTCACCGCCGCCTCCGTCGGCGCCCGCGAGATCACCTTCGCCGCCGCGGCGGCGACCCTCGCCATCATGGCGATCTTCCTGCCGGTGGCCTTCATGAAGGGCATCATCGGCAAGTTCTTCTTCCAGTTCGGCGTCACGATCTCGGTGGCGGTCCTCATCTCGCTGCTCGAGGCGCTCACCCTCGCCCCGATGCGCCTGTCGCGGATGCTGGAGGTCGGGGTGCGCTCGAGCCGCCTCGAGCGGTGGGTGAGCCTCGCGTTCGCCCGCGCGGCGAGCGGCTACCAGCGCCTCCTCGTGCCGGCCCTGCGGCACCGGGGCCTCGTGCTCGTGTCGGCCTCGGTCCTCTTCGTGTCGTCGCTCTTCATCATCAAGCTGCTGCGGCAGGAGTTCATCCCGGCCCAGGACATGGGCCGGTTCGGCATCCGCTTCCAGACCCCGGTCGGCAGCAGCCTCGACACGAGCGAGCGGGTCCTCGCCCAGGTCGAGCGCTTCCTCCGGGAGCGCCCCGAGGTCGACATGTACGGCGGCTTCGTCGGCGGCTTCGGCGGGGGCGAGGTCAACAGCGGCATGCTCTTCGTCACGATGAAGGAGCCGCACGACCGGCCGGTCGACCCGAAGAGCGGGAAGCGCCTCAGCCAGCAGGACCTGATGGACGTCGCCCGGAGGGTGACGAGCAACATCCCGGGCGCCCGCATCGTGATGATGGACTTCTCGCAGCGCGGCTTCAGCGCCGGCCGCGGCGGCGGCTTCCCGGTGGAGTTCAACATCCGCGGCCGCGACTGGGAGACGCTCGGCCGCTCCTCGCGCGTCATCATGGAGAAGATGCGCGACTCGGGCCTCGTCACCGACATCAACAGCGACTACCAGGTGGGCATGCCCGAGGTGCAGGTGGTCCCCGACCGCAACAAGGCGGCGGACCTCGGGATCTCGATGTCCGACATCGGGCAGACGGTGAACTCCGCGATCGGCGGGCTGCGCATCGGCAAGTTCAAGGACAAGGGCCGGCGCTTCGACATCCGCGTGCGCCTCCTCGCGCAGCAGCGCATGCGGCCCGAGGACATCGGCCGCCTGCTGGTGCGGACCGGGACGGGCGGGGTCGTGCGCCTCGGCGACGTCGTGTCGATCGAGCAGCGGCCGACGCTCCAGCAGATCACCCGCCGCGACCGCGAGCGGGCCATCACGATCACCGCGAACGTCGCGCCCGGCGTGTCGCAGGCGGTCGCGATCGAGAAGTCGATGGAGCTCGCGAAGGCGAACATGCCCGACGGCTACCGCGTCGTGGCCTCCGGCACCGCCCGGACGTTCGCCGAGGCGTTCGACTCGCTCTTCTTCGCGATGGTGCTGGGGCTGGCGGTGGCCTACATGGTGCTGGCGTCGCAGTTCAACGCCTTCACCCACCCCCTCACGGTGCTCCTCGCCCTCCCCTTCAGCGTGAGCGGCGCGCTGGCCGCCCTCTACCTCGCCGGCCAGAGCATCAACGTCTACAGCATGCTCGGCATCATCCTGCTGATGGGCATCGCCAAGAAGAACTCGATCCTGCTCGTCGACTTCACGAACCAGGCGCGGGCGACGGGCCTGGAGCGCCACGAGGCCCTCCTCCACGCCTGTCCGGTGCGCCTGCGGCCCATCCTGATGACCTCGATCGCCACCATCGCCGGCGCGCTGCCGCCCGCCCTCGCCCTCGGGCCGGGGGCCGAGCTCCAGCGGCCGATGGCGCTCTCGATCGTCGGCGGCATGATCGTCTCCACCGCCTTCACCCTGTTCGTCGTGCCCGCCGCGTACAGCGCGCTCGACGACGCCGTCGTCTGGAACGCGCGACGGAAGCAGGCGGGGATCGGCCTCGTCGCCGCCCTCCGCAACGGCCGGGCGCAGGCCCACTGAGGCCGTGACCCGGCCGGACGTCTCGCGTCGGCGCGACGTGCTCGGCCTCGTCGCGTTCGTGCTCCTCTGCTTCGGCACCGCGACGCTCGCCCGCACCGCCACCGTGGCGTCAGTGAGGGAGTGGTACCCGGCGCTGCGCAAGCCCCCGTGGACGCCGCCGAACTGGCTCTTCGGGCCGGTCTGGACGCTCCTCTACGGGATGATGGCGATCGCCGGCTGGCTGGCCTGGCGCGACGAGCGCACGAAGGCGACGACCCTCGTCTTCCTCCTCCAGCTCCTGCTGAACGGGGCGTGGACCTGGGTCTTCTTCGGCGCCCGCCGGCCCGAGCTCGCCTTCGCCTGGATCGTCGCGCTGTGGCTCTCGATCCTCGCCACGATCGCCGCCTCGTGGAAGATCAGCCGGATGGCGGTGGTCCTTCTCGTGCCGTACCTCGCCTGGGTGACCTTCGCCGCCGCCCTCAATCTGGCGGTGGCGCGGCTGAACTGACGCGCCGCCGCCACCGCCCTCGCGACGCGCGGAGGGTCCGGGCGGCGATCGCGGCGAGCCGGCCGAGGGGCGTACCCGCGAACGTGCCGCGCACGAGCTCCCGCCGGCCCGCCCAGAGCGTCTCGATGTAGGAGCCCTCGGCCGCTCCGCTGTCGACCCACGCGAGCCCCGCGCACGTGGACGGCGCGTGCCGCACGAAGTCGTACTCGTTGAGGAGGCCGGGCCCCGCCCGGGCGAAGCGGGCCGCCCAGCCCACCTTGAACGCGAAGCCCGCGCCGCCCGAGACGAAGTTCGTCGTCGAGGCCACGACCTCGTCGCCGACGAGCAGCTCGGTGAGGAAGAGCCGGCCGGCGGCGGCGAAGGACCGGAGCGTCTCCCGGGCGAACGCGGCGCGCGCCTCGCCCGAGAGGAGGGAGGTGGCCCCGTCGCCCTTCCACCCGTCGTGCTCGACCTCCAGGAAGCGCTCGATGCAGGCCTCGTCGACGTCGGCGCCGCCGACGAGGCGCCAGAGCACGGGCCCTTCCTCCTCCAGGAGGCGTCGCGAGCGGCGGATCTTCTTGCGGCGCTGGCCCGACAGGTGGGCGCTCAGGAACTCCTCGCCCGCCTGCGACGCCGGCGCGAGGGTCGCGCGACGGGAGCGGTGCTCCTCGAACCAGCGGAAGCCGGACGCCTCCGCGGCGCGCCGGACGATCTCGGCCTGCGGTCCCTCGGCGGGGTACTCGTCGACGGCGAGGCCGTGGCGGGCCCAGGAGGCGCTCCGCAGCCCCGCGAACAGGCCCCGCGCCGCGCCTTTCGCGTGGTCGCGGTCGAGAAGGAACCCGGCGAGGTAGGAATGCACCGAGCGGAAAGCCCGCGCGTGGCGCATCGGGAAGCTGCGCGAGGGCGGGGCGTCCTCCAGGACCGCGATCCCGACGAGGCGGGCTGCCTCGGCGGAGCCGCGCTCGATCAGCACGAAGCGCAGGCCGCGGGCGAGCTCCGGCGTCACCAGGCAGCGGACGGCGGGCCGCACGAACAGCGGAGAGAGAAACGCGTTCGGCTCGAGCGCGCGCTCCTCGAGGGCCAGCCAGGCCTGGATCGTCGCGTCGTCGAGATCGCCGTGCCCGAGGACTCGGAGGCGGCACGGGGACGAGTCGTCGGACGACGCGTCCCGTTCGTTCGGACCCAGGTCGAAGCTCCTTCTGAGGGTGTCTGAGGCGGGACGCATTCTAAGGGCGGACGGCCCCCGCCGCCACGCCCGCGTCCGCGCCGCCCGCGGGGGGAGGCCGCGGCGGGCGGCCGACCACGGCGCCCGCTCGTGCGTCATAGTGGGGACGGGAGGAGACCGAAATGACCGTCCGCCGACTGCTTCGGGGGCTGCTGACTGCCGCCGCCGCGCTCACCCTGCCGGCCGCGGGAGCGCGCGCCGGGGAGATCCGCGGCCGCGTCCTGGTCGGCCCGTCCGGCGCGGCCGGCGTCGCCGTCTCCGCGATCCCGTTCGAGGACGCGGCCGCCGTGGCCCGCCGCGAGGCCCGTGGCGAGGCGCTGCCGGGCGCGATCGCCACGGCCGCCACCCGGCCCGACGGCACGTTCCTCCTCGCGCTTCCCGCGGCGGCGGCCGGCGCGGTCGTCCAGCTCGCCTTCTCGGGAGGAGCGCTCGCCCCGGTCGTGCTCGACCGCCTGCTCGACGCGGGCGGCGAGGACGCGGGGGACCTGCGGCTGCCGCGCGCGCAGTCGCTGGCCGGCCGCGTCGCCGACGAGCGCGGCGGGCCGGTGGTCGGGGCGGTGGTCACCCTGTGGCCGGGGCGGGCGCGCGGCTTCCTGGAGTCCGCCGGCACCGCCGGCGTCCCGCAGAAGACGACGACGAAGCCGGACGGCAGCTTCCGCTTCGACACCGCGGCCGAGGAGGGGAACCGGCTGCGCGTCGAGGCGCCGGCGATGGCCACCGTCGAGCGCGAGGGCGTGCGCTCGGGCGCGCTCGCGCGGCCCGTGGTCCTCGCCGTGGGCCAGGTGCGGCGGGGCACGGTGACGCAGGCCGACCGGCGCACGCCCGTGGGCGGCGCCCTCGTGCGCTTCGAGGGCCGCACCCGCACGCGGTGGGTCGAGACGCGCGCCGACGGCGCCTTCGCCCTCGACGGCGCGCCGCGCGAGTCGGGCGCGCTCGTCGCCGACGCCGGCGACCGCGGCCGCGGCACGGTCGCGGTCTCCGCCTCGGGCGGGGAGGTCGTCGCGATCGCCCTCGCGCCGACGGCCACGCTGTCGGGCCGCGTCGTGGACGAGGACACCGGGCGGCCGGTCCCCGGCGTCCGCGTCGTCGCGCGCGGCGACTCCGGCGGCTCCTTCGTCGCGCGGTCCGGCCCCGACGGCCGCTACGCCCTGCGCGGGCTGCCCCCGCAGTCGTTCCGCCTCGTGGCCGAGGACGAGCGCTTCGTCCCCTTCTCGCGCGCCGTGACCGTCTCCGCCGGCGTGCCGGAGACCCAGGACATGCCTCTCGTCCGCGCGGCGGCGCTCTCCGGCCGCGTCGTCGACGAGCAGGGCGCGCCGATCGAGGGCGCGAGCGTCACCGTCTCCCCCTCGGGCGAGAACGTCTTCGCCTCGTTCGCGCGGCGCTTCGACGGGGAGGCCCGGGTGCGCAGCGGGCGCGACGGGTCGTTCCGCGCCACGCGCCTCCAACCGGGCGACGGCCAGCGCGTCGACGTCCGCCACGACGACTACGCCGAGCGCACGGTGGCCGGGCTCTCGCTCGCCGCCGGCGTCACCCGGAGCGGCCTCACGATCGTGATGCGGCGCGGGCTCGCGCTGCGCGGCGTCGCGAAGGACGAGAGCGGCCGGCCGCTCGCCGGCGTCGAGGTGACGCTCTCGGCCGCGCAGACGCTGCGCGCCGGCCGCGGCGGGGTCTCGATCCAGATGGTCGGCGCGGGCGCGCAGGTGCGCCGCGAGACGGGGCCGGACGGCCGCTTCGAGTTCCGCGGGCTGAAGGCGGGCGACTACTCCCTCGCGGGCCGCCGCGCGGGCTACGGCCGCGCATCCGTCGACCCCGTGAAGGTCGCCGAGGGGGCGGCCGAGCCGGTGGCCCTCGTCCTGCGCCCCGGCGCCACGATCACAGGCCTGCTCCACGACAAGTCCGGCACCGGCGTGGCCGGCTGGCTCGTCGTCGCGCGTCCGAGCGGCCAGGGCGGAGGGCCCGGGATGGGCCCCGACGCGATCCGCGGCGAGGAGGCCACCGGGCCCGACGGCGTCTTCGTCCTCGAGGGCCTCACGGCCGGCGAGAGCTACGACCTCCAGGTCATGGGCGGCGCCGGGATGGGGCCGCGCCGCGCGGGCGTCGTCGCGCCGGCGGACGGCGTCGACATCACCGTGACCGGCACCGGGCAGATCCGCGGCCGCGTCGTCGACGCCGACTCGGGCCGGCCCGTGCCCGACTTCCAGGTGCGCTACGTGCCCGACGCCCAGGGGGGGATGCGCTTCGTCATGCGCATGGGCCCGGGCCGCCAGCGCGGGCCGTTCGAGAAGGAGAGCTTCCACGCCGAGGACGGGGCGTTCACGGTCGACGACGTGCCGGCCGGCCGCTGGATGGTCGAGGCTTTCGCCCGCGGCTACCAGAACGGGAGCGCGGCCGGGATCGTGGTCGGCGAGGGCGAGGCGGCCGAGGGCGTCGAGCTGCGCCTCTCGCGCGGCAGCGTCGTCTCGGGGCGCGTCGTCGAGTCGCGCGCGGGCCGGCCCGTCCTCGGGGCGACCGTCCGCGCCGAGCAGGCGGGCGGCGAGGGCCGGATGATGATCCGCCTCGGCGGCGAGCCGGGCGAGCTCGAGGCCCTGACGGACGCGGAGGGCCGGTACGAGATCGCCGGCCTGTCCCCGGGGAGCTGGACGCTCACCGCGTCGCACCCCGACTGGAGCGACGCGTCGGCGCGGGTGGAGATCAAGGACGCCGCGGCGAGCGCGGAGCTGAAGATGGGCCGCGGCGGCGCCGTCGCGGGAAGCGTCGTCGCCGGCGGCCGACCCGTCGGCGGCGCGCAGGTCGTGCTCCAGCAGGCGGGCGACAGCGGCTTCCGCATGAGCGCGGGGATGTTCGGCGGCGGCGAGCAGCAGGCGACGACGGACGAGGGCGGCCGCTTCCGCTTCGAGCGCCTCACGCCCGGGCGCTACTCGGCGGTGGCGACGCTGCGCGAGCAGTCGAGCGCGCCGGCGGAGGCCGTCGTCACCGGCGACGAGGCGCAGGAGGTGCAGCTCGCCCTCGCCCAGGGCGCGCGCGTGCGCGGCGTGGTGAGCGGCCTGCCGGAGGCCCAGCTCTCCGGCGTCAGCGTCACCGGCCAGAGCGGCGGCGACTACTTCGCGAGCACCCGCACCGGCGGCGGGGGGGCGTTCGAGCTCACGGGCGTGCCCGAGGGGCCGCTCACCCTGCGCGCGACCTCGGGCGACTTCGTGGCCGGCGGCTCGCGCTCGGCCCAGGCCAGCCTGACGATCGCCCCCGGCCAGGCGGAGGCCTCGGCCGAGATCGTCTTCGAGCCGGGCTTCCGCGTCGACGGCCACGTGACGCGCGGCGGGCGGCCCGTCGTCGACGCGACCGTGATGGCGAGCCCGGAGACGCCGGGCCGGCCGACCGCCTCGTCGCGCACCGACGAGACCGGCGGGTACCTCCTCGAGGGGCTGCAGGAGGGCCGCTACTCGATCCTGGCGATGAGCACCGATTCCGCCCCGATCCGCCAGAGCGTCGCCCTGGCCGGCGACACGACGGTCGACCTCGAGGCGCCGCCGGCGAAGCTCACCGGGGTCGTCGTCGACGCCGACGGTGGCCGGCCCCTCGCCGAGGTCGCGGTGCGCATCGAGGACGGCTCGGCCGCGACGCGGTTCGTCTCGATGGCCACGACCGACAGCGCGGGCCGCTTCGCGTTCGAGGACCTCGAGCCGCGGTCCTACCGCGTGACGTTCCAGAAGGCCGCGTACGAGGCCGACACCCGCGAGCTCGTCGCCTCCGAGAGCTCCGACGCGCGGGTCGAGCTGCGCCGCGGCGACGGCGTCGTCCTCGAGGCCCGCGACGGGCTGTTCGCGACGCCCCTGCGCGGGCTGTTCGTTCGCGTCGTCGACGGCTCCGGGAACGCGGCCTTCGCCGGCAGCGTGAGCCTCGACGGCGAGGGGCGGGGCGAGATCCCGGCCCTCAAGGCGGGCTCGTACGAGCTGCGCGCGGAGTCGCAGGGCTACGCGCCGGTCCGCCTGCCGCTCGCCGTGCCGTCGCGCACGCTCACCCTGGCGCTCACCCCGGGCGGAACCCTCGAGATCCAGGCCGGCCCCCAGACGCTCGCCCTGCCCGACGCCTTCGGCCGCCTCCTCGGGGGCGACGGCCGGCCCTACCTCCCGAGCGTCTTCTCCGCCGACGGCCGAATCGGCCTCGGCTCTCCGGTGCGGCGGCTCGAGAACGTCGCCCCCGGCCGCTACGTCTTCGAAGCGTCGAGCGGCGTGCGGCGCGACGTCACGATCACGGAGGGAGGGCGCGCGGCGGTGGCCCTGCCGTAGCGTCCGCGACAGCTCGTCCGGCGCCCGGGCGCGCCGCCGCCGGTGCCATTCCGTTCTATGATGGCTGCGAATGGCGACGGCGCCCCACGGATTCCTGCGCGTCGCGGCGGCGTGCCCGCCGGTGAAGATCGCCGACCCGGAGCGCAACGCCGACGCGATCGTCGAGTTCACCGCCCGCGCGGCGGCGAGCGGCGTCCAGGTCGTCGTCTTCCCGGAGCTCGGCCTCACCGGCTACACGTGCGGCGACCTCTTCTTCAGCCTCTCGACCCTCGTCGAGGGGGCCGAGCGCGCCCTCGCCCGCGTGGTGCGCGAGACGGCGGCGAGCCCCGCCGTCCTCGTGGCCGGGCTGCCGGTCCTCGTCGGCGGGCAGCTCTTCAACGCGGCGGCCGTGGCCCAGTCCGGGCGGCTCCTCGGCGTCGTGCCGAAGACGTACCTGCCCGGCTACAAGGAGTACTACGAGGAGCGCTGGTTCTCCTCGTCGCGCGAGGCCCGGGCCTCCGTCGTGCGCCTCGCCGGGCAGGAGGCGCCCTTCGGCGCGGACCTCCTCTTCCAGGTCCGCGACGAGCCGGGCGTCTGCCTGGCCGTCGAGATCTGCGAGGACCTCTGGGCGCCCATCCCCCCGAGCTCGCACCACGCGATCGCAGGGGCGACCGTCATCCTGAACCCGTCGGCCTCGAACGACCTCGTCGCCAAGGCCGACTATAGGCGCGACCTCGTCGCCCAGCAGTCGGGGCGGACGCTCGGCGCCTACGTCTACGCGAACGCCGGCGTCCACGAGTCGACGACGGATCTCGTCTTCGGCGGCCAGCTCCTCGTCGCGGAGAACGCGCAGATCCTCGTCGAGGGCCAGCGCTTCCGCCGCGACGGCGAGATGGTGGTGGCCGACGTCGACACCGAGCGGCTCCGCGTCGAGCGCGCGCGGCAGACGAGCTTCTCCGAGGCGGTCCACTTCGGCCGCGCGGGGCACCGCACGGTCGAGGTCGCGCCGATGCCCTCGCGCCCGCCGCTGCGCCTCGCCCGGCCCCTCGAGCCGCACCCGTTCGTCCCGGCCGACCCGGCGACGCTCGACGCGCGCTGCCGCGAGGTCTTCTCGATCCAGACCGCGGGCCTCGCCCGCCGCCTCGAGCACACGGGCTCCCGCCGCCTCGTCCTCGGCCTGTCGGGCGGGCTCGACTCGACCCTCGCCCTCCTCGTCTGCGCGCGCACCCTCGACCTCCTCGGCCGGCCGCGCGGCGACGTCCTCGCCGTGACCATGCCGGGCTTCGGCACGACCGCCGGCACCCTCGCCACCGCGCGCGGCCTCGCCCGCGCGTGGGGGGCCGAGCTGCGGGAGATCGACGTCCGCGCCGCGTGCGAGCGGCACATCGCCGACATCGACCTCGACCCGGCCGACCGCTCGAGCATCACGTTCCAGAACCTCCAGGCCCGCGAGCGCACCCAGGTCCTGATGGACCTCGCGAACAAGGAGGCTGGCCTCGTGGTCGGCACCGGCGACCTCTCCGAGCTCGCCCTCGGCTTCGCCACGTTCGCCGGCGACCACATCGCGATGTACAACGTGAACGCGAGCGTCCCGAAGACGCTCGTGCAGCGCCTGGTGGCCTGGGTCGCCGAGCACGGGGCGAGCGGGGCCGAGCGCGAGGTGCTCCGCGCGGTGCTCGAGACGCCGGTGTCGCCGGAGCTCGTGCCGCCCGACCGCGACGGCCGCATCGCGCAGCGCACCGAGGACATCGTGGGCCCGTACGAGCTCCACGACTTCTTCCTCCACGCCCTCGCCCGGCTCGGCGCCTCGCCGCGCAAGATCCTCTACCTCGCGGTGCAGTCGTTCGGCGGGCGCTACGAGGAGGCCGTCGTGCGGCGGTGGCTGCGCGTCTTCGTCGAGCGCTTCTTCGCGAACCAGTTCAAGCGCTCGGTCATGCCCGACGGGCCCAAGGTCGGCTCGGTGAGCCTGTCGCCGCGCGGGGACTGGCGCATGCCGTCGGACGCGACCGCCGCCGCCTGGCTGCGCGAGCTCGACGCGCCCGAGGCCCCGTGATCCGCGCCGTCGTCGTCACCCGGCGGGAGCTCGCGCGGGAGCTCGAGGGCACGGTCCTCCACCGCCACAACGTCGAGCGCCGCACCGCCGCGGACGCGGCCGAGGTGCGGCGGCTCGCCGAGGCGGGCCGCCTCGACGTGGTCGTCGTCGACGCGGCCCTCGCCGGGGCGAGCGCCCTCGTCGCGGCCCTCCGCCAGGACCCGGTCACCCGCGCGACCGCCATCGTCGCCCTCGGCCGGGCGGAGTTCGACCTCGCCCACGTCGCCCTCATCGAGGCCGGCGCGAACGCCATCCTGCCGCTGCCGCCGGGGCCGGACTGGGACGACCGGCTCACCCGCCTCATCCACGTGCCGGCCCGCCGCGAGACGCGCTTCCCGGTCGACCTCGCCATCGACGGCGGGATGCGCGGCGGGCTCCGCTTCGACGCGCGGGCGCTCAACCTGAGCGTCCACGGCATCCTCCTCGAGTGCCGCGAGGCGCTGGAGGTGGGCGACGACCTCCGCCTCGCCTTCGCCATGCCCGAGGGTCATGGCGACGTCCGCGGCACCGGGACCGTCGTGCGCGCCGGG
>WBZP01000618.1_pt1 | contig 47446 bp, 44 predicted proteins | sample 5204301 | NCBI WGS metagenome assembly WBZP01 (sample SAMN12412401, study PRJNA552823) | activated sludge metagenome | isolation source: activated sludge from nitrification reactor of wastewater treatment plant... | place: USA: Pennsylvania | collected 2017
ATCTCCCGCGGTGACATGTTGGCGCGGCCCAACAACCAGCCGGCGGCGACCACCGAGTTCGACGCCACGGTGTGCTGGATGGCCGACGACGCGGCGCTCGAGCCCGGCCGTGAGTACATCGTCAAGCACACCACCCGCACCACGCGGGCCCGGGTGGTCGGCCTGGACTACCGGCTCGATGTCAACACCCTGCACCGCGACAAGAGCGCAACGGCGTTGAAGCTCAACGAACTCGGCCGGGTCACGCTGCGTACGCAGGTGCCGCTGCTGCTCGACGAGTATTCGCGCAACTCCGCAACCGGTTCCTTCATCCTGATCGACCCCGACACCAATGTGACGGTGGCCGCCGGCATGGTCCGCGACACCACGCCGGCCGCCACCCGGGCGGCCACGCCGAACACCGTTCGGCATCAGTCGCTGGTGGACGCCGGCGACCGGCTGACCAAGGGTCGCACACTCTGGTTCACCGGACTGTCCGGCTCGGGCAAATCGTCGATCGCGGTGCTGGTCGAACAGAAGCTCCTCGAACATGGTTGTCCCGCATACATTCTCGACGGTGACAACCTGCGGCACGGACTCAATGCGGACCTGGGGTTCTCGATGGCCGACCGTGCCGAGAACCTGCGCCGGCTGGCCCATATCGCCACCCTGATGGCCGACGCCGGCCTGACCGTCATGGTGCCGGCGATCAGCCCGCTCGAGGAACATCGCGACCTGGCCCGCAAGGTACACGCCGACGCGGGGATCGAATTCCTCGAGGTGTTCGTCGACACCCCGCTCGAGGACTGCGAGAAGCGGGACCCCAAGGGCCTGTACAAGAAGGCCCGGGCCGGGGAGATCACCCACTTCACCGGTATTGACAGCCCCTACCAGCGCCCGAAGAATCCCGACCTGAGGCTGACGCCCGAGCATGCCCCGGACGAGTTGGCGCAACAGGTGGTCGAGTTGCTGGAGCGCGAATCGTGAGCGATCACGAACTGGCGGCACGCCTGGCGGCCGCCGCGGGAGAGCTGCTGCTCGGGGTGCGGTCCGAGCTGGCCGACGCCACCGCCGACGAACGGAAAGCTGCCGGGGACAAGCGTTCCCATGACTTCCTGATGGCCGCGCTGGCTGCCGAACGGCCCGCCGACGCGGTGTTGTCCGAAGAAGGTGTGGACGACCCGGTTCGGCTGAGCGCGAAGCGGGTCTGGATCGTGGACCCACTGGACGGCACCCGGGAGTTCTCCGAACTCGGCCGCGACGACTGGGCGGTGCACGTGGCCCTGTGGCAGGAGGGCGAACTGGTCGCCGGGGCCGTCGCACTGCCCGCACAGGGGGTCACGCTGGCAACGCCGGACGTGGCCGCGCCGCCGGCAGCGCCGGCCACTCCGAGAATCGTGGTGTCGCGCACCCGGCCACCGGCGATCGCCCTGGCCGTGCGGGACGCGCTGGGCGGCGAGTTGGTCGAAATGGGTTCTGCCGGAGCGAAAGTCGCCTCGGTGGTGCAGGGCATCTCCGACGTCTACGTGCACGCCGGCGGTCAGTACGAGTGGGATTCGGCGGCCCCGGTCGCCGTGGCCCGGGCCGCCCGACTGCATACCTCTCGCATCGACGGTTCACCGCTGGTCTACAACCAGGTGGACGTGAAGCTGCCGGATCTGATCGTCTGCCGGCCCGAGTACGCCGATGCGGTGCTGGCGGTGACCCGCCAGGCGTAGCTTGGCTCTATGCCCGAGCACCCGACGCTGCGCACCCTGTCCGGACTGTCACCCGCACCCGCGAGCCTGGCCGAATCCGCGCTGATCCTGATCGACTGCCAGAACACCTACACCACCGGTGTGATGGAACTCGACGGCGTGCAGGGGGCGCTGGATGAAGCCGCAACCCTGCTGGAGCGGGCCCGGGTGGCCGGGGTGCCCGTCATCCATATCCAGCACGACGCGGGCCCGGGCTCGCCGTACGACGTTCGCACCGACATCGGCGCCATCGTCGAGCGGGTGGCGCCGCGCGGCGGGGAACCGGTGGTGGTCAAGAACTATCCGAACTCGTTCGTGCAGACCGACCTCGATCAGCTGCTGAAGGAACGCGCCGTCAGCAACCTGGTGCTGGCCGGGTTCATGACCCACATGTGCGTGAACTCCACCGCCCGCGGCGCCTTCAACCTGGGCTACGCGCCGACGGTGGTGGCCGCGGCAACCGCGACCCGCCCACTGCCCGCGCTGGGTGCGGAGGTGCCCGCCGCCGCGATGCAGTCGGCGAGCCTGGCGGCGATGGCCGATCTGTTCGCCGTCGTGGTGCCCGACGCGGCGACACTGCCGGACTGATGATCGCGCATGCCGTCCGCGTGGTGGCTACCGCGCTGGTGCTTGCCGGTTGCACGGCTATCTCGACCACCAGTCCGGCGCTGAAGACCATCGACGCAGCCGGCCTTCAGGCCACCGTCGCCAAGCTCGCCGGGCAGATGCGCGTGCCCGGTGCGGTGGTGGTCCTGCGCACGCCCCAGGGGAACGTCACCGCGGCCGTGGGCACCACCGAGTTGGACACCGAGAACCCTCCTACAGCGGGCACCCGTTTCCGGATCGCGTCCAACACCAAGACGATGACCGCGGCCCTGATCATGCTGCTGGCCCAGGACGGCAAACTGCGCCTCACGGATCCGGTCGCCGACTATGTGCCGAATGTGCCCAACGCCAACGACATCTCCATCGCGCAATTGCTCGAGATGCGCAGCGGTCTGTACAACTACACCGCCGATCCGGGGTTCGCCGCCACCCTCGACGCCCAACCTGCCAAGGTGTGGACGCCACAGGAGGGTCTGGAGATCGCGTTCCGGCACCCGCCGGAGTTTGTCCCCGGCGCGTCCTACGACTACAACAACACCAATTTCACGCTGCTGGGTCTGGTCGCCGAGAAGGCCGGCGGCCGCCCACTGGCCGACCAGTTCCAGGATCGGTTGTTCGGCCCGCTGAGTCTGCGCCAGACATCGCTGCCGGCCGCGGCCGACGCCGGCGCCATCCCCGCGCCGTTCTCACACGGATACATGTACGGCGCAACGCGTTACGCGCTCGCCGACGATCCGTACCCCGCCGACCTCCAGGCGGCGGCGCGGTCCGGAGCACTGCGGCCGATGGACTACACCCGGCAGAACTCGTCGTACGCCACCGCGGCCGGCGGAGCGATCTCCACCGCCGACGATCTGGCGACCTGGATCCACGCACTGGTCTCCGGCCGGGTGTTCAACGCGGATGTCCAGAAACAGTGGCTGGCCAGTCCGCAGGCCGAGGATCCCGCGGACCCCGACGGCAAGAAATATGGCTACGGCATCTCCTACCAGCGGTTCGGCCCGCACGCGGCGATGTACTACCACGGCGGGGAATTGCCCGGTTTCAACTCTTTCATCGGCCATGACCCGGAAAACGATGTGACGCTGGTGATCTGGACCAACCTCACGCTGGACGCCGATGGCCGGACGACGGCCAACGCGATGCTCCCGGCGATCCTCGACGAGATCTACACCGGTTTGTCGATCTGACCGCACCCCTTGCGTCGACTCAGCGCTGGCTGCGTCGTTGTGCGAGTGGCGTTCGCAGAGCCCGCTGAGTCGATGCGGCGGCTGTGCACAACGCACCATTCCTGACTAATCCGACCCGAAATGACATAATTAGACCCATGCGCATGTCGGCCAAGGCGGAGTACGCCGTCCGCGCCATGGTCCAACTGGCCACCGAAGAGCCGGGCGTCCTGGTCAAGACCGACGACCTTGCCAAGGCCCAGAGCATCCCGCCGCAGTTCCTGGTCGACATTCTCTCGGACCTGCGCACCGATCGGCTGGTGCGCAGCCAGCGCGGCCGCGACGGCGGCTACGAACTCAACCGGCCCGCCGCGCAGATCAGCATCGCCGACGTCCTGCGCTGCATCGACGGGCCGCTGGCCAGCGTTCGGGACATCGGTCTCGGCGACCTGCCGTATGCCGGCCCCACCGCGGCGCTGACGGACGTGTGGCGCGCCCTCCGGGCGAGCATGCGATCCGTCCTCGAACGCACCACGCTCGCGGACGTCGCCACCGGCGGCCTGCCCGGGCATGTCGCCCAGATGGCCGACGACTACCGCGCGCAGGAAGCCACCCGCGGGCACCGCGAATGACTCACTCGTCGGCTGCCTGATCCTTGCCGTACTTGGGATTGCCGTCCTCGTCGAGCCAGTCGTTGACGGCGGTACCCGACACCGTGCCGTGCGAGCCCGGCAGCACCACCGTCGGCCGGTCCTCGTAGGCCCGGGCCATGTCGGCCGCGGCCTCCTTCGCGTCGTCGGTCACCTCGGGTTGCGAATCATCTTTAGCCATTTCCTTCGGCTGCCCGCAAATGTGACGCACGAAACAACGGGGCGTCTGTGAAGCTATGGCCATGACGGAACGCCAGCAGCATCGTGTCGAGGTGCTGGGCAACATCGGGCCCAACTGGTTCGCCTCGGTGATGGGCACCGGGATCGTCGCCACCGCGGGCGCCACCCTGCCGGTCCACCTCCCGGGACTGCGGGTGTTCACCGACATCGTCTGGGTGTTCGCGGCACTGCTGCTCCTGGTCCTCGTCGCCGTGGTCGGCGGCCACTGGCTGCGCAATCCGAGGGTCGCGCGTACGCACGCCCGCAACCCGCAGATGGCCCACTTCTACGGCGCGGCACCGATGGCGCTGCTGACGGTTGCCGCGGGTGCGCTGCTCGTCGGGTATCGGCTGATCGGCGAACGTGTCGCCGTCGACGCGGCGTGGGTGCTCTGGACGGCCGGCACCATCGGCGGCCTGTTCACCGCGGTGAGCATCCCGTTCCTGATGTTCACCCAGCACAACGTCGAACCCGACTCGGCGTTCGGCGGTTGGTTGATGCCCGTGGTGCCGCCCATGGTTTCCGCCGCCACGGGCGCCCTGCTCATCCCGCACATGGCGCCGGGAACGGGCCGCCAAACGATGCTGTACGGCTGCTACGCGATGTTCGGCCTGTCGCTGGTCGCCTCGCTGATCATCATCTCGATGATCTGGAGCCGGCTGGCGTTGTACGGCACGTCGGGCACCGCGCGCGTGCCGACGTTGTGGATCGTGCTCGGCCCGCTGGGCCAGGCGATCACCGTCGTGGGCCTGCTCGGCACCAACGCCGCACTGGCGGTGGAGCCCGAAATCGCCCAATCCCTCGGCGCTTTCGCCATCATCTTCGGTGTCCCGGTGTGGGGCTTCGCGGTGCTGTGGATCGCCCTGGCCGCCACGCTGACGATCCGGACGATGCGGCGCGGCATGCCGTTCGCGCTCACGTGGTGGAGCCTCACCTTCCCGGTCGGCACCTTCGTCACCGGCACCACCCAGCTCGCGCTGCACACGCATCTGCCCGCGTTCCGCTACGCCGCGGTGATCGCGTACCTCGGGTTGCTGAGCACCTGGGTGCTGGTGGCGATCCGCACGACGCGCGGCAGTGTCCGGGGGAACCTGCTCCAGCCACCTCCGGGTGGCGGACCGGTACGGGCGCACAAGGATCCGGCGAAGTGAGACTCACCGCCTGACCGGTCCCGCCCCGGTGGCCGGGGACGTCGTGCCACAATCGGCCACGTGCACGTCGGGATGACACTGCCGGTGATGGAACCGGACCTGGACGCCGCGATGCTGCGGACGTGGGCGCAGATCGTCGACGACGGTCCGTTCTCATCGCTGTGCTGGGGTGAGCGGATCGCCTTCACCAACCCCGACAGCCTGACGCTGCTGGGGGCCCTGGCGGCCTGGACCGACCGGGTCGATTTGGTGACGACGGTGATCGTGCCCCAATTGCACGACCCGGTGATGTGCGCGAAGGCCCTGGCGACCGCCGACATGCTCTGCGGCGGCCGGCTGACCGTCGGCATCGGAGTCGGTGGTCGCCACGAGGATTACCACGCTGTCGGCGCCGACCCCAGGACCCAGACCATGCGGGCCATGGCCGAGCGCGTCGCGATCATGCGGCGGGTGTGGGCGGGGGAGAAGATCACCGAGTCGGTGCTGCCGGTCGGCCCGGCGCCGGTGCAGCCCGGCGGACCCCGGCTGCTGGTCGGCACCATCGGACCCAAGACGGTGCGCAGCGCGGCGTCCTGGGCCGACGGCCTGGCCGGCATCTCCATGGATCTCGACACCGTCAAGGAGAACGCGCTGTTCGACGTCGCACGCGAATCCTGGTCCCAGGCAGGCAAACCCGCGCCCCATCTGGCGACCTCGTTCTGGTTCGGACTCGGCGAGCCGGAGGTCGCCCGCGATCAGGTTCGCCGGCATCTGCTGCGCTACATGAACTGGATCCCGGCCGATCTGGTCGAGGCAATTGCGCCCACCACCGGGTGGTCCGGTTCCGAAGACCAACTGGCCGCCCAACTCCGGGCGTTCGAGGCCATCGGGTGCGACGAGATCCACCTGATCCCAACCAGTTCCGATGTCGACCAGCTTCGGCGTGCCGCCGAAGTCGCAAAGGATTTCGCATGACCACTCCGTTCGGCGCCTACCAGTACGAGATCAATTGCTATCTGGGCATTTGATTTGTTAGCTGTGTGAGTTCGACCTAGAAACGCACTGTTCAGTGCGTTGATTTCGTTAGTTGTTGTTGGATGGTTTTTAGAATTGCTGCGGACGATCTGCGGACAGCCCGAACGGGTTGAGGCGGTCGATTGCCTCGACGCGCTTCTCGTCCCGCACCGCGACATAGATCGCCGTGGTGTTGAGGTTCTGATGGCGCAGCAGTGTCTGCGCTGTCCGTAGATCGGCGCCGTCGCCGACCAGTGTCGAGCCATACCAATGTCGGAGCCGGTGAGCCGTGCCGCCGGGAATGTCGGCGCGGTCCATCGCCTGGCTGATGATCTGTGACACCGCCCGCCAGGTTATCGGCTGGCCGGGTCGGCGGCTGTTGCCGGGGAACCACCAGCCGCGTCGTGGCATTGACTCCGCAGCCCCGACGAGCAACGGGTGCAGCGGCAGGGTGGCGGTCACGTTGCCCTTGCCCGTGACCCGCAGAGTTCTCGCAACGGGGTCAACGTCCTCGCCCTTCACTTTGGCAATCTCGTGCACGCGGAGGCCCGCCAGAGCGGCCAGGAGAACCATCACGCGGGTGCGGCGCTTCATCCTCAACCCGAGGAGCGCGTGCAGCTGCTCATCGGTGACGGGTCGTGGAGTGCACTTGACCGTCTTCGGCCTTGGCAGGTCGGCCGTGACGTTCACGCCCCCGTGCTTGGCCCACCACTTGTAGAAGCACGCGATGCAGCTGAAGTAGGACTCCCGGCTGCGTGGGCTCAGCCCAGGTCGGCCGAGGTACCGGGAAACGTCGATCGGCGTGATCTGCTCGACGGTCTTGCCGGCGAATCGCTCGAGCGCCAACAGGGTAAGACGGGTGTGGTGGACATAGCGTTCGGAGCGGCCGGCGCCGCGCATCTGGATCTCCCACACGTCGAGCAGCGGCAGCCCGCCGTCGTTGTCGCCGGGGTCGCCGACCAGCCGCAGCACGGCGCTCACAGTGCGGCCAGCGCATCGGCCGCCTTGGACAGCTTGGCGGCCAGATCCCGCGCTTCGGCGACGCCCAGGTGCCGATCGACGGGGAGGTAGACGGCGATCCCCGGGGCATCGATGTGCCCATCGGCGTATTGGAATCCGGAGATCTCGACTTCATCGAGTTCGAACCAGAGAAGGGTGCGGCCGGGGACTCCGTTGTGTTCGAGTGGCCAGTCGTCGGCGGCGATCACACCGGCGGGTAGGGGCAGATTCGGGTCGATGTTCATACGCAGGATTCAACAACGCAGAACCGTGAAATATCAAGGGGCACAACGCAAATTGTGCATATGACCAGAAACGCACATATGCACAGTTTGTCGAACGGATCCCTTGGGGTGGGCGGTCCGGCGCAGGTCGGGCCTCGGGCCCGTTTGAACGCCGTCGTGGGTCCGCCTTCCCCGCATCTGTACGGTTTGAACGCCGGACCGCACCACGTCTATTGGGCGCGCACGCGGTACCGATTCAGGACGATCTGCTCGGCGAGGGTCCAGCCGCTGAACGCGCCGCGGACATCGATGGTGCGGTCGTCGGTGGTGCGGGAGGTGGGCAGCTGGGCGGTGTTGGCCGCCAGGCGGGCCGCGGCGGTGGTGATCACCGCGGCCACGTCCTGTTCGGTCGGGTCGCCGCCGGCGAACCCGCGGCCCCGCGTGTATCCGCGGGCTAAGCCGGTGATGACAGCGACGGCCGACCCCGCCAACGTGAGCGTCCGCGCCGACGGGACGATGCTGCCGTCGAGCAGAGCGGCCACGTCGGCGGGGTCGACCGGGTACACCTCGGCGGTCATTACGCCTCGGTGAGCAGGGTGACGGCCTTGGCCTGCAGCAGCGCGGTGTCCCAGAGGGACACGACGCGGATACCGATCGAGTCGTAGTCGCCCCAGGTCTGGTCGAGGATCTTCACTTCGGCGTCGACGTCGCGGGCGACGACCACCTTGCCGAAGTCCACCAACGCGACACGGGCCTTGCTCGAGGCGTTCGGGATGTTGTCGGTGATGATTACCGGCAGGCCCAGCAGGCGCAGCGTGGTGCCGTCCTGAATGGTGTTGGGGTCGAACAGGTATCGGGCATCATCGGTGCCGACCTTCAGCTTGCGCAGCGCGGCGAACGACGCCGATGTCATCACCCAATGCGTCGGGCTGACCTTGTTGCCCTGCGCGGTGGCCAGGCCGTCGATCAGGCTGTCCGGGTCGGTGAGGTCGAGGGTGCCGGTGGCGATGCCGGTTTGACGCAGGATGCCCTTGATCGTGTTCGACGTACCGGTGCCGTCGTAGAGGGCGGCGTCGAGCGCGTGCGCGACATCGGTCACCAGGCGGGTCCGCAGAACCGCTTCCAGCCCGACGACCGAGGTGCGGATCAGCTCGTTCGACAGCTTCACCAGCACCTTGAGGCCCTTGAGGGCCGACGGGAGCAGGGTGACTTCGTCGAATGCGACGTCGCCGTCGGTGATCTGGCCGCCTTCGGCGACGAACCCGGCGGTGACGCCGTTGACGACGCGCGGCACCCGCACCGGCGACGAGCTGTCCAGCACCGTGGGGCCGGCGGCCAGGAACGTGGAGGCTTGTTCCAGTGGCTGCACGAGCAGGTCGGCGACCTGCGTCTGGATCAGAGTGGAGTTACCCGAGGTGACTTCGATTGCCATGATGAGTCCTGACGACGTGTGTTTGCGAGGGGAGACAAGCTCGACACGCCGCCAGGACGTCAATCGTGTTGGGCGCCAGGCCCACAGCCCTCAGTCTAGCTACGTGCGGGCCTTGAGCATGTCCAGCAGTGAGAACGATCCGCTACCGGATCCGCGGTGGCCCTGCCCGATGTCACCGGACGGCCGGCGCGTCGCCAGGTGCGGTTTGCGTTCGAGCAGCTCGTCGATGGCCGCGGCCATCTTGTCGGCGTCCTCGATGTGACTCTCGTCGAACGGCAGGTCGGTGGGGTCGGCGAGTTTTCCTGTGGCGCGGACGAGTTCGGTGTGCAGGCGTTCGGCCAGCGTGTCGGCAGTCTGGGCGCGTTGACGATACTTGGCGTTTTCGTCCCGCAGTTTCTCAACGACGGCGCGGGGGAACGTCTCGTCGTCGCCGGCGGTGTCGTCCGGGTTCTCGGCGGTGTCGGTGGTGTCGGGGGTTTCGGGGGCGTCCGCCGGCTGGAGGTCGTCCTCGGTGACTTCGGTGTCGTTGTCGGGCATGGTGTTTCCTCTCTCGGTTACGCGGCGGTGTTCGGTTCGGCCGCGCGGGCCGCGGCGATCTTGGTGATTTCGTCGTCGGAGTAGCCGAGCTTGCCCAGCGCGTAGTTGGCGGGCAGGAGGCCGGCGGCGAACAGTTTCACGGTGGCGTCGGCCTCCTGGGCGACCGAGCGGGTTGCGGCGTCAGCCCACTGGACGCGGATGTCGTCGATCAGCCCGGGGTCGGCGCCGTCTCGGACCGAGATCATCAGGCGGCCTACTTGTTCCCACGCACGTCCGAACGTCTGCTGCCGGGCCTCAGCGCGGGCAGTCAGCGATGCCTCGGCGGCCCGCAGCGCATCCGCGGACGCCGGATTATCGGTGAACACACCGACATAGTGCGCGGGCAGTGTTGACACGGCCATGATCTGACCGAGGATGACCCTCACCGACGCTTCGTAGCCGGCCAGGTCGGCGGCGGCCAGCTGCCCGAACTTGGCCTCGTTGTTTTCCGAGATCATCGCCCGGTTGCCCTCGGGGATCGGGTTCTCCTCGATCATCTCGTCGGTTTCGTTGCCGTCGTCGTCGAGCACCGGCACCTCGGTCAGCTCGATGCCGGTGGCCCAGCGCCGCGGCCGGCCAACGTACTCGGAGGTGACCATCATGTCGGCGATCGACTTGTTCAGCGCGTCCACAAGCGGTTTCAGGTCGTCGATCTCCGAGCTGCCGTGATCACCGACGATGCGGTCGGTGTTGCGCAGGTTCACCACCGGCACCGCACCGAGCGGGTTGGGCAGCTCGTCGACGACGGCCAACGCCTGGGCGGTCACCGCGCCGGTGCTGTTGCCGCGCAACCGCACGATACGGTCGGGCAGGTACAGCACCGCCTCGGTGGTGTTGGCCTGCTTGTCCTCCCAGCGCTTCACTGCGGCGACGATCTCCCGGCTGCCCGGATCAGTCAGCACCGCAACTTGCTTGGCCGACTCGACAGTGACCCGCGGCCGGCCGCGTGTGTCGGCCCACACGATGACATACGAGTCGCCGAGTAGCAGGGCCTCACGGTGGGCGATACCACTGGTCTGGTCGAGGTCGTTGCGCACCCAGTCGGCCCATAGGCTGGCGTCGCCGGCGAACCCGGTGATTCGCAGCCGCTCGGCCAACGCCGTCACCGCCAGCCGCGGAATGTTGGACGACATGACGCCGAACCTGTTGCCCAGCGCCACCTTTGCCTCAGGGGACAGGAACGCCAACGGTTGGCGGCCCTCGTAGTAGCGGTCCAGGTCGGCGTATCGGCCGGTCGGTTCGCTGAGCCGCTGCAGCAGCAGGGTCAGCACTTTGGATTGGGTCATGACGCGAAGCTCCTCACTCGTTTCCGTGATTTCGTTTGGTGCCAGGCGGCACGGTCATAGGCGACGATGGCCGCCACGGCGGCGTCGATCTTGCGGGGCGACCCGCGCTTGTCCTTGCTCACCAGGTCGCCCATCGGGGTCCGCTTGGCGACACAGTGCGCCACGTGGGCCGCCAGGCGGCCGTCGCCGTCGTGGGAAACCTGCCGCGTGGCCACGGCCTGATACAGGCGGTCGGTGGCCGGCGCCATCCGCTGCGCGTGGGCGGTGTTCCACTCCAGCACCCGGCGCTCCCCGTGCTGCTTGGCCCACGCTTCGATCTCCGAGCGCCAACCCCAGGGATCGCACGCCAGCTCGAGGACGTCGTAGCGGTCGAACGCCGCATCGACTGCGCGGGTCACGTCCTCTCGCGGTACCCGCCAGCCGCGGTCACCGGGGTTCTCCCACAACCCTTCGACCCACAGATGCCCGTCGAGGGTGCAGCCCACCAGTGCCGTCGAGTCACCGGAGGCCGATCCGTCGAACGCGAGCACGACACGCTCACGTCGACCCACCGTGCGGCCGTCGAGCGCGCAGGCTTCCCACGCGCCGAACGGCAGCCACGATTCGACGCCGGTCACCCACTGGCCCAACCGCAGCTGCCGGAACACCGGCTCGCGGATCGTCTTGCGTGCCGCCTCGACGCCGTCCTCGGACAGGAATGGGCCACGGCACGCCATCGCGGGGTTGCCGATCCGCCACGCCTTGCGGTCAGTGACAGCACAGCCCTCCGGCGCGGCGAACTCCTTGAAGAAAAACGCCGGATCATCGGCGCGGCGACCGTGCTCGACCAGCCGCCACATCACGCTGTCCGGGGAGCTGGCCGGTGTGGAGATCGCCAACGTCAACGACTCGGGCCGCTTACCCGCCACCGACGTGACCGCCTCCCACACGTCCTCGGTGACGACGTGCAGCTCGTCGACGATCTGGAGGCTCGGATCATGCCCGTGCAGGGCGCCCCGCTCGGCCGGCAGCGGCAACAGGGTGGCGTCGTTCTCGGGCAGGTACAGCCGGTCGGCGTACACCTGAACCCGCTCGGCCAGAACAGGATTCAACTCAACCATGCGGCGTGCGTACCGGAGAGTGATGTTGGCCTGCCGTTGATCGGAGGCGACGACCAGCACCTCGGCTGACGGCGGCCCGACGAACAGCTCGGCCAGCGCCAGGGCCGCGGCGAGCATCGTCTTGCCGTTGGCCCGCGGAATCGACACCAGAGCGGTGCGCACACCCGGAGCGAACGCGCCGCGGACGATCTCACGCTGGAATGGCCGCAGCTTGAACGAGCCCCCGGCACCGAGGCCGCGCGGAGTGATCAAGTAGTCGGCGATGAACCGCTCCCGGCGCCGCGCACGGCTCGCCGGCCACCGGTCGAACGCCAGCGGATCGACCGTCACCGCCCCCTTCGGGCCGGCCTTCATCGCACCAATTCCGGTGTGTAACTCGAACTTTGCCTACCCCCGGGGTCCGGGAGGCCGCCGCCCGGGGCATCCCCCCTGGTCACGGCGTTGCCGCGGGACGCGCCGCGCCGGCGGTTGCACGGCCCGCACACCACCTCGACGTCGACCAGGCGGACCGCCTTGCCGGCCTCGGCGCGCTCCCACGCCGACGGCAGGTGATCGCACTGCAGATCGTCGGTGGCGCCGCAGTCGGTGCACCACGGCTGCAACCGGCGGGCGCGCTTGGACAGCCGATCCCAGGCGGCGTCGTAGCCGCGGGCCCGGGCGCTCGCCTTGGTGTGCACCGTGTGCTCGGCGCAGCGCGGCCCTTCCACAGGTTCACCGCACAGGATGCAGGGCCGCAGCGTCATGCGTCGGGCCAGTCGAAGACGCGTGTGCCGAGCTGGTTGCTCTTGGTGCGTTGTCTGGCTTCTTCGACGGCGTCGGTGAGTTCGCGAGCGAGCATGGCCGCCTCCTCGGGGGTGCACGAGTAGCGCAGGCCACCGAGCTGGATCTGAATGTGCGTCGGTTCGCCCTTGACGTCGACGGCGACTCGAATCCCGTTGTGAGCGTTGAGTCTCATTCGTCCTCCGATGCGGTGGCGCGGTAGGCGAGTTCCAGTTTGAGCGTGTCGAGGTTGCCCACCATGGCGACGAATGTGCGTGCGACGAGTGCGGCTGCCGGCGCGGTGAGTAGGAGCAATGTCGACCCAAGGTCGCTGTCGTTGAACTTCATGGCGATGACGTCGAGCCCGTTCTGATCGTGGTAGAAGAACTCGACGCCGTCCTCGGGCGTGATCAGTGTCGTTGCGGTCGGGTCGAGCTCGTAGAACTCGACGAGGTGGTGGTTTCTCATGCTGTCGCTCGATCGAACGCCGCGATGGCGGCCCGAAGCCGGGCAATGTCGCGGCCGTCGAAGGTGTAGGGGCCGACTTCGAGCACCACACCGGACAAGCAGCCGTGCACGACACGGACGGGCAGTTGCACCCAGTAATCCATCTCGTCGACGTACGGCTCGATGTGACCGTGGTCGGCGAGTATATCGCGGTAGTTGTCGGCGTCGTTCCGCTCGTAGTCCAGCACGGGAAAAGGGTTGGGGCGGCGGTTCATTGAGTTGTCTCCTTTGTTTGCTGGTGGTTGAGGTGGGCACCTTTGGCACCTTTTTTCGGTATCCCCGCCAGAGTTTTGTTCGGGGGATGGATACCTTGAAAAGGTGCCAAAGGTGCCCTCTTGCTGGTCAGCGCCGTTTTCGGCTGTTGGCGGCTACTCGTCATCGGAGGCCTCTGCGACACCGATTCCGGTGCGCCACTTTTTGCCGTGGACGGGCTTGCCGGCCAGGTAGCCGCGGCTGTCGAGCGCACGGCCGAACGTGCCTCGGCCCATCGGTTCGCAACCGTCGCACTCCTGCCATCGTTGCCATGCCTCGTAGAGGACGCCGGTCGTCGCCTTGAACGCCACACCTATGTGGCAGCGGTCGGCGATGAAGCGGCCGACCGCGTCGGAACTGGCGTGATACGTGTCGGTGGCGTCCCGTACCGTGACGGGCTCGTTGAGGCCGACCGCGACGTACTGCCGATAGCCCTCGACGGCCCAAGCGAGGATCCCGTCGGCTTCGAGTTGGAGGCGGGCGTCGAGGTCGCGGTCCTGTTCCGCTTCGGGGATGACGACGTCGAACGGGACCACGCGCAGCCGGCGCCACACCGCTTCGTCATCACCGGACACCTTCGGCAGGTGGTTCGTGATGAGCAGCGGCGTGTGGGCGGGGGTGAACTCGACGAAGTCCTGCCTCATGCGGCGGGCCTTGATCGTGTCGCCGCCGGTGAGCCGCTTCATGGTGGCTTCGGCCAGGTGCCGGCCCTTGTCGGATTCGGACACCACCGCCCAGCGGACGCCACGCAGGTCCATTTCCCCGGTCGGGTGGGCGCCGTCACGATGCATGAACAGATCCGGTTCGGCGGTGCAAGCGTAATCACCAAGGGTGTATCGAATTGCCTTGTCCCATACGGATTTTCCGTTGGCGCCGACGCCGGTGAAGATGGGTAGGACGTGTTCGCGGACGGCGCCGATGAGGCCGACACCGACGAGGCGTTGCACGAATGCGCGCACCTCGGGGTCGGGCAGGACACGCTCGAGGAACGCGGCCCACAGCTGCGATTCGGTGTCGGGGTGATAGGCGGCGCGGCACACCTTCGTGATGCGGTCTGACGGTGCGTGCTTGCGCAGTTCCAGGGTCCGCAAGTCGAGGGTGCCGTTGGCGACGTTGAGTAGGTGGGCGTCGGCGTCGAGGTGGTCGACGGTGGCGGCGAATGGTTCGAGGGAGGCGGCGAGGTCGAGGACGCCGGCCACACCGGCCGCGGATTCGCACTTGCGGGCGTCGCTTCGGAGTTCTTTGTCGTCGAGGGAGTCGGCCAGGGCGCGGCGCAGCTCGGAGAGGACCGCGCGTTTGGCTGCTCCGGTGTTGTCGAGTGTCCAGCGAGTGCTGTCGTTGCGGTGCCAGCCGAGGCCGGTGACGTACAGGAGGTGTCCTGTGTATCGGTCGGCGAGCCGGTAGGCCATGCGGGCTTGGCCGCGGTGCTCCTGGGCGTGCTCGCGCATCCGCCCGCCCACGGCGAGCTGTTCGGACACTTGCTGGCCGCGGGCGATGATGGCGTCCTGTTCGGCAGCGGTCACGCGGCGCGGCCTCCGTTTCGGGCATGGAGATGTTGGGCAAGTTCGCGGTCGTCGGCACTGCGGCTATAGAGCGCGCGCAGCACCTCGATCGGCAGGACTGGTGTCCGGCCGGCGGATATCAGGTGCCGCGCGGCGGCCGCCCATCCGTCGAGGGCCTGCTCGGAGAGCGGCGGGTCGGTACAGCGGCACGGCCAGGGATCTCGGCATCCGCAGTCCAGCGGCACGGACCGGGCTGCGGCGGTGCGGCGGCGTCGCAACTGTTGGGCGAGGCAGACGGATTGTCGGTCGGGCCTGGGCAGGGGCCACCGATCAGGCAACGCCGCCCCGCAGTGTGCGCGCCTTCTCGGCCTCCAGCCAGGATTCGGTTCCGGCCAGGTCATAGACCACGCGCTTGCCGATTCGCCACGAAGGTGGACCCTTGTCGCCGCGGGAGCGCCAATATCGAAGCGTGGCCACTGGCACGCCCGTGAGTTCTGAGACTTGTTCTGTTGTCAATCGACTGGAGCGGGCCGGCATCGCCTGTGTGTTCGAGGTGGTCATGAGAACGACGATAAAAAGTCAGAAGGGCTCATATCGGCTTAGCCTTCAACGAATTTTCAGTGGTTTTCTGTGGGAAGGTTGTTGGCATGGTTGATCAGCCAAGACGCAATCGCCGCGCCGGGGTGGAGGATCGCTGGACGAAGACTGTCAGACTGCCCGGTGGCACGACCGAGACCGCGCCCTCGGCGGCTCATGGCCGGGGAAGCCGTTGGCGGGCGCGCTATGTCGACGAGCACGGTGGGGAGCACGCGAAGGGTTTCGCCCGCAAGGCCGACGCGCAGGCCTGGCTCGATAGTCAGACAGCGGCCATCGTCGGGGGAACGCACGTCGCACCGCGGCACGCCCAGCTGACGGTGAAGCAGTGGTGCGACACGTGGATCGCGGGATACGCCAACCGCAAGAGCACCGTCGACCAGGCCAGGGTGCACATCAACCAAATTGTCGCCGAGTTCGGCGACCAGCAGCTGACGGCCATCCGCCCGAGCCAGGTGAAGGCGTGGGTGAAGAAGCTGCAGGACCGCAAGCACGCGGAATCCTATGTGTACGCGTTGCATTCGCGGCTTTCGCAGATCTGCGCCGACGCCATCAATGACGGCCTGCTGGGCCGCAACCCGTGCTCGCGGCGGACCGCGCCGCCGATGGGTAAGCCGCGGCCCTACGTCCTCACCACCGAACAGGTGTGGGCTCTGAACGACGCGATGCCCGAAGCACTGCGACCCACCATCCTGCTCGGCGCGTTCGCCGGCCTGCGGGTATCGGAGACAGCCGCTCTGCTGGTCTCCGACATCGACTTCCTACGCGGCGAGCTGCACGTCCGCAGGCAGTGGGGCAGCGAAGACGTGAAAACCGACGCCAGCGAGGCGATGATCCCGATCCCGTCGGAACTCACGCTGCTGCTGTCGGCGTCGATCAAGCAGTTCCCCTCTACGACAGGGCATCTGGTCACCCGGGCCGACGGCAAGGGTTGCCCGCCGTGGGCGATCGAGGAGGTGCTGCGCAAGGTGCGGCCGACCGTCGAGGGGCTGCCGGCGAAGTTCCGGTACCACGACCTGCGGCACTTCTATGCGTCGCTGCTGATCTCCGAGGGCGCGGACATCAAGACGGTGCAGGCGCGGTTGCGCCACAAGTCGGCGATGACCACGTTGAACACCTATGGCCACTTGTGGCCGGACAAGGACGAGACCACCAGGACGATGGTCGGCAAGGTGATCGCCGCGCGTGCCGAGCGGTCGGCGTGAACTGCTGCGGACGATCTGCGGACGGATAGGCCGCGAGGTACAGCAAAGGAGCTGGTCAGATGGGTTTGCCGTGGGGCAATTTCCAGTACGAGATCTATTTCCAGGGACTCACCGGCGTCCTGCCGAAGCTGCCGATGTCGTATCCCGAACTCGAGGCCCGCGCGCAGCAGGCGTTGCCGCCGTCGGTGTGGTCGTATGTCGCCGGCGGGGCCGGTGACGAACGCACCCAGGATGTCAACACGACCGCCTTCGCGAACTGGGGTCTGATGCCCCGCATGCTCGTCGGCGCCACCGAGCGGGACCTGTCGGCCGAATTATGGGGAAAGCGTTGGCCGGCACCGATCTTCATGGCGCCCATCGGCGTGATCGCGCTGTGCGCGCAGGACGGTCACGGCGACCTGGCCACCGCCCGCGCCGCCGCAGCGACCGGCGTACCGATGTGCGCGTCCACCCTCGTCGCGGATCCGATGGAGGACGTCGCCGCGGAATTCGGCGGCACCCCGGGGCTCTACCAGCTGTACTGTCCGACCGACCGGGAGATCGCCGAGAGCCTGGTCCACCGCGCCGAAGCCGCGGGGTACGCGGGCATTGTGGTCACGCTGGACACCTGGATCCCCGGCTGGCGCCCCCGCGATCTCGCGACCTCGAACTTCCCGCAGCTGCGCGGGCATTGCCTGGCCAACTACACCAGCGACCCGGTGTTCCGGCAGAAGGCGGGGCTGGCCGAGTTTTCCGGGGGCATGCCCCCCAGTGCGGCCGTCATGTTCTGGGCGAGCGTCTTCGGCAAATCGCTCACGTGGGACGACCTGACCTGGCTGCGGTCACTGACCAAGCTGCCGCTGATCCTCAAGGGGATCTGTCACCCCGAAGATGCCAGGCGCGCAATCGATTACGGGGTCGACGGCATCTACTGCTCCAATCACGGCGGGCGGCAGGCCAACGGCGGGTTGCCCGCCATCGACTGCCTGCCCGGCGTGGTGGCGGCCTCCGGCGACCTGCCGGTGTTGTTCGACTCCGGAATCCGCTCCGGTGCGGACATCATCAAGGCGCTGGCCCTGGGCGCCAGCGCCGTCGGGATCGGGCGACCCTACGCCTATGGGCTGGCGCTCGGCGGTGTCGACGGCATTGTGCACGTCCTGCGTTCCCTGCTCGCCGAGGCCGATCTGATCATGGCGGTCGACGGCTACCCGACGCTGGCCGATCTGACCCCCGACGCCCTGCGCCGGGTCACCTAGTCGTCCTCGAAGTCCTCGTCGAAGACGACCTCGAACGGTTCGGTCGGTGTCTCGACCACCACCAACTTCGCCGCCGAATCGGTTGGCACGACGTCACGTTGCAGGGCCGTCAGAGCGTTCTCGGTGCCCACGTCGTGCCCGGCACGCTCGCTCAACAGCCAGCGGACCTCCAGTAGGTCGCAGTACGCCTGGATCGCGGTGCCGGTGTTGCCGACGGCAGCATGCGCGCGGTCCATGCCCGGCAGGGCGACCTCCCGCAGCCACAGCTGCGCCGCCGTGGTCTCGCCGACGTCCTCACCCGCGTCCCGGCTCAGCTGCACCTGGTAGGCGTGCAGCTCGCCGAGCAGGATGCGGGCCTGGCCCTCGCCGACATCGAGTCCGGTCAGAGCGTGCAGGTGGGTGGCGTGGTAACGGCGGTCGCCTACGGCCACGTGCAGCCGCAGATCGCTGCCCGCGGTCCCGCTGGGCCGCAGCGTCACTTCGTCGACGGCGAAGCCGAGCTCATGCAGTCGGCGGATGGTGCCTTCCACCCGGTAGCGGTCGGCGAAGCCGAAAACCGGTTCGCTATGCAGGATTTCCCACAGCGTCTGGTAGCGCCGGCGGATGTCGATGGCCTCGGTCAGCACAGTGGCCCGAAGTTCCGCCGAGCGGCCCAACCGGGCGGCGATGTCGTCCAGACCCGCAGCGACGTTCTCCACCAGGATGTCGACGTCGAGTTCGCGCTGCCCGTCGGAGAGCCGGGGGTGCACCTCGCTGGTCTCGGCATCGACGAACCAGGCCTGCAGCACCTGGCCGTCCCGGGAGAACAGGGTGTTCGCCAGGGAACAGTCACCCCAGAACACGCCGTATCGGTGCAGTTCGACCAACAGCGAGGCCATCGCGTCGTACAGCCGCTCCCGCTGGCGCGGTTGATCGGGGGGCAGTCGCAGGAACAGCCGACGGTACTGCCAGGAGCCCTCGAGGTAGCGCGTGATCAGCAATGCGGTGCCGAAGTCGGGCTGAACCACCACCCCGGCCGGGCGAACGGCGTTGAGCGACAACTCTTCCAGATGACGCAGCACGTCGTATTCGCGGACGGCCAGCCGCGGCGGCAGCTCCTTGACCGCCCACAGCGCGTCGTCGCAGTCGACGAACTTCACCAGATGCCGGCTGGGGCCGACGGCGACGTCACGCAGGGGAACGTCGGGCATCAACCACTGCGCCAGTGGTAGGTCCCAGGGCAGGGCCAGCAGACCGGGGGTGGGCGCACGCAGGCGCAGCTCGGGCGCACCCACGGCTCAGGCGGTTGCCGCCGCCGACGCTGTGCGGGTGAGGTTTTCGCCCGTTCGCGGATCGAACAGGTGAATCCGTGAGGTGTCCAGCCAGATGTCCGCCCGACTGCCCGGTGCCACTTGGCTGGCCGGATCGAGCTCCACACAGATCTGGGTCCGCAGGTGTTCGCTGTCCAGATCGTTTGCCAGCTGCGCCAATTGCGCGGAGATGTCCGCCGGGGCGTCGTAGGGCACGAAGGCGTACTGCTCGTTGCCCAGCCATTCGGTGACGTCCACGTCCACGGCGAATGTCGCACCGCGCCCGGCCTTCACCGGATCGACCAGGGTGGCGTCCTCGAAGCTGCCCGGCCGGATACCCGCGATGAAGACGGTGTCGCCGCCGCCCAGGTGCTCCCACTCCGACCGCAGCGGCACCGATACGAACGGCAGTTCCAGCTGACCGTCGCGCACCACGGCCGGGACGAAGTTCATCGGCGGTGAGCCGATGAACCCGGCGACGAACAGGTTGACCGGATTCTCGTAGAGTTCCCGCGGCGACGCGACCTGTTGCAGCACACCCTTTTTCAGCACCGCGACCCGGTCACCCAGCGTCATGGCCTCGGTCTGGTCATGGGTGACGTACACCGTGGTGACGCCCAGACGGCGCTGCAGGCGCAGGATCTCGGTGCGCATCTGGCCGCGCAGCTTGGCGTCCAGGTTGGACAGCGGCTCGTCGAACAGGAACGCGTCCGCTTGCCGGACGATCGCCCGGCCCATCGCGACGCGCTGGCGCTGACCGCCGGAGAGGTTGGCGGGCTTGCGGTCCAGATGCTCCTGCAACTCGAGGGTCCGGGCCGCATCCTCGACCCGGCTGCGGATCTCGGCGTCGGACAGCTTGCCCGACAGCCGCAGTGGGAAGGCGATGTTCTCGAACACCGTCAGGTGCGGGTACAGCGCATAGTTCTGGAACACCATCGCCAGGTTGCGGTCCCGGGGCGCCTTGTCGTTCACCAGCTTTCCACCGATGTGCATCTCGCCGGAGGTGATGTCCTCGAGCCCGACGATCATCCGCAACAGCGTCGACTTACCGCACCCGGACGGCCCGACCAGGATCATGAACTCGCCGTCGGCGATGTCGAGGCTGATGTCGTTGACGGCCGGGTAGCCGTCGCCGTACCGCTTGACGATGTTGCGCATCGAGATTTCGGCCATGGTTATCCCTTCACCGCTCCGGAGGTCAGACCCGCCACGATCCGGCGCTGGAAGACGAGCACCAGGATCACCACGGGGATGGTCACGACGACCGAGGCCGCCATGATGTAGGGCACCGCCGACTGGAAGTAGGAGGCGCCCTGGAAGAAGGCCAGCGCCGCGGGCACGGTGCGGGCATTGTCGGTCGAGGTCAGCGAGATCGCGAACAGGAAGTCGTTCCAGCAGAAGAAGAACGTCAGGATCGCCGTCGTGAACACGCCCGGCGCCGCCAGTGGCACGATCACCTTCCGGAACGCCTGCCATGACGTCGCGCCGTCCACCTGGGCGGCGTGCTCCATCTCCCACGGGATCTGCCGGAAGAACGCCGACAGCGTCCAGATCGACAGCGGCAGGGCGAAAGTCATGTAGGGGATGATCAGCCCGATCCAGGTGTCGTAGATGCCCAGGTTGCGCCACATGTTGAACAGCGGGCCGACCAGCGCGGCCTGCGGGAACATCGCGATGGCCAGTGCCAGCGACAGCAGCACCTTCTTGCCGGGGAAGTCCAGCCGGGCGATGGCGTACGCGGCGAACATCGCGATGATGACCGACAGGAACGTGGCGATCAGGGCGATGCCGATCGAGTTGATCAGCGCCCGGGTGAACAGCGGTTGGCCGAAGACCTCGGTGAAATTGTCGAACGTCCATGAGGTGGGCAGGAATTGGGGCTTGCCCGACACGATGTCCGACGCCGGCTTGAAGGCCAGCATGATCATCCACAGCAGCGGAAAGAAGCTGTAGACGACGATGACGAGGCCGGCGAAGATCCAGGCGATCAACACCACCGACAGGAACAGCAGCACCGAAACCGCCGACCCCATCCCGAGATTCACCAGCGTCACGTTCTGCCGGTAGGCCAGGAACGAGATGGTCTCGGTGTTGTTCGCGCCGCCGGTCATCACGAACGGATTGTCGAAGATCCGCCACGCATCCAGGGTGCGGAAGAGCAGTGCCACCATGATCGCGGCCTTCATGTTCGGCAGCGTTATCTTCCAGAGCCGTTGCCAGGCCGTCGCACCGTCCACCTGGGCGGCCTCCTGCATGTCCTCGGGCACCTGGACCAGACCGGCCAGCAGCAGCAGCGAGATGAACGGTGTGGTCTTCCAGATCTCCGACAGGCAGATGACGAACAGCGCCGACCAACGCTCACCGAACCAGTTGAAATCGCCCAGGTGCAGCCAGCCGTTGACGAACCCGGAGTCGATGGCGAAGCCGTAGCGCCAGACGAACGCGGAGACCACGGTGACGATGCCGTACGGGATCAGGATGGCGGTGCGCATCAGGCCGCGCCCACGGATGATGCGCAGCATCACGTAGGCGAACATGAAGCCGAGCACCAATTCGATCGCCACGGTGACGACGGTGATGAACAGCGTGGTCGCAAAGTCGTTCCACCACACCGGATCCGTCAGGATCACCCCGTAGTTCCGCAGACCGACGAACGTGCGACCCGCCGGATCGGTCAGCCGATAGTTGTACAGCGACAGGAACAGTGCGTACACCAGGGGGTAGGCCGTCACCAGGAGCATCACCACATATGACGGCAGGGTCAGCCAGGTCCCCAGGCGGCGCTCGCCGCGCAGCCGGTTGCTGACCGTGGCCCGGTGCGACGCAGAGTGTTTGGCGCGCTCCTCGATGGTCGTCACAGCAGCCGCCTTCCGTTGAGCACGTCGGCCATGAACTGGTCGGCCCGCTGCGGTGTATCGCTGTTCACCGAGGCCGGCGGATGCCAGGTCTGGATCACCGAGCCGGTGACGTCGACGTAGTAGGGCGTCAGGGGCCGTGGCCCGCCCTCGCCGATCGAGTCGCGGATCAGGTCGGCGTTGGGGTACTTCTCCCGGACCTTGGGATCGTTGTAGGACGCCTCGTACGGTGACGGCTCACCCTCGTCGAGCATGTACTGCGTGGCCTTCGGCAGCGCGTTGACGCACTCCACCAACTGGACCGCCAGATCGGGATGGCGGGTGTACGCGCCGATGGCGAGGTTCGCGCCGCCCAGCGGCGGCTGGCTCGGCTTGTCGGGGAACACCCGGGGGTAACGCGCCCAACCGATGTCGTCGACCACGTCCTGGCTCAGCGTGCCCTCCTCGACGGCGCTGCGCGCGGCGGCCAGCACGTAGGGCCAGTTCAGCATGAACATGCCGTTGTCGCCCTGGAAGGTCGCCCGCGCCTGCTCCTCCTTCGCGGTCGACAGGTCCGCGGCCGCAGCGGGGGAGCGGGCCAGGCTTCCGATGATTTCGGCCGCCTTCGCGCCGGCCTCGCTCGCCAGACTCGGGGTGGCGTTGCGTCCCGCTTCGGGGTTGGTGATGATGTGTCCGCCCGCCCCCAGCACCAGGGCGTTGACCCACACCATGTAACCCTCGTATCGCGCGCCCTGGACGGCGACGCGTTTGCCTTGTCCCACAGCGGCTTCGATCATCTGGTCCCAGGTGAAATCCGGGCTCTCCGGATTCACGCCCGCCGCGGCGGCCAACGATTTGCGGTACCAGAGCAGCTGCGTGTTGGTCTTGAACGGGGCGGCGTAGAGGGTGTCCTTCCACATGCCCGTCGCCACCGGCGCGGCCAGCATCCCGTCGGTCAGCTTCTGTTTCTCGTCCGCACCGAACGGACGCAGGAAACCCGCGTTGGCGAACTCGGCGGTATAGACCACATCAGTGCTGAGCACGTCGATCGCGGTGTCCTTGGCGGCCAGTCGGCGCACCAGTTGTTCGCGCTGCTGGGTGGCGTCGTTGGGCAGCGTCTCCACCCGGACGCGGTAGGCGCCGCCCGAGGCCGCCGCGCAGTCCTGGGCGCGGGTGACCGCACCGCCGTTGTCGGGCATCGCGAACCATGTGAGCACCGGCGTCCCGCCGTCGTCGCCGGCACATCCGGCGAGCGCCGTCGCCACGAGCACGCCGGCGGCAGCGCAGGCGGCCAGCTGCCGAAGTTTCGCCATCGAACCTCCACGACCTGAACTGCGATCACCTGCTGACCGTCTCGCGCAAGTGTGGCACAGTTCATAGTTCGTTCAGAGACCCCTGTCGGCGCGTTGCATGCGGTTGACAGCGTCTGCCCGTGGACCCACCCTGGGGTGCGGCCGGCCGAAAATCGCTCGTCCCGATGAGGATTTGATGAACAAGTCATGGTGGGAGACCGCCGTCGTGTACCAGGTGTACATCCGCAGCTTCGCCGACGACAATGGCGACGGCGTCGGCGACATCGCGGGCCTGCGCTCCCGGCTGCCCTATCTGTCGGCGCTGGGGGTCGACGCGGTGTGGATCAACCCGTGGTACCCGTCACCGATGGCCGACGCCGGTTACGACGTCGCCGACTACCGGGACATCGAGCCGTCCTACGGCACCCTCGCCGAGGCCGAGGCGTTCATCGCCGATGCGCATGCGGCCGGGATCAGGGTGTTGCTCGACATCGTCCCGAACCACACGTCGGATCACCATGACTGGTTCCGGGCCGCCCTGGCCGGCGAGCCGGATGCCCGCGAGCGCTACCTGTTCCGGACGGGCAGAGGCGAGCTGCCGCCCAATGACTGGCAGAGCGTCTTCGGCGGCCCGGCCTGGACGCGCGTCGAGGACGGCTCGTGGTACCTGCACCTGTTCGCCCCCGGCCAACCCGACCTGAACTGGATGCACCCCAAGGTGCGCGACGAGTTCGAGACGGTGCTCGCGTTCTGGTTCGACAAGGGCGTCGACGGTTTCCGGATCGACGTCGCGCACGGCCTGGTGAAGGCCGCCGGCCTGCCCGACCGCGGCGTCGTCACCGAGGGTGTGCAACACAACCAGGCGCACCCGGCCTGGGACCAGGACGGCGTGCACGAGATCTACCGGGGATGGCGTGCGGTCGCGAATCGTTATGCGCCGGAGCGGATCTTCATCGCCGAGGCGTGGGTTCCGAGCAACGAGCGACTCGCCCGATATCTGCGCCCCGATGAACTGCACACCGCCTTCCAGTTCGACTTCCTGCGCGCGCCGTGGCGCGCGACGATTCTGCGGACCGTTGTGGACGACGCGATATCGGCGGCCGCGTCCGTGGGTGCCCCACCGACGTGGGTGCTGTCGAATCACGATGTGCCCCGCACCGTCACGCGGTATTCGCGGTCGCAGCCGAACGGTCTGGTCGAGACCGACTGGGAGCGCGCTCGGTGGGCCGAGGAGGAGGCCGACCACGATCTGGGCCGACGCCGGGCCCGCGCGTGCGCGCTGCTGCAGTTGGCGTTGCCCGGAACGGCCTACATCTATCAGGGTGAGGAACTCGGCCTCGAGGAGGTCGAGGACATTCCCGACGAGGTTCGTCAGGATCCGACATGGGTGCAGTCCGGTTTCACCGATGTCGGCCGGGACGGTTGCCGGGTTCCGCTGCCGTGGTCGGGTTCTGCTGCACCGTATGGCTTTTCGCCGTCCGCTGTGCCGACCTGGCTGCCGCAGCCCGGGCATTGGGCGGCGTACACGGTGGCGTCCCAGGACAACGACCCCGGCTCGTTCCTGAACCTGTACCGCGCTGCGCTGGCGTTGCGGCCGGCGTTGTGGGTGGACGCCGGCGACGTGCGGTGGCTGACGGGTCCGCCCGCGGTGCTCGCGCTTGCCCGCGGCGCCGCGCAGTGCTGGGTGAACACCGGGGATGTCGACGTCGACCTGCCGGAGGGATACGAGGTGGTGCTGGCGTCGGTGCACGGCGTCGATTCGGCGCTACCGACGGATGCGGCGGCATGGCTCGTCGCGTCGTGACACAGTGAGGGCATGTCGCAGCCTTCGACCCGGGTTACCCGGCTGCCCGAGAAGCAGGTCGGTTCCCGAGATGCGTTGTTCGCGTTGCTCGCCAGCACGCCGTTGGCCACGGTCGCGCTGATCCGCGACGGTCATCCGGTGATCTTCCCGACCGGTTTCGCCCGCATCGGTGACGAGCTGGTGATCCACGGCTCGACCGGATCGCCCTGGTTACGCGCCCTGTCCGACGGTGTGTCGGCGGCCGTTTCGGTCACGGCACTGGACGGAATCGTGGTGGCGCGCAGTGGGTTCGAGTCGTCGTTCCACTATCGGAGCGCAACGGTGTTCGGGGTGTTCGAGCGGGTTGCGGAACGGGACAAGGTGCGGTACCTCGAAACGCTGACCGATACCTTCATCCCGGGCCGCGTCGCCGAACTGCGGTCCAGCACTCGCAAGGAGTTGGCCGCAACGTTGGTGCTTCGCCTGGCCATCGGGGAGTCGAACTGGTCGCTGAAGGTCAGCGACGGCTGGCCCGACGACCCGCCCGAGGACGTCGAGGCCGGGGTGTGGGCCGGTGTTGTCCCGATGTCGGTGCGCTTCGGTGAACCGCTACGTGCGCCGGATTGCCCCGAGTCGATCGCGGTGCCGGAATCGGTGCGCACTCTGGCCCAGGCGTAGCCGGGCCACGCGATTCGCGTCAGTGCGTCGTCAGCGCGTACGCGACCAACCCTGCCGTCGCCAGGATGATGGCCGCAAAGGCCGTGTAGCCGATGGCCGGATGTGCGACGTCCCGCCACATGCGAATATCGCGGCGCAGGTGCCGGAGCCGTCGGCGCAATCGTCTCCGGTGGCGGTCCCCCCAAGATTCCATGCCCCTGTCTACCGCGCGGACCTGTGTGAACGCTGACGGTGCGATTTCCGGGGCGTTACGTCGGATGAACTATCCGGCCACGGGATTCGATGCGACGGCCGTGGCGGCCCGCCGCCGGCGCACACCACGTCGGTACAGCCACGTGCTGATCCCCGTGAGCAGCAACAGGAGTGGCGTCATTCCCAACCCGAACCAGAAGGTCCGCCAGTACGGGTTGACGGCATGGCCGTAGTGCAGTGCGGGCTGCGCCCATTCGTCGGCGATGGCATTCGACACGGTTTGCGACGGCCCCAGGAAGACCCGGACGTTGTCGCCGTCGTGTGCGTCGATGCCGATGGAGCGATTCCCGTGGTAGGCGGCGTTGTGTGCCCACAGGTCGGGTCCGCCGTCGAGCAGGTCGATGCTGTAGAAGCCGGATTCGTCCTCGGGCAGTCCGACCCAGGTCACCTGGGCGCCCGGGAAGTGCCGGAGAGCCACGGCTACCGCGTCGTCCACGGACAGTTCGGGGCCGGGAACCTCGGAGGGTTCCAGGGTGCCGTTGTCCGATGGCGGCGCCTGGCCGCCGGTGATCGCATACCACGCCTGAGTGAACCCGGGTACCTCGAAGTTCAGACCGGTGAGCCCCCAGATCAGCAGCGGCACAACGGCGACAATGCCGATGACGTTGTGCAGGTCGAAGTCCCGGGCGAACCTGCCGCGCTGCCAACGCACCTTGAACCGGCCGGCCAGCTTGCGAATCCCGGGCCACCAGATGATCGGCGCCGAGATGGTCAGGAAGATCATGGCGAGTGCGGCAACGGCCAGCAGCGTTGAGCCCCAGGTCATGTCGGCCAGTGGCGCCCAGCCGGCGAACGGCGTGGGTTCGGCCAGCCATGACTGATAACCCAGATAACCCTCGCAGGTGAGCCCACAGTCGTGCAGGTTCTCCACCAATCCGAGGACCCCGCCGTAGGGATTGACGTGTCCGTTGACGCTGCCGGTGCCCGAATCGACGTAGTACACCTGTCCACTGCCGTCGGCGTCGGCGAGTTGGTAGACGCCGTCCTTGAACGAAACGTCGGCCACCGCGAACTCGGGATCGGCGCCGGCCACGGCGTCGATCGCCGCGCTGAAGCCGATCGGGTTCGGTGCCGGGGTCGAGTGATACAGCTGTGGGTGCGAAGCCCGGAGCAGTTCGGGTTCGTAGACCACCAGGGCGCCGCTGGTGCTGATGACCACCAGCAACACGCCGATGATCAGCGCTACCCAGCGATGCGATACCACCAAGATTCGTCGCGCGCCGTATCGCCGTTCCGTGCTCGCCACGGCGGGAAGGTTAGCATACCCTAATCGATGTGTGAGTCGCGGCAACGCGGTGCCCGCCTGCGCGGCGGGGATAGGCCGCGTTGCGATGCTTCCAGTAGTGCGCGGCCCGAATCAGTAGTGCCGCAGCTTGATTCCCGCGAAGTGCAGTAGTGCGTTACTGCGCGCGCCGGTGTCGGCGCGAATGACGATGTCCATTGCGGACTTCGTTACGCGTTGGCATGAGGAGCAACGATGACGGGTTACTGGAAGTGTGTAGATCGGTTCGGGACAGTTGCCGTAGCCGTGGTGCTGGCCACCACGGTGGTGCCGGCACCGGACCCCACTCTGTCGCAAGGGGTGCGACTTTCCGCGGCATCGACCGCGTTGATCATGGGCGGGACCATGACCCCGACCTGGCACAAAGCCGACGTCGACGCCATCATGAACCAGTTCATCATGCCGACCCATCCGAGGCCTGCGGACCAGACGATCGAACCGGTCGCGGTGACCACGCCGGAGGAGGCATGGCCGCTGACCGGACTCTTTCGCCTCATCAGCCTCGTGACGGGCCCCTCGAGCACCTATGGGCCCGGCGGCGCGGGATGGCCCGACGAGCCGTGGTGGAAACTCACGGGGCTCTTCGACCTCACCTACGACAAGTCCGTCCAGGCCGGGCTGGCTGATCTGGAAGAGGCGATGGCCAAGTACGGCAACGACCATCTGGTGATCTACGGCTTCTCGCAGGGCGCCGAGATCGCGATCCTGGAGAAGCGCAAGCTCGACGAGCAGTACCCGGGCGAAACCAAGCATCCCGACATCGACTTCGTGCTGAGCGGGGACTTCAATTTGCCCAACGGCGGTGCTGCGGCACGGTTACCGGGCTTCTATGTCCCGATCCTCGATTTCTCGTTCAATGGCGCCGAGCCGACCGGAACCCAGTTCCACACCGACGTCGTCACTCGGCAATATGACCTCGTCGCGGACTTCCCGTTGTATCCGCTCAACGTCCTCGCCGATCTGAATGCGGTGCTGGGCTTCTTCTACGTGCACACCCACGCCTTCGACGTCAGCCTGGTTCCCGATCTGTCGACGCCGCAGCCCGTCAAGAGCGAGCACGGCGATACCACCTACTACTTCTTCGAGACGCAGGATCTGCCCCTGTTCGGCCCGCTGCGCAGCCTGGGGGTGCCGGAAGGGTTGATCGACATCGTCGAGCCGTTCTTCCGGGTGCTCGTGGAACTGGGCTATGACCGCAGCATCCAGCCGTGGGAACCCACGCCAGCACGATTCGCCCCGCCGCCGCTCGATCTCGGAAAGGTGGCCACAGATCTCATCGGCGCTATAGGCGAGGGCATCAACAACGCGTTCGCTCTCTTCGCCCCGCCGACGCCGACGCCGCTACCCGCGGCGGTCGCTGCGAGGTCGTCGAAGCCGGCAATCGTCGCCACCGACCCGGCGGTGGTTCCGGTGGAGAAGGTCGCCGAGAGTGCCGACACGGCTGATGTCGGCGTTGTCCCTGAGGGGGCTCCGGTGGAGCCGGCCGGCGACAGTGCGGGCGCCGTGGGAACGACGACGGCGGCCGGCGCGACGGATCCCGACGTTGTCCCCGACGTCGTTTCGGTGGATGAGAGTGCCGACGAGGTCGAAACGACGACGATCGCTGATGTGGCCGACGCGGAGGAAGCGTCGGCTCAGCAGGAACCGACGGCGCAGGATCCTGGTGATCCATCGACCGACGATGTTCCTCAGGATGACGCACCGAACACGTTGGAGGACAAGGCTGACGAATCGCCGAAGGCGGCGTCCCAGCCGGATAATCCCGCACCCAGCTCGACGCCGAAATCTGTTGCCACACAGGACGATTCGCGCGACCGCGTCGACCAGAAAGGCTGACTGAACAGCCAGATCGGCGCGGCCGACTTCCTATCTCATCGCGGCTGCCATTGCGATATGTCCTTCGAAGCCGAGCGATTCCGCCATCGCGCTATAGCGGTCGACCAGATCCTGGAAGGCGGCGTCGTCGCCGTGGGTCCGGGCCAGCAGCGCGCGCAGCCGCAGCAGCCAGATATCGCGCATGGCGAGCACGTCGTCGGATGGCACGGCGGCCAGCCGCTCGATCGCGGCTTCGGCGTCGGCCACGTCCCCCGCGGTTCCCCGCTCGAGCAGCGTCTCCACCAGAACGCCCGTCGCCGGAATGCCCCATGACAAGAGCTGCGCCTCGTGCACCAGGTCGTCGACCGCGGCGAACATGAGGGGGATCGCGGCATCGTGAGCTCCCGTCCGAGCCACCTCCCGTGCCAGGTACGCGTTGATGAGCCGCAACTCGCTCAAGTTGTGTCCCCCGCGCGCCAGCACCTCGCTGACGTTCGCCAGCACCTCGTACCCTCGATCACATCCCGGATTCGTGCTGCGGTGCGCCAGCGCCAGCCCGAGGATCGACCGGTCGAAGGCCAATGCCATGTCATCACCGGATCTTTCGGCGATCTCCAGCGCGTCCTCGATCTCGTGCAGGGCCGGGTCGTCGGCAGCCAGTACGCCGAATGGAATACCCGGGAAGTACACATAGGCGACAACGGTGGCGTAGGTGAATGGGTCGGCGCTGCGCGCGATCGCCAGGCCCTGGCGCAAGTCATCCGACCAGCCTGCCCGGCCTCGGCAATACTTGGCGATCGCACGCGTCGTCAGGGCGAGGGCCAACGGAGATCCAAAGATGAAGTTGCCCTTCGACGCATCGCCGTCGGCGAGGTCGATCGCCCGCTGTGACCACTGCAGTGCGTCGGTCCATTCGCCGCCGTGAGCCTTCGCGTAGATCACCGGGAAGGACAGCCCTACCGTCAGATCGGGGTCGCCGAGCGACTCGACGAGCGACCATGCTTCCGATGCCAGCTGGGATGCCTCGCGGATCCGCCCCTGAAACGCTCGCTCGATCACCAGCCCCGCCATGCCGATCGCCAGTGATCTCTTGTCCCCGGCGGCGCTGCACAACCCCCGCAGTTCATCGAACCGATCGCTTGCGACGTTCGCGTGCAGTCGCCAGGCGATGCCGCACAGCATGGTGCGGGGCGCAATGCGCATCGCTGCCCGGTCGGGGGCATCGGGCGGCAATGCGTCTGCGATCACCTCGGCACGTTCCCAACCGTGTCGCGCCGCGGAGATGTCGCGGTTCGCCGCCCACGTCGCGGCGCGCATATGCCAGTGATAGGCGGCGTGCAGATCACCGGCGGACTCCCAGTGGTCGGCAATCAGGGCGGCATTCTCGTCGGCCGCCGCCGGGTCGCAGGACTCGATTGCCGCCGCGACGCGCCCGTGCAAGTCGGCACGATCCGATCGGAGCTGCGATTCGTAGGCCACCGCGCGAATCAGCGGATGGTGGAAGGCATATTCGGCGGTGGGGATGGAACGCACCTGATCGATGAGTTCCGCGCCGAGCAGCTCATCGAGAACCGCGTCGATACGCAGCGCGGCAAGGAGTTCCGTTCCGAAGCGGGCTCCGATCACCGACGCCGCGTTCAATGTCCGCTTGGCCCTGGCGGTCAGTCGGTCGATGCGGGCCTCAATGGCCGCCTGCACGGTGGCCGGCACGCTCACCGCGGTGACACCCGTCCGACAGATGTAACTTCCGCGCTCGCCGGTCAGCACACCGCGCTGCATCAACTCGCGCGTCATCTCCTCGGCGAAGAACGGGTTCCCGGCGGCCCGCTCGGCGATGATCGCTGTGAGCTCGGCGACCGAGGGATCGGATCCCAAGAGTTCGGCGAGCAGAGCCGCGGTGTCCGAATTATCCAGTGGTGCAAGCATTATGGTCTGCGCGTCGGGCGTCCGGAGGAGCGCTCCGCGATACTCGGGGCGTGAGGTGATGAGCACGGCCGAGAGGGTGTGTGGAACAACGGTGAGAAATTCCGCCAGCATCGACTCACTGACCCCGTCGATCCAGTGGGCGTCCTCCACAATGAACAACGCCGGTTCGGTGCGTGCCAGCGACGTGGCGTTGATCAGCGCGGTCAACCGCCGCCGCCGGGCATCCGGATCGATCTGGGGCAGTGGAACGTCCGGGTCGCCGATGCCGAGCAGATCATCGAGCAGCAGCAGATCCTGTGGATCGGAATCCGGAATCTGTTCGCGCACCTTCGCGCGCGCGGCAGCGTCGTCGAGGTCGGTCACGTTCAGGCCGGCCCGCAGGAGCCGTGTCACGGCATGGAACGGGACGTCGCGGGCGTGCGATTCGCAGAACGCCCAGATCACCTGCGCGCCAAGGGTGGTGGCCAGCATCGCCGCCTCCCGAGCGACCCGGGATTTGCCGATACCGGGGGGTCCCACCACGTTGACGACAGCGCCGCGGCCCCGCGACGCATTGTTGACGATGCTGTCGAGGGTGGCCATCTCGCGGCGTCGGCCGATGAGTCTCGTTTGGGCTCGCCCGATCAGCCCTTGTCGAGGGTTCACCGCCAGCAGTCGGTACGCCCGCACCGGTTCGTCCTCGCCCTTGATGTGGACCCATTCGGGGTCGGCCAGTGTGGCAGTCGTTTCGACCAGCGATGCGGTTGATTCCGAAAGCATCACCGAACCCGGGGGTGCCACTGATTCCATGCGCTGTGCCATCCCGACGTGCCGGCCGGTTGCGCCGTATCCCAGCGACCCAGAGCCGATCTCGCCGGCGATCACCCGTCCTGAATTCAGGCCGACCCGCACCCTGAGATCCAATCGATCGTGGGCCGCGACGTCGAGGGCCAACTGGCCGGCGATGTCCTGGATCGCCAGACCGGCCAGGCATGCCCGCAGAGCGTGGTCCTCCAACGCGATCGGGGCGCCGAAGATCGCCATCACGCCGTCGCCGGTCGACTCCACCGTTCCGCCGAAGCGGCGAACCGCCATCGCCGAGCGGTCCAACAAATCGGTCATGAGCTCGCGGTAGCGCTCCAGCTCGAGGGCCTCCGCAATCTCCATCGAGCCCACCACATCGGCGAACAGCACCGTCACCTGCTTGTACTGCGCCGCATCGATCGGAGCCGCTGTCGAAACACCGCACTGGTCACAGAATTTGGCATCATCCCGCAAGGCGGTGCCGCAGGAACCGCACGTGACGTCCGCCGCCATCCGATCACCGCCCGATCTCGGGTCGAATTCGCTCTGATCCACGATATGGCGTTTGTCAGCGGAGAACTGCAGTAATCAGGCAGTGCGGCGACGACCACGTGGCCCGGTCGGATCAAACAATGCTGAAGGTCAGCGACGGCTGGTCGCGCAGGTCGATGCTGTAAAGGCCGGACTCGTCCTCGGGCAGTGCAACCGATGTGTCCTGGGCACCCGGAAACAGCTCGCGAAAGCCGGTGTCTCGCATGTCCCCGTGTTTGCTGCTACACATGTTCGTGCAGGTGGCACGTAGATGGGGAGGAAGCCGCGATGAGCACACTTCGGGCCAATGTGGCGGACCTGGCGGCATCGGGTACGGCGGTGACCGGCCACGGGGAGACCCTGGCCACCGCACACGCGGCCACCGACGGCCGGATCGCCTCGGCAGCTGCCGGTTGGCAGGGCGCCTCCGCGGCGGCGCTGGCCGCCAAGGCTGCGGCCTGGACGACGACCTCGAGTGCGATGTTGACCCGGCTGTCCGATCACGCCCAGGGCCTGCACACCGGCGCCGCCGGCTACGCCGAGGGGGAGCAGCGCAATTCGACGGTCATGCAGCGGGTCGCCGCCCAAGGTGATGCGGCGGCGGTCTCTGCGGTCCGCCGATCGTGACCCTGACCTTCGCCGATATTGAACGCTGGGACGCGGGCTCGGTCCGTGAGGTGTTCCACGCGGCGACCGGCCGCGCCCAGGCCGCGGCCGATGCTGCCAACGGGCTGGCCACCCTGCCGGCGTTCGAGACGTGGGGCGGGGTCGCCGCTGAGGCGGCCCGGGAGGCGATCGGCAAGACGCGCCGGGACCTGGACGCCCATGGCCGGGAGGCGCAGGCGGTGGCCAACGCGGCTCGCAACGCCGCGGACGAGATCGAGCACATCAAATCCGAGCTGGCGTCGGTGAAGGCCGACGCCGAATCCCTGGGCATGGAGATCGATCCGATGACCGGGGAGGTGCTGCCCGGCCGCACGATCCGTGACCCGATGGAAGCCCTGCTCAAAGAGGAACAACTGCAGCCTCGGGTGAACAAGATCATCGCCGAAGCCAACATGGTCGACATCGCGCTGGCCAACGCGATCCACATGGCTGACGGGAGCACCCCGATCCCGGGTTCGGGATCAGGCTCTGACGTGGGCGCAGAGATTCCGGTCGGCAAAAACACCGAGGAAGTCAAGCAATGGTGGCAGTCGCTTTCCGAGGAGAAACGCCAGCAGCTTCTGGAGGATTGGCCCGACAAGTTGGGCCCTCTCGACGGCATCCCCGTCGCCGACCGCGTTGAGGCCAACGCCGCCGAGGTGGCCGCATCGCGCGGGATGACTAAAGAGGAGGTACTGGCTCACCCTGAGCGCTATGGAATAGCCGGGCCGATGATGAACCGCTACAACAACGGGCTCAAGGCCAAGCAGGCATTAGGCCCTGACGCGCCCGACGCGATAGCCACGCCCGGCGATCAACCAGCCAACCTGTCCGGCGCACTCGACCAGTTGGCCGGCGCCCCGGTGCCCGCCGAGGCGACGCCGCCGGTGATACCGGCCAAAGACATCGAGGCTTTCAAGGCCGCGGCGCGGCCGGTCCTGGCCGCGGATGGCGTGCCGCCCGAGCAGATCGAGTCTCGGCTGTCTCAGATCGTCGGCCGGGCTCAGACGGAGGGAATCAACCCCTTCTACCGCCCCCCTGAACCGGGCCGCCTGCCGGCGCCCGGATTCGGCGAGGGGTTCGGCGATGCGTGGCGCAATTCCGAGCAGAGTCTCAAGAACCTATTGGGCCAAGGCGGCCCGGGCGCGCCTGGGGTAGTGGATTCGTGGAAGGAAGTGGCCAAGGGCGTCAACGAGGTGATGACCAACCCGGTGGGTACCGCCGTCGGCCAGGTGCAAGATGCACTGCATTCGCCCAGCGCGGCGTACTACGCCGGGCAGAAGACCTTTGACCTGGCCGCTGCCGCCGCGACCGCGCCCTTCGGCGGTGAGGGTGCGGCAGCTCGCGCCGCACTACCAACCGACATCGCCACTGCCGCTGGGGAAACGGGCTTGCGAGCACCCGCGCTGGACGGGCTTGTCGACGTGGGCACCCATCCGCCTGTGACGGCGGCGAATCCGCTGTTCCACGACGCAGCAAGCCTTTTCGGCGGCGATCATCATGTGCCCGGAGATGTTGACGCGCCGGTCTCTCACGATCTTTCCGACCTCATGGTTCCGATTTTCGACACCGGGCCCTACCCGTTGCCCGATTCAGCTCAGTTGCAGACCGCAGCGCACGAGGCGCACTTTTGGTCGGGGAGAGGGCTCGACGGCGCCGGGGTGGGGCCCCTCATCGCGGGAGGCAACGGCAGCGCCGACCTCATCGCTGCGACCAGCAACGGCACCACCCTGGAGGGACTGCTGCAACGTCAAGGCATAAAGCCGCCGGTGTGGACCCCGGGTGACGTGTATGCACAGAACTGGTGGTCGGCGGTCTCACAGTCGTTTGCTCAGAACTCCTCCGGTGAGCTGACTTCCGTCCTCGGCTCGAACCTGCGACCTGGAAACGTGTGGGAAACCGTCGAGTTGCCCAGGCTGATGGACAATCCCAATGTCACAAAGATCACTGTGATCAACAGTGATACCGGTGTCGCCACAATCGTATTCCAAAGGTAGGTAACAACAATGGTGAGCGTCAGCGTTCTCAACGAAGCCATCGTGAAAGCCATCAGCGGATCCGCCGTACCGGGGGTCGACCGGCAGGCCGTTATGGATGGGTACGGACCACAGGACGGCCCCGCGATTTACGATGAAGTATTGACCCTGGTCAGGGAAGCCGGTGCCATGCCCATCGAATGGGGCAACATGACGCTTGTCGAAGGTGTCAACGACATCATGGCCCGTTTCAGCGAACTCCACCCGGAGCTCAACCGCGACGCCCTTTTCCAGATCGGACGCTGCGTGGGATGGCTTTGGCGTTAAGGACAAGCCGCAATGCTGCACGACTCGAGCCCGCATCTGAGATGGGCAATCGCCGGTGGGATCGGCGATGTAGCCCTGGACGACGGAGCCGCCCGCCTGCGTGGCATAGCGGTCGGCGGCCTCCTGCTCGTCATCGATGATGATGACCCTCGCCCTGATGCACCTGGAAGGCGTACCGATCGCGACCATCGCACGTGGCTCGGGCACAGCGATGCGGGGTTCATTCTGAGTGTGCACTGGCACAGTCAGGATCACGATCTGACACCTGCAGCCGAGCGCCTGGGCGCGATCACGACGGGCGCCGCGGAGAAACGCGCCGAGTGCCCCCAGCTGTGGGTCATCGTCGGTCACTCGAGCAGGAAACAGAATTTGGAATGGGTCACTCTAGGTCATCGACGCTGCAGCGGCATCGAATATAGGCGGATAAACAGCCTGTTCGGAGGCGGTTTGGATGGGTGCCCCCGGCAGGATTCGAACCTGCGGCCTTCTGCTCCGGAGGCAGACGCTCTATCCCCTGAGCTACGGGGGCGTGGTGAAGAGAACCGCGCCATTGGGCCTGCACAGACTAGCGCATCGGAGGTCGCGTTCCCGCATCAGCACCTGCGTGGGAAACGGATTCGGGCACTGACCGGCCAGACCATAGGATGATGCCTCGTGACCCCCGCTGATCTGGCCGAGCTGCTGCGGACCACCGCGTCCGCAGTGCTCAGCGCGCACGACCTCGACACCGCCGCCCTTCCGGAATCGGTGACCGTCGAGCGTCCGCGCAACCCCGAGCACGGCGATTACGCCACCAACCTGGCGCTTCAGTTGGGCAAGAAGGTCGGCGCCAACCCCCGTGAGCTGGCCGGCTGGCTGGCCGACGCGCTGGCCGGAGCGCCGGGCATCGCCGCCGCCGAAGTCGCCGGGCCCGGCTTCGTCAACCTGCGACTCGACGCCGCGGCGCAGAACGTCCTGGTCCAGAACGTCATCGACGCCGGCGCGGCGTTCGGGAACTCCGCCGACCTCAAAGACCAGGTGATCAACCTCGAGTTCGTGTCGGCCAACCCCACCGGGCCCATCCACATCGGCGGCACCCGCTGGGCCGCCGTCGGTGATGCGCTGGGCCGGGTGCTGGCCAGCCAGGGGGCCGCGGTCACCCGCGAGTACTACTTCAACGACCACGGCGCCCAGATCGACCGGTTTGCCCGCTCGCTGATCGCCGCCGCCAAGGGCGAGCCGACCCCGGACGACGGCTACGCCGGCGAGTACATCAACGACATCGCCGCGCAGGTGCTCGCCAAGGCGCCGGACGCGCTGTCCCAGCCGGTCGACGAGCAGCAGGAGACCTTCCGCTCCATCGGGGTGGACCTGATGTTCACCCAGATCAAGCGCTCGTTGCACGAGTTCGGCACCGACTTCGACGTGTTCACCCACGAGGACTCGATGCACACCACCGGCCGCGTGGACCAGGCGATCGCACGGCTGCGGGAGAACGGCAAGATCTACGAGAAGGACGGTGCGACGTGGCTGCGCACCACCGACTACGGCGACGACAAGGACCGCGTCGTCATCAAGAGTGACGGTGATCCCGCCTACGTCGCCGCCGACATCGCCTACTACGTCGACAAGCGTGAGCGCGGCTTCAACCTCTGCATCTATATGCTCGGTGCCGACCACCACGGCTACATCGCCCGATTGAAGGCGATCGCCAGCGCCCTCGGCGAGAACCCCGACACCGTCGAGGTGCTCATCGGCCAGATGGTCAACCTGGTGCGCGACGGCCAGCCGGTGCGGATGAGCAAGCGTGCCGGCACCGTCATCACGCTCGACGACCTGGTCGACGCGCTCGGGGTGGACGCCGCCCGGTACGCACTCATCCGTTCCTCGGTGGACACCGCGATCGACATCGACCTCGAGCTGTGGTCCAGCGCGTCCAGTGAGAACCCGGTCTACTACGTGCAATACGCGCACGCCCGGTTGTGCGCCCTGGCCCGCAACGCCGCCGAGTTGGGCCTCACCCCCGATACCGCGCATCTGGACCTGCTCACCCACGAGAAGGAGGGTGCGTTGATCCGCAGCCTCGGTGAGTTCCCGCGGGTGCTGAAAACGGCTGCGTCCCTTCGGGAACCGCACCGGGTGTGCCGCTACCTCGAGGACCTGGCCGGGGACTACCACCGGTTCTACGACTCGTGCCGGGTGCTGCCGATGGGCGATGAGGCTCCGGGAGATCTCCATATGGCGCGGCTGGCGCTGTGCCAGGCCACCCGTCAGGTCATCGAGAACGGCCTGAACATTCTCGGCGTCTCGGCTCCGGAGCGGATGTGAACGCCCACCCCGCCGGTCCTCGGCACGCCGAGGAGATCCACCACGGGAACGCGCCGGCCGCGCCGTCGTCGACGCAGGAATTGCTCCTGCTGGCCCCGAATGTCTGGCCGCGCAACCTCGTTCGCAATCCGGATGGCGAAGTGTCGATCGCGGGTGTGCCGGTGACGCAGTTGGCCGCCGAATACGGCACCCCGCTGTTCGTCATCGACGAGGACGATTTCCGGTCACGCTGCCGCGAGATCGGCGACGCCTTCGGCGGCGGCCAGAACGTGAACTACGCGTCCAAGGCTTTTCTGTGCAGCGAGATCGCCCGGTGGATCGACCAGGAGGGCCTGTCGCTGGACGTCTGCAGTGGCGGTGAACTGGCCGTGGCGCTGAACGCCGGCTTCCCGCCGGAGCGGATCGCTCTGCACGGCAACAACAAGTCCATCGACGAGCTGACCACCGCCGTGAAATCCGGTGTGGGACATGTCGTACTGGACTCGATGACCGAGATCGAACGGCTCGACGCCATCGCCGGTGCGGCGGGCGTGGTCCAGGATGTGCTGATCCGCGTCACCGTCGGGGTGGAGGCACACACTCACGAATTCATCTCGACGGCGCACGAGGACCAGAAATTCGGCCTCTCGCTGGCCAGCGGTGCGGCGATGGACGCGGTCCGGCGGGTGTTCGAGACGGACAACCTGCGACTGGTCGGACTGCACAGCCACATCGGATCGCAGATCTTCGACGTCGCCGGTTTCGAGATCGCCGCCCACCGGGTGCTGGGCCTGCTGCGCGACGTGGTCGCCGAGTTCGGTGTCGACAAGACCGCGCAGATCGCCACCGTCGACCTTGGCGGCGGCCTCGGCATTTCGTATCTGCCGCAGGATGATCCGCCGCCGGTGCAGGACCTGGCCGACAAGCTCAACGCGATCGTCCGGGCCGAGGCGGCGGCGGTCGGACTGCCCACCCCGCGGCTGGTGGTCGAGCCGGGCCGCGCGATCGCCGGACCGGGTACCGTCACCCTGTATCAGGTCGGGACGGTCAAGGATGTGGCGATCAGCGCGACGGCGCATCGCCGGTACGTCAGCGTCGACGGCGGGATGAGTGACAACATCCGCACGTCGCTCTACGGCGCCGAGTACGACGCCCGGCTGCTGTCGCGCACCAGCGACGCACCGGCGCGACTGGCCCGGATCGTCGGAAAGCATTGCGAGAGTGGCGATATCGTCGTGCGGGACACCTGGGTGCCCGACGACGTGGTCCCCGGGGATCTGCTGGGCGTCGCGGCCACCGGCGCCTACTGCTATTCGATGTCGAGCCGGTACAACATGTTGGGCCGGCCCGCGGTGGTTGTGGTGCGCGACGGGAAGGCGCGGCTGATCCTGCGCCGCGAGACCGTCGACGATTTGTTGAGTCTGGAAGTGGGTTGAGACGTGGTTAACGCAGAGCGAGACGAAAAGCCGGTCGGCGTAGCGGTATTGGGCCTGGGCAACGTCGGCAGCGAGGTCGTCCGGATCATCGAGGAGAGCGCCGACGATCTGGCGGCCCGTATCGGTGCACCACTGGTGCTGCGCGGCGTCGGCGTGCGAAACGTCGGCCCCGATCGCGGGGTGCCCGTCGAGATGCTCACCGATGACATCGACGCGCTGGTGTCCCGTGACGACGTCGACATCGTGGTGGAGGTGATGGGCCCGGTCGAGCCGGCACGCAAGGCCATCCTGGCCGCCCTCGAGGGCGGCAAGTCCGTGGTGACCGCCAACAAGGCGCTGCTGGCGCAGTCCACCGGCGAGCTGGCGCAGGCGGCCGAACAGGCGCACGTGGACCTGTACTTCGAGGCCGCCGTCGCCGGTGCGATCCCGGTGATCCGCCCGCTGACCCAGTCGCTGGCCGGTGACACCGTGCTCCGGGTCGCGGGGATCGTCAACGGCACAACGAATTACATCCTGTCGGCAATGGACGACAGCGGCGCCAGCTATGACAGCGCACTGGCCGATGCCGGCGCCCTGGGCTACGCCGAGGCCGACCCGACCGCGGACGTGGAGGGCTACGACGCCGCCGCCAAGGCCGCGATCCTGGCCTCGATCGCCTTCCACACCCGGGTCACCGCTGACGACGTCTACCGCGAGGGCATCACCAAGGTCACCGCCGAGGATTTCGCATCGGCGAAGGCGCTGGGCTGCACCATCAAACTTTTGGCCATCTGCGAACGCATCACCACCGACGATGGGCAGGAACGGGTTTCGGCGCGGGTCTATCCGGCGCTGGTGCCGCTGTCCCATCCGCTGGCCAACGTCAACGGCGCATTCAACGCCGTCGTGGTGGAGGCCGAAGCGGCCGGACGGCTGATGTTCTACGGCCAGGGCGCCGGCGGAGCGCCCACGGCCTCGGCCGTGATGGGTGACCTGGTGATGGCCGCCCGTAACCGGGTGCAGGGCGGTCGCGGACCCCGCGAGTCGAAGTACGCGCAGCTGCCGGTCGCACCGATCGGGGTGGTCCCGACCCGGTACTACGTCAGCCTGTACGTCGACGACCTGCCGGGTGTGTTGTCCTCCGTGGCAGCCGAATTCGCCAAGCAGGAGGTCAGCATCGCCGAGGTCCGCCAGGAGGGCATCGTCGGCGGCGACGGTCAGCGGGTGGGCGCGCGGGTGGCGGTGCTGACGCACCGTGCCACCGACGCCGCGCTGAGCGGGACCGTCACGGCGCTGGCCGAGCTGGACGCGGTGACGAAGGTCAACAGTGTGCTGAGAATGGAAGGGGCCGGCGAATGACCACCCAGGCGCCCGTGCACCGGGTCTGGCCCGGTTTGATCGAGGCCTATCGCGACAGGTTGCCGGTCGCGGCGACGTGGACGCCGGTGACGCTGTTCGAAGGCGGCACTCCGCTGATCCACGCCAAGCGGCTCTCCGAACAGACCGGCTGCACAGTGCATTTGAAGGTCGAGGGGCTCAACCCGACGGGTTCTTTCAAGGACCGCGGCATGACGATGGCCGTCACCGACGCGGTGGAGCGCGGCCAGCAGGCGGTGCTGTGCGCCTCGACGGGCAACACCTCGGCGTCGGCCGCCGCGTACGCCGCCCGCGCGGGCATCACCTGCGCCGTGCTGATCCCGCAGGGCAAGATCGCGATGGGCAAACTGGCGCAGGCAGTCATGCACGGCGCCAAGATCATTCAGATCGACGGGAACTTCGACGACTGTCTGGAGCTGGCCCGCAAGCTGACCGCCGACTACCCGACGATCTCATTGGTCAACAGCGTCAATCCGGTCCGGATCGAGGGCCAGAAGACCGCCGCCTTCGAGATCGTCGACGTGCTCGGCCGCGCACCGGATGTGCACTCCCTGCCGGTCGGCAACGCCGGCAACATCACCGCGTACTGGAAGGGCTACACCGAATACCACCGCGACGGCCGGGTGGAGAAGCTACCGCGGATGCTGGGCACCCAGGCCGCGGGCGCCGCGCCGCTGGTGCTGGGGGAGCCGGTCAAGGAGCCCGAGACCATCGCCACCGCCATCCGGATCGGTTCCCCGGCGTCGTGGTCGTCGGCGGTGGCCGCGCAGGAGGAGTCCGGCGGACGGTTCGTCGCGGCCACCGACGAGGAGATCCTTGCCGCGTACCACCTGGTTGCGCGTGCCGAGGGCGTGTTCGTCGAGCCCGCTTCGGCGGCCAGCATCGCCGGACTGCTCAAGTCGATCGAGGACGGCTGGGTCCAACGGGGTTCCACGGTGGTGTGCACCGTGACCGGCAACGGTCTCAAGGATCCCGACACCGCACTCAAGGGCATGCCGACGGTGACGCCGTTGCCCGTCGACCCGTCGGCCGTCGTCGAACAACTCGGACTGGCCTGACCGAATGACACGGACACTGCCGGTGGGGCTCACCGCGAGCGCCACGGTCGCCGCGTCGAGTGCCAACCTCGGCCCCGGATTCGACAGTCTGGGCATCGCGCTCGGCCTGTACGACGAGATCATCGTCGAGACAACCGATTCCGGACTCACCGTGCAGGTGGAGGGTGAGGGGGCCGGCCAGGTCCCACTGGACGCCGATCATCTGGTGGTCAAGGCGATCCAGCGTGGACTGCAGGCTGCGGGGTTATCGGTCGGCGGCCTGAAGGTGAACTGCCGCAACAACATTCCGCACTCCCGTGGCCTGGGCTCGTCGGCCGCGGCCGTCGTCGGAGGCCTGGCTGCGGCCAATGGGCTTGTGGCACAAACGGATACCGACACACTGGGTGACGTCGAGCTGGTGCAGTTGTCCTCGGAGTTCGAGGGACATCCGGACAACGCCGCCGCGGCGGTACTCGGCGGGGCCGTGGTGTCCTGGACCGAATCGGGCGAACCGCCCCGGTACGGCGCGGCGGCGCTACGGCTGCACCCGGGCATCCGGCTCTTCTCGGCCATCCCCGAGGTCCGGTCGTCCACCGCCGAGACCCGTGTCCTGCTGCCCGCGCAGGTCAGCCACCAGGATGCGCGGTTCAACCTGAGCCGGGCGGCCCTGCTGGTGGTCGCGCTGACCGAGCGGCCCGATCTGCTGATGGTGGCCACCGAGGACGTCCTGCACCAGCCGCAGCGCGCTCCGGCGATGCCGGCGTCGGCGGAATATCTGCAACTGCTGCGCAGTTACGGGATTGCAGCGGCGCTCTCCGGTGCCGGACCTGCGGTCCTGGCCCTGACCACGGAGAACGACCTGCCCGCCGAGGTAGTCGCCTTCGGCGCCGCCAATGGATTCACCGTCCGTCACATGGACGTTGGGGAGCCCGTTCGTTGGAACACCGGCGTGCCGGTGCGGATCTGACCGCCACGCCACGCTCGGGGTTTCTTGCTTCCGGCAACGATGCGGGCTATCCTCGGTCCCGTCCCGGCAATCGCAGCGTCTTCTGCGCCGACACTAGGACGACTACCCAACTTCTTGTGTACTCGTGGACGGACGCTTCGCTATTTGCCGCGAATCCCGGCGATCACCATTGCTGAGTCGATGGTGGTACTCCGTGCCCTGCGGAACGAATCTCGCCGGGCACCAAACCCTCCGCATCGGATACCGCGGGGGAAGAAAGGAAATCCGTGACTGATACGGACCTCATCACGGCCGAAGGCAGCCTCGACCAGAGCGCGCCAGCCGTGTCTTCCGACATCGCAGCGCCGCCGTCCGGCGGATCCCTGGGCACCATGGTGTTGCCCGAGCTGCGCACGCTGGCCACCAAGGTCGGCGTCAAGGGGGTTTCGGGTATGCGCAAGGGCGAACTGATCGAGGCGATCCGCGAGCGCCAGAGTGGCGGGAGCAAGCCGGACACCGGCGCGTCCGACTCCGGCAAGTCCGACAGCGCCGCCAATGCCCAGAACGGTGCGCCCGCCGAGCAGTCCTCGGAGCGCGCGTCCGAGCAGCCCGAGCAGCCACGTCGTGAGCGTCGCACCGCCTCTCGCGGTGCCGGATCGCCCGCCGGTGGGGAACAGGCCGAGAACTCGGCCCCCGAGAAGTCCGCCGAGCGGAACGACGCGCCGAAGTCCGAGAAGTCCGAGGACCGCAACGAGGGCGGCCGGGACGAGGGCCGGCAGGACCGCGGCGACCAGCAGAACCGCAACAACAGCGGCGGCGGCAATCAGAACAACAACCGGAACAACAACAACCAGAACAACAACGACGACGACGACGAAGGTCGCCAGGGCCGTCGGGGCCGTCGCTTCCGCGATCGCAAGCGTCGCGGCGACCGCCAGGGCGGCGGCGAGGGCGGCGGCGACACCGAGTTGCGCGAGGACGACGTCGTGCAGCCCGTCGCCGGCATCCTCGACGTGCTCGACAACTACGCGTTCGTGCGGACCTCGGGCTACCTGGCCGGCCCCAACGACGTCTACGTCTCGATGAACATGGTGCGCAAGAACGGCCTGCGTCGCGGTGACGCCGTCACCGGTGCGGTCCGGGTGCCCCGCGAGGGCGAGCAGGCCAACCAGCGCCAGAAGTTCAATCCGCTGGTCCGCCTGGACACCGTGAACGGCGGCCCCGTGGACGCCGCCAAGAACCGGCCCGAGTTCGGCAAGCTGACCCCGCTGTACCCGAATCAGCGGCTGCGGCTCGAGACGTCCGGCGACAAACTGACCACGCGTGTCATCGACCTGATCATGCCGATCGGAAAGGGTCAGCGCGCGCTGATCGTGTCGCCGCCCAAGGCCGGTAAGACCACGATCATGCAGGACATCGCCAACGCGATCACGCAGAACAACCCCGAGTGCCATCTGATGGTGGTGTTGGTCGATGAACGACCCGAAGAGGTCACCGACATGCAGCGCTCGGTCAAGGGCGAGGTCATCGCCTCGACCTTCGACCGGCCGCCGTCCGACCACACGCAGGCCGCGGAGCTGGCCATCGAGCGCGCTAAGCGCCTGGTCGAGCAGGGCAAGGATGTCGTGGTGCTGCTCGACTCGATCACCCGGTTGGGCCGTGCGTACAACAACGCCTCGCCGGCGTCGGGCCGCATCCTCTCCGGCGGTGTGGACTCCACGGCGCTCTATCCGCCCAAGCGGTTCCTGGGCGCCGCCCGCAACATCGAGCACGGCGGCTCGCTGACCATCATCGCCACGGCCATGGTCGAGACCGGCTCCACCGGTGACACGGTCATCTTCGAGGAGTTCAAGGGCACCGGTAACGCGGAGCTCAAACTGGACCGGAAGATCGCCGAGCGACGGGTGTTCCCGGCCGTGGACGTGAACCCGTCCGGCACCCGCAAGGACGAACTGCTGCTGTCCGCCGACGAGTTCGCGATCGTGCACAAGCTGCGCCGCGTGCTCTCCGGTCTGGACAGCCATCAGGCCATCGATTTGCTGATGAGCCAGCTGCGCAAGACCAAGAACAACTACGAGTTCCTGGTCCAGGTCTCCAAGACGGCGCCGGGCGCGCCCGACGGCACCGACTGATCCTGGCGAGCAGTCAGGAATCGGCGCGCAGCGCGGGCATCAGATAACGATCGAGGTAGGCGATCAGCGCCGCCGGGTCGTCGGGATCCAGCGTGTCGCCGGGCACCGTCGTCACCGACAGCACCGCACGCGCCACCCATTCGGATGCCTCGTGCATGTCGTCGACGTCGATCTCGCCGCGCTCGACGGCTGCCTCCAGATATGGCCGCCAGAACGCCGCGAGATCGGGAATCAGCCCCTGCACACCCGCTCCCGCGCAGGCCGCGAACTCCTCGGGTTCGTCCCGCCGCAGCCGCATCAGTAGCGCGCCGGGGGAGTCGTAGGCCGACCGGCCCAGCGTGACGCCCGCGCACAGCTGCGCGGCCAGCCCGTCGACCCGGGCGAGGGTCGCGTGTGCTTCGCCCCAGTACGCGTCGTTGAGCCGGACGATCGCCGCGCCCAGCAGCGCCGCCTTGTCCGGGAAGTGCCGGTAGAGCCAGCCCCGGGACACCCCGGCGGCCTCGGCGACCTCCGACACCGTGGTCGCCCGGATCCCCTTGGTGCGCAGGCACGTCTCCGCAGCGTCGATCAGCCGGTCGCGTACCGTCCTCGACCCGGCGGCGTCCGCGTCGGCCGCCTCTCCCGTTTCCGTGGTGTCCAAGCCCGTGCTCATCCCGAGTATCTTCGCAGAATCCGACCACCCTTGGGTGCGCTCAGTAGACACTCTTATGATTCTGTTCACTACGACCCGAGGTGGTGTGCGGTGGCGGAAACCATCCAGCAGCAGCTCCGCGAGTGGCTCGACGAATCGTCGACCGCGGTGCGCTACGACGAGTATCAGCAGAGCTGGCGCGATCATCTCGCCGACGCCACGGCGCAGGCGTCCGCACTGCTGGGCATCGCCGATCGGACCAGGCCGATGCACATCGGGGTGCTGCTGGGCAACACCCCGGACATGCTGACCGCGCTGGCCGCCGCGGGCCTCGGCGGGTACGTGCTCTGCGGTATCAACAACACCCGCCGCGGTGCGGCGCTCCGGCGCGACATCCTGCACGCGGATTGCCAGATCCTGCTGACCGATGCCCACCATCGGGGCCTGATCGACGGTCTGGACCTGCCGGGTGTCCGGGTTCTCGACGTCGGCGGCGACGAATGGGCCGCGCTGGTGGCCGGCGCGGGGCCGCTCTCGCCCTACCGCGAGGTGGGGCCGATGGACACCTTCATGCTGATCTTCACCTCGGGGACCAGCGGCGATCCGAAGGCCGTCCAGGTGCCGCACTTCACGGTGCTGGTTGCCGGCACCACGCTGGCCGAGCGGTTCCGCCTCGGCACTTCCGACGTCTGCTACCTGTCGATGCCGCTGTTCCACTCCAACGCGGTGCTGGCGGGCTGGAGCGTCGCGGTGGGCTCCGGCGCCGCCATGGCCCCCGCCGCGTTCTCGGCATCGGGCCTGCTGGCCGACTTGCGCCGGTACGGCGTGACCTACATGAACTATGTCGGTAAACCGCTGGCCTACGTGCTGGCCACCCCCGAGGCTCCCGACGACCACGACAACCCGCTGCGAATCGCGTTCGGCAACGAGGCCAACGAACGCGACATCGACGAATTCTCCCGGCGCTTCGACTGCCGGGTCTGGGACGGCTTCGGCTCCACCGAGGGGGCGGTGATCGTCACGCGGGAGGACGGCTGCCCGCCGGGGTCGATCGGCCGCGGCTTCCCCGGCGTCGCGATCTACGACGCCGACACGATGGCCGAATGTCCCCTCGCGCGCTTCGACGACAACGGCGCCCTGGCCAACGCCGACGAAGCCGTCGGCGAACTGGTGAACACCGCCGGGGCCGGAATGTTCCAGGGCTACTACAACGACGCCGCCGCCACCGACGAACGCCTCCGGGACGGCATGTACTGGTCGGGAGACCTGGCGTACCGGGACGCCGACGGCTGGATCTACCTCGCCGGGCGCACCGCCGACTGGATGCGGGTCGACGGGGAGAACCTTGCGACTGCCCCGATCGAGCGAATCCTGTTGCGCAACAAGGGGATCAGTCAAGTCAGTGTGTACGCGGTGCCCGATCCGAACGTCGGCGACCAGGTGATGGCCGCGGTGGTACCGCACACCGGGGCCGAGCTGACGCCCGAGGGATTCGAAGAATTCCTGGCCGCGCAACCGGACCTGTCGCCCAAGGGCCGCCCGCGCTATGTCTGGCTCACCGACCGGCTGCCCGCCACGGCCACCAACAAGATCCTCAAACGCGAACTCGTCGCGATGGGCAGTACCCCCGCCGGTGGCCGGCGGTGGGTCCGCGACGAGCGGGGAACCGCCTACCGCGAGGGGTGATCGCCGCCCCGCGGCAGGGGAGCAGGGGCGACGATCACCCGGCCCGTGACGCCCGCGGTCGGAGTGGGCGCATGCGGTGGTTCTACCCGGCCCGGCCGGTATTCACACGCACCGCGGCCGGGAATGCGCAGCGCCCGTCCGGCGTTTTGGGGATACGGCGGCTGACCTGGCATAATTGACCGCCGACCACCTCCGGTTCCGGTTCACGCCCGATATCCCAGGTCAGGAACGGGCGACCCGGCGGCCGACTATCGAAGAGGACACCATGAAATCCGGCATTCACCCTGCCTACAAAGAGACCACTGTGGTCTGCGGCTGTGGCAACACTTTCAACACCCGCAGCACCAAG
>WBZP01000619.1_pt1 | contig 47404 bp, 38 predicted proteins | sample 5204301 | NCBI WGS metagenome assembly WBZP01 (sample SAMN12412401, study PRJNA552823) | activated sludge metagenome | isolation source: activated sludge from nitrification reactor of wastewater treatment plant... | place: USA: Pennsylvania | collected 2017
CAGCGACCTGGAAGCAGGCGTACTCTTCTACGAGGTGCGCACGGCTACTGACCGCGCTACCAGGAAAATGGTGGTGGTGGAAATCAGATAATAATTGTTAATGGTTAATGGTTAATTGTTAATTGTTAATTGTTAATTGTTAATTGTTAATTGTTAATTGTTAATTGTTAATTGTTAGTGATTAATGGTTAATTGTTGGCGATTACAGGAATAAACAAGGGCGGGCGATGTGCTGAAAAGCGCATCGCCCGTTTTGTTTGGGGAAAGGGGGAAAGGAAAGAGGAAAATATTTTTTACGAAAAGGTAACTATCCAGCCGCTATTGTTGGACAAAATCCAGATGTAGGAACTATTTTTTCAAACGTCCTCTTCCCGCAGTACGCCACCGAAATAAGGTGGAGCGGAGTTGCAAAAACTGTTATTCTATCGGGAATTAGTCCCATAAGAAAGCGCGCTTCTCTTTGAATTTAGGAACCATAATTACCCGCCTGCTCTCTTTGATATATTGTGGCTCCACTATCACTCGCTTACTGCCTTTTCACCCCCCTCCGGGAAAGGCAGCCCCTACCCCATGAAACCGCAACAAATGCCCCGCTGCCTGCTCATTGTACAGGCAGAGAATCAGGGTACCCCGTTGTTTGGGCTTGTCGGGAAAAAGAATCTTAATGGGATTGTGGATATAGCCCCTTTCAGAGAAGAGTTGGAGCTGGCCGCGCGGGCGGCGAAACAGTTTGAGGTCGGCGGCAGAGGCGGGTACAGGTACATCGCCGTATCCCTCTTCCTCCAAAAAGCCAAGCACCATGCGATAGGAATAATCCAGATTGGAACCGGCAAAAACCGTGCGATATTCCCAGCCGTCGCTATGGCCGCCCAGATACTCCCCGGCTTCCGGGAATTGGGTGCGAATGGGGATTCGGGGTACTTCGACTTCTTCCGCTGCTGCATCGGGCGATGCAGGCGGGTCTATTTCAAAACCAAACTCGTCGTAATATTGCATTGGTTACAAGAAGCAGGCGCTTCCGCACCCTGCTGCTACTGTCGGATGCGTTCGAAGCGGTTTCGTTTCAGCCCAAAATTCCACAGGATGCCCTGCCAAAAGGCCACCAGATTGTCGTTTTGCTGTTGCAGGAGCAGGGCAACGGTATTTTTAGGCACTGTAACGAGCCACAAAAATACGAAAAAAACCAATAGCGACACCCCCGAAAAATTTCGACACATGAAACGCACCCGATTGCGGTTCAGGTAGTAGGTCTTTAAAGCCCCCAGACCCTGTACGGTGGCACTTTCTTTGTGATATAGGCGGGCAGTCGGCACCACAAAGACGGTGTATCCCCGGCGGCGCAGGCGTTCGCACCAGTCCAATTCCTCGTAGTACAGAAAATAGTCGGCATCCATCGGGCCGCATTCCTGCAAAGCCCTGCGGGACACCATCATGGCCGCCCCGTGGGCGTATGCGGTATGCCTTGCCTGTTGGTATTGCCCTGTATTGACCTCGCCCATGCCAATGGTGTGGTTGCGGGCGGTCAGGGGATGGACAGGAGTCATGCCGGCATACTGTATGGTTTCCGGAGCTGCGTCGAAGTAGCAGATCAGGGGACTGGCGATGCCTGTATCGGGATGGGCCTCAAAGTGCCGTACCAGGGTTTCGATGCAGCCCGATGTAATTTCTGCGTCGTTGTTTACAAAAAACAGGAAATCGCCGGTAGCGAGGGGCAAGGCCAGATTATTGCCCCCTGCAAAACCCAGATTTTTTTCGCTCCGCAGCATTTTCACTTCCGGAAAAGCATCTTTAATGGCAGCCGTCGGATCAATGGCGCTGGCATTGTCCACCACAATCACCTCCGTGCGGGCATAGTCCTGTCGGCGGATGCTCGACAGCAGGGCCAGCGTGAGGCCCGTCTGGTTGTAATTGACGGTAATAATGCTGACTAAAGGGCGGGGGGCGAGCGCTGTGTCAGACATTTTCGTGCTGGACAAAGGCCGTGAAAGTTCTGACAATCAGCAGGAAGTCAGTCCAGACATTGTAGTTTTCGGAATAAGCAATATCTAAGGCAATGCGCTCTTCCACGCTCATTTCCATTTTGCCGCGTTTGGTCACCTGCCACAGGCCGGTGAGGCCGGCAGGAGCCAGGAAACGGGCGCACCACTCGTCGGAGGTCAGCTGTTCCGCTTCGTACAGGGGCAGGGGCCGATTGCCCACAACCGACATATCGCCCCGCAGGATATTCCACAACTGGGGCAACTCGTCAAGGCTGTACTTGCGGATGAAACGCCCCACGCGGGTAATGCGCGGATCGTTGGCAAATTTGATGAAAACAGTTTGCCCGTCTCCACTGCCATACTGGTTGCGGTCGGCAAATTCCTTCAGGCGCTGGTCGGCATCCTGATACATGGATCGAAATTTCAGAAAATCGAAAATGTGATAACCCGCGCCTGCCCGTTTGGAGCGATAAAAAATCGGTCCTTTGGACTCTAATTTAATAGCGATGGCGATAAGTAAGCAAACCGGCGCAGCCAACAGAACGCCAAAGGAGGCCGCAATCACATCGAACAACCGCTTGCTGAAAGGCATATTGACTTTAAAGGATTGTGGATGCAGCCGGGCAGCGCAGTCGAAAAGGCTGATTTTGTATTCATTGAGGTATAATAAACGGCGCTCCAACAGGCTCCAGTCCACCGGGAAAGTATAGCAATCGTCCACGCCCATACTTTGCAGTGCATGCCGGTCCACGTGTTCGTCTCTTTCCGCCAATGCAACAATAGGAATATAACGCAGGTCAGGATGTACGCGCAATTGGTTGAGGATGGCATTGCCGTCTGCCTTTAACCACGAGAGTCTGCATAAAATAGCGAAAGGCAGTTGATAGGTTTGTATATGGCGCACCTGATCTTCCAACCAGAGCAGGGCCTGTCGGGGTGTTTCTGCGGATGTACATACATACTCATCACTCTGATGTGGAAAACCGAGAATATGAAGATCAAAATCGTCTTCAAAACCAAGTAGTAACAATTGCCTGTGCAGGAGGGAAGCCCCCGATGTTTGAAAGTAGAAACCTTGCATGAACGATAAGCGGCAAATTTTAAAAGATTAAGCAGCTGCCTGCTGTAAGAGATAGTTTTTCAGGAAAACAGGATTAAATGGTTTGGAGAAGTATTTAGCGGCCCCGAGCAAGCGGTACTGGTCGCCGTCATTGCCGTGTTTCATTTTTCCAATAACCACTACCGGAATGTGCGCGTACATCCCGGTACATTGCAGCATTTGCAACAGGTCGCTGGCACATTCATTTTTCGCATCCGCTTCTGCCACGATGCAATCGGGTATGTACCCCTTCTGAATCCATGCCATTGCTTCCATACTATTGCTGGCAGCCATGACCTCGAAATAATCGCAAAGAAAAGCACCCATAAATTGTCTGAAGTTCGGGTGTTCCTCCACTAAAAGTATTTTTTTTATCATAGAGAGCAGTCAGGATTGAAGCAACATTGTACATGTCGTTTTTTTCATAAAATGCAAATTCGGGCATTTCCTAAATAAAGAGCAGGCGGTTGGAGGGGCAACCACATACAAAGAAAAGGAAACGTACTTGAAGGAGGGTTATCTCAATCTTGCAAATACTGCGCCAATTTTTATTCTTATTTTAAAGAAAGGTAGAGGAAGATTAAAAAAACAAATAGATCATGCAATGAAGCTCGACAATACTTACCAATAAGTCGCCGTAACCACGTTCAATTCCCACAATATGTATTGATAAAAATGATTTTCCTTTGAAGAAATGAATATTTTTTACAAAAATGCCAATTATCCGACCAAATTCAATACTTTTGCCTCCAATTTTTCTTAAACACTTTCTCTTTGCAGTAATGCCCTGTAGTGATGTACAGCCTGCCACGGGCTGCAATGTGCGATATGAACGCTTTTGGGTGTTCGTGCTACTCTGGCTATGGGGAACGGGTCGCATGGCAGCGCAATCGCCCCCTGTATTTGAGGCTTTTTCGGAGCTGACATCCCCCCATACGGGAGAGCATTTCGAAATTGGATTTCGTCTGCGCAATGCCGAAGGACGCAATTTCCGCCCTCCGGTGTGGGACAGGAATATTCGGGTACTGGGAGGCCCCTCTTCCGAGCAGAGCATGGGCTTCATCAACGGTCGCTCTTACACACAACAAACCTGGCGTTTTCTGGTAGAGGTCCGAAAGGCAGGTCCGGTCGTAGTGGGCCCTGCTTCTGTGACAGCAGACGCTAAAACAATTCAATCTCAGCCACTGACCCTGAACATAGGAGACGGGCAGGCGACAGTAAATGCACCAAATGGCAATACAGAAGCGTTTGTGGTAACGGAATTGACACCTGCCTCCGCTTTTATAGGCCAGCAGGTCATCCGCAGGGTCTTGCTGTACACCCTGATTGATATAGACGGTCTGGATATTTTGGAAATTCCTCCTGTCAAAGGATGTTTCACAGCAGATCGAAAGAGGTTTGATGCCCGCCTGCGCAATCACACCCTGCGCGGCAAAAAATATGTGGTAAAAACCTTGTCAGAGGCCGCACTTTTTCCGCAGGAGTCGGGGAAATTGGACGTTCTACCCGCTAAAATTCGCGTGGACCTTGCTCAATCCGGTGGCCAGGGCGGCTTTCTCAATACGACTTCCAGGATATTGGAGACTGCGCCCGCCAGCCTGGAAGTAAAACCCCTCCCTACACCTGCACCTCCCCATTTTAGCGGCTGTACGGGGGTGTATGTGTGGGAGGTAAAGGCCGATAAAACCACGCTCACCACGGACGATGCCCTTGCCATCACTGTCAACCTGCGCGGAAACGGCGATCCCCACCGTTTTGCGCCTCCTGCTTTGCAGTTGCCGCCCGGTCTGGAGGCGCTCGATCCGAAAGTGGTCAGTGAAGAGCGCTACGAGACTGATCAGCAATGGGTACATGAACAGGTATTGGAATACGCCATTTTGCCTAAGAAGCCGGGCGTGTACCTTCTGCAGCCTGCTTACGCCTGGTTTCAGCCCGACAGCAATCGGTACCTGACTTATGCGCCCGATTCGCTGCGTATAGAGGTACAGCCCGGTCCAAACTATTCAGACCACGCCAATACCGCCGCTTCCGGCAGGGAAACCGAAGGAGACCTGCCCTTGTCCTCCTCTTGGTGGAGCATGCATGCTATACGCCGCGTATTCCGTTCTCCCTGGTTGTGGGGTGGAGTGGCCAGTATAGCGTTGCTGTTTTTTCTGTTGACGCGCCACCGTCCGCTTCCGCCGCCCGAAGAAGCAGAGGCACCCTCCTATAAAAAGCCGCCGCCAACGCCTGCTGTGGTACCCCCTGCGCCTGCTTTCCACGACCTGCTGGAACAGGCTCGTACAGCAGCCCTGCAGAACAACAGCGACGCTGTTGCTGCTTATAAATCTGTTCTAAGAGTACTCTCAGGATTTATCCGGGAACAGTTTCACTTGAAGGAAGAGCCTTTAGACCGACAGCAGGCTGCCGCACTGCTGGGTCAGCGCCGGGTGGCACCTGTGTCCATTCAAAATTTTCTCCGCATCTGGGATCAGTGCGAAGCGGCCCTGTATGGGCATTGGGAGGGCGCACCCTCTCCCAGTCAATTATTGCAGGAAGCAGAAAAAATCACCACAGATTTGAGAAATACCCTGTCTTTGTAAAATTTGGCAAAGCAATTGATATATATAGTCTGACGTTAGAAGCAACATGCAAGGCGTTGGATGCATCGAAACTCCAACATTAAACATCAAAAATCAAACATGCAAATAGATATCCCTGCACATATAGAGAAGCTCCTTTTCCTGCATGACTCCTTAGTGGTGCCGACATTAGGTGGTTTTACCGCCACTGTGGCACCGGCTAAAGCCGACTATACTTCCGGATCGGTACTCCCGCCCTCCAAAATTCTGTTGTTCAGTGAGAACTTGGCAGTAGATGACGGACGATTGATACAGGACATCGCCAATACCCATCAGATTTCTACAGAGGAGGCCCGCGCCCGCGTCACCGAATTTGTGGAAAACGTCCAGCAACTGCTCAACCAACGGGAAATTGTTACGCTTCCAAATATCGGGCGGCTATACAAAAACTACATGCAAAAGATTCAGTTTTTGCCGGTCGCCAACAATTTTAATGCGGCCTCTTATGGTTTGCCGCCTTTGCAGTTTTCGCCCATTGCCCGCTCGCGGGATATCGAAGAGCCTTCCCCGTCGGCCTCTGCTCCGATAGTTGCCCCTTCTTCGGTAACGGCTCCTGCGGCTTCTGACACGAGTACCCTCGTGTCCGGACATTCGAAGGCGGCTGCCGCCCCCATTCTGCCGCCTCCGGTTCCCGTAAAGCCTGTGGAGGTGGCCGCTCCGCCTGTACCTGCACCCCCGCCTGTACCTGCACCCCCGCCCCAGATCATCAAGCCTGCCAGCCTGCGTATCTTTCCCATTGTAACTGCTTTCCTGTTGGTTTTGGCATTAGCCGGGGTGGTCTGGCGGACTCAATACCTGCGCAAACAGAAAGCCACCCGGTCGGATATGGAACAATCTACTAAAATTGCTTTGGAGGGTTCTACGCAGGCAGACGGTACTACGCCGACTCCTGCCCGCGACCCCAAAAAACTGGCCTCTTCTGCTTCGGCGGAGCGCCCTGCTTCAACGACCAATTCCACTGTACCCCCTAAACCACAGCCGGAAAAAACCACGCCTAAATCTGGCGCGACCCGCGAGTGCATTCTGATTGTCGCTACCCTGCAAAATGAGGACAACGTGGCCGCCCTGAGCCAAAAGCTCAAGCGCAACGGCTTCAACGTTTATACCACCTATCAGCGCGGCCACCAGGTAGGTGTTCGCTTCACCTATACCGATCCGGACGAAATTCAGCAAACCATCCGGGCGGTGCAGAAGGTGACCGGAGAGCGTCCGGTAGTGAAAAAGAAATAGCCGGATGTTTACCAACAGACAAAGACGCATACAGACTGCGAAGGGTAAAGGAGTCCCTCTGTGAAATCGCTCCTCGTACGCAGGGAGCTTATTTGAACCCCTACTAATCTGTCAGCGCCCGATTGATAAAATGCACCAGAGGGGCTGCGATTTGTACGCCTTTGCGCAGCGTGTTTTCCAATGCTGCTGCATCCTGCAACAGAGCATCGGAAAGTTTGTGATCGCCAAAAAAGCTTTTCAATTTCAGGTAATCTGCTGCCCGGTGGTCGGCGGCATAGCCGGCGGGTACTTTCACAAGCGTGTGCCCGTCAATCGCCACCCCGCCAAAAAAATCCCGGAAGGCCGCACTTTCCACAATCCCCTTAAACTCGTCGGTACAATAGGCGATTTCCTGACGCACTTTTTTCAACTCGGGTGCCAGAGGCATATAAATCCCCCCGCCAAAAAAACTTTGTCCGGGTTCCACGTGCAGGTAGTAGCCTGCCAGCGGCGACTTTTTTCCACCCTTGCACACCCACAGGCCCATGTGGGTTTTATAGGGCGACTTATCGGCCGAAAAACGCACATCCCGATGGATGCGGAACATACATTCCTTAGGGTGGAGGTGTGCCAGAGAAGGGTCCACCGCGCTAAAGATGCGCAGGGTGCGCCCTGCCAGCATTTCTACCTCCGTTTTGGCCTGCTGATACCGTGCCTTGTTGACATCAAACCAGGTTTTGTCGTTGTTTTCCCGAAGGTCTGCCAGAAATTGAAGCGTGGATGCTTGTAGCATAGGTGTTTTTATATTGAGGTCTAAGTCTGCTAAACAGATAGCGGACCTTGCAATTTAGGCGGCCTCTTCTACCACCCGTTGCAAAGCGCCAAGCAGCAGGGGCAGGTCATTTAAAAAATAGGATTGTTGCCCTCTCTGTTGATCGCAGGCTGTAAACAGCCGCTAAGGTACGCTTTTTGTTGGGAGCAGTAAATTCAGGAGGGAGATTTGGATAACAATTGGTCTAATTTTCGTGCGATTTCGGTGTAAGCTTCGTCCTGATCCCCATACTGCCGGATGGGTTTTCGATGTCCGTCGGCAGGCAGGCCCTGGACACTTCCGGTGTAATGCGTGCTGTGATAGACCTGGCGATAATAAATGGGAATAATGAGTGCTTCGTTCCTGTTGCGCAATTCAATCAGTCGCAATTCCCTTTCCTGTATGTAGTGCGAGTGCATAAAATCCGCACTGATAATCAGCAGAAAAATGTCTGCTTCCTTAATTTGGGCCTTTATCTGATCCTCTACTTCCCTCCCTAATCGCAGGCTTTGATCGTCCCAAACCAATATTTTACCGGATTGCTCCAGCGGTTTCAAATGCTTGCGCAAATTTGCCCGGCATTCGTCGTCTTCTTTAGCATAGCTGATAAAGATTTTCGTCACGCCCTTTTTCTGTAGCTGCAAAGCCATATTTTGTTGAGAGGTTCTGTTATGGCGGGCAATTTTCTCCAAGAGCAGCCGCACTTCCTCGGCTGTATTGGCCAATAGGGTCCTGCTGTGCGGGCTGACGGCTTCCTGTACAGCGGTATCGGACAAGTCAAGCGAAATGAGGCACCACCTTTTTTGGTGCATGGCCTCCAGCATCCGGGTTGCGGGCAGAAACTGTAGGTGGCGGTTGTCCGACAAGTCCAAGCGGCGCAAATGAAGCAAATGACAAATGTCGGGCGGCACCACCTTTAGGTAGTTGCCGGACAGGGACAGTTCTTCAACATCCGGGAAGGTTTGGAACAGCCGGTCGGGCAGAAAGTACAGGTTTTTATTGCTGAAATGTAAGGTGCCTCCCTGTAGTTGCCGATCGAGCAATTCTTTGCCCGCGTCGCGGGTGATGCGTTGTATCTGCTCCTGTAGCAGTCGGGTGATTTTTTCAGGAACGGACAAATCGGTGGTGATGTCCTTCAGGGCAGTCAGAAGGTCGTCATGCGATTCTCCTGTGCGGTAGTTGGCCACTAAGGGAAGCCAGCCGTAGAGACGCTCCAAAAAGGCACTGTACCACGGATGCCCGTCTAAAAAACGCTCCATGGAAGCCGCAAACGCAGAAATATTGCGCCGATCGCCGAGGCGTGTCTTTTTAAAACGCTCTGCTTCAATTTGCAATTTGAGGGCGCGGTGCCATTCGGAAGGGCGCGTCAGGCTGTCGAGGCGGCGCAGCCACCGAATAAAGGCGGCTTCATGGAGATAGTATTCGCTGATCTGGCGCAAGAGCAGGCGGTAAAAATTGAGCCGGAAAAGGGCCGGTGTAGAGATGGGGTCGCCGCCATTGGCAATGATCCAGCGCTCCCCCGTGCCGTCTAAGTTCATCTGGCGCAGCTTGTCGCCAAAAGCAAAGGGAAAAGAAGAAATGGGAAAAATCCAAAAGCGGTTGGCCGGGCCGCGCCGAAACTGGAGACGATCGGGCGAAGTGGCTAATTCCAGCAAAAATTCGTGTCCATAGGCCCTCAATTCTTCTTCTTCCAGGCCCGGCACTTCCTGATTGCCCAGTAAATAGTCCAAGAGGATGATCTCAAAAGTTTTTTCGTCTTTTTGATGTTCGCCAGACGACTCCGCAGTAAGGTCGGTTTTTTTCAGGTAATCAATGGCCTGCTGAATGATGTTTGTGCCTCCGGTAGTTGTTTCCAATTCAAGATGCAGATTCAGGGGATCCGTCTCATTATCAGGGTCTGAAAGCAAATCTTCTATAATGTCCTTTTTGGGGCGAATGGGTATTGCCTGTAAGGGTGCTGTTTCTGTTTCTATTTCCTGTTTTTGGGGATAAGCATATACGCGATTCATTTCGTCCTTGCTGTGGTCGTCCACCATCAGTACGCGCCACCGGAGTGCCGAGAGGCTGCTGTCGCCGTATTTTTTTTGAAAAAAAGAGCGGAAACGGCTACACTTTTGCTCCATCCGGGTTTCGGAATGGAACTTGAAGGGAGTGACTAAGGCATGGTGGCCACCTGCCCCAAAATCGGGAATAAAAGAATTGTTGAGAATCCGGCATTGAAATTCTAAGGTGGCAATGGCTGCGACCGACTGGTACAGCCCTTGTTGGTGGCAGCGGATCATTTGCCGTACCACATGAGCGAAAGCTGCTTCAAAACCGGCCTCCCACGCCTCTCCCTGTCTGTCGGTCTGCTCCCAGGCACTCCGTGCGTAGGGTACATAGCGGTGCCAGATACTGCTGTCCAAAAACTTCAGCCGATGATCGAACCCCTGTTTGTACAAAGTCTGCTGTTCTTTTCGGGCATCTTTCCAGTACATGTGGGTATCTTCGTCTTCAAAATCCAGACCCGGCGCTTCTTCATACAGCCCCATGAGGTCGTATAAACCTACCGTGATAACCGGATGGGGGGCGTAGGTGCGCTTCTGCTCAGGCGATAAAGGCTCGATACGGCGCAGCGGCCCCTGCGTAAGATTTTTTAGAAATTGACTGCCTTTTTTGAAATGGGCCGGATCCGCCAGTACGACCTGAATAATACAGCCTTCCCGTATTGTCGAAACGGCACTGTCCATTCTGCGGATCAGTTCTTCCTGCCAGGCTGACAAGGGTTGACCGGCTGAAGGGAGTTGCAAACCGTTTGTTTCATCAAAAGTGTAATATTGGAGGGACAAAGAAGACATGATAAAATTTGTTGATTTGCTAATTTGGCAATGTGTTAATTTTCAGATAGTTACATCGAAAATAAGTACGAGGGACATAAACAGGCAACATGATCAGACAGGATTTCAGGATTTACTATTTGCTTGTGAAATATTCAGGCAGACGACCCGCTCAGACCTTGCCCCGCTGTGTGGGGCAATCGCTACTGCATGGCTTTTTTCTGGTCTATCTTTTTCAAAGACAGCGCATAACGCTTTCGAATAAGCGGAAAACGGTCGAATAAATGCGGAAAATTCCGGTAGCAGGTCTCAATTCGAGAGCGCAGCAGGTCATTTTTTTCGTAACCAAGCAGCTGTACCGCATCGCCTTTGGAGCCGTGGGTCTGGCGGAGAGCATCTTCTATTTTCAGCAAGTCGAGCAGGGCTGCGTATTCTTTGCGATTGGCATGCCCCGACCCGTTTGAGGAAGCGGAGGTTCCTGTGCGTCCGGTCGCAGAAGTGACGGAAGCAGGCGCAAGGTCGGGCTGGCTCAGTTCGGAAGGCAACAGGGACATATCTATGCGTTCTTTGCCCTTCATACCCTGATAGAGCAAAAAATGATCCACAGTATTGCGCAATTCCCGGATATTGCCGGGCCAGTTGTAATGCAGGAGCAGGAGTTCCGATACGTCGGGCATCAGCAGTTGGCGGTAGTCGGTACCCGGTTGCCGCAGTCGAATGAAATGCTGAAGCAGCAGGGGAATGTCTTCCCTGCGGGCGCGCAGCGGGGGGATTTCGATTTGTACCCGCTTGAGGCGGTGGTAGAGGTCTTCGCGAAAACGCCCCTGCTCCACTTCCAGAGGCAGGTTTTTGCGCGTGGCTGCTACAATTTGCACATCTAAAGGGATTTCCTTGGTTGTTCCCAGCCGGGTAATGACCGGATTGTCCAAAAAGCGCAACAGCTTTACCTGAACCTCCTCGTCTATGTCCCCGATTTCATCTAAGAGCAGCACGCCGCCATTGGCTTGCCAGAACACGCCCTCAAAGTCTTCTTTGGCATCGGTAAAGGCCCCTTTTTTGTGGCCAAACAACTGACTTTCCAACATGGTTTTGGGTACAGCCGACAGGTTGATGCCCACAAAAGGCTGGTTGGCCCGCGTACCGTGTTTGTGCAAAAAACGTGCGGCTACTTCCTTGCCCACACCTGTTTCTCCGGTGAGTAAAACGGCAATGTCGGGAAAGCGCGACACTTCGAGGAGCGTGGTTTTAATTTCCACAATTTTGGGCGACACTCCTACAAACTCATACCGGTCGGCGGCTTCTTCCACCTGCTCCTCCAGTACTTCCACCTGCTCCGCCAACACTTCTACCTGCTCTTCGAGGCTTTCTACCTGCTTTTCCAATACTTTTGCCTGTCGGGTGCTGATGGCATCCTGAAATTTTTGGTTCCAGATTTCTTTGTCGTATTTGCCCTTTTGCAAATACGTTTTGGCCCCTGCTTCCATGGCTTCCACAATTACATCGCCGTCTTTTTCGCCCGTTACAACAATGACCGGCACATGAGGGTAGCGCTCCCGCAACCGGGGAATGATCTTCAGGCCAACGTTTTGTTTGGTTTCGTCGAGCTGCAAGTCGAGCAACAGCAAATCAAACGCATAGCCCACCTCAAATTTTGTCCACATCATTTCTTCGCTGCCGGCAAATACAAGATCGTAGGCCCTGCCAAAGGCAAAGTCTATTTTTTTGCGGAAGGATTCTTCATCGTCCACCAACAAAATCGTGTATTTTTTTTCTTTGGCCATTGCGTTTTAATATTGCTCACTTTAAGTACAGGGCAATCTGTTCCATTTTTTCATCGGCGGTTTCTATGTCTTCTTTCAGGAACAACAGGTGTTTCCGTAAGGTTTCCAGATTGTTGCATTCAGGCAAAATTAGAAAAAGTTTTTGTATATACGCCTCCAATTCTTCAAATTTATGCAAAAAGGGCAGGGATTTCCAATACGGGGCATAATGGAACCAGCGTTGCCGACAGGTTTCTAATTTTTGAGCAATGGCATCGTCCTTTAAGTACTGTAGCACCGGCTCAAACTCCCGGTCTCCCTCCGACAAACGATCAAAGGCCATTTGAATGCCCGTTTTGGCGTTGCCGAAGTGGTAGCCGAAGCCATTTTTGTCGTGTCCGTCCCAAAAGAGTTTCCATTGTTGTTCCGGGCGGATGCCGTAGGTTTCCACGGGTTCCCACCGGCCCACCGACAGACAGGATGCCAAAAATGCAGACACGTCGTGGGGCGGGTGGTACCAGCGCCATATATTGGGGGCTGTTTCGGGGCCGAGGCTCGTTACCTGTATGATTCTTACTTCGGGCAGCTGCTTGCTGAAGTAGGTTTTCCAGGCATTTTCCGGGGACATATATACGCCCGTTTGTGTGACAAAGGGTACGTGCAATAATACATCTTTCACCTGTGCCTCCTCTTCAGGGTTATAGGGAAGGAGGCGGTATCCCGCCTGTTCGCAGTATGTTTTCCGTAGTTCAGAGACAGGTGCATCGGGGGGGAAATAGTGAAGGGGTTGCATCAAAGACCGTAAGGAGGCAAAGCGTTATATAAATCTTTAAAGTGTTTGACTAAGGGGTCGTGCTGGTGCGCTGTGTTCTTATTGTTCAGCACAGACCGAATGGCGGTGCGCAAATCATCTAAAAGCCGTAGTTTTTTTTCGCATTGTTCCTTGTCTTCCTGTGTTGTCTCCTCTTGTTTTTTCCTTTTTTGCAGGGTCTCCTCGCAAAGCAGCAGGCGCGCCGCCAGAGGAGCAGGAGGGAGAGGATTTTCCGTCGTGGCTAAGCAGCTCATTTCGTTATACAGATGTTCCTCTTTGGCTATGCAGGCTTCCCAAAACATGTTTTTTTCTGCATAACTATTGACATGGGCCAAATAGCGATTCATCAAAGATTCCACACTGTGCCGAAAACCATAGCGATAAGTTTCCCATATATGGTTGAAATGGTCGGTGTTGATTTGGGGCGGATTTCTGCTGAGTATGCAGCTGGATACTCGGTTTTCTTCGCCGCCGTCAGGCAATTTTCGTATATAGTCGGAAGCAAAATTGGCGTTGGCCCCCAGAATGCCCAGATCGTGGTTTTTGATGTACAACGGACCTCTGGCCCCCCCAAAAAGCCACACCTGCACTTTTCCGGCTCTATCCTGCCGCCGCTGCATCAAAATGTCTGTGTGCTTTGGCGCATATCGGTGCGTTTCGTGCAGCAAAATGATCGCCTCGTCAAATTCTGCCGCTATGCTTTCAATAGCATTCAGCACTTCCTGCTCTGATTTTTCGTCTATTTTCCGGTCTATGCGCACCAGTACCCCGTCCTCTCCTGCACCCCAGCGATCGTAAAAGCCGTTTTCTATCTTATCCCTGCCCTCGTTCCAGTTCCAGACGAGCAGCACTCCACGTTTTTTAGATGTTGTGTGGGTTGTCATAATTTTTTAAGAGCCAAAGAGAATTTTTACAATCCGATATTTGAGTTCAACGTCGTCTTTGATGCCTGTGGCATTTTCTACTGCTGCTAAAAACGACTCTATCGGACGAAACAGCGTGAAACGCGCATAGCCCTTTTCGTTATACTCGCGCTTGTCCAAAGAAGTCCACCACTGATTGCGCCCCCGTCCGGTGGTAACGACAAAAAAGAAATTATCGCGTTCGCCGATAAACGGCATCAGGTATTTTTCTAAAAAGAGGGCAATGGTGTCGCGTTCTGTGGAGCGGGTGGTGGTTTCTCCTTTTTGCAGGATGCTTTCAATCAGGGAAAGGTGCATCACTAAAAAGTGACAGTCTTTGATGAAATATCTTTCTTCTTCATTCAGGGGCTTTAGCCAGAAAGGAACGCCGTTTTCTTCAGAAAGGTCCTTTGGCAGGCTCTCTTTGTGTACCATAAGTTTCAATTTGTTGCGCATGAAGGCCCGGTAGTTTTGTTCTTCCTTTTCCATGGCATCATCTCTTTGTTCCGAGTCAGTCCCTAAACGCAGCCTTTGGTGTATCCGATTGTCGAATATACAGATTTTGGTGGCAAATACTTCAAATAATTCCATCATAGTGGCTTTGTTTTTGGTCAGCCACTGTTTGTCCTCCTGGTCTTTAAAAAAATAATTGCGCAAAATGGCATGGTTGCGGTAATGGATAATGTTCCTGTCATTTTCGCTGTCGCCTCCGTGAGCCAATTCCAGGCTGCACTCTTTTGTTATTGCCGGCTTTCTGAAGGCTTCTTTCAGGTAATCCTCTACATTATCGGGTACGCTTTTTTCCGGCTGTGGGTCGTGATAGAATGCTGATTTTCCGTTACGGCCGTCATATATCAGGCGAAACAAGGTTTCTCCGTCTTTGGAAAACCGCAGGGCATAGACTTCTTTTTTGTAAAAATCGCCAAGCCACTTGATATAGCCGTTTTCAAAGCGCTTTTTTTTGTCTTCTTCCTGCAAATCTCCTTCCACAATGCGTACCAATCCCCGGTTTCGGCGCAATTCCGTCAGTACCTCTGTTCTTTCCTCCTCCGACGAAGGGTTGATATGAACAATGCTGAATCGGGAGGGGTTATCCCAGGATTCACTATTTTCCTCGCCCTTGTGTACTATTCCTGCTTTGAAATCTTCCCATTCCAACATATTGTCTCCCTTCCACATATAGAACACTTTTTTCAAATAGCCCTCTTTGGGCGCATTTTCCGGTAATTTCACTTCGTCAAGCTCTTGGGGATTTGAATAAGACATTTTATAGTCGGTGTGGATGCCGGTTGCCTCCTCTAAGGCACTACACGCCGGACGTACCCACGAGTAATAGCGCCGGTCGCGACCGCTGTCCGTTTTTTTGTCACGGGAGAGGTTGCGGTCGCCGCGCTGTACCTGCGAGAAATTGCTGTTGAACAGGAAGCAGGCGCATACTTTGTCCTGATAAGTGCCGCCAAGCAGGGCGGCAAAATTGTCCTTTGCTACAATGTCTCCCTTCAGGATGTCCCATTTTTGTTGCAAAAGGTGTTCTTTCTTTTCCTCATCAAACAGTTGGGTGTCGGTATCCAACCAGACGGATATGCGATAAATTTCTTTGTTAATGCTGTTGTGGAGGCTGCACGCCTGCACGCCAATGGCTACGGTTAGCCCATGCTGCTGCAACTTCCGGAGTTTTTCGCGGCTGTAGTGTTTGACGTTGCGGATTTCATTTTCAATCATGGTGTAAAAAGCATGACGGCCCACCACTCCTCCCGGGAAAAACAGCTTGATTTCTTTGAGCTTTTGGCGTATTACATCGAAATTGTCTCCCTTTTTTACAAAAGCGCTCAACACTTCTTCGTGGGGCGATCGCTGGGTTTTATCCGCTAAATCGGTGCGCGGGTTTTTCAGGTCCACTTCTGCAAAAATGAAGTCATTTTCGGGCTTAAAAGTTTTAATATGTTTGTCGGTGATGTCTTCCCGCCATGCTCCCGGCTCCGGATCGTAAATAATAATGCGCAGCCGGACGTGCATAATATCCTCTGTTTTGGCAATGGTGCCGAGGTACAGCGGGTTGCGGATAAAATCGTACCACAGGATGCTGTACAGGGTGCTGATTTTTCCCCCGATATTGGCATCGCGGGTAACGCCGCTCCAGAAAGCGCCTTTCTCCGTGAGAAAACGCAGCAATTGGGCGAACTCCCGCGACAAAGAGCCGGGATATTCAATGACCGCCCTGCCATCTTCCTCGCGGATGGCCTCGTCTTTGCGCTCCGTGCGGTCCTCTTCTATAATGCCCTCTGCGATGCGTGTTTTCCGACGCTTCTTTAGGGCATCTTCAAAGTTTTGTACTGCTTCTTGCATACCCTTATCCTCTTTGAGTTTATTTAGCAAAGGTTCCCACAGGGCTTCCTCCTCTTTAAGTCGCCCCGACCTCCGCAGGTACCACCACGAAAGGGTACTCAGTGCATGTGCGCTGACATTGTGGGCATAGGAGTCTATGAGAATGGCGGTTACGGCATTGGTGATGTATTGCTGATAAATTTTGCCGGGGAGGATTTCGGTGCGTTCAAGGCGTTTCTTAAAGCCCGGAATGTTTTTTTGATAAAAGTTAACCAATCCTAACTCTTCGAATATTTTTGTCCTTTTAGTGGGGGTAGAAACATTAAAAAACTTGTCTCCTGATAAAATCGTCTCTTCTATGAGGAGCCTTATTTGATTCATTTGTTCTATGTTCTCCCCCTCCGTATCCCAGTCCAGTAGTATTTCCTCATACCATTGCAGGTAACCCATTACAAGTCCTTTTATAGTTTTTTCCTGCAAATATATAATATCTTTTTCCTCATCCTTATAAACGTCCATTGTATCCAGTAGGTCTTCCTTAAAAATAATATGCACGATTCCGTCAATTTCGGCGTAGCCAATCAAGGGTACTGAAAAAAATAAACATTTATTTACATCGAAGTAGGCACTCAGGACAGTTTTCTCCATCTGCTGTTCCTTTGTGTACGTGTTGGCAGGCTTATCAAAATACTGTTGGAGGCTGTGTACTCTGCACGCATCCCCTAATGCATAACTTCCATCCTGTATGCTTGTATAAAAAGAAGAGCTAACCTCGGATTTGGACTGTTGAATGATAGCATGGGATAAAAAATCCCATGCCATGTCTAAATCAGCCTGCCGTACTTTGTCAGTATATCCTGATGCACCTGTTTCTAAGTTATCTCTCTGTGCTCCACATCCTGCATAGCATAATTCCGGGCTTTCTCCATATCTTTTATGATCTGTTTGTTCGTCACGCCGCACTGCATTTATGAGCAACGTAAAATCTTCCTTTCCATTGAAGATTTGGTATTGTGTGGTCACATATAAATTTAAATATACGCGGTTGTAAAATTCTTGGTGAGTAGATAAAGGTGCAATGACGCGATACTCCGGGTTATTGTACCTTTGGATAAGCAAATCACGATTGGAAATTTCCATAAAAAGGGTTGAAAAGGTGGAAGATTAGACGAGTAAAATACTGTTCCTCATAAATTCAACAACAGATAGGTCTGTTGCTGAACTTACGATCTCTGCGAATGTAGCTTTTGGACACAGTATCTTTTACACCAAGAGCATGGAATAGTGTTTCGGGTGATTTTACTCTGTTTTCTTTCGAAGGAGCGGATTCTGTGTTCATTTCGGTGTAATATTCAGACAAATGACTCCCTTTATGCGACTTTTTAACAGGTGCTTCCTGAAGGGGTGTTGTATCCACCTGTGCAGTACCGGGCTTAGTGCATTGATGAATTGCTTTGTAAAACTGGTTACTCTCTACCTTTGTTATGGAGGTCATATCTCTAAGAATTGTACACCAAATATTGTCAGCACGCAAAAACGCCTCGGTGTGCTTCCCTAATAAATCAGCCATTGCCCGGGTAGGCTGTAAAGCAGGCGCTAACTTTTCAAGTAGTATTGATGGAGATGTAGAAAGGTGTTGCAGGTCCTGTATGGTATCAGTGCCTGATTGTGCTGAAAAGTAGAAAATAAGGGGCAGGGTAATGTTGTCATTCAGAAGGTCACTAAAAGCATCTTCCGGCCTTTTTGACACAGTAAAAATATTGGCTTCAGGGGGCGTGAAATCATTAATGTCGTTTACAATCTGTCCCACAATACCAAAATAAAGTGCAAAATGGACAATATTTTCGCGCTCCCGCCTATGATAACCTACTAAATCCATCACCAATTCCACTAAAACGCCGTATAAGGCACCACTGGTCAGATAGATGCGACGAAGATAATTTGACGTGAAGACTTTTTGGTCTTCCGTTATGCCTTGTTCCTGTATAATCTTCCAACAGTAATCTATAATATCCTTCTTAATAAAAGCATCAACGTCAGGAGTTATTTTTACCTGATCTTTATAGTTTGTTAAGAAATTTTCAAACGTGCCATATTCCATTTGTACCGTCTGCCCCAAATCCACATATTGAAAAATGCGGCGCACTGCCTTTTGGGTCATGCGGATGCGTTCGTAATCCTGTGGATCAAAAATACACTCATCAATATAATCGTACAGGCTGTCTTTCACATAATGCCCGCCAATCAGCCGGTCATGCAGCTTCGTGCGGTTATATGTACCGTCCGGGTTTTCAGGAGCTCTTTTTAACAAACCGCCTTTGCCATCCAGTATCACGTTTTCGTAATACTGAACGGCAATCATGGTTTCGGCTACAAAAGGCAGTTTGGTGTCAAACCATACTTCCTGATAAGGGAGCAACTTGATTTCTTCTTTTACGGCCTGTTCGCGTACGTACTGGAAAATGGTGTGTACAAAGAAACTCCGAATGCCCAAATTATTAATGCGGGCATTCAGCAGCGGGAAAAGGTGTTTGCACAGGTCGGCATTCAGCCCGATCTTCTCTTTCCGATCTCTGAACTCTTTTTGCAAACGTTCGCGCATGGCGATCATATTTTCTTTTCGTTCCGGTAGCATAATAGTATAGTCCTTTCGTTAGCAATGTGCGTGCAAGCATGATGTAAAAGCTTCATTCAAAATGTTTCAGGTACTTAGTGTTAAAAGCGCAACTAATCACGTCTGCGAACAAGTGTTTATTATCAGAAAGAGAATGCCTCTTTAAATCCTTTGCATACGCCTGTACATCCAAAACAAGACCCTTTTTTACCAAAGTGTCCCTGTCTGATTCTCCTGTTCGTAACGGACGGGTTTCCGATAATTTCTTGATTCTCTTACTGTACATCAGTGGCTTCAAATCCTCTAATACGGCCTCCTGAATTTCTGCTGTCTCTATTCTCTTTTGCATGAGGTCAAAATATTCTTTAGGACGCACACTGCCTAATAATAAAGTAGGCAAAGTAGGCGCTCCTTTTCTTAAATCGGCAAAGGCATCTTCAGGATTTTTATGGATGGTTCCCACACCACGCGAGGCAGGTACACAGTCTCCCATGTCATTCACTAATTGCGCCATCAATGCAAACCCCGTACAAAACTTCATCATTTTTTCCTTTTCTTTTCCTTCATAGCCTGTCAGTTCGAAGAGCAGCAGGGCTGTCTGGCGGAACAGGGTGGCATTGGTAAGGCTGATGCGGCGCAGGTAGAAGCGGCAATAGGGGGCCTGCCAGTCCGGCAGTCCCCATTGTTGGAAGCGCGTCCACAAGTCTGCCACAAGGGCCTCATCTATCGGTGCTTCAATGTCCGGGGGCGCAAGCGGATATTCGGTAAATCCGCTGTACAGGTAATCGAAACGGGCATAAGTGTCTTCCCATCGTTGTCCCAGAGCCACGCTTTTAAAAATGAGGCTTGTGGTTTGCCGAAGGGCATCGAGCAGCAGCGGGTCGCCTTTTGCTATAACTTCGATGTAGTCATAGACATAATCCTTGAGCAGGTGAGAAGCCTGTACGTTGGCGCTGACCTTTTTGTGGTCTAAGGTTCCTTCCCGCAACAAGCCCCCTTTTCCGTCATATACCTGATTTTCGAGGTATTGTACCGAAATGATGAGCTCGCTGAGCAGGGGAATCTGCACGGTAAACAGCATCGGACGATCCGGGTAGCGCAGCTCAATTCCTTCCATTTGTGCCTGCTGTTCGAGGTAATGAAACAGCATTTTGAAGAAGGACCCGCGCAGACTGCCGGATTCGTTTTGTACTTTGCGGAGGGGCATTTCGAATATGAAATCCTCCGTTTCTTTGGGCAACTTCAGCGCCTTGATGAACCCTTCAAGTTCGGTTGCCTGGTTTCTTGAGGCTTCCAACATGAATTTTTTGCGTTCGTCGGTCATGGCTGAAGATTTTTATTTTCGGTGCAATACTAATGGTATTTTCCGAAAAAGCCAAACGATGTTTCGAAAAAAATGCCCCCTCAGCGCAATCAGAAATCCTGTCAATGAACTTTTTATCCCTTTTAAAAAAATAAAACGGAATAAATATAATGTTTTATTTGATTTATTGAAAAATAATTTTGATTTTAAAAAAGGAATAAGTGGCAGAAGATTTTTTAAAAATCTGCCAACAATTCGACCAAAGTGTCTTCTTTGTGTGCCAACACCCGATCCACCATGAAGGCAAGTGCAGGCAGGTAGCCCGGGTCGTAGGCCACAAAAGCGGGTGCCGACAATCCGAGAAGTTCGCTGCGGTCCTGGGCAAGGGTATAGGCCCCGTGCAGCAAATCGGAGAAACCACAAATGCGCCAGGGGGCGACAAATTCAATAACAGGGGCATTTTCCAGCACGGCTTTCAGCAGCTGAATGCGGTAGAGGTGGCTTTTGTCAAGGTCGCGCAACGGCACATCCAGCGTCTCTTCCAAGCCGAACAATTCAACCACTTCTTCCACCGTGTAAAAGGCCAGCATGGGACTCCATTGGTGCAGCAGCTCCGCCCCTGTTGCATAGAGATCAATCGGCAGCGATTCGCTACCGACCGGCAGCTGATGGAGCGCGATGACGGTACTGTGAAGCAGGTCAGCGTCATTGAGATACAGCCTGTAATTGTTGCGGTTGGCATCCACTACACAAACCATTTCCCCGGAATAAACTTTTAACGGGCAGGAAGAACGAACGGATTTATAATTTTTCATTGCTAAAAAATGCGGCTTTCATATATCCTTATTACAGACAATATGTTCGCCAAATTGAAGTGAGAAAATCTGATTATTATTTTAAAAATTTATAAATAGTTTAAATTCAATTAATTATTAAATTACTTATTTTAAATTGTCTTCTTTATACACATTTAATATGTAATAGTTATTTTTATGAACAAAAAATATAAAAAATAAACATGTATAATCGAATTTTAAAACGAAAAAACGAAAAAAATTCGTTTTTAAAACGAATTTTTTTCGTTTTTTATATTACATGTTACACCACCAAACACATACACTCGACAGGAAAAACCGCATTGGTGGCGCACGCAGGGCAGTAAAAGGAAACATGGGATGGGTGTTTTTTTTAGAAGGTGAAGGAAATGGAAGACTAAGGGTGTGGTGGTGCTCGCGGCACCTTTTTGGATGGACAAGAGGTAAATGAATTTCTCATGATGTTTGTAGGTTTTTAAACTGCCGGTCAGGCAAAGTACATTAACAAAGCGATTCCGATTCCAATGGCCAGTCCGATGAAAAGCCCGATCCACATGCCGCCGTTATTCGGTATCCAGCGCTGGTTTTGTGCATCCCAGATATAGCGCTTGTCAGGTGAAAAGATCGGCCCCTGCTGGTAGTACGGCGGGGGATAATGACCGCCATAACCATTGGAGGGCTGTTGATAGTTGCGCTGGCCGGATAATCCCGCTGAGGCATCTTCGGTAGCGCTTAGCTTCAACGCTTTGTGTTTTTTATTTTTGTCGGCCAGTTCGGAAGCGACCATGAGGCCCAGAAAGGCGATAATTGCAAATGCGATGATCATAGTAGATTTTGATTTAAAAGTGAAAAATGCTTTTGGACAGTTTTGATTCTCTTCTTGTTTTGATGTCCTGCTCTTTTGCCGGACATTATTAGTAGTAAAAAAATCGTGCCTGAATGATTATGTATTTTTTATTGTCATATTTTATTGATTATCAATATTTTATAAGCAATTTTTGTAAAAACAGATACGAAAAAAGAAACGAAAAAAAGGAAAAAAAGCGTTTAAAAAACGAGATTTTTTCGTTTTTTAAACCAGGGCTTATATTGGGGATTCTGCGTATTGCATACATCAAATCCAACGCAGGTATCTTTCAAGTCTGTTTGCCCTCAGGCAGCCAAAAGGTCAAAATGTATTCATGCACCACAAAAAAAACAAAACCTGTATTACCTTTGTGCGCTTTCAAAGGCCCCGGGCGACGATGTCCTCCGGCACCTGTATATTTCCTGCATAAATCTCCAATATCCGCATCCTATGGCCCTGCCACCGAAACAGACCCCTTTTATAGATCAGGCCGAACCAGTCTGGTTAGACGGTCCCCAGCCCCGTCAATTCGAGTTGTTGCTTGCATTTCGTGTCTTTTGGGAATTTTTGCGGGGTTTTCGGGGCTTGCACTTTTCAGGCCCCTGTATCACCGTGTTCGGATCGGCGCGCTTTCCGGCAGGCCATCGGTATTACGAAGCGGCGCGGCGCATGGGCGGACGTTTGGCGCAGGAATTGGGCCTGTCGGTCATGACAGGTGGCGGGCCGGGCATCATGGAAGCAGCGAACCGGGGTGCCAAAGAGGCCGGAGGGCGTTCCATTGGCTGCAACATTGTGCTGCCCCACGAGCAGGCGCACAACCCGTGGTTGGACAAGTTTGTCACCATTCGCTATTTTTTTGTGCGCAAAGTGTTGTTGGTGAAGTATTCGTATGCCTTTGTGATTTTTCCCGGCGGCTTTGGCACCATGGATGAATTGTTCGAAACCCTGACGCTGATCCAAACCAAAAAGATACACAGTTTCCCAATGGTGGTGATGGGGCTTGATTTCTACAAACCCTTGCAGGAATACATCGCGTTCATGGTGGGGGAGGGCACGATATCGCCGGAAGACACCCGCTTGCTGCTGTTCACCGATGACGAAGACGAAGCCATTGCGCACATTCGTACCTATTTATCGGCGCACTATAAGCCCCGCCCTTTCCGACCTAAGTGGTGGCTGTTCGAAAAAAGGTAGCCGATTTGGCCCCACACCAAGGCCGCCACGATGCCTTCGTGTAAAAAGTTATTGACGAAAGCATGCAGGAAAAAAGCCAACAGACTGAAAAGAGGTACCCAGGACGAAAGCCCGGTTTTTTCCTCAAAAGCGGTGGCTGCCTGCCCAAAGACCAGCATCCAAAGCAGACAGGCGACTCCTGCACTCCACAGCACCGCACCCGGCCACCCCATTTCGGCAGCGGCCTGTGCATATTCGGAATGTACCCCTCCGCCACGTCCATAGGTGTGTATCGTGCGTTCCATGACCGGAGTCCTGCTGCTGATGCGGGTCATTTTTTCGGCCCGCTGAAAAGGGATGTATTGGAACTGAAACGTACCCGGCCCAAAACCCGTCAGCGGACGGGCCAGTGCCATTTGGGAGGCGCAGTCGTAGCGGTTGAGGCGTTCGGCCCAGGACACATCTGTGGCAGCAAGCGTCGTAAAAGCGTGTTGTAGAAGTACGGCACCTCCTATGGCCACACTTCCCCAAAAAGTGTAGGAAAGCCAGCGGAAGCGGGAATGAAAGGCTGCACTATTCAGCCGGCAAACAACCGCCAGCACCAATGGGCCCGCCAGCGATGCCCACGCTGCTCGACAGGTTGAAAAGAGCAGGCCGGTGAGGAGAAGGGCGGGGAGGAGGAGGTGCTTATACCTGAGGCGCTCATACGTGAAGCGCTTATACTTTCCAAGTCTTGAAGACTTGGAAAGTATAGTGGAAAGTATAGTGGACTTGGAAAGTATAGGGCACAACCCCAAGGCCCACGGGAGCGCGAGGCAAAGCACGGCGGCATACTGGGTGTGCTCTGGGAAAAAGGGCATGGGAGCCAACAGGGCCTGATCACTGCGGAAATGGTGCAGGGCATGATGAAAGAGCGTATATAGCACAACCCCTCCTAAGGAGTATAGAAAAAAGGGCAGGGCCACGGGCCACAGGCGTGGCATGGTGGCCATTACAAGGGCGATGCCCCCGACCTGCATGGTCTCTGCCAGGGCGTATTTGAAAGAGACTAAGGGCATGGAAGAAAGACAGACACACACCCACATCCAGCCCAACCACAGACCCGCCCAACCGAACCACGCGTGCAGTCTGCGCCATCGAAAGCGGCACAAGGCGGCCCACACCGTCCAACAGCTGAGCAGCAGTTCCAATATCCCCTCGGCAGGCAGGCGCAAGGCAAACAGAGGCAGGCGCATTTCTACCGACCACGGCAACACACTGAAATAGAGGATGGTAAGCAGGCACACCCCGCGCTCCGACAGACGGGCCAGGTGCCAACGGCCCTGTCTTGTCATTGTTTCCCTTTGGCAGCAGGCTTGGCAGCGGGTTTACCGGAGGGCTTATTGGCGATTTTGGCCGCAGGGGCCGTTGTGGCCGCGGGCGGGGCAGTGGTCATGCGTTCCAGGGTGCTATCCAACTCCTTGATGGGTACGCGCTTCCACAGGACTTTTTTGCTGCGGTCCAGCAGCATGAGCACCGGCAGGTTGTAGGCATTATAGGTTTTGATCCACGACTTTTCAGGGTTTGGATCGGCTACGTTGATCCATTGGCGTTTGGTTTGGGCGACGTAATTTTTCCAATGGCGCAGCTGATCGTCGGTATTGATGGCCAGGGCTTTTACACCCTTGTCCTTGTATTTAAGCCAGGTATCGTGCAAGCCCGGCAGGGCCTCTGTACAGTGATCGCACAGGGGACTGTAAAAGATCAGGAGGGTAATGGGGGCACGGATGCTGTGCAGGCGCACTAAGGTATCGCGTTCGTCGCGCAGCGTGAGGGGAGGGGCAATGCTTCCCGTCAGGAGGGTGCGGTGTACTTCGGCTTTGTATCGGATGCGCTCTAGGGTAGCCTCGTCGAAGCCCGACTGCGCTTTGTCGGGCATATAGTGGTCGGCTAAGTGGACCAGTACGCGGTCTGCGCCGGGCCGGTCACTTTCGTCGAAGCGCTTGATGAGGCGCTCGAAAGCGAAGTGAAAGAGGGGGCTGTCTTTGGGAGCCTTTTGCATAAAGGCATCTATGGCCACTATAATGGAATCGGAAACGGGTGAAGTCCAGCGATTGAAAAAATCGTCGAAAAACTGGGGCCAGTCGTTGCCATGCAGCAGGCGTTCGTCGCTGAAGTCGGTCTGATCCCAATAATGTTGACGGAGCCACTGTACATAATTGCGGGAAGGATTGCCCTGTTTGTCCAATAGTTTGATGTTGGCAGGAGGAGCAGCTATGCGCGAAGCATTGAGCATTTTGGCATACAGGGTATGCGGATACCGGTCTATGTGCGTCTGCTCTAACGTATCTAAGGACTGGTACTGCCGGGCAATACGGGCGGTGTGTTCCTGCAAAACAGCAGGGTCTTTGGTGGCCTGCTTAACCAGGTCGAACATATATTTCAATTGCTCGATTTCTGCTGACTTATCCCGGCGCTTTTTTGAAAATTCCAGATACGCCGTGTTTTCCGCCGAATTAAAAGCCCGAAGCGAATCGGGATGCTCCACATTGCCGTGTAATTCATAGACGGTACCCACCCGATCAATCATAAACGTAAACAGCATTCCCTGCGGAACCGTCACAAAGTGTACCCCCGGCTTCAGGCCTTTGGTGCGAAAGGTAAAGCTGCCTGTGCTTGTATCTATATCTGTGGAGTCTGCTTTGTACAAAAAAGCACCGTAATTGTAACCGAGGATAGCCCGCTCTGCTTTCAGACCCTTCATCTGTACCTTAACTGTGGTGATGAACACGGGGTCGGTCTGGGCATACAGCGCATCGGTGTATGCCAACAGGGTCAACAGGCTGGCTGCCCTGCACAAAGTGTGTAAGATGTTGAATCCGAATGTTGTTTTGTTGTCCGGGCGCATGGTTCTGAAGTGGGGCGAAGCCTGTTAAAGTTCGTCTATAATGAATTGAAAAGCACCGAGCAGTCTTGCAGGGTTTACGATAAAGAAGGTTTCGGGTTCGCGCCATATCGTTTCTGCTTCTAAGCGATAAAAACGCCAACGCTCGCCATCTGTTACTGCGCCGTAAATGTTGCGTTGTGGCTGTTGTCGTTGTGCGTTAAAAATAGAGGCGGCATACATGGCGGAGAAACACTGTGGTTCGCCGGTTTCCAAATTTTCATTTTTGGCTTCTACAATGCAAAACACAGGGGCCTCTATCGTCATGGCATCTGCGTCGCGTGTAAGCAGGTAGTCGCAAAAGCCGGTTAATCCTTTTTCTGGCGCTACTTCAAAAGAATAGCCGGAAAAAAAAGAAATTTTCTGTTGATTTCGAATAAAAACGTCTAACACGACGGGTGCAATTAAATACTCGGATTTGGACTTTTCGGAGCCTAAGTGCATCTTTTCACGCATGGACAGTGTTGTCTGTAACACAGTCCCTGCTGCAATCTCCTGTAAGGCGGGAAACAACTTCTTGCGCCGAATCCGCAAACCCAGCAGGGCAATATCGTGTTCGGTAAACTTGGAATAAGACTTCGGTATGTCACCGTTTGTTTTTGCCATAATGTAGGTGGTTAGCAAACAGGCTTACAGGTATCGCACCGGAGATGGTACGACCTTTTTCAAGGACAACCTTCGGCTCAAAACAGCTGCTTCATGGTCATGCCGATTTGCGCGGGCGAGTTGACCACTGTGATGCCGTTTTCCTGCAAAATGCGCATTTTAGCCGCTGCGGTGTCATCGGCACCACCTACAATGGCTCCTGCATGGCCCATTTTGCGACCTTTCGGGGCAGTCTGTCCGGCGATAAAGCCTACTACAGGTTTTTGGTTGCCATGTTGCCGAATCCAGCGGGCAGCTTCTGCTTCCAAGCCGCCGCCAATTTCGCCAATCATCACAATGCCCTGCGTCTCCGGATCGTTCATAAACAATTCTACTGCTTCGCGGGTGGTGGTACCGATAATGGGGTCGCCACCAATGCCGATGGCGGTAGAGATACCCAATCCCACCTTCGCAATCTGGTCGGCTGCTTCGTAGGTAAGGGTGCCGGATTTGGAAACAAGCCCGATGGGGCCGCGCTTGAATACAAAGCCCGGCATGATGCCCACTTTGGCTTCTTCCGGCGTGATAATTCCCGGACAGTTGGGGCCGATGAGGCGGCAATTTTTGTCAGCAATATAGGCTTTGGTCCGCACCATATCCTGTATGGGAATACCTTCTGTAATGGCCACAATCACTTTGATGCCTGCGGCAGCGGCTTCTATGATGGCATCGGCGGCGAAGGCAGGTGGCACAAAAATAATGGAGACATCAGCACCGGCTTCCTTTACTGCGTTTTCCACAGTGTTGAAAACCGGACGATCCAGGTGTTTTTGCCCTCCCTTACCCGGGGTTACGCCACCAACTACATTGGTGCCATAAGCGATCATTTGTTCTGCATGGAAGGTGCCTTCTTTGCCGGTAAATCCCTGTACAATGATTCTGGAGTTCTTATTGACTAAAACAGACATTTCTGATGGTGTGGTGTTTAGGCGTTGGAGTGATTGCGGAGCGTATTTTTATCTACTTATCCGCTTTTTTAATGATATAGACATCTTCATTGGCGCGTTTCATATAATAATGCTCGCGGGCAAATTTTTCTTTGGTCAGTTCAAAATCTTCGGCTTCATCCCGCGCTTCTTTTATTTTTTGTTCATAATAAGCCCGATCTGCTTCTAAACGCTTTTGGGCGCGGTACAATCGCCACTGGGTCCACAGGCTGTGTTTATCCAAAAAAATGAGCAGAAAAAAGAATCCCACCAAAGTCAGGTAGAACCGGTTTTGTAAAGGAGCCGGCAGTTTGCTGAACAGTATTTGAAAGGGATTGCTCAAGTTTTAGATGTATGATGTGGGATGTATGATTTAGGAGGCGCGACGTGCGGTTTTCAATGTATCTATGGTGGCGCAAAGGCGGTCGAAAATATCTTCTATGGACCCTACGCCTTCTACGGTGTAGCTGCGGTTTTTGTGGTCATAATAATCATAAACTGGCGTGGTAGTTTCTTTATAGACTTCAATGCGTTTGCGAATAACTGCCTCATCCGTGTCGTCGGCCCGACCGGAAGAAGCTCCCCTCAAGAGAATGCGACGTACAATTTCCTCGTCAGCGACGTGCAGGGAAACCAAGCCGTTGATTTGCTCATTCATGCTTTGCAGGAGGGCATCCAGTGCACCGGCCTGCGGGATGGTGCGCGGGAAACCATCAAAGATGAAGCCTTTGGCATGGGGATGTGCCTCGACCTTGTTGCGCAACATACCAATAGTCACCTCGTCCGGTACCAATTCGCCTTTGGCCATGTATTCTTTTGCTTTAAGACCCAATGGGGTGTTGTTTCCCATTTCGTAGCGAAACAAATCGCCCGTGCTGATGTGTACTAATTGGTAACGTTCTACTAATTTGACGGCCTGCGTTCCTTTTCCTGAGCCGGGGGGGCCAAAGAGTATCAAATTTATCATTCCGCAAAAGTATAGCGATGTACGGTTATTTTGGTTAAGAAAACGGATTTTTTTTTAAAAATCGGTAAATCGGTATCTTTCGCCGTATTCTTTTATCCAATTGAGCAGCTTTTGCACATCTTTGGGGTGAAAGAGTTCTGTACCTCTATTCATAGTAGCTGCCGATCCGCAGGCCACGCCCAATTGCGCTATTTCGCGGAAGCTTTGTTTTTGGCTTAATCCAAAAGTCATTCCGGCCACCATGCTGTCGCCCGCTCCCACCGTCGTCTGTCTTTTGACCATGGGGGCGGGGATATGTTCGAAACCGTCGCGGGTGGCCAATAAGGCTCCCTGTGGACCCAAAGACACGACCACTACCTCACACATGCCTTTGTGAATAATATCTAAGGCCGCATCATCCACCTGATTCATCTCCAAAGTGCTTACTCCGCAAAGGGCACTCAATTCGCCCAAATTGGGTTTCAACAGATATACCCCCTTTTTTGCTCCAATCTGTAGGGCATTGCCGGAGGTATCCAAAATAAGACGGGCTTCTATTGCTTCGGCCATGTCGGCGATTTCTTCCATGAAAGTGTCGGGAATGCCGGGGGGAAGGCTGCCACTCACGACCCAGTATTTTGGCGCGTGTTGCTTCACCAACTCCAGACAACGGTGGGCTTCCTCTATGCTCAGCGGCTCCCCGCTCATGGTAAAACGATATTGATAGTTAGAAACTTCCTCGGTGACCGAAAAGTTTTCCCGCGTTTCGGCAGTGGTTTGTATCACAGCTGTCTGAATCCCTGTATCCCGAAGGAGTTTCTGCAATAAATCGCCATTGGGGCCGCCTGCCGGAAAAATGGCTACGCTTTCACCCCCTAATTTATGTATGCCTTTGGAGACGTTGATGCCGCCGCCACCTGCGTCGGTGCGCAGCAGGCCGCAGCGCAATTTTTGTTCCGGCACCATGCGGTTGGTCGTGGTGCTTTTATCTAAGGCGGGGTTGAGGGTGAGGGTTACAATTTTCATAATGTTTCAATAACGATAGTGACCTTCTCCTCCCTGGGTTTGGCAAATTGATACGGGTTCGGGATATTGACCTGATGGACGTGTTGGTCGCCGCTGAAATCAGGAACAGCATTGAGGAAGGATATGGGGGTTTCCTTTCGATTTTTCTCTCCAAAAACCTTATGGAAAGCAATAGCCTTTTTTACATCTGCGAAGTTCACTTTTCAAAACTTTAGCACAAAGGTACGGAAAACTGCTGATTTTTGTATCTTTGCTCCTTTATTTATAAAACCATCCGGTTCAAGGATGTGTAAATTTGTAAAAACGCGTGTTTAAAAATAAACGTATCTGGATCACGGGTGCTTCTTCGGGCATTGGAGAAGCCCTGGCGCTGGCTTTTGCTGCAAGGGGAGCCAATCTTGTATTATCGGCGCGGAACGAGGCAGAATTGCAGCGCGTTGCGGCTGCCGCGCTCGAGGCTGGTGCCGGTAAAGTGTTGGTACAGCCCTTGGACCTGGCCCGCCACGATACCCTGTCGGATATTACAAAAACGGTTCTGCAACAAACCGGCAAGATAGACATACTCATCAACAATGGCGGGGTGTCGCAGCGGGCACTGGCTTTGGAAACCGACCTGGAAACCGATAAAAAGTTGATGAATATCAATTACTTCGGCACCATTGCCCTCACTAAGGCGGTTTTGCCTGGTATGCTGACCCACCAGTTGGGCCATATTGTCACCATCACCAGCCTGACCGGAAAATTTGGATCGCCGTACCGCAGCTCCTATGCAGCCGCCAAACACGCCCTGCACGGATTTTTTGACAGCCTGCGGGCCGAACTTGCCCAAACCCCTATTAAAATTACATTGGTGTGTCCCGGTTTTATCCGCACCAATGTGAGTATCAATGCCCTGACAGGTACTGGTACTCCGCTCGGTACCATGGACGAGGCTACGGGCAAAGGAATGCGCCCGGAGCGACTGGCCCAAAAAATTTTGTATGCCATCGAAAAGAATCGTGAAGAGGTGTACTTTGGAGGTAAGGAGGTGTTTGCGATCTATTTAAAACGCTTTTTTCCGGGTTATTTTTCCAGAATGCTGGCCAAAGCAAAGGTAAGGTAAGCGCGGCGTAATTCCTTCGTCCCCTATTCTTTTACATACAGCAACCACGCAAAACTGCCAATCCAGGCCAGCAAAATAAGCTGTAAAAAAGTGTCGCGGAGGAGGGCACGCGTGGGGGATTCTGTTTTGTTATAGACCAATGTAAGCTGCAAATAACGCAAAATACCCATGATGACAAAAAAGGCCGTGTAATAAATACGGTCGCTGCCAATGCGGCCCGTTACTTCCGGCGAGAAACAGTACATCAGGTAGGCCACAATGGATACCGTGGAACACACCACGATGCTCATGTCCAAAAAAGGCAGGTTGTATCCTTCCAAAGCCTTTCGGAAGGTGGGCCCACTTATCTCCACTAAATATTCTCCCCGCCTTTTCGCTAAACCGAGAATGAGGGCCAGCAGAAAAGTAAGTACCGCCAGCCATTGCGAGATGCCTGTATCGGTGGCGGCTCCACCTGCAAATACGCGCAACAAAAAGCCCAGCGCGATCAGCGACACGTCAATCAGGGCATAGCGCTTCAATGCCAACGTATAGGCCACATTAATGGCAAAATAGAAAATGCTGATCCACAACAGGGCGGGGTTGAGCGCAGCGGCCAAGGCAAAACCACCTGCGCCCCACACAGTCATCCAGAAAAGCGCATGGGCAGAAGACAAGCGCCCGGAAGCGACAGGCCGCCTGCTCTTGTCGGGGTGGTGGCGATCCTGTGGGGCATCTATCAAATCGTTCAGGGCATACACAGCAGAGGCTGTCAGACAAAACACCAAAAATCCGCCTCCTGCCCGCGTTAAAACGCCCGGCTCTGACAAACGAGCAGCAAAAAAAGCAGGAATGAATAGAAAAAGGTTTTTTACCCAGTGTTCTATGCGCGCCAGAGCGGCCACTGCCCGTATATATGAAAGCGAATCACTCAACTGTAGGGGTGGCGGCTTTTATCTGATGGCCCGCAAGCGGTATATTTTATTTTCACCGTCGTCGCTTATCAGCAGAGAACCATCGGGGGCCACAGCAGTGTCCACCGGCCTGCCCAGCACTTTTCCGTCGGCAGAAAGAAAATTGACATATTTTAATTCACCATAGGGTTTCCCGTCCTCAAACAGCACACGGGTGACGCAATAGCCCGCAGGTGCAGTGCGGTTCCAGGAGCCGTGATAGGACACAAAGGCATCGCCGTGCACTTCGGCCGGGAACTGTGTGCCTGTGTAAAAAGTCATGGAATTGGGTGCCCAGTGGCCCCCGGCGCACCAGGCGGGCGGCGTGGTTTGAGCAGCCAGTTGCACAATGTCTTTCCGGTTCACGTATTCGTAGCGCGGTATGCGGTTGCCCGTGATGAAAGGGTGGCCGTAAAAGCCGTCCTGTCGGTAGTGGTTCATTTCGCAGGGCGGGTTGATGTCGGTCACAGGCTGATTGCCCTCCGTTTCGCCGAGCGTTTTGCCAAACCAGTCGCTGCCGTGGTCCATGCCCCATATTTCGTCAGTGCCGGGTCGGTTTACCAATTTTTCGGTGTTGCGCAGGCCCGACGCAAACAGTTTTTTGTCGCTGCCGTCCATTTTGAACGTCCATATCTTCTGGCGTTCCGTTTTGGTCTGGTCTTCTATGTTGCCCCCGTCGCCGATAGAGGTATAAATGCGATCGTTGTGCAGCAAAATGGAGCGCCACCAGTGCCCTTCGCCACGTGGCAGTTTGCCTTCGGGAATAATGGTTTTTTCCTCGTCGGCTTTCCCGTCGCCATTGGTGTCGCGGGCGCAAAAAATGGCCCCTGTTTCCGTAAACCACAGCCAGCCTTTATAAAAACACATGCCATGTACGGTGCGGTGGCCCGACACGAAGGTAGCCTTTGTTTCAAAATAACCGTCGCCGTCCTTATCGTGACAGCACACAATTTCTCCCGGCCCGGGCAAAGACACATATAACTCCCCCTGATCGCCCACCTGCATCATGCGCGGATTTTTGATTTCGTCCTGTACAATGGTCAGTTCGTACCCCTTGCGTACCTGAATGCCGGGGTCGGGCAAAGCAACTTTTTGAGCACCCGCACAGGAGCCTGCGATGAAACAAAGAGAAAAGAGGAATAAACGCATGAAATAAGAGGTAAGCGAAGTGTAATAGTGCGCAAAAGTAGCTGTTTTTTGGAAATACAGGACATAAAAAAAGCGGTATGCCATTGCACACCGCTACAAAACCCATTCTATCGTATGAAGCAAAACTGTAATTTTCTGTTGAATACATAAAAGACAAAGCGAACAGGCTTTTCCCCTATTCGTTTGCGCATTATTTTTCAAAAAAATCACAGGCAAAGCAGGTGGGCGGCTCTAAACCAAAACATGGTTTAGAAAAACCCCATAATAAGCAGTAATTGAACACACTCCCCACTCATCACTCATCACTCCTCCCTCCTCTGCTCATTTTCTTTTCCGCAATAACAGGAAACTTGACGCTGGTACGCGATAGACAATATCGTACACATCCAGTATGTCCTTCACTTCGTCGGGCGAAATGGCATAGTAAAACTCGTATTCACTTTCGCGGCGCGGCGGCTGATTCGGGTGCCACGGGGCCAGCCGGATGCGTTCCTGATACACAGGGTCGAGTAGTTGGGTATGCACGCCAAAAGAATTTTGAGCACCCCAATGTACATCTAAGGTATAGGGAGCCGGAGGCTTTTCTTTTTCATGCAGCTGGTGCAGATAGTCCAATGCCTGCACGGTGCCGCTGTCATACCACCATTCGTAGGAGTTGATGAAATTGAGACAGCGACCATGATTGAACAAAACAAATGCAGCAAGCAAAGTACCATACACCACAGCTGCAATTCGGCTGCGTTGATGCAACCACGCTGCCATCCATGCAAGGAGCAGGGCGGCCAGTGGATAATAGAACAAGGACAGCCGCGCTTGTAAGAAAGGAGTATGGGTCGCCCAAACCTGTGCAAAGTTGGTCACTACGGTACCCAGAAGCAGGAACCCCGTAAAGATGCCGGGATCGCGCAAAGGCTGTCGGTGTCGCTGCTGCCACCAGCGTACCGCTGTCCATACCCAGCCTGCCACTACGCCTGTCACCAGCAAGACGGAGAGTATTTGCACTGTGTCCGGGCCGAAGTAGGGCTTATTGCGTATGGCGCTCTGCACCAGCTGTTGCACAGTGGACATGAAAGAGGGCAGGCGGTTCCAGATAATGATCTCGTTGTCCTGACTGAGGCGAATCAGGGGCGTGGCCATGAGTGCCAACAGCACACCCGTTATTTTTACGCCCTTGCCTGTTACGGCCCAAAAGGTCTTTCGGGTGGGGTGCTGTATCCAGGCGGCATAAAAAATCAGGCACAGGAAAGGCGCATAGAAAATGAGCAGGGTGAAATTGGCATACACGGCGAGACCTGCCCATAGTACCCCGCGAGAGAAGTACTTGCGCAGTCCGGTATCCAGAAAGCGCCAGGTCTGCCAAAGGGCCAGTGCCATCAGACCAAGGGCCAGGCCGTAACCTCGTGCCAGGCCGAAAAACTCTACCATGTACGGATTGCCGAGCAGGAGCAGCAGGGACAGTACCCGCAGCCACCCGGTTTCTGAAAGCCGTTTTGCAAAATAAAAGGACGCTGCCAGGTAACAGCTGCCTCCGATGAGGGCAGGCAGGCGGATCACCAAAGGGTGCCACCCAAAAATGCCTTCCAATATTTTGATGCCGAGTGTGTTGAGGATGTGGTTATTGGGGTTGGCTTCCTTCTGAAAAAAGAGGGTATCCAAAAGGCGGCGCGGTACGTGGTTGAAGCAGGTCGCGCCCTCGTCGTGGGTAATGGGGAGCCACCAGGCACGTATCAAAACGTAAAGGCCAAAAAGAATGGCAAGCGTGATAAAAAGGGTTCGTTCTGTTTTTTTTTGCATGGCAGATGCACCGCCTCAGACCCCACAAAGTGTGGTCGCTTTGGCGGGGCAAAAATAGAAAGATTTTGGCGTTGGCGGCGCTTTGTTTTTTAAACCTGTCTGGACTTTCTCCGGAAAAGCCGGGCTGCTTACGTCTTTTTCGGGGGGCTTAGTCCTTCGAAAAATCAGGCACTCGGCGGAAGATGAACCCGAAAAACCAAAAAAAGACGGGGAAAATCAGAAATAAAAATATTTATTTTTGTATTAAATAAATATTTATTATACTGATTTTTAATATTTTGTAAAAAATAATATTATAAAATAGAGGCAGTAAAATCTGCTTTCAGGGCGGGGAAATATCGAAAAAATGAGGACGTGATTCTCCCCTTTCTATGGAGAAAAAGAGCGGAGGTTTCGGTTAGAAGTAGTGAAGATTACAATCAGACAGTCTTCTTTCTTTTGGCCAGAAGAAACACTTTTTCACACACTACACATTTAAACTATGCAAAACAACATTCAGCAGTTCTTTTCTTTTTTGGTACTCTGCTGCGCATTTGCCGTCTTTTCTGCATTTGATCAGCCAGCCATTGGGAAGGCAGGCTCCTGCCAGGCTCCTGCCACCAGCGTCGTTGCTCAGGGTACAAACTATGTCACCTTTGGCGTGGAAACCCCGGCCCCCTTGTATGAGTACCACTATGTCAGAAAATCTGACAACACCCAAAGTGGGACTATGACCAGCTCCAATGGCACCATTACCATCGGAGGACTTTCATCGGGCGCTTACGATTTTTATTTCAGAAGCATTTGTGAAGACAACGGGGTTTCGGAATATATCGTCGTAGAGTTGATTCTGTAAAGGCAGATTCATCAGCCGATATGCAATTTCAGACGGGCATTGTGGCGGCCTTTTGGACGCAACAGTGCCCGTTTCTATTGTCGCACATAGGGCATACGGGCTGCTATAGAACGACCCAGCGTAATTTCATCTGCGTACTCTAATTCGCCGCCGAATGCCACACCGCGTGCAATGACGCTTACGGACACACCAAAAGGCTTGAGGCGCTGGGCCAGGTAATACATTGTGGTTTCACCTTCGATGGTGGGGCTGATGGCCATAATGATTTCTTTGACGGTTCCCTTTTGTACGCGTTCCAATAAAGAGTCCACATTCAGTTCTGCCGGTGTGATGCCTTCAATGGGCGAAATAATGCCCCCCAATACATGATACACGCCTTTGTATTGTTGGGTTTCCTCGATGGCCATCAAATCCCGAATGCCTTCCACCACGCAAATTACACCCCCGTCGCGGCGGTTGTCGCTGCACACGCCGCACAACTCGTTGTCCGAGAGGTTGTGACAATTGCGACAAATGCGAATCCCCTCCCGCATGGCAGCAATGGCATCCGTAAACTGGCCTGCTACGGTTTTGTCCTGCTGAATGAGGTGCAACACTAAACGAAGGGCCGTTTTCCGACCAATGCCGGGCAGGGAGGCAAAGGCTTCCACGCCTTTTTCAATAAGTTTAGATGAAAAATTCAACTTCCGAAAGTGAATATTTGAAATTTTTTAATCAGGCGCGCCCGCGATTGTGGGTGAGCCAAATGGACATGAACAGGCGACCAATAAATGCAAGAGCAGCAATGATGCTCCCTGCACCAAAAAAAATCATCTGGTTCCACGCGTAAGCCTCAATTTTTTGTTGCTGCTCCAAAGGCAAGTGTCCCGTCAGCGGCTCCCACGTGTGCTCTTCGATCCACACCATAAAGCCATTCAGGCCACTAATCAGCATAAAAATGCCGGGTACCATCAAAATAATCAGAACAAACTTGAGGTACTGCATTTTTGCCAGAAAGGTGTGTTTCAGCAGAAAAATGTAGCGCCCCAGCGTAATCAGCACCACAATGAAAATAATATTCCAGGTTTGAAAAGGCCAATCGGGGAGCGCAACGCGGATGGGATAAAGTACCCCCACTATGACAAGCAGGGTCAGCATCCACCCGGTCAATTCCAACAGCACGGCTAATCTTATATAATTGCCTGACAAAGAAGAAGGGAAGTTACAAAATGATGAAATACGAATCCCCGGTATAGGCTGCTTCCAATAGTACACGCGCTACCTGCGCATGCCTTTTGGCATTCCGCCCATCATGCCGGGGAAACCCTGCATCGGCGAATTGGCCATCTGGTGCATCATCTTCTTCATATTTTCAAAATTTTTGATGAAGAGGTTGATGGAGTCTATGGACTGTCCGCAGCCCCGTGCAATGCGTTTTTTGCGGCTCAGGTTGATGAGGTCCGGATTGGCGCGCTCTTTGGGGGTCATGCTTTGCACAATCGCTTCTACGCGGGCAATCTGCTTATCTTCTATATTCACGTCTTTGAGCATTTTGGAGGCACCGGGAATCATATTGAGTATGCTCTTCAGATCGCCCATTTTCTTAATCTGCTGCATCTGACTCAAAAAGTCATTGAAATCGAATTTATTTTGCTTGATCCGCTTTTCCAAGCGCTTGGCATCGGCTTCGTCATAGTCCATTTGTGCCTTCTCCACCAAAGACACAATGTCGCCCATGCCGAGGATGCGCTGGGCCATACGGTCGGGATAAAACACATCGAGGGTGTCCATTTTTTCGCCCATAGAGACGAATTTAATGGGCTTGCCGACAATATATTTCACACTCAGGGCTGCACCGCCGCGTGTGTCACCGTCCAATTTGGTAAGTACCACCCCGTCGAAATTGATGCGCGTATTGAAGGCTTCAGCGGTGTTGACTGCATCCTGTCCTGTCATGGAGTCTACCACAAAAAGGGTCTCGCCGGGCTGAATGGCACTTTTGACGCGGGCCACTTCATCCATCATGAGCTCATCCACTGCCAAGCGACCGGCGGTATCCACAATAACGACATTGTGGCCGTGTGCCTTGGCGTGTTTGACTGCATTTTGGGCGATTTCAACCGGGTTTTTGTTGTCTTCTTCTTTGTAAATGGCCACTTTCAGACTTTCTGCCAAAACAGTCAGCTGATCTATGGCCGCAGGGCGATATACGTCGCAGGCCACCAACAGGGGCGACAACTGGCGCTTCTCTTTCAGGTACTTGGCCAACTTGCCACAGAAAGTGGTTTTACCACTGCCCTGCAAACCAGCCACCAGCACCACGCCTGGTGTGCCTTTCACATTGATGCCCACACTTTGCCCGCCCATCAGTTCGGTCAGCTCGTCCATGACGATTTTTATCATCAACTGACCGGGAGACACACTTTTCAGCACGTTTTCCGTACCCAGCGCCTTTTCTTTGACGTTGTCGGTGAAATCTTTGGCAATTTTATAGTTGACATCCGCTGCGACCAATGCCCGACGTATCTCCTTGATGCTCTCGGCTACATTGAGTTCGGTAATCCGGTTATTTCCGCTCAACACCTTAAACGCGCCTTCTAAGCGGTCACTTAAACTTTCAAACATATGGTGGTGGTTTTACAAATGAAATTTGAAGGCGCAAAGGTACAGATTTTTTTACAAAGACAGTTGTTTTCCCTGATAGAAGTCCAATATTTTCAGGCGGAAAAGGTAATTGTAACGCGCCTGTGTTACGTCATTTTCGGAATTGTCCAAATTGGTACGCGCTGTATTGATTTCTAAGGTGTTGGCCGCACCGAGGCTTTGGCGCTTTTCTATGTTTTGAGAAGCCACGCGGTTGGCTGCCAGTGTTCTTTCGGCAGCTTCCAGCTGGAGTTTTGCCGAACGGGCGTTGGCAATGGCGGTTTGAATGTCATTTTTCAGCTGTTGGCGGGCTTGGGTGTTCTGCAATTGTGCATTCAGCACATTGAGTCTGGCGCGTTCTACGGAAAGGCGCACCCGCCCATTCTGATAAATAGGAATATTGAGACTTACCCCTACACCCTGACCAAAATTGCGCTCCAACTGGTTGAAATACTGCAATTTGGGAAAAGTGACCTGTGACTGATAGGTCTGTATGGTTACGTCCTGATCATTGATGCGAATGGTCTGCGGCGTGGACAAAGAAGTGCCGGTCACCTTGGGGTTGTCAAAGTCAAGGAACTGGCTGGAATAGTTGCTGCGCAGATTGGCAAACAGGGAAAGGGTGGGATAGTACCCGGCTTTTGCAATGGAAATGCCTTCTTCCGCACTTTTGATGCGGAAACCGGCTGCGCGTACCCCCGGTTGTGTGTTCAGGGCAATGTCATATAACGGCATCAGGGTCAGGGCTTCGGGGGCGGCATCGGCCGGGATCACCACGGTAGGACGCTCAATTTGAAAGGGCGCATCCGGCTCCAATTGCAGCAGTTGTTTCAATGTGAGATAGGACAGATCCACGTCGTTTTGAGCCATCACCTGCGCCTGTTCGTCGGCGGCAATGCGGGCCTGCACAACGAATTTTTCGGCGGGCGGCAGTGAACCTGCTTCGATGAGTTTTTGGGTGTTGGTCAGCTGGACCTGACTTTGCCGGATGCGGCGTTTGGCGTTTTCCAGACGCTCTTCATTGAGCAGAATCGTCAGGTAAGCCTGTGCTACCTGTAGGGCTAAGGAGTTGCCGGTTTGCTCGGCATCAGCTTCGGCGGCTTTCAGGGTCCAGTCGGCCTGTTTGATCGAGTGGTGTACCAGGCCGCCGTTGAACACGCTGACTCCTGCATTGAGGCTCATACTGTTGAACCCGATACCGGTGGTGTTAAACTGGTTGGTTGTGGGGTCAATGGTTCGACCAAATTGCTCCCCTGCATCCACATTGGCACTGACATTGGGCAGCCGGGAGGCTTTGGCCTGTTGGCGGGCCAGCAGGGAAGTTTTTACATTGGCTTTTGCCTGCACAACGGTCAGGTTGTTCTCTAAGGCGTGATTGACACAACGTTGCAGATCCCAGATTTCCTGTGCATAGGCAGACAGGGGGAAAAAGCAACCCAAAATAAATACGAACTTTGCAATTTGACGGGTCATAGAGCGATGAAACTGAGTTAATATTGGCATTCCGGTTCTGTCTTATCCGCTGCAATATTAATGTGTCTCGCCTTTATAATGTTTATTTATTCTATTAAAACCCGTTTTTTACAGATAAAAGCGCTTTGGCAGGGGGCAGAATAAAAAACTCATTGCATTGGCTGGAGGAGGGTGGTCAGGGCCAGCCAGGCCATCAGACCCGTCCCGGTCTCCAAAGCCGCCTCGTCCACATCGAAAGTGCGGGTATGTACCGGCGAAGTAATGCCCCGTTCGGGGTTGCCGGTGCCGAGGCGATAGAAACACGCCGGCAGTATCTGCGAGTACCAGGCAAAGTCCTCGGCCGTCATGCGCAGGGGCAAATCGGTTACCCGGTCTTTGCCGAGGTAGGCCACAGCGGCGGCACGTGCCCGGTGGGTCAGGGCTTCGTGGTTGTACAAAACGGGATAGCCTTTGAGGATATGAAAGTCGCAGGCACCACCCATGCTTTTGGCCAAATATTCGGCCATCTTTTTCATGCGTTTGTGCGCATCCATGCGCCATTTTTCATTCATGGTGCGAAAAGTGCCTTCCAACTTTACTTCGTTGGGGATGATGTTGGTGGCACCTCCCTCTGAATAAATTTTTCCAAATGTCAAAACCGCCGGTATGGCGGGATCGCAAAAACGACTTACCACCTGTTGCAATGCAGTGATGATTTGGGCCGCGATCACAATGGGATCCACACATTCGTGGGGAGCGGCTCCATGTCCTCCCCGGCCTTTGACCGTGACAAAAATTTCGTCGCAGGAAGCCATGTACGTGCCTGCCCGAAATCCTGCCACGCCCGCCCGCAGGGGCGGGTGAACGTGCTGCCCGTAAATGGCCATTGGCTTCGGCGATTCCAGTACGCCTTCTTTAATCATGAGGGACGCGCCTCCGGGCAGCTTCTCTTCTCCGGGCTGAAAAATACACTTGACCGTTCCCTCAAATTGGGTGCGCAGGCTGTGGAGAATGCGGGCCGTTCCGAGCAGGGAGGCGGTGTGCACATCGTGGCCGCAGGCGTGCATCACTCCTTTGTGCTGACTTTTATAAGGTACGTCGTTGGCCTCCTCAATGGGCAGGGCATCAAAATCGGCCCGCAGGGCGACGGTGCGTTTTTTGGGGTTTTTGCCCTGAATCAGAGCGACCACTCCATTTTGCGCAATGCCATGCGTATGCGGGATGTTGTACTCCCTGAGTCGGGCGGCGATGTATTGCCCGGTTTGCACTTCTTCAAAGGAGAGTTCCGGGTAGGCGTGCAGGTGGCGACGCAGGGCGACGGTGTCGGCCTGGAAGGTGCGGGACAGTTGTTGAATCTGTTCGGCCAGTGCGCGGTGTGGATATATTTCTGCCATTTTGAAGAAAAGATGCTGTGTGAAGACGGGGCCTGAAAACAAAGTAGTTGAGTGCAGGGAAGCTATGTCAGGGATGCTCGCTGTTGTCATTCAGAACCAGTGATCGCTAAGCGCTGACGGAGCAGGTCTTCCCTTGCCGCCGGATCGCGCAGTACGCGGCGGGCCGCCCAAAACTGTTTCCAATGTTCGCGCCAGATGATCGAAAACCAACCCAACGGAAGGGAGAGCAGGACCGCTGCGATCCACTTCCACGAAAGCAAAAAAAGACCGGGTAACAGCCACAAAAAGTACCAGATGATGCCGCCGATAAAGCCGGTTCCTATAACTACGCTGCCAAAAAATATCTTCTTCCGCACGGTTTTGTGCGCTACGGTGTGCGACAGCCATAAAACAGGCCAGGAGGTGACATAACCGACCAAAAAAGGCAAAAAGGTGAGGACCAGAAAAAGCAGTCTGCCGGCATGCCCCCAGGTGGATGCGTTGACAAGGGCTTCGTCGCTCCAGCCTTTTTGTTGCAACGCACCAAAGTAGGCAGCAGTGGTGGCCTGCAATTGGTGTTTTTCAGAAAAATTCATTGTGTTGAGACGATCCACAATGGCCTTTTCACGCTGAAAACGCGGATGATCGCGCTCTATGATGGGAAATACCCGTGCCGGGTACTCACTGCGGTGTAGCGTTAACAGTCGGTCAGCCAGGGCATCGTCGTCGGGGTGTTCGAGGTGCAAACATATTGGACGCAGGGCCATTTCAATGTCGCGGGCGAGGCGGTTGATGGCGCGGCCACTGTTTTCCTCATAATCTGCCCAATAGTCTTTTACATACAAAGGGGTGCCGATATTAATCATCACTTCATCGCGGGGGGATCCGGCGCGGGCATAGTTATTGCCCATCGGATAAATAGCGAGGCGCTCCAATCGGTACTTTTCGTAAGCCACAAACGCAATGCGCACAATGCCTTTTTGAGCAGGCAGCACCCGCAGATCGTCGTGGTGCCTGCCCTCTACATAAATGGCCAACACCTGATTTTCGGACAGATGTTTGGCACATGCGTCAAAAACTTCCTTATTGCGGTCAATGTCGTCGTAGCCATCGCGTTTGCGATACACTGGAAAGGCGTTGATGCTTTCCATGAGTTTGCGATAGAGGGGCTTTTGGAATACATCGCCACGTGCCATGTTATAGACCGGGCTGTCTATATAGCCGGTTACCATGGCGCACTCGATGAAGGCTGTGGGGTGATTGGAAGCAATCAAAACAGGCGCATCGTCGGGAACGGTTTTCAGGGCGTTGAGATAAATCTTTTTAAAATACGCCCAATACATAAAGTGGCTAAGGGTTTCCAGCCAGGGATAAAGCCAGCCCGCACTTTTATATTGATTTTTCCATTTCATAGTGCAAACGGAGCGGAAGCACTTAGTTTTCCTGCAATTTGGTAGCGTTTTCTGTAATGGTCAGTGCCTCAATCACACCTTCCAGGTCGCCTTCTACCACGCGGTCTAAGTTGAAGTTCTTATTATCGCCCTCCAACCGATGATCGGTCACGCGGTTTTGGGGCCAGTTGTAGGTGCGTATCTTTTCGGAACGGTCGCCCGAACCCACTAAGCTGCGCCGTTGGGAAGCCAGCGCAGAAGCCTGTTGGTTGCGTTGGTTGTCCTGTATCTGCTGAATAAGGCGGCCCATTGCAATTTCGCGATTTTTGTGTTGGGAGCGGCTTTCTGTACTTTCGGCCACCACGCCCGTAGGCAGGTGGGTAAAACGCACCCCCGATTCCGTCCGGTTGACGTGCTGGCCTCCCGCGCCGCTGGCACGGAACACATCGGTGCGGATGTCCTCTTTGCGAATGTCTATGTCCTCGGCTTCCATTTTGGGCAATACCGCCACGGTGGCTGCCGACGTGTGTACGCGGCCTTTGGCTTCGGTGTCGGGTACACGCTGTACGCGGTGGGCACCGGATTCAAATTTGAGTTTTCCATATACATTTTCCCCGCTGATATCCAGTACCACCTTGGCATACCCGCCAACGGCCCCGGCGCTTTCGTCCACCACTTCCACTTCCCAGCCCTGTCCCTGACAATAACGCATATACATCCGATACAAATCCCCGGCAAACAGGGCGGCTTCATCGCCACCCGTCCCCGACCTGATCTCCAAAATTACGTCCTTTTCGTCTTCCGGGTCGCGCGGGGTGAGCAAATTCCGCAGTTCCTCCTCTATGGCATTTTTCTGTGGTTCTATGTCGGCAATCTCTTCTCTGGCCATTTCCCGCAGGTCGGGGTCTGTTTCCGAATGCAGGATGGATTTGGCACTTCCCATCAATTCCGACCATTTTTCGTACTGGCCAAAAGCCTCCATCAGGGGCTGTAGTTTTTTATATTCTTTATTGACTTTTTTAAAACGCTCCATATCACCCACCGTGGAAGGGTCGGCGAGCAATTCCTCCAAATGCAGATATTTTTCCCGGATGGCTATCAATTTGTCTAACATAGTGCCGCAAAGGTACAGGATAAATGAACAGCGTTCTATTTTTTTGCTTTGGTTTTGTATAAAAGCCGCTCAAAAGTGCGTTTAGCCCTATCACTTCCTTTCACTTTTGCCATTCGATTTTCCAATGACTGCAACCCGCTTCCCTGTCTGTTTTCTATGTATTTTCTGGCTTTTTGCCGCCTTCAACGGGCTTTTTGCACAGATACTCCTATATCCGGTGCGGCAGGACCACCGCTGGGGATTTATGACCGCACGCGGCCGGGTGATGATCGAGCCGCGCTATGACGCTTTCGGCGAGAGCAATTTGCCCTGGAACATGCATCCGCAAGTACCCACAGCCCGCTTCAGCGATTATCGGCTGGCAGAATGGCAGGGCAGTGTGGGATTGCTCAATAACAACCTGCGCGAAGTATTGCCGTGCCGGTACAAACGCATTCGCCCCCTGAGCCACCATTATTTTGCAGTAGAACGCGATTCGGGCTTTCAGGTGGTAGATCGGCAGGGAAATCCCGTGTTATCGGAGACTTTTGACGACGTTTGCGCTATAGACACCTCTTTTTCAAAACCCAACAACTGGCTGTTGGTAAAGAGTGCAGGGAAATGGGGTGCCTGGCAGCAGGGAAAGGGCTTGGTGATTCCCTGCCAGTATGAAGACATGGCCTGGGCCGGTAAATCGGGCTATTTTCGCGTAAAACCGGAGAACAGCCTGTACTGGGGATTAGTCAACGAACAAAATCGGCTTCTCCTTTCAGCCCTGTACGAAGATATTGTAGCGGCCCACCCCAATTGCATTTTAGTACTCGATCCGCAAAAAAAACTGTGGGGCAGCGTGGATGCCAATGGCAATGCGCTGTTCGATTTTAACTACCGGAGCGTGCGCCCCGTAAACCGGCATTTCGTATGGCTCATTGGTACCGACCAAAAACCAGCCCTGTGGAATATTGCTAAACGCGAATGGGTGGACTTGCAAAACGGTGCAGGCAAATTCGGGCCTTTGGACGAAGACTATATGGTGTGCAGCCGTTTTCGCCAGAGAGGCATTATGGATTCCACGGGTACCGTCGTGGTGACTCCCAAATACGACTCTGTAGCGGTGTCGGGGCTCCCCCTTTTCTATCGGGTATTAGAAAGTGAGCGCTACTGGGGCATTGTAAGTCCCGGAAAAGAGCGCCCTGTGTTGAATACGCGTTTTAGCAGCATCGAACCCTTTGCCAATGGTATTTCCATCCTTTGCGCAGGCACCGGCTGCGGAGTCATGAATGAACAATTCCGCCAGATAGTCCCCTGTACCTTCAAAGAGATAGAACGGCAGGGAGACACTTTGCTGGCTTTCGACCGGAACGATAAAATGTTCCGATTTCGCAATATGCGGGATGGGCAGGTGCAGCTGCTGGATAATTTTGAAGAAGTGTTGAGCATTAAAGTGGGCGAAAATTTGTCTTTTCAGGAGGCCAAACCTTTTAAAAAGAAAAAGCGCACCCAACTGTCCCTGCCTGTCCTCGACACCCCCTTATCGCGGCCCGATTCCAGCCTGTATTTTCAAAAGGAAAGTCTTACCGAAAAATGGGAACTCATAGAAAGAAGCACCGGTGGCAAACGCAAACTGTATGCCGACCGGGTCTTTCAGGAAGTCAAATCGCTGGCCGCCCCCGACCTGCTGGCTGTTTATGAGGGCGAAAAAGCGGTGTTTAACCGCTATACGCGCCTGATGGGCCGCAACACCGATCGCCTGTGCAAAATGCGTCTTTTCAACATGGAAACCGGCAAAATTTTGCCCGGCACCGAATGGCTGGGCATTCGCCGCAGCGATTTTGAACAAAATTTGCCCTGCGCGGCGGTTATTGATACCACGGGGCAAATGGGATTGGTGGGTCGCAACGGGACGGAACTGCGAAAAGCCGATGGCAGTGCGCTGCGCTATACCTACATCGGCGAATTTGTAAAAGGCCGGGCGCGGGTGTGTATCGGCGGCATCCTGCGCCTGCCGGAGCCGGAGGATGCCCTTCCCACAGTGGAATCATTCGCGCCTTTCGCACGCCGCTATGAGCTGATAGAACCCTGGCCGGATCAGGTCGGAGTCTATGGTCCGGACCTCCCTTTGGTCGCAGCGGCCACCGCAACAAGCACCCCGCGCTGGGGATACATAGACTCAACGGGTACCCTGCTGCAAACCCCTGACTACGATTTCGCAGAAGATTTCAACGAAGCCAATATGGCCTTAGTGCGGCGCGGGAATCTTTGGGGGGCCATAGACACAACGTTTCGATTAATCATTCCCTGTGCCTACAAAGAAATTGCCCCCCTCGGCGATACCCTGTTCAAAGTGAGCGCCCCCAATCCGTATATCTTTTACTTCAATCAGCGCGGCCATCAGCTGTGCGTACCCCGCTACGAACGCTACGGCGGTTTTTCGGAGGGACGCTGTGCGGTGCGCCGCGACTCCCTGTGGGGCTACCTTGACCAACAGGGCCGCGAGGTGATTCCCTGCCGCTTCGAAAGCGTCCGGCCTTTTTCGGACGGGGCAGCGGCTGTGTTGGACAGCACAGGCTGGGTATTTATAGACACGGCGGGTACTATGCTTTTTGAAACCCGCCTGCCCCGTGCTGCCGGGCGGACATTTGGTTCCTTCCAAAACGGGCGCTGCCCCCTGCTGCGCGACCGCAAATGGGGCTATTGGAACAAAAGCGGCCAATTGCGCATCCCCAACAATTTTGTTGCAGCCGGCGGCTTTCGGCACGGCGTGGCCCCTGTGCAGGCCGGGCCATTCTATGGTCTCGTGGATACCACCGGGCAGTGGGTGTTAAAGCCCGAAAAATGGACGCTGATCGAAATATTTCACGAAATGAAAATGGCCAAAATGCGCGAGCAGCCACAAGGCCCCTGGGGCCTGATGAATACCTCCGGCAAAGTGCTGGTACCCCCCAAATATCTCTCTTCCGATACTTTTTACAACGGCTATGCACGGGTACGCGATGCCAAAGGCTGGGGCCTGCTCAACGCGGCAGGTCGCGAGATGATTCCCTGTGGGCAGTATGCCGACATTGGCATCCTTTCGGAAGGCATCATGGCCGTGCTGCCACATGGCGGACGGGGCCAATGGGTCTATGTGGATACCTTAAACCGCCGCATCGGCCGTCAGACCTTTCGCGAACCCGGGACTTTTCAGGGCGGTTATGCCCTCACGGAAGGCGGGCGCATCATTGACCGCACGGGGGAAACCCTGCCGCGCAGTGGAGGACGTGTCCTCTTTTTGGCGGAGGGCATTTTCGGAAGGCAACAGGCCGGTATTGGTACTTTTTTCGCCAACGCAGTGGGCGATAATCTGTTCGGGCGCTATTACGACGATATTCAACCCTTCCGAAAGGGCATCGCCAAAATCAAAAAGGGCAACAAATGGGGCGCTGTGAATGTGCGCGGTGTGCCTCTGGTGCAAACCAAATTCAATTTTATACACCTCCAGAAAGACGGGAACTTTATTGTACGGCCTCCCGTCCTGTATGGGGTGGTAAGTCGCAGCGGACGCACCGTCCTGCCTCCGGAATATGATCTTGTGGAATGGATGCAGGGCGGACTCATCAAGGTAGAACTGGGCGAAAAGGTGGGCTACCTGAAGCCCGACGGACAGTGGGTGTGGGAGCCAAAGTTTTGAAGCGAAGATGCCGCTGGCTCTCCTGAACGGCCGGGTTAAACCGTATCGCCGATCCCGATCGGCGGCTTCAAATTTTATAACAATGTTTTATATTTTGAAGGTGATTAATATTTAATTACGAAATCATAATCAAATTAGAAATTTTATTTTGAAATCACCACTGATTCAGACCTTCCAAGTCTTCAAGACTTGGAAGGTCTAAGGGGCAGCCTGCAAGGTCCAAGGGGCAAGAGAACGACTTGGAAAGTCTAAGAGAAAGGCTTCCCCCCGCGCTCGCCCGCGCCTTCGCCGATCGCGGATCGGCGGTACGGACGCATCACTCCAAAATCACTTTCCCCCGAGCGCCGTTCTCCGCCTCCGCCACATACACCCCGGCGGGCAGGCCGCTCAAATCCACACTGCACTGCCAGCGCCCGTCGGCAGCCTCCGAAACCGCCGTT
>WBZP01000620.1_pt1 | contig 47397 bp, 35 predicted proteins | sample 5204301 | NCBI WGS metagenome assembly WBZP01 (sample SAMN12412401, study PRJNA552823) | activated sludge metagenome | isolation source: activated sludge from nitrification reactor of wastewater treatment plant... | place: USA: Pennsylvania | collected 2017
GATTTGATGAGTGATGATGAGTTGGACAGGATTTACAGGGTTGACAGGATTTGATGAGTGATGATGAGTTGGACAGGATTTACAGGGTTGACAGGATTTCGGGATTTCGGGATTTTTATGGGGTTATTTTAGGTGGTCTTTTTGGGGACATAGTCCCGATATTTTCGTTTGGTGTTGACAGAAGTACCAAAATTGATAAGGAGGCCGAAGGGTTGGTTCGTGCCGTTGAGGTAGTTTACCAACTGCACCTCATGCTCCACAGCGAGATGAGCGACCGCTTTTAACTCGATGATAATGAAGCCATTCACAACCATATCGGCATAAAACTCGCCGACCACATGGCCATCGTAGAATACATTAATAGGAAACTGCTGTACCACGTTAAAGCCGCGTTTACGCAGCTCAATGGCAAAAGCATTTTCATACACTTTTTCGGCAAAGCCAAATCCCAACACATTATGCACCGCATAGGCTGCATTTATGATTTTTTTTGTCAGTTCTTCATGTTCCATATTATATATTGCTTAATTTTAAATGTTGAATAACCAGCCAAACAACTGAGCACTTGATTTTAAGTTTTCAAAAAAACTCCTGTAAACCCTGTAAATCCTGTCAAAAAAACAACCCAATCCTGTAAACCCCGTAAATCCTGTCAAAAAAACACCAATCCTGTAAACCCTGTAAATCCTGTCAAAAAAACAACCCAATCCTGTAAACCCTGTAAATCCTGTCAAAAAAACAACCCAATCCTGTAAACCCCGTAAATCCTGTCAAAAAAACAAATCCTGTAAACCCTGTAAATCCTGTCTAAAAAACAAAACCCTGTCAAAAACCCTCCTTCACCGCATCGTAGTCCTCCTTCGTCTTCACCAAAATAGCCAGATTTTGCCGCATCAACCGCTTTGCCTCCGCCGACCCAAAATCCTGTATCCGCTGCAACCCGACAATCCGCAGCCAGGCCAGCAGCTCCGCCGTACCCGGCGCTTTGCGCAGGGCCTTTTTGCGCACCTCCTCAAATTTCTCCAGCAACTGGTCTAAGTGCCGCTCCAAGGGGGCAGCGTCGGGGCCGAGGCCCGCACTGGCGATGCGGCGCAGTTGGTCGCGGTCGGGGAAAGGGATATGATAAAACACGCAGCGGCGCAGGAAAGCGTCGGGCAGGTTTTTTTCAGAATTGCTGGTCAGCACCGCCACGATGGGCTGGGCATCGCTGCGGCTGAAGCGCAGGTTGTCGAGTTCGCGGATAAAAAACTCCTGGTTGTCCAGCTCGTTGAGCAGGTCATTGGGGAAGTCGCGGGGGGCCTTGTCTATCTCGTCAATCAGCACCACCGAGGCGGCGGGATCGGGCAGCAGGCCCTCGCGCAGGCGCGGGTGCTGCACGGCGGCGGGGTTGGTTTGGGCGACGGCCCGCCCGTAGGCTTGCAGGGCGATGAAGTCGGCGGTGGAGGGTGCCGCCTGTCCGCTGTCGCGGCGGATATTGGCACTTTGGAAATGCGCCAGCGCGTCGTAGGTATAAAACAGATCGCGGGCCGACGAATTGGTTTTGGTATTGAACACCAGGGGTTTATCCGTGAAGCGGAAGCCCGATTCAGGGTTCTTTTTAGCCAGTTCGTATGCGAGTTTTTCTGCAAAGCGGGTTTTGCCCGTGCCCGGTTCGCCCATGAGCAGCAGGGGCTGGCGCAGGGCGAAGGCTACTTCGGCGGCGTGGCGCAGGCCCTCGTCCACGAGGTAAGTATCGGGGTCGAAGTCGGGTGTGACGCGGTTGACAAGTTTAATATTCATCTGTGTGAGCGTTGAAATAATCGTCTATGAGTTTTTTGAGGATGGGTTCCAGATCGGCCATGCAGTATTCGGAGGCGATGTTTTGGAGTATTTTTTGGCGCTCTCCGGCCCCGAAATGGCGGTCGTATCGCACGAGCCATTGGGCCACGTCGCGTTTGCGCACCATATCGAGTTCGGGAAAGGGCCGCACCTGTTCGGCTTCGGCATGCACCACTTCCAGCACCTCGTCGCGCACGCCTTCGTTCTCTTCCTCGTTGAAGTCAAAGGCGAAAAAGAACAGCACCGTGGGGCTGTCGGGGTCGAGTTGGGCGGGGCAGAATTGGGCAATGAACCAGCGGGCCACATCCGGTGTGAGGGTACGATCCCAATACCAGTGGCTGACGTGGACAAACACGCAGAGATAGCTGCCGCGCCGCAGGTCGCGGGTTTTATCGGCTTTGAGCAGGAGGTCGGCGAAGTTTTGGTGGGCCAGCGGGCTGTTATCAAGGGGTTTGAGACCCAGTGCGGCGTAGAGGTTGCGCAGGAAGCGTTGGCGCAGCAGTTCGGGGCGGCGGCAGTCTTCCACTGCAAAATCAACGGCCGTCACGGGGCGTTCGGGCTGATCGGCATACCGGCCCGCGAGTTCTAAGTAAATACGCCGGAAAAAACTTTTATGCGCCTGCAATTCGCCACCATAGAGGTAGAAAAAATGGAGACTGCCGGGCTGGAACTGCGGCCGTAGTTCGTCGAAAAAGTCGTATTGATCGTTGCGGTCGCAGCTGAGGGCGTACAGGCCGTTGGCGGTATGGCCGACAAGAAGGACGGGTTTGAGGTCGGCTTCTTTGAGGCGATCCACCAACCAGATAAGCGCCTGATTGATATTGGCAAACTGTCGGCTTTCGTCTTTAAAATCAATCAGTCCGAGTACGCCGGCGCGGTTGCTTTCGCGGTATCGGGCTTCTGTCAGCACCACATCGTTGTAGAGGTTGCTTTGTGGCAGCAACAGGTCTTCCCGCAACCGGCGAAGTACGTCTTCGGGGCTGGCCTGGGCAATGAGGTCTTTGAGTTCGATTTTTAGTTTTTCAATAGTGCGCACGCATTGTTGTCATTTTGGGCGCAATGATAAGAGTTTTTTTTAAATTGACAGGTTTTTTTTGTGGGTTTGGACAGGATTTACAGGATCGTTTGCGGGCTTTTTTTGACAGTACAGGTGCATTGAGCAGGTGAACAGAAACAAATCGGGTTTGGGTTTATCACAAATTTATAGTAATCACCGGCACATAGACGTGAATAAACTTAAAGAATTAATAACACTTACTTAACTATCTTTGGATAAGACACAAAATACCTTTGCCCGGTTTCAGATTAAAAAAAATCGAGACACTTCACCTTTGATTTGTTTTAAAATAACATAAAACACGCAGATGATAGGAAAAATAGTCAATGCAGGACTGGCGTTAGCCAAAACAACGGACCTGCCCAACCCCGGCGTATTAGATGAACAGGCTTCGGTGCTAAGGCGCTTAATGTACACTGCCCGAAAGACGGCTTTTGGGAAACGTTATCAATTTTCCGGAATTTTAAAAGAACAATCCGTTCAGGAAATTTTTGCAAACGCCGTTCCCCCCACTGAATACGAGGATTTTTACAGAGAATGGTGGCAGTTTTCCCGGGAAGACCAACCCGATATAACCTGGCCGGGTATTATTCCATACTACGCTCTGAGTAGCGGCACTTCCGGTGCTTCGAGCAAGTACATTCCGGTATCACAGGCCCTGTTGAATGAAATGAAAAAAGGCTCCCGCCGGATGTTTTTTGACCTTTCTAAGTACAAATTTTCGGCGGGGCAACTGCGCAGGCAAATGTTGATGGTGGGCAGTTGTACCTCACCACAAGTGGAACAACGGCATCTTGTAGGTGATTTGAGCGGAATCATTGGCATGAATCGCCCCCTGTGGCTTTCCAAATATTATCGCCCCGGCAGGCATATTACCGACCTGCCGGATTGGTCTGGCAGAATTGAAGCGATTGCCCGGGAAGCGTGTAAATGGGACATTGGTTTTGTAGTGGGCAATCCTGCTTGGGTGCAGCTCATATTTGAAAAAGTCATGGACCGTTATGGTTTGCAACATATCCATCAAATTTGGCCCAACCTGTGTTTATATGTCCATGGGGGGGTATTTTTTGAACTTTATCGCATCAATTTTGAACAATTGCTTGGCAAGCCGCTCCATTACTTAGACAGCTATATGGCCTCGGAAGGCTTTTTTGCCTATCAGAACCGGCCGGGGTCAGGGGCATTGAGGTTGATGACGGATGTGGGCATTTATTACGAATTCGTCCCCATGAATGCCAACAATTTTGATGACAATGGCAATTTGCTCAAAACGGCTAAAGCATTGAAAATGAGTGAGATAGCAGAAGGAGTACCTTATGCGTTGTTAATTTCCACCTGTGCGGGTGCCTGGCGTTATTTGATCGGCGACACCCTTGAATTTACGGATCTGTCGCGCAGCGAATTTAAACTGACCGGCCGAACGAAGCAATTTCTTTCCGTTTGTGGCGAACACCTTTCGATTGACAATTTGAATGAAGCAATCAAAATTTGTGACCAAAAATTAAACGCAGGTGTTTCGGAATTTGCGGTAGCCGCTGTCCCCGGCTCTAAGGGCTGGATCCATCAGTGGTATGTCAGTCTGAAAAACGAAGTCCTGTCGCCTTCTGTTTTTGCTGCTGTTCTTGATGAAGCATTATGCCAACTCAATGACGATTATGCAATAGAGCGTCAGTATGCCCTTCAGGGTATCAACGTCGAATTTTTGCCAAAGGACCTTTTTTACAAATGGCTCCATCAAAAAGGGAAGATGAACGGACAGGCTAAAATACCGAGGGTTTTAAAGGGAGAAACGTTGGCGCATTGGCAAGCTTATTTAAAGGCAGCACTGGTTTAGGCCAATCATCATTCTTTTCGGACTTTAAAGTTAAGGTTGGTTGACTGGATAGAAAAATGAGGAGTACTTGCCGGTATGGACGCTGAAGCAGGCCGCTCCTCAAATATCGTTTCAATCCGTGGAGCGACCGGATGTTCTGCACAGGTATATGTCATGCCAATCAGAGCAGCCATAGTCGCGGCAAACTGTTCCTGACGAATCTGCATTGGGCTTTGAATTTCGCCACCGGGAGCAAGATCGGGAGAGGCCACAGCCAGCCATATTTCATCGGATCCCGGATTTAAAACATGGTGAGATTTCCATCTGTGTTTGCCCCGGCCATGATCCGTGGTTACTAAAAGCGCGGTTTTCCCTTTATACACCTTATGCTGCTGTATAAAATCCCATATTTTGGCCAGCAAGGAATCAAAACGGGAAATTGCATTTAAGTAACCGACATAATCACCATGATGTGCATATTCGTCTGTTTCCCCAAAACCGATATAGACCACTTTAGGGGTATGTTGTAAAATATAATGTCGTGCGAAAGCCCACGTCAGGGTATCCGGTCTGACATGATTTTTCCAGGGTTTGGGCGAAACCTCCAGGCGTTGATTGATTTGTTTATGTTCCAGGGTCAGCGCTTTCCCGGGTTTTGGGGTCCAGGGTTCAAAACCCGCATTTACCGTAAACCCTGCGCGTTTTTCATTGAGAATATAGGGAAATACGTTCCAGGAGCAAAAAGCTGCAATGCGATTTCGATAACTTCTGATCTGATTGAAATATTCCAAAACAGTGCTGTTTGGATTAAACTTCGGTGCATTGAACAAGATGCGTTCGTCATCGGCATAACCACAAAAAATTTCGGCGTAACCCGGATAAGAAATGTGCCTGCGGTTGGTTACCGACACCTCATTCGCCAAATGCCTGTTGCCAAATATTTTGCCTTCCTGCTGAAGCACAGACCAAAAAAAAGGCAGAAGTCGGCTCCTTCTTTCCAGAACGTTCTCTCTATAAAACCTTGAAAAACAGGATAACTGATTCTCAGACCTCACCTTAGATAACAAAAGACTGTCGGCTCCTTCAAAAACTTCCTGCCACCGCACCCCATCGGTGGTAACAATAAAAAGGTATTCTGCTGTGGTTTGAAATTCGTCGGGGCGCTGATTCTCCCAGACTTGAGCCAGAGACATATAATGCCCCATATTTTGCTCAATAAATGACAATAGAACCGGCCTTTCAAAATTTTTTTTAGAATTGCCTGTGTGTACATCTGCGTTTTGTGTCATGCCAAATTGTAGGACAAATTCCAAAATGCAAACAAGCCAAGTTTTTTTCATAGGATGTTTTTTAAACAAAGAACAGGAATATGCGGCGAGCAAATTCCCCTCACAGAATGCAGCGAACCTTGTTGATATTTTTAGAAACCTGCATTTTCCGGCACAAAAATCCCTGTTTATGCCCCATTCACGTGGAAATAGAACATTAGATTTAAATGAAGAAATGGTTAAGGCCCTGTTTGTGTATCTGAAGCCCCGGGCTTGGGAAATGCTATATCCGTGCGTTCACAGAGAAAACGGAGCGCGACCGAGGGGAATTCCGGCGAATCAATAACAAGCATCGAAGAAAACAGCTAAAAAAAGCCCCCATCCACTGCACACAGCAGCCGATGGGGGCCAATAGAAAAAATTCAACCTTCTCCGAATCAGTCTTCCTTGAACGGACGGCCCGAACCAGTGACCTGCAGGCGGTCGTACTGACGCATCCCCGTACCGGCGGGTATTTTCTTGCCCACAATCACATTCTCTTTCAGACCCATCAGGAAGTCCTTCTTGGCCGCAATGGCCGCCGTACTCAGTACCTTGGTGGTCTCCTGGAAAGAAGCCGCCGAAATCCACGATTCCGTACCCAGAGAAGCCTTGGTAATACCGAGCAGCATGGACACCGCCGTTGCCGGCAGCGCATCGCGGTATTCCACCAATTTTTTGTCGTTGCGCTTCAGGTAGGAGTTTTCCTCGCGCACCTGGCGCAGCGTCACCAAAGCACCGGCTTTCATTTTGGTGCTGTCGCCCGGATCGGTAATGAATTTTTTATCGAAAATCCAGTCGTTGTAATCAATAAATTCGTTGCGTTCCACCGGCTCGCCCGCTAAGAAGTGGGTATCGCCCGGATCCACAATTTCCAAACGGCGCAGCATCTGGCGAACAATCACCTCCATGTGCTTGTCGTTGATGTTGATGCCCTGTGCACGGTACACCTCCTGCACGCCATTCACCAAATAGTAAGAGGCGGCAAACGGCCCTTTGATGGCCAGAATGTCCTTCACCGAAATGGAGCCTTCCGTCAGGGCTGTACCGGCGCGTACAAAATCGCCGTCCTGTACCAGTACGTGCTTGGTCAGCGGAATCATGTATTTGCGTTTCTGACCGTCTTTGGCTTCGATGGTGGCCTCGCGGTTGCCGCGCTTGATGCCGCCAAAGGTAATCACACCGTCTATTTCAGCCACCACCGCCGGGTTGGACGGGTTGCGCGCCTCAAACAGTTCCGTTACACGCGGCAGACCGCCCGTGATGTCCGCAATTTTACCCAATTTACGCGGTATTTTTACAATTTGTTGGCCCGTTTTCACCTCTTCGTCGTCATCTACCGAGATATAGGCACCCACAGGCAACGAGTAGTTGCGCAATTCTTCACCCGTTTTCGGGTTCAATACCGTGATAGTCGGAATTTTGCGCTTGTTTTTACTTTCAATAACAATCTTTTCGGCAAAGCCCGTCTGGTCGTCGCGTTCGATGCGGAAGTTGGTGCCTTCCTCTAAGTTATTATAGCGAATCATACCGTTAAATTCGCTCACAATCACCGCGTTGAAGGGATCCCATTCGCAAAGCTTGTGGCCGCGCTCCACTTCCTGGCCGTCGGTCACAAACAGGAAAGCTCCGTAGGGGATATAATTATTGGCCAGCACGCGACCCGATTTCGGGTCCACGCTGCGAATTTCACCGGTACGCGACACCACCACTTCCACCGATTTGCCGTCCTGATCCACACTGGGAACGGTACGAATGGAGTCGAACTCCAAGCGGCAATGGGTACGCGCCGTAATGTCATTTTCCGTCTTGCTCAGCATGGCGGTACCCCCCGTGTGGAAGGTACGCAGGGTCAGCTGGGTACCCGGTTCACCAATGGACTGGGCGGCGATGATGCCCACTGCGTCGCCGATTTCGGCAATGCGTCCGGTGGCTAAGTTTTTGCCATAGCACTTGGAACAGGCCCCGTGGCGACTTTCGCAGGTCAGCACCGAACGGATATTGACCGATTCCACATCGGCGGTGTCTATTTGTGCAGCAATATCTTCGCTGATGTACTCACCGGCAGCGACCAGCAGTTCTTCCGTTTCGGGATGATACACATCATACAGGCTGTAACGCCCTTTAATGCGGTCTTTCAGGCCCTGAATCACTTTATCGCCTTCTTTCAGAGAGGTAGTTTCAATGCCGCGCAGGGTGTTGCAATCCACTTCGCGGATCACCACGTCCTGTGCCACGTCCACCAGACGACGGGTCAGGTAACCCGCGTCAGCAGTTTTCAAAGCCGTGTCGGCAAGACCCTTGCGCGCACCGTGTGTCGAAATGAAGAACTCCTGTACAGAAAGCCCCTCTAAGAAGTTCGACAGGATGGGGTTTTCGATGATGGCCCCGCCCGTGTCACCCGATTTACGGGGCTTGGCCATCAGACCGCGCAGGCCACACAGCTGCTTGATTTGCTGTTTGGAACCACGTGCACCGGAGTCCAGCATCATGAACACCGAATTGAAGCCCTGTTTGTGGGTACTCAACTCCTTCATCAACTGGTCGGTGATGCGGTTGTCCGCATACGTCCACTTGTCAATGATTTGGTTATAGCGTTCGTTGTAGGTAATAAGACCCATGTTGTAGTTGTCCCATACCTCGTCCACTTCTTCCTGTGCAGCTTCCAGCGCTTTTTTCTTCAGGTCAGGAATCACCAGATCGCCTAAGTTAAAGGAAAGACCCGCTTTGAAGGCCCAGCCGAAGCCCAGTTCTTTAATGGCATCCAAAAATTCCGCCGTCGTTTTGAAACTGGTGCGAATAATGATCTCTCCGATGATGACCTTCAGGTTGCGCTTGGTCAGCAAATCGTTGATGAACGGCACCGTGGAGGGCACGGCCTGATTGAACAGCACGCGGCCAACGGTGGTCTTGATGCGGCGCAATACCATATTGCCCTCTTCCAGCACATTCACGCGGCATTCTATGCTGGCGTGCAGGTCCAATTGCCCTTCGTTGTAGGCAATAATCACCTCCTCGGCGGAATAGAAACGGCGGCCTTCGCCTTTCACCGGATTTTCCGGAATGGATTTGCGCTCTTTGGTCAGGTAGTAAAGCCCCAGAACCATGTCCTGCGAGGGCAGCGTCACCGGGGAGCCGTCCTGCGGGTTCAGCATATTGTGGCTGGACAGCATCAGAATCTGTGCTTCCAGAATAGCAGCGTGGCTAAGCGGCACGTGTACGGCCATCTGGTCACCGTCGAAGTCGGCGTTGAAGGCCGTACAAACGAGGGGGTGGAGCTGAATGGCCTTGCCCTCAATCAGGCGCGGCTGGAAAGCCTGAATGGAAAGGCGGTGCAGCGTCGGGGCGCGGTTGAGCATCACCGGGTGGCCGCGCAGGATGTTTTCCAGAATTTCCCAGATCACCTGATCTTTGCGATCCACCAGCTTTTTCGCCGATTTCACGGTTTTTACAATGCCCCGCTCAATCAATTTGCGGATGATGAAGGGCTTGAACAGCTCGGCAGCCATGGCCTTTGGCAGGCCGCATTCGTGCAGTTTCAGGGTAGGGCCTACCACAATCACCGAACGACCGGAGTAGTCCACGCGCTTACCAAGCAGGTTTTGACGGAAGCGGCCCTGTTTGCCTTTCAAAATGTCCGACAGGGATTTCAGCGCACGTCCGCCTTCTGCCTTCACCGCGTTGGATTTCCGGGAGTTGTCGAACAGCGAATCCACCGCTTCCTGCAACATCCGCTTTTCGTTCCGCAAAATCACCTCCGGCGCTTTGATTTCCAGCAGGCGCTTCAGGCGGTTGTTGCGGATAATGACGCGGCGGTACAGGTCGTTCAGGTCGGAAGACGCAAAACGGCCACCGTCCAACGGCACCAGAGGGCGCAATTCGGGGGGCACCACCGGCAGGTAGTTGATGACCGTCCATTCGGGGCGTTGCCCGGAGAGTTCCAGGCCCTCGCGGAAGGCTTCCACCACGCGCAGGCGCTTGTTGGCTTCTGCCTTCTTCTGCTGGCTGGCTTCCGTGTGGGCTTCATGGCGCAGTTGGGCAGACAGATCGTCTAAATTGAGGGTACTCAGCAGCTCGTGTACGGCCTCTGCGCCCATTTTGGCAATGAACTTGTCGGGGTGCGAGTCGTCCAATTGCTGATTGTCTTTGGGCAGTGCGTCCACCAGCTCGATGTATTCCTCCTCGGTGAGGAGGTCCATTTTGTTCAGCCCTTCTTCTGCCTTGATGCCCGGTTGAATAACCACGTAGCGCTCGTAATACACCACAGCTTCCAATTTCTTGGAAGACATACCGAGGATGTAGCCAATTTTATTGGGCAGGCTTTTAAAGAACCAAATATGAACCACAGGCACCACTAAACGAATGTGGCCCATGCGCTCGCGGCGCACCTTTTTTTCGGTCACCTCCACACCGCAACGGTCGCACACGATGCCCTTGTAACGAATACGTTTGTATTTGCCACAGTAGCATTCGTAGTCCTTCACGGGGCCAAAAATGCGTTCGCAGAACAGACCATCGCGCTCTGGCTTGTAAGAGCGGTAGTTGATCGTCTCCGGCTTGAGTATCTCACCGTAGCTGCGTTCAAGAATTTCATCCGGGCTTGCCAGCGCAATGGTGATGCTGTCAAAAGCCTGGTCGGTCTTGTTGCTTTTCTTTTTGAAAGGCATATTATGAGTCTTTTAATTTTTAGACGATTTTTGTAAATTTTGTTTCCAATTATTTTTCAGTTTTCCATATATCTATGTTTCAAAACAGCCGCATTTAGTCTCGAAAAAAAATGATCCTGTTGATGCTTTTCACAGTAAAACCGAATGATTTCCTCGTCTCTGCCGCTTCCCATAATGGTGAAGGCTTTTGAATTTTTTTCTGAATGAGAAGCTAAAATTTTGAGTATATTAACCCTGATTAATTTGGTTTTCTTAATTCTCTCTGTGACTACGTTATGTAAGAACATCTGAGGATCAGAAATATTATTATCCTTAGGCAATATATATCCAAAGTCAAGACGGCCATTGATCAGATGACTTACACAATATTCAAAATTTTCCACGTTCATTTCGATCATGCCAGTCATCAGAGATTTTTCAGCCTCCACAATACACTCATACTCAAAGGTATCCGTTTTTTTAATTACATCATGTGGAAGGTGATAGAACATTTTTTTATGTGTTCTGACACGTGACATTTGTCCAACACCTTTCTCTAAGTAAACCAAAAAGACTCTATACTCAGTCAATAATTCCCCCATCAAGTCTGTCAGCATATATCGAAACAATTCTCCACTTTGTTCAAATACGACATAACTGAGACCACAATAGCCGTGCAAAACCGTCTTTTCCCTTTCTGTCACTTCGCTTGAAGCGATAGAAAGCTCTGTGGCAGCCAGCAAATTATCGTTTTTTACAATCTTTATCATTGTTCCAATAATGATGTTTTTTTAATTTGTCATCACTGCTCTTTCCAGAGTTAAAATGAGGCAGTTGATCTCCACTTCCGTAAAAAGCCTCTTTATCTTCGCGGATAAAATACTGTACCATTATCACCCCAAGCCAAAAATTAAAAACATAAAGGCGCACATTTCTATCATCTAACTCAAAAGTATCTCCGTCTTTGGTGAAGGGCAAGATTACGTCATCAGGATGTGCCATCATCGGAATATTACCATCCCGCTTAGCCGCCCTGAACGCCGCCCGCCTGGAAGGATATATCTTTATATTTTCCAGGTACTTCCGATAAACACTACTCTTAACGATTGATATTTCCATCAGTTTACTTTTTCCGTCCATAAAGCCACCACACACCCTGCCACCGAAGCTCCCATATCCCACCAATCAAACACGCGCTGTGGTCGCCATCCGCTGCCATCTATCGTCTCATGCACCACTAAAAACAGCAGACACCCTATACAGACTGCCTCAAACCACTGCTTTTCCAAATTTTTTCCGGGTTCACGCACCCACAAGCGGCGCATCCACAAAAAAGCCAGCGGCCCGCCCAAACCTGCGCCAAAACTCGGCAAAAAACCCGCCCACCACAAAAAAACAGATTCGTGGGGACACAGCGGTCGTAGCAAACGCAAACAATAGCAAATTGCTGCCACCCCCATCCAGCCTTTCATGTTATGGCTCATCCTGACATCCAATCATTTTTCTATCAACGTTTTACCCCATAAGCCCCTTCCCACTCATCTCTCATCACTCCCTCCTATACATCACTACCCTCCCTCCTGTTGAAGTATATACTTTATCGTATCCCTGTTCCAATTGTGCAAAAATGCTTTTGGAATACTCATGGTCTTTGAATTCATCCCGATAACTCAACATCAGCACATAGTCAATATGCTGTCCTGTTCGGCGGTTATAGCTCAAAATATCAGCACAAGGGGGACGATGATCAAAATTGACCCCGTCTTTATCCGTTTGGCCGTACATATTGGTTTGCCAGCGGGCAATGGTCGGGAAATACGAATAATTGGCTTCATAATTATCCGAAATCACCGCCGTTTGTGCCGCGCCGATGTAACAATCCACGTGGTTGAACAACCAATTTTGATCTGCAATGGTTCGGTCGTCGTCAGTCGTACGGCCCGCCCAGTCGTAATTGAGCGTAAGAATGGTTGCCGCTTCTTTGATATAGGGCCGTGCGCTCAATACTTCCACCGCATACGCCGAAGCCTTTCGGTGAACAGGTACACGCGCCGCCGTAAATCCCACCGCGATCACAATGGCCGTTGCGATGCTCACCCCCTTGGCCCATTGCGGGAACGCTGCCGTGGCAGCCCAGCACAATATCGCAAAATAGGGCAACAGCACCAAACGCAAAGCCACTTCCAATCCGCCGGAAAAACTATTGGGCGGAAATAAGGCAATATACCACATAATGCCCACCAAAAACAGCAAACCATCAGAAGGTAGCCAGTGGAAACGCCGAAAACGCAGCCAAAGCGCCCCCGCGAAAAACACGATACAGGCAATACCCGTCGCTGTGGCTAAGTCGCGCTCCGTAGAGTGCATAGAGGTCAGCGTTTTCACTTTCAGAATATCGCCGAACATTTGCGCAGCATCCTGGGTGATGTCGTTGGGCTTCCACTCTCGCCGAAACAAAAATTCAAAGAACAAAACAAGAGCAGGCAGCACACTGATTACCAAACGCTGCACCCGCTCCTTTCCCAATTGCCAGGCAGCACCCCATCCGCCTTCCCGGTATTCATACACTGCCAAGCCTCCCATCATGGTCATAACGGTCATCAGGGTAAACACAAATCCCATCGGATGTGCCGAATACAACACCAACCACCACAAGGCCGTCCCCCATAAAACCCACAGGTTTTTTGTATCCCGGTGTCGCCACCACCACCCCGCCATCCACAACCACAGCATCAGGCTCAGCGAATTATTCATAAACCCGGTCATCAGCAGTTTGTGGTAGCAAAACAACAAACCCAGATGACTTAAAAACACTGCACCGGGATTGATCTGTCGGATTAAAAACCGGAAACCGAAACAAAATCCGAGCACATATCCCGTAAAAAACACTTTTTCTGCCGTTCCCACTTCAAAATACCGCAACAGCGGCATGGTCAGCAGGTTATAGAGCCAGTTGGGTTCAAAAGTAGCATTCAGAAAGTAAAACGGTTCGTAAAACGCTTTATGCTGCTTTTGCCACCAGTCCAACAATATCTTCGAGTTGTACAAATGACACGGCCCGTCGCCCGTTACAAAAAAATCCACCGACCAGATCGGATAAAGGAACACCAACACTGCCAGAAAGAACGCAAAGCGTTCGATTAAGCCCAAGTGTGGAGCAAATCCTTTATTTTTCATTTTTGGTGTACTTCTAAGTATGTGTCAAAATTTTCAAATACCTCCGGCATTTTGTTACCAAAAGGCTGTGTCAAAATGTACTGTTTTGGACGATGTCGTAGCAAATTCCAAGTCGTCTCAGCATCGTAACCCTCTGCATTTAACCAGGATTGAATGATTTCACGGACAGAGTCCACATTTGGTGCTGACAAAGTCACTTCCATATCGTCATGTGTTATTAACTCTGTACCATTTTCCAATTCAATTTTTAGATGATCAATACCAGCATCGAAATAAGGTTCAAACGCTTTGGTAAAGTCAGACACCGTATGTAAAGTACCAAGATCATCCGCATAAACAACACCTTCATCTGTAGAAATCATCAGTTGTAAGTCTCTGATTTTTGCTTCTATGGGCAATTTATTCAGAAAATGTCGAAAATCACCGCCCAAGACGTAAAAAATCACCTTTCCCGATTGAGAGGGATCATAAAACATCAATTTTGCATCTGTATTGTCGTTTTGCATATCAGTTGCAGTCTGTTGTTATGTGAGAAGGCTTTTTTGTTCTACTAGTCGGATGCCCTTGCTTATCCAGATATAAATCGCTGTCATTTTTTGAAAAAGGATTATAACGATGCCAGTGATCTTTACCTCTGTATCCTGGAGCTCCTTTTTCTCCTTTATCAAACGCGATCTTCCAATCAGATTCTTTATATTGAAAAACTCTCCGATTACCGTTTTGAAGCATTCTGGCATCTGTGATTTCTTTCCAGTCTTTACTCAAATCATCAGGACTACAAGGAGGAATCCCCCAGTTTATATCCGTATCATCAACAACAGGAGTTGGACTATCTGTTGGTTGTTCCGTTGTCGTCAAACGAATACATACACTTGCAAAAAGTGTCAAAACTACAAGAATAAACAATATTGACGATTTAGTAAATATTGTTTATTCGATAGAATGCTCCATTAGTGCCTAAATGATTTCTTAGTCTATTGTATAAAAGGAGTGCCTGATAAAAAAGCACTCCCTTAGTTCTTTACTCAAACTTCACATCCAGCGCCAGACCCCGCAATTCGTGCAGCAATACGTTGAAGGATTCCGGTATATTCGGCTCAGGCAGGTTATCGCCTTTTACAATCGCTTCGTAGGCTTTCGCACGGCCCTGAATATCATCGGATTTCACTGTCAGCAACTCTTGCAGGATGTTGGAAGCGCCGTAGGCTTCGAGTGCCCACACCTCCATCTCACCAAAGCGCTGACCACCAAACTGCGCTTTACCACCCAGCGGCTGCTGCGTGATGAGCGAGTATGGGCCGATGGAACGCGCGTGCATCTTATCGTCCACCATGTGGCTCAGTTTCAGCATATAAATGATGCCCACAGTCGCTTTTTGGTGGAAGCGGTCGCCCGTTTCCCCGTCGCTCAGGTACGTTTGTCCCAGTTCGGGCAAACCGGCCTTTTGCATCCACGCAGCCACCTCATCGGTTTTGGCCCCGTCGAAAATAGGCGTGGCAAATTTGCAACCTAACCGGTCGCCTGCCCATCCCAATACAGTTTCAAAAATCTGGCCGAGGTTCATACGCGAAGGTACCCCCAGCGGGTTGAGTACCACGTCCACCGGCGTGCCGTCTTCCAGGAAGGGCATATCTTCCATCCGCACGATGCGGCTTACAATACCTTTGTTGCCGTGGCGACCTGCCAATTTATCGCCCACCTTCAGCTTGCGCTTTTTGGCCACATATACTTTGGCCAATTTCAACACGCCTGCGGGCAATTCGTCACCAATGCTGATGTTGAATTTTTCGCGCTTGTAGCGGCCTACTTCCTCGTTCACCTTCAGGCTGTAGTTGTGCAGCAGGCGGGCAATCAGGTTGTTCAGCGGCTTTTCGCCGGTCCAGTTGTTGGGGTCCACCTGGTTATAGTCCACCTGCTCGCGCAGCAATTGTACCGTCAGTTTGGTGCCTTTGGAAATCATTTCCTCCCCGTAGATGCTCTTCACACCACTGGTAACTTTATCGCGCACGAGGGTTTGCAGCTTATCCACCAAAATGGTCTTCAGCTTGTTCAGCGCCACTGTATGTTCGTCTTCCAGGCTGTCCAACAACTGCTTTTCCGACTCTTTTTGCACCTTGTCCTTTTTGGCGCGGGCAAACAACTGCTTGTCTATCACCACCCCATTGATACTCGGCGGCACTTTAAGCGACGCGTCTTTCACATCCCCGGCCTTGTCGCCAAAGATGGCGCGCAGCAGTTTTTCCTCCGGGGTCGGGTCCGTTTCGCCCTTCGGCGTGATTTTACCAATCAAAATATCCCCTTCCTTCGCCCAGGCACCGATGCGGATGATGCCGTTTTCGTCCAAATCTTTGGTGGCTTCTTCGCTGACGTTCGGAATGTCGGCAGTGAGTTCTTCCTCCCCCAGTTTGGTGTCGCGCACGTCCAATTCGAAGTGTTCGATGTGGATGGAGGTAAATACGTCCTCCTGTACCACACGCTCCGACAGTACGATAGCATCCTCGAAGTTATAGCCTTTCCACGGCATGAAGGCCACTTTCAGGTTTTGTCCGAGGGCCAGTTCGCCGTTTTCGGTGGCGTAGCCTTCGCAGAGGATGTCGCCTTCTTCCACGCGCTGTCCACGACGGACAATCGGCTTCAGGTTGATGCAGGTACCCTGGTTGGTCCGCATGAACTTGGTGAGTTTATAGGTCTTGCGGGCATCTTCAAAAGACACCAGCTGGTCTTCTTCCGTGCGGTCGTAGTTGATCACAATTTCGTTGGCATCCACATATTCCACCACGCCATTGCCCTCCGCGTTGATCAGCATACGCGAGTCGCGGGCCACTTTGGCTTCCAAACCCGTACCCACTACCGGCGAGTGCGGACGGATGAGCGGAACGGCCTGCCGTTGCATGTTCGAACCCATCAGGGCGCGGTTGGCATCGTCATTTTCTAAGAAGGGAATCAAAGAGGCCGAAACCCCCACAATCTGGTTGGGAGCCACGTCAATATATTCCAGCTCTTCCGGGGTCAGGATGGGGAAGTCGCCGCTTTCGCGGGCCTTCACGCGCTCGCTGAGGAAAGCGCCTTTTTCATCCACCACTGTATTGGCCTGGGCAATTTTCATTTTGTCTTCAGCCTCGGCGCTGAGGTATTCCACATCGCCCTGAAGCACCACTTTGCCCTCTTCCACGCGGCGATAGGGCGTTTCTAAGAAGCCCATTTTGTTGATCTTGGCGTGCGTACACAGCGTCGAGATCAGACCGATGTTCGGCCCCTCCGGGGTCTCGATGGTGCAAAGACGACCATAGTGCGAGTAGTGTACGTCGCGCACCTCAAAACCGGCGCGTTCGCGGCTCAGACCACCGGGACCCAGCGCCGATATACGGCGCTTGTGGGTAATTTCGGACAGCGGGTTGGTCTGATCGAGAAACTGCGACAGCTGGCTGGTGCCGAAGAAGGAGTTGATCACCGACGACAGCGTGCGCGCATTGATCAAGTCAATGGGTGTAAACACCTCGTTGTCGCGCACATTCATGCGTTCGCGGATGGTGCGGGCCATACGGGCCAGACCCACGCCAAACTGGGCGTAGAGCTGTTCGCCCACGGTACGCACCCGGCGATTGGACAAGTGGTCAATGTCATCAATTTCCGCCTTATTATTAATCAGCGAGACGATGTAGCGCACAATGGCGATAATGTCTTCGCGGGTCAGCACCATTGTATCGGGCGAGAGGCTCATGCTCAACTTGCGGTTGATCTTAAAGCGGCCCACTTCGCCGAGGTTGTAGCGTTTGTCCGAGAAAAACAATTTCTCGATGATGGTGCGTGCGGTTTCGTCGTCCGGCGGCTCGGTGCCGCGCAGCTGGCGGTAAATATAGTTCACGGCTTCGATGTCGCTCGAAGTCGGGTCTTTTTGCAGGGTGTTATAAATGATCGAGAAGTCGTCGGTGACATCCGTGCGTTGCAGTATGACCGTCTGCACGTTGGTGTCCGGGTCGAGAATCAGCTCGATATTGTCGGCATCCAGTATGGAATCGCGGTCGAGGATAATCTCATTCCGGGCGATGGAAACCACCTCGCCGGTATCTTCGTCCACGAAGTCTTCCTGCCACGATTTGAGTACCCGCGCTGCCAGTTTGCGACCGATGGCCGCTTCCAAGTTTTCGCGGGTGCAAGCCACCTCGTCGGCCAGTTCAAACAGGTCGAGGATAGCCTTATCAGTGTCGTAGCCGATGGCCCGCAACAGGGTAGTGACAGGAAATTTCTTTTTGCGGTCAATGTAGGCATACATGACCAGATTGATATCTGTGGCGAACTCCATCCACGCTCCTTTGAACGGAATGACACGTGCGCTGTAGATTTTTGTGCCGTTGGGGTGGTAGCTCTGACCAAAGAACACCCCCGGCGAGCGGTGCAGCTGCGATACAATGACGCGCTCGGCCCCATTGATCACAAAAGTTCCCTTTGGGGTCATGTACGGAATATTTCCCAGAAATACGTCCTGTACAATGGTTTGAAAGTCAATGTGTTCCTCATCGTTGCAGGAGAGGCGCAGTTTGGCTTTCAACGGTACCGAATACGTCAGACCCCGCTGCATGCACTCGTCAATGGAGTAGCGCGGCGGGTCTATGAAATAGTCAAGGAACTGTAAGTCAAAGATGTTGCGCGCGTCGGTAATCGGGAAGTTCTCCTGAAACACGCGGTACAATCCCTCATTCACCCGGTTATCGGGTGTGGTTTCCAGCTGGAAGTACTCCTGGAAGGACTTCAGTTGGATTTCGAGCAGATCCGGATAATTCCCCGCTAAGCGGATTTTTCCGAAATTTACCCGTTCCTGTACACCGGCCTTTGGCCCGTTGGAAATGAAATTGGTCATAGACAAAATAAGACAAACATAGGCTTAACACTATTCGGGCATGGTTTTCCGAAAAGCGTTAAGCCTAAGTTGTGATTATCTAAAAAAAGAATTTGCTGTGTGCATGGTTGGTCGAGGAATCAAAGAAAGAATTTTACAAACGTAAAATCTTACTTCACCTCTACCACAGCGCCGACACCTTCGAGCGTGCTCTTGATGGATTCGGCTTCTGCTTTGTTGATGCCCGACTTCAGCGGACTGGGTGCACCGTCCACTAAGTCTTTGGCTTCTTTCAGACCGAGACCGAGGAGGTTCTTCACCTCTTTCACCACGTTCAGTTTGTTAGCGCCTGCGTCTTTCAGGATCACGTCAAATTCGGTCTTCTCTACCGGCGCATCAGCGGCGGCACCACCACCTGCGGGGGCTGCTGCTACTGCGACTGCCGCAGCGGCGGGTTCGATACCATAATCATCTTTGAGGATACCGGCCAGCTCGTTGGCTTCTTTAATGGTAAGGTTAACGAGTTGTTCTGCCAGTGATTTCAAATCTGCCATTGTAAAAAAAATTTAAAGAGTTGTTGTAATGAGTGAATGTTATTGCCCGCGCTCTTCCAGCGTCTTCACGATACCGGCCAATTTGCCGCCGGTGGCCGTGATCTGGCTGGCTACGCGCTTCATGGGCGATTGCAGGAGGCCGATGATCTCGCCGACCATCTCTTCCTTGCTCTTCAATTTTGTCAGCGGGCCAATCTGATCATCGCCGATGAATACGGCGCTGTCAATATAAGCAGCTTTCAAAATCGGGCGATCCGCCGTTTTGCGAAATTCTTCCAGCAAAATTGCGGGGGCCTTCGGATTGGACGAGATCAGGATGGTCGTAGGGCCGTGCAGCACTTCGTACAAAGGCTCGTAACCTTTGCCTTCCGCGCGGCGCTCCAATGCTTTGCGTATCAGGGTATTTTTGGCCACTTTGACCGTAATGCCCTTGTTGTAGCAGGCTCTGCGAAACGAGTTGATCTTCGCCACGGTCATGGTCGAAGAATCGGCCAGATAGAAAAACGGCGATTCACCGAGTTCCGTTTCCAATTCTTCAATGGCAACCGTTTTATCGTCTCTCGTCATAATGTTGAAATGAGATAAAGTTAAACTTTGATGGATTTAGGATCAACGGCAATGCCCGGACTCATGGTGGAAGCCACCGAAATGGTCTTCATATAAACACCTTTTGCTGAAGAAGGTTTCATCTTCACCAAAGTAGAGACCAGTTCGTGGGCATTTTCAGTCAGTTGCTGCTGCGAGAACGACACGCGCCCGATCGAAGCATGCACAATACCGAATTTGTCCACACGGAATGCAATTTTACCCTTTTTTACCTCCGACACTGCCGAAGCAATATCGTTGGTCACAGTGCCCGTTTTGGGGTTGGGCATTAAACCACGCGGACCGAGAATACGGGCCACTTTACCCAATTGGGCCATGACGTTGGGGGTTGCCACAATGACATCAATATCCATCCAGCCTTCCTGGACTTTCTGGATATAGTCGTCCAAACCGACATGGTCAGCGCCTGCGGCTTTGGCCTCCTCCACCTTATCGGGGGTGCAGAATACCAGAACGCGCTTGGTCTTACCTGTGCCGTGTGGCAGCGATACCGTACCGCGCAGGGCCTGATCGGCTTTACGCGGGTCAACGCCCAGACGAACGTGTACATCCACCGATGCGTCGAACTTCGTGATATTGACGGTTTTGACAAGCGTCATGGCCTCTGTGAGCGCATAGAGCTTGTCTTTGTCCACCTTCCCCTCGACGGCTTTGCGTTTTTTTGTTAAATTTGCCATTATTCAATGTGCATGAAGGTTAAACGAAGCAGTGGGGCTGCTCCTCCCTGTGTAGTGTGGTAGAAGGATTTAAGCTTCCTTGCCTTCTCCGAATGGCGAAGTACCGGAAATATTGTAGCCCATACTGCGCGCAGTACCTGCCACCATTTTCATACCGGCTTCAACCGTGAAGCAGTTCAGGTCGGGCATTTTGTTTTCGGCAATGGCGCGGATGTTGTCCCACGTGACCGTTGCCACCTTTTTCCGGTTGGGTTCGGCAGAACCGCCCAACTTGAGTTTATTGCCCTTCGGGAACGACTTCTTGGCTACCTCAGCGAGTTGTACGGACGCGGGCGGTGTTTTAATAACAAAATCGAATGTCTTGTCTTTATACACCGAGATAATGACCGGCAAAATCTTACCGACCTGCTCCTGCGTTTGCGCATTGAAGCGCTTGCAAAACTCCATGATGTTGACACCCTTAGAACCGAGTGCCGGGCCAATCGGAGGTGCAGGGTTGGCCTGACCACCTTTTACCTGAAGTTTGATATAAATATCTACCTCTTTTGCCATGGTAAATAAAATGAAATGTGTGCTTTAAAACGCGTCCTTTCCGTAAAAGTCACTCAAAATGTGGAAGCCACTTTGCAGTTGATTCCGCCGGTAAAGTACGCCCTTACGGCACAATGTGTGAAGCTGTCTCTGCTCGTTTCAGTAAAATGTACCCAAACAAAAAGATCCAGCATTGGTTATGATAGACATTTGAACTTCTTCCCGTGGAAGCGTAGCCTGAGAAAGACAGACAACAAAAAAGAAGCAAACGTTTATTTAAAGGTTAAACGAACAGTGTTCTGTCATTTACGCGATCTTCTCCACCTGCATAAAATTCAACTCTACCTCCGTACCGCGTCCGAATATCTTCACCACTACTTTCAATTTCTTCTTCTCCTCATTGATTTCCTGAATGTCGCCTATGAACTCGGCAAAAGGCCCGTCTATGATCTTGACAGTCTCACCAATGATGTAGGGTTCGCTGAGGCTTTCGCCGCCTTCTGCGCCTGCATCCACTTTTCCAAGCAGGCGGTTGGCCTCCACGGTGGTCATCGGCAAGGGCATTTCCTTGCCGAGGAAGTGAATGACATTGGGAATATCGCTGATGGCTTTTGCTATATCGCCATTGAGGCGATGGGTCAGGGCCTCAATGAGGATATAGCCAGGCAGGAGGTTGCGTTCCTGCATGACTTTTTTACCATTGCGAATTTTATAGACTTTTTCAGTGGGCACAATGACCGAAAAGATAATATTCTGCCATGCAGAGCGCTCAATTTCCTGTTGAATGCGCTCCTGTATCTTCTTCTCCTTGCCGCTGATGACGCGCAAAGAGTACCACTTTTTTTCTTCAGCAGGAGGTGCCGGAGCGACGCTGCTGTTATTTTCCTGTGTCATGTTGCCGTTTGAAAGGTGATAAAACCGGAAGGGGGTGTTGCGCTTGCACTACTTTGGGGATGAATCATAAAATCATCGAAAAGACTTCGATGGTTTAGCTCCACACGCCATAAATATTCTTGAACACCACGCTGCACAATACGTCCATCAAAAAAATAATGAGCGCCAGTATGCCGGCTGTTGCCAATACCACTAAGGTACTGTCCTGCAATTGCGCCATAGTGGGCCACGAGACGTTTCGCTGTAGCTCGTGGTAGCTCTCCTTTAAATATAAAGTCAACTTTTCCATTTTCAAAAAAAGGATTTTTTAAATGCAAAAAGACTGTTTTACAGTGTTAACAATTTTTATAGTCATTGATAACATCACCGTAAAACAGCCTGAGGATTATTTTTGCAGGGGCAGCAGGGCTCGAACCCGCAGCCTGAGGTTTTGGAGACCTCCACTCTACCAATTGAGCTATGCCCCTGTATCGGAGTGATGAGTGATAAGTGATGAGTTTTTTACTCATCGTTCATCACTCATCACTCATCACTAACGAATTTATTCCATAATTTCGGTCACCTGACCAGCGCCTACGGTACGGCCACCTTCGCGGATAGCGAAACGGAGACCTTTTTCCATAGCAATGGTGTTCAGGAGCGCTACTTCGAGTTCGATGTTGTCGCCCGGCATGACCATCTCCACGTTTGCAGGAAGTTTCACGTCACCTGTTACGTCTGTGGTACGGAAGTAGAACTGCGGACGGTAGCCGTTGAAGAAGGGCGTGTGACGGCCACCTTCTTCTTTGGACAATACGTACACGGAACACTTGAACTTCTTGTGCGGTTTCACGGAGCCGGGTTTGCAAATAACCATACCGCGACGGATTTGCTCTTTGTCAATACCACGGAGCAACAGACCGGCGTTGTCGCCTGCCTCACCGCGATCCAACAGTTTGCGGAACATTTCCACACCTGTGATGGTAGAAGTCAGCGGCTTTTCGTCCGCCTTCATCATACCCATGATTTCTACCGGTTCGCCTACGTTGATGACACCACGCTCGATACGGCCCGTAGCAACGGTACCGCGACCGGTGATGGTGAACACGTCTTCGACGGGCATCAGGAAGGGCTTATCTACTTCGCGCACCGGCTCAGGAATCTGCGTATCGCAAGCGTCCATCAGCTCTTCGATTTTCTTCACCCAAGCCGGGTCGTTTTCGAGTGCTTTGAGTGCAGAACCCTGGATGATGGCTGCGTTATCGCCGTCGAACTTATAGGAAGACAGCAGTTCGCGCAGTTCCATGTCCACAAGCTCCAACATTTCGGGGTCATCAACAAGGTCCACCTTGTTCATGAACACCACGATTTGAGGAACACCTACCTGACGAGCAAGGAGGATGTGTTCCCGGGTTTGGGGCATTGGGCCGTCGGTAGCAGCACAAACGAGGATTGCACCGTCCATTTGAGCAGCGCCCGTGATCATGTTTTTCACATAGTCGGCGTGGCCCGGACAGTCAACGTGTGCGTAGTGACGCGATGCGGTCTCGTATTCTACGTGCGCGGTGTTGATGGTGATACCGCGCTCTTTTTCTTCAGGAGCGGCATCAATGGCATCGTAGTCCGTCTTCTTAGCCAGACCCTTCTGCGAAAGTACGTAAGTGATGGCAGCCGTCAACGTGGTTTTGCCGTGGTCAACGTGACCGATCGTGCCAATATTTACGTGCGGCTTGGTGCGCTGGAATGTCTCTTTTGCCATTGGTACAAGAAACTTTTAAACCTTTATTGTTATTGAATGAATAATGACGTGTTGAACACGCTTGGAGCCGTTGATGAGAATTGAACTCACGACCTCTTCCTTACCAAGGAAGTGCTCTACCCCTGAGCTACAACGGCAATGTCTTTCCTGTTTTGCATTTAGTCAAATTGGTTGAACCTGTCAAAATGGAAATTTGTACAAAATTCACCAATTTCAACAAATTCAACCAATTTGAAAAGGAGAGAGCGGCGGACGAGGTTCGAACTCGCGACATTCAGCTTGGAAGGCTGACACTCTACCAACTGAGTTACCACCGCAAAACTGATTAATTTACGATTTACGATGCAAGATTTACGATTTTAAATCTGAAATCATACATCTAACATCTTAAATTATGACAGTGGGGGTGGTGAGATTCGAACTTACTCAGCGATAAAACACCAGATTTACAGTCTGGCCCGGCTCTCCGGCTCCGGCGCACCCCCGCAATGTTGAATTGCTTCGCTGCCGAACAGGAAAATGAACCCGCAAATGGACCCATTGAACGATCCGGCAAAAAAACAGAGCCACTAGAGGGACTCGAACCCCCGACCAGCTGATTACAAATCAGCTGCTCTACCAGCTGAGCTACAGTGGCTTATAGAAAAAACTGCAATACTGCAATTCTATGTCAAAAAACGCACTTTTTAGAGGTTTTTAACGGGTTTTTACCCCCCTTTTCAAAAGCGAGTGCAAAGGTACGATGATTTGTGAAACCTGCAAATTTTTTTTGGAAAAAAAATGATTTTTTTTCTCGCTGCGGATTTTGAAAAGAAAAAACACCCGGAAAAGCGGGGTTTTCGCGAAAAACGCACGGCAGGTCGCTCTTTGGGGCGTTTCAACACAAAAACCCCTTGGTTTGCGGGCGATGCGAAGGGATATAGGAGGCAAAGACATGAAATAGATGCCACCGGGTTTGACATCCGCCAAAAGCAAAATTCAAAAGGGCGTAAAAAAATACTTAGATTCTACGGTATAGGCATCGAAATTGGGGATGGGGTTGTCAAAGAGCGTGCGAGCGATGAAAGAGCAGGCAAAATCTGTCCACCCGTTTCCGATAAAACCCGTACTTTTGCGCCCATGTCAGTTACGGTACAACATTTGGTAAAGATGTACGGCACACAGCGGGCGGTGTCGGACATTTCTTTTGAAGCAGGAAAAGGCGAAGTGCTGGGTTTTCTGGGTCCCAACGGAGCGGGCAAAACCACCACCATGAAAATCATTACCGGCTATGTGCCGCCCACGGAAGGCGGGGTGCAGGTATGCGGATTCGATGTATTGGGGCAGCCGATGGAAGCCCGTGCCTGCATCGGGTACCTCCCGGAACATAACCCGCTGTACAAAGAGATGTACGTGCGCGAGTACCTGCACTTTACGGCGGGCCTGCACGGGGTGAAAAAGGGAAAGCAACGCGCCGAGGAGATGATCGAACGCACGGGCCTGGTGTCGCACCGACAAAAGCGCATCGGCGAATTGTCCAAAGGCTACCGGCAACGCGTGGGGCTGGCCCAGGCTATGCTCCACGATCCGCAGGTGCTGATTTTGGACGAACCTACTTCGGGGCTGGACCCCAACCAGATTGTGGAAATTCGGCAGCTGATCCGGGATTTGGGTCGGGAAAAGACGGTCATTTTGTCCACCCACATCCTCGGCGAAGTAGAAGCCGTTTGCGACCGCGCCATTATTATTAATAAAGGTGTATTGGTAGCCAATGCCCCCATAGAGTCCCTCAAACAACAATTTGCAGGGCAAAGTGTGGTGACGGTGGAATTTGCCCGGTCTATAGATGCCCAAACACTGTCTGCCCTGCCTTTTGTGGAAAAAGTGCAAAATGCGGGGGAACGCCGTTGGCACTTGTACGCCCCGGCACAACAGGACATTCGGGCCTCGGTATTTGAGTTTGCCGTGCGCCACCAACTGACGCTGTTGGAATTGCACCGCGAAAGCCGTTCGGTGGAGGACGTTTTTCAGCACCTGACGCTGGGGGAAAACTGAGCGGTGCCGTTTATCATTTCATCAACGTTCCGGTTTTTATCTGCTCCCGTTCGGCAAGGCCCCGGCCTGAATGCCGCTTTCTTAGGAACAACTTCCTGGCGGTTTAGTTGAGAACAAGTTAAAGTCGCACAGCACCTCTCCGAGGTAATTGGGATAGACGGCTGGATAGTTGCCCCGATTTTGTCGCGCAATCGTTAAATTTTTATTAACACTTAATTATTTATTTTTTAATTATATTTAATAATATGATTTATAATTATTTACATAAATTTTATGAATCTTTTTTTTGCTTTTCAATCATTTAAGAATCATTAACGCCTCCAAAATTATAAATTAAGTGTTATAACACCTAATTTTGCAACGTTTTTTAACAAACACATCATTCACTTACATTTCATTTTACACTTCATGAAAAATTCATTTTTTCTGATTGCACTTGCCTTTATCGGTTTTTCCTTCATGGCTCCTGCCACTTATAAGGTGGATACCACTGCCAGCAGTATTGTCTGGACGGGTTATAAAGTTACGGGAAAACACACCGGCACGGTAAAAATTAAAAACGGCGACTTGCAGATGGAGAACGGCAAATTGACGGGCGGTTCTTTTGAAATAGATATGACCAGCATCACTTGTACCGATCTGGAAGGCGAGTGGGCAGGCAAATTGGTAGGTCACCTGAAAAGTGACGATTTCTTTGGCACTGCCAAATATGCTACTTCTAAATTTGTGATCACCCGCGCACTGCCCCAGGATACCAAAGGCAACTACAAAATTTTGGGCGACCTGACTATTAAGGAAACTACCAAGCCAGTTAAATTCATGGCTACTGTAACCGAAAACGGCGGCATGGTCACTGCCACAGGTAAGATCACGGTAGATCGCTCCGAATACAACGTAAAATATGGTTCCGGCTCTTTCTTCGATGGCCTCGGCGACAAAACCATCTACGATGAGTTCGATATGCAGATTTCTCTGACTGCCAAGAAGTAAAAACACGCAGGCAGAGGCGTTTCTGTTTTTTTTTAGAGGTGTCGGCGTACTTTCAAAGTGCGCCGACACCTTTTTTTATAGCCTGCCGGGCCTTTACTTTTTCAGCACTTTTTTCAGGAAAGTCCCCTGAGCAGTGGCAATTTGCAGGCTGTACAGGCCGGGAGGCAGGGCGCGGATATCCATTTTCAGTCCTTCGCCCACCGCCCACACAGGCTGACGTTGTTCAATTAATACGCGGCCATGCACATCGCTCAACACAATGCGCACATTTTGCTGCATATTCGCAGGGGGCAATAATACGATCTGTATCCAATCGGTCGCCGGATTGGGGCTGACACCCACCTGTAGTTCGTCTGTCTGTGCCTCTGTGGCCGATACCACCTGAAAACCCATTATCGTGCCGCCCTCCGGCGCTTTCACGCAAATGGTGGTGTCGTTGTAGTGCATACAGGCGGTGCCGTCATAGCGCATCAGGTCCAGCACTTCTGTTTCGTCTATGTACCAGCCGTCGCTGATGGCCGCCGAATGCCCTTCATCGGTGCCAAAGCGATAGCGCAGCAGTATCGTTTTCCCTTTATAAGCGCTCAGGTCGAAATAAGACTGCACCCAGCCGCCCGAATTGCCTGTGTAAGCGTACAGACCGGGGATCGCAAAGGTGCGATACTGGAGGCGTGCTGGATAGGTCTTGCGGACTCCCTGCTGACGCTCCAGCAATTGCCACGGACTGTTTTCTGCGACCTCCCGCACTTCCACTAAGCCGCCGTCGGCCCCTGTTTCTGCTTCGTAGCGGTGCCAAAAGCGCAGTGTAGGCGCGTGTTGCCCGGTGATTTCAATGGCGGCATTGCCATTCAGTTCCAAAAAAGCTTCTGTGGCCTTCTCGGACGCATCCACTTTCCAGGCATAACTGCCCACTTTGCGAACAATGGGTTGCAGTATAAAACTGTTATTGGAACTCAGCCATTGGTCACTGGTCTCCATGGCATCTTTAAAAAGGCTGACCGAACCGAGGGCGGCATCTGTTTGTACCCGATATTGGAGGGTGATCTGTTGTCCTGCGGTCATGGCGGGTACGGTCCAACGAATTTTTCCGTTTTGCACGCTATACCCCGCCGATCCGTCCAATACGGTCAATCCGGTCGGCAATTCATCTTCCACGGTCAGCTCATTCACCGGACTGCCGGTCCGATTGGTCACGACCAATTGTATAGTGAGGTTTTCACCCGGCTCGGCAGTGGCGGGTGCCTTTTTTTCCAGCACCACGCGCGGATCGAGTACAGGCGGCACATCAAAAGCGGCCTGTGCATCTATGGCCACATAGCTGCTGCCCTGCCGGGCGCTGTAGCCCAATCCGCGCCGCGCAAACGCCTTCCAGAGCAGGTCGCTGTTGGCTGCGCCATACAGGAGGGTATCTGCCCGCAGAATGGCGTTGCGCCCGTCTGTAAAACCGGGGTTGCAGGGCTGTATCTTCATGCCGTCCATCACCAACTGCATGGCCCGGCCGTTGCCGCTGTTGCGATCATTCCAGTCAGCATTGTAACCGTAGCGGTCCACTATAGCCCAATACACATCCCAAAGCATAGCAGCCCACACTTCGCCTACATTATGGATGGTGTTGTTGTCAATCACAAATTCGTAGGTCAGCGGATTGACGCGCATATCGGTTGAGTATGGGTAAGTGCGGATGCCATTTTCGCCGGGTTGTTCGCGCAGCACGTAGTTGCCGATGCCGCGCGGCGTAGCACCCTTGCTGCCGGGAGCTACCGTGGTGGCCAATGCGAAAAAGTCGCTCCACCCTTCGCCCATTTGTTCGGCGTTTTGCAGGCAAATAGACGTATTGGGGCCGCCGGTCAACCGGTTGGAGATGCCGTGTGCATATTCGTGGACGATAATCCCATTGTCGAAACTGCCGTCTAAATAATCGGGGCCGGACTGTGGCGGAAGTACCAGACTTACGTTCAGGCCATTCCCGGCAAAAGGCCGCAACCGATCGCAATCACTTTTGCGCAACATCACCACCGGAATGGAAACAGGCAGGCCGGTAGTGCCGGGGGACATGGAAATCTGACTCTCGACCGTGTTACAGATAATGCAGGCAATGGCACCGGCCTGTTGTACATTGTATGCTTTTTCCCGAAAGGCGCAGGTACCCCGGGTAACCAATGCTATTTTGCCCTTCAAATCCATCGTCACTGCATTGCAAACCAAAGGCCCTGAAGCAGTGTTGTCGGTGGCGACTACCACGTCCCCCGTCAGCGGCACTGCGGTGATGGCACCGCCCCAGCCCACCGTGGTGGCCACCGAATAGATACCCGGCAAGGGCCCCGCCGGTGCGTTTACCTGCAACAGTCGCCCTCCGGCGCGGCTCCAGCGGTACATTTCCATTTTGCCCGGAAACCCGTCGGCGGTTGGCTCAAACAGGGCATTGTTTTCACCGGCTCCGTCTATGGCCTCTGCGCGCACGGGGTCATTGGCAAAGCCGGGTTTACCGTAGTTGTTTTCCTGATAATTGCCCGCCTGTTCGTCAAACCCATAGGTGTAGGAGAGGTCGTGCATCCGGTTGGTGGTATAAAAGAGATTGGTGATGGCTGCGTTTTTATTGTCCAAAGGAGTCAGCGCCGGATCGAAAGGGAAATCGAACAGCAGGCTGGCATTGCCCGGTGCAGAACGCGCCGGGTCGCCGCTGTTGGCATTGCCGCTGTCTTCATAAGCCCAGGCGTTGTTGCCCCGGGTGTAGGTATATTCAGCACCGGCCATGCCATTGGTGTCGTGCCACCCGAAAGGCGATGCCGGGTGTGCAGGAACACCAACCAAAACGCGCTGTCCGTGTGTGGGACTTTCAATGGGCAGCGGAAAGACCCGATAAGCAGGAGCCTGTACCGGAGGCACATTGTCGAAAACTGCCGGAGCAGGGGGCGAAGACAGGCTCCGGGAAGGGGCCACCCCGACCCCGCAAAGGCCGTTGTGGGGCATGCTGCAAGACAAAACCGCGTTGTGGCGGGCCAAAATGGCACCCGATACAGCATCTATGCGGTAGTGCCAATGGTCGGAAGTAGCATAGGGCGCAACGTTCAGGCTCCAGGCCAGAGCCAGGCGGCCATTGGGCAGGCGCTCGTAACACAATTGTACCCGCAAGGGCACACGCGACACGGAGCCGCCTTCTAAAATGTACTCCTTATCACTGCGTTTTTGTTGCACCGGAGGCACCGGAAAATCGGTCCAGCCCAAATCGCGCAGGGCCGTTTCTGCGGCCTGAACGGGTCGCAGCACCGGCGCAGTGGCCGTTATCTGCCGGGGCAGCTGCGCTACAAACCGATGTTCCCCACGCAGCAGGCTGTCCCCTTCTAAGAGGTGGACACCCAGCAAAGCCCCATACACCGGAATGCCCCGGTACCTTTGTTGCAGCCACACATGGGTAACTTTGCTTTGTTCCGAATAGTAGGCATCCGTCACCACTAAATCGGCTACATCCGCCGCTTCCAAACCCCAGGCATTGGGTTTTGTTTGCAAGGCGCGCAAAGCGCGGGTGCGGGCCTCCTCTCCGACAGATTGGGCCACAAGGGCAAAAGGGAGGCATACATACAGGGCGATAAGTGGAACAAAGACCCTTGGAATCAGCGATGGGAACACGAGCGACAGGGAAATAAAGGTAAAATAGGGCGCAAGGTAAGGCTTTTCCCACAAACGCCGATTACCTAAGGGTCTTTTGCTAAAAAACCGACAATCCTTGCTTACCTTTGCGCCTTCATTTCAACCAATCAGTACCTACCCCTGCCGGTCTGCGGCAGCCATCGAAATTTAAACACATGGAATTGATAATAGCCGACGAAAGCCATACCGAGATGGTTGCCGGAATGCTGGCCGCCCTTTTTGAAGAAGTAGAACACAGCCCCACTGCCGAGGAAATTGCCGCCATTTTCAGCGACATCGAAGCAGACGATCACCACTCTACCCTCTTAGCCATGGACGACGACGGCGACCCCGCCGGGGTCATCACCGTGGTCGAAAGCCTTTCCCTTTATGCCGGGGGCTATATCGGGGTCATCAACGAATTGTATGTGATGCCCGATTACCGTTCGGAAGGCGTGGGGAAAATGCTCTTAGATGCCGTCAAAGACCTCGCCGAAGAACGCGAGTGGAAACGCTTGGAACTCACCACTCCCGGCGAGGAATACGAAAAAACCCTGCGCTTTTACGAACGCGAAGGATTCGACCGCATCGGGCCGCGCTATCGTCATATTGTTTAATAAACAGACGGGCGTACAGACAAGGCTGCTGTACGGACACATACGGGGTACTGCTGCGGGCTTTCCCCTCTTTTCGTTTTTCAGGCGTTTTCCAACAGGGCCGGACTCATCCCCATGTTGGAGAAGCCGCCGTCGTGGTACAGATTCTGCATGGTGACATAGCGCGTGTAGTCACTGAACAGGGTTACACAGTAATCTGCGCAGGCTTCGGCAGGGGCATTGCCGAGGGGCGACATTTTTTCGGCATAGCCGAAAAACTCCGTAAAGCCTTTCACGCCTTTTCCTGCAGTGGTCATGGTAGGCGACTGCGAAATAGTGTTGACCCGCACCTTTTTCTGCACGCCGTAGTGGTAGCCAAAACTGCGGGCAAACGACTCCAGCAACGCCTTCGATTCGGCCATTTCCGAATAATCGGGGAAAACGCGCTGCGCAGCAATATAGGTCAGTGCCACAATGCTGCCCCAGTCTTTGATCGCATCCAATTTCCACATCACCTGCATCATTTTGTGGAAGGAAATGGCGCTCACATCGAAGGTTTTTTGCATCCATTCGTGGTTGAGGTCGGTATAGGACTTGCCTTTGCGCACATTGACCGACATGCCGATGGAATGCAACACAAAATCCACCTGCCCCCCGAAATGTTCCATGCTTTTGCGGAAAAGATTTTCCATTTCTTCTATGGAAGTGGCATCGGCGGGGATCACGGGGGCATTGCATTTTTCTGCCAACACGTTGATTTCTCCGAAACGCAGCGCCACAGGGGCATTGGTCAATACAATTTGTGCCCCTTCGGCTACACAGCGCTCTGCTATTTTCCAGGCAATGCTCTGGCTGTCCAATGCGCCGAAAATAATTCCTTTTTTACCTGCAAGTATCATGGTGAAAATGCTTGATGCGGAATGCTTGATATAAATGATTGGATACTGACCGTTTAATGTTAAATAATTTTTTTATAAAACACTAAAAATCAGGTGTTTATTTTACAAAAGCAGCGCTTATATCCGGCTTTATTGTAAAAGACCCGGACATAAGCGCGGCAAAGGTAAAAAGATATGAGAAGTACTGATATTCACAGCCCTATAAAATAAGCAGGGATTTTTTCTAAAGCGGGCATCGCCGAAATTAGCACATTATCAAATTACCACATTAACACATTCATCCTGTTATTTCCAGATCAGCTTGTAATGCCCGCTTTTCCCCTGTTGATCGGTGAGGCGCAGCACATACAAGCCTTCCGGCAGGCCATTGCGCTCTATGGCGGTGCGCGTACTGCTCACAGGCTGACTGTACAGCAGCCTGCCCGTCCTGTCGAAAAGCGAAAGGGTGTAGGCAGCAGACAGGGCCTCCTCCGGAATTTGCAGAAAACATTGCCCGGCAGCGGGATTGGGGTAGAGCAACACCGCGATTTCGATTGCATCTTCTGCGCCCACAGCACAGTTGATGCCGTTGGGATCCAACTGCACCGAAGTGGCATAAAAACTGGAGCAGCCGGTGACCGTGTTGCGCACTTCCACGCCGATATTGCCGCCTGCGCGGGCGCAATAGGTGGTTTTGGTAGCGCCCGATATGGGTACATTGCCCTGGTACCATTGGTAGGTGAAATCGGGCGCAGTCCCCGGCGGATTGACAATGGTCAAGGCATTTCTGTCGTTGCGATACAAGGGGCTGGGCGGCGGATTGAAAATGCCCACCTGTACACTGTCAGAAAATGTACTACATCCCCACTGGTTGGTATGCAGGGCGCGGTACCAGCCGCTCTGGGTGGGGCGGTAGCGCACTTTGTCCGCTCCCGGAACAGGCCGTCCCTTTGTCCACCATGTGATGCCGTCGGGATAGGAAGCCAGCAAAATCACCGAATCGCGGCCAATGCACGCTTTCAGGCCAAAGGGATCAATGATGGTGGGCTTTTCGGCAGGCGGAAAGACGGTCACTGTATCCACCACCGTGATGGTATCCTGCGGGCGAGTCATCACCAAAACCAATTTCAGTCCACCGGCCGTTAAGGTATCCTTACTCAGGTTGTTGAACGGCATGGAACCGCAGGGGTCGTCTCCGCCCTTCACACCGGAGTCTTCATCTATGACTTCTATGGTGTAATTGCCGGTTTCCACCGGCAGGTTGGTGAAAAAAGTAACCGGCAAAGTGGCATTGGGTATGTCGGGAGAGGAATCGTAAATCACTTCGCCAGCCGGATTTTTGATCACACAGTAAATATCCGGGCCGTTAAAAAGGTCGGTACAATCCACGTCTAACACCGTGAATTTTTCCAATACCGGACCGGTAGTATCCACAATGGCACGGTATTTTACTGCGTATTTGCCCGGTTTGTTATATACGTGGGCAGGCGGGTCTTCTCCGGTGTAGTTGGTGCCGTCTCCAAAATCCCATAAATAGCTGAAACCGGGCCTTTCCAAAGAAGGGACATTGTTGGTAAACTGTACGGTAGTGCTGTTGCAGCCTTCATAGCCCGTCATGGTAAAGCCGTCCGTGATTTTCTTTTTGGGGGCTATGTACAGCCGCATGGGGAAAGAGGTCTCCTGCTGGATAATAAAAATGGTGGCTTTAACCCGTACCCTCAGCACAAAAGAGTCGGTGTGGAGCGGAATGCCACAAATTTTGACACAACCGTCCGTTTCACCGTCTCCTGTTTTGAATTCCATTTTATTGGCCTGCCACATCAGGCCTTCCGGCAGGCTGTCCACGCCGAGAATTTCAATTTTGGAAATGGGCAAACCGGGCGGTGTCACGCCATCAATGGAAGCCACCGGCGTGGTGCTTTTCGGCATTCGAAAAGAAACTTCCTGAATGTATGTTTTGCCCTGCTCGCCGTCGGGCAGTTTGCCGATATAAACGGTGTCTGCCGACAGCGGCGGCAAAGCGATGGTACAGCCGGGACACCCTGTCTGGGCGGCCAGCCACTGACAACAAGAAAAGAGAAAAAGTGTAGAAAAAAACCGCATGAAAAAACCAGTATATGGTGATAAAATAAGGGGAAAGGCGGCTAAAGTATGTAAATTTGCCGATTTGGCAATTTGATAATGTGCTAATTTTCAAATATTTACATCGAAAACACACACATTCATGAGGCGCAGGCTCACATTGATGATCTTATGCGCATACCTGTTATCTTGTAAGCCCTTCACCTTCGTCGGTGGCTTACAAGATAACAGAGAGATGCACCGGACTTTTTTTAATCTTTTTTACTGCGCAATAACCAGCATACTGGCTGCACGCCCCTTCGGACTGCGAATACTGTAATAGTAGGTGCCGTTGGCCAATCCTGCGGCATCGAAGGGATGCTGGTTGAGGCCGGGCTGCAAACGCAGCGCCTTGTGGTGTACGCGCTGACCAAGCAGGTTGAACACTTCCAACTGGTACGCTCCTTCTTCCAAAACGTCCATCTCGAGCAGGGTACTGCCGCTGAAAGGATTGGGTACGTTTCTGAGCGCTGCGATCTGATTGGGTATTTCGTTGCTGCTGATGGTGCATTCTCCTGCATTCTTCACCACGATGAAGAACTGGGAGCCGGGCGCAATGGGGCCGGGAAAATCCACTTCAAACTCACTGTTCATGCCAAAGACCGAAGCGGTGACAATAGCCTTCAGAACAATTTCAAACTTACCTGTGGGGCCGGTAGGCGTGCCGCTTACGGTAATACACCCCAGGGTTCTGGCATTAAACGTACAATTCTCCGGGTCACATTTGTAAGTCAGACCGGCGGGCAAACCCTGTACAGCAGGGGTGCCGTTTTTGGTAGCAATCTGTACTTTTACCAACGGAAGCGGAGGAAGGTTCGGCAATCTGACGGTATCCGGTATGCGCAGGGTGATGTACTGTAAATAAGGCTCCCCGATACAGGCAGGCTTGGTGGTGATAACGGGGTTATTAACCGGATGATAGGGGGCAGGTGCAACAAAACCTCCGGTTTTCAGGATGCTGGAGTCGCGGACACAGGTCGGCGTTTGGGCAATGATCAACGTCGTAACGACGGAAAAAAGAGCTAAGAGTAGCGTTTTTTTCATGTAAAAGGATTGTAAAAATGATGAAACAAAAAAACCGTTGGCAGTAGGCACTTATTGTCCAAGGGGTGCAAAAATAGTGGTTTTTAAGTAGCCGCCATCAAAATTCGACGATCGGCAGGCAAATAATTATTCAGGCGGTCGGGCAAAACCTTCATCCAGCCCAACGGCAGACCCCGGTACGTCGCCAAAGTCCAGCCCGGAGGGGCTTGTTCGGGTTTCGGAAAGGTCTCTTTGCGCAGAAACAGCAGGGCCTCCTGCAAACTAAGGGGCAGGACAGGCATCTGTTCGTGCAGGTCGAGGCTGAGGCTGAGGGCATGGGCGGGTGCTAAGCTGTTGCCTTTGATTTGTCCGGCCACTACGCCGAACCATTTGGCAGCAAGCACTTTGTCCAATGTCAGATAGTCTTCCACAGAGACGGTGGGCAGGGCCAGAATTTCGCCGGAAAGCATCTGAAAAAATGAAAACTGCTGCCCCTCCCGAAACCAGGGCGTGAGCAGGGGTACTAACGCCGCATGCAAAGGGCGAAGATTTTTGAATCCGGCAGGCACCTTGCGGGCAGGGGGCTGCGCGCTGCCGGTTTTGCGCAAAACAGCAATGAAAAAACCCTCGCCGCGCGTCCGATGCGGGTAAAAATGATAGCCGGTGGTACCACTGCCGACAATGCCCCACGCTGCCGGAATGTCCAAAGCAACGGGTTCCAATCCAAAATCCTGTGTCAGCCATGCCACGTTCTCTTCGTTTTCCTGCGCATTGTAAGTACACGTGCTGTAAATCAGGACACCGCCCGGAGCCAGCGCCTGTACCACGGGAGCCAAAATTTTTTTTTGTCGGGCCGCACAAAAGCGCACATGGGCAGGCGACCACTCGGACACCGCAGTGGACAATTTGCGAAACATGCCTTCGCCACTGCACGGCACATCCGTTACAATCACATCAAAAAAATCGGGCAGGCGGCCCCATACTTCTGCTTCCTCTCCGGCAATGGCCCCGTTGGCATAACCCCAGCGCTCCATGTTTTCGCGCAGGGCAGACAACCGCGACCGAATCACTTCATTGCTGACCAACAGGCTGTCGGCCGAAAGCAGAGCAGCCAACAGCGTACTTTTTCCGCCGGGTGCGCCACACAAATCGAGTACCCGCAGCCGCTTCGACACATCCATGGACTGCCGCACGGCCTCGTACAGAAACATGGAGGCTGCCTCCTGCACATAATAAGCACCAGCATGCCACAGCGGGTCGAGGGTGAAAGAAGGCCGTTCCGACAGATAGTAGCCCTGCGGATGCCACCGCACTTGCTCCGATTGCCAGTTGCCCCCCCACTCCGGAAGTGCCGACTTGCGGGGGTGCAATCGAATGCTTACAGGAGGGGGTTCCTGCATGGTTTTTTCAAAGGCGGCGAGGTCAAAATCCGCCGTCCGGGCCATTTGATGCCGAAATGCCGTTGGTAACATGGCACAAAGGTACAAATCCCTGACGAATCCTTCAACAATTCGGGATTTGCTCTTATCTTTGCAGCGTGTAAGGCAGTACCCACGGAACAAGTGTTCCGGTCCTGAATACGGCCATTCAGCAAAAGGGCAGCACGCAGATGAAAAAAACACCGGTAGGTACATCTAATTTTAAAAAGATTATCGAGTTGAAGCCCTATTGGGTCAATACTTCCGAAAACCGCCTGCTGCGTTCTTTGTTTTTCAACAAACAATCGGGCATCCGCGACCGCATTGAAGGACTTATTCAGGGAGACACCGTAGAAATGGAAGTGGACAAAAACATGGTATTCAAAGATTTGAAACACCGTCAGACGGCAGTGTGGAGTATGTTGTTGCAGTCGGGCTATCTGCGTTGCGAAAATGCGCGCGCAGGGGACTTATACGACCTGTCTATTCCGAATTATGAAGTGAGGTAGCCCCGGTCTTTTTAAACAAACCACCTGCCTGATGCCCTCCCGCTGCCCTTTATTTAAAAATTCACGAATTCGCATTCAATAATATATGACGCATTTTCCGCACCCCGATCAATTCCGCGACCGGCACATCGGCCCTTCGCTCGAAGAACAAAAACAAATGCTCAAAACGCTTGGCGTGAAAAGCCTCGATCAACTGATAGAGGAAACCGTGCCGGCCACCATCCGCCTGTCGAAGCCGCTCCGTTTGCCGCCTGCTTTGAGCGAATACGAGTATTTGCAGGCTCTGAAAAACATCGCCCGCAAAAATACGGTAACGCGCAGCTACATCGGTATGGGATATTACGGAACCATGACTCCTTCGGTCATTGCCCGCAACCTGTTCCAAAATCCCGGCTGGTACACCCAGTACACGCCCTATCAGGCTGAAATTGCCCAGGGCCGTTTGGAAAGCCTGCTCAACTTCCAGACTTTGGTGAGCGACATGACGGGCCTGCCCATTGCCAATGCCAGCCTTTTGGACGAAGGCACCGCCGCCGCAGAGGCCATGCACATGTTTTTTGCTGAAAAGAACAAACGCAGCAAAAAAGGGGAAGAACTCAACGAATTTTTTGTGGCAGACGGTGTGCTGCCCCAAACCTTGGACATTCTCAAAACGCGGGCCGTTCCGCAGGATATTCAATTGGTGACGGGCGACTGGAAGACCTTCCGGCCCGGTCCCAAAACCTTCGGTGCCCTGGTGCAATATCCCGATTGTCGGGGCAGTGTGGAAGACTATACGGACTTTGCCGCTTCGATGCAGGCCGCAGGAGTCTGTCTATGCGTGGCGAGCGATTTGCTGGCCCTCGCCCTGCTGAAGCCCCCCGGCGAATGGGGTGCCGACTGCGTGGTGGGCAATTCGCAGCGCTTTGGCGTACCAATGGGTTTTGGCGGGCCCCATGCCGCCTTTTTTGCCTGTAGCGATACCTTTAAGCGCATCATACCGGGCCGCATCATCGGCGTTTCGGTGGACCGCCACGGCAACCGCGCCCTGCGCATGGCCCTCCAAACCCGCGAGCAACACATCCGGCGCGAAAAAGCCACTTCCAATATCTGCACAGCCCAGGCACTTCTGGCCAATATGGCGGCCATGTACGCCGTGTATCACGGGCCACAGGGCATTCACGGCATTGCACAGCGCGCCCACAACATGGCTGTCCTGCTCCACCACGAACTCACCGGAGCGGGCCACCGACAGGTCAACGGCTATTTTTTCGATACCCTGCGCGTGGAAATGTCCTCCGCCGAACTGGCAGCACTCCGCGCCCGCGCTGAGGGGGCCGGGATCAATTTCTTTTACGATGCGACCGGGGTGCAAATCAGCATAGACGAAACCGTCACCAATGAAGACCTGGCAGACATTGCCGGTCTGTTCGGCATCACTGCTGCCGACCGGACGGCCATTGCAAGCCATTTGCCGAAAGCATTAGTGCGCACTACGCCGTACCTGACCCACCCGGTTTTCAACAGTTACCGCACCGAGAGCGAAATGATGCGCTACCTGAAGCGCCTTGAAAACCGCGACCTCTCGCTCATGCACTCCATGATTTCGCTTGGCTCCTGCACCATGAAGCTCAACGCGGCCACCCAGATGATTCCGGTGAGCTGGGAATTGTGGGCCAATATACACCCCTTTGCGCCTGCTGCGCAAACACAGGGATACACACAGATCATCCGGGAGCTGGAAGCGTTTTTGTGCGAAATCACCGGCTTTGAAGCCTGCTCCCTACAGCCCAATTCGGGCGCTCAGGGTGAATACGCGGGTCTGATGACCATCCGCGCCTATCACCATGCCCGCCATGAAGATCACCGCGATGTGGCGCTCATTCCCTCCTCCGCACACGGCACCAATCCGGCCAGCGCAGTCATGGCCGGCATGGAAGTGGTGGTCGTGGCCTGCGATGAGCGCGGCAACATAGACGTGGCCGACCTGAAAGCCAAAGCCGAACAGCACAGCGACCGCCTTTCCTGTCTGATGGTCACTTATCCGAGTACCCACGGTGTTTTTGAAACGGCTATTCGGGAGATTTGCGAGCTCATCCATCAACATGGTGGCCGTGTATATATGGACGGAGCCAATATGAATGCTCAGGTCGGCCTGACCAATCCCGCCCTGATTGGTGCCGATGTGTGCCACCTGAACCTCCACAAGACCTTTGCCATTCCGCACGGCGGCGGCGGCCCCGGCATAGGGCCTATTTGCTGCAATCAAAGCTTAGCACCTTACCTGCCGAAACACGTTTTTGCCGAAACCGGTGGCCCCGAAGGGACCACGGCTGTCAGTGCTGCACCGTGGGGCAGCGCCAGCATCCTGCTCATTTCATACGCCTACATCCGCATGCTGGGCGCAGAGGGCCTGACCGATGCCACGCGCTATGCCATCCTGAATGCCAACTACATGAAGCACCGCTTAGAAGGGGCATACCAGGTGCTGTACACCGGCGCGCACGGGCGCTCCGCCCACGAGCTGATCCTCGATCTGCGGCCCTACAAGGACTTCGTCAGTGCCGAAGACGTGGCCAAGCGCCTGATGGACTATGGCTTCCACGCCCCTACCCTGTCTTTTCCGGTGGCGGGTACCATCATGATTGAGCCGACCGAAAGCGAAAGTCAGGCCGAATTGGACCGTTTTTGCGATGCCCTGCTGCAAATCAAAGAGGAAATAGACGAAATTGCACGCGGGACCTATCCCCCGGAGGACAACGTGCTGCACAACGCGCCCCACACGCCCGCCGAAGCCACTTCCGACACGTGGGAACACGCCTATAGCCGCGAAAAAGCGGTGTGGCCCCTCCCCTACCTGCGGCAGGGCTGGAAATTCTGGCCCTCGTGCAGCCGCATTGACCAGGCGTATGGGGACCGCAACCTGATTTGTACGTGTCCGCCGGTTTCGGCGTATGCCATGGAGGAGTAGCAGAGGCAGGACCTTTGCCTGTAAAGATTTTAAGAAAGAACGGCCATCCCGTAAGTGTGCGGGATGGCCGTTTGTATGTTTGGAAGTGGAGGCCCGAAAAAATGTCAGGTATCCATTACTGAACAACGAAGAATCCTTTCAACAGGATTCTTCGTTGTAAGCCTCCGACCAACCCCATCCCCCCCATCGCCCCTCCCCTCCGGGCTTCTCACGTGCGAGCGCGAGGCAAAACGCCCCACAGCGCCATCCCGTGCCGCCGTTGGGGACCGTTTAGCGCTCAGGCATCCTCCGCCTTTTCTTTTTCGGGTTCGGGTTGTTCGGCGGGTTTCCAGTTTTGGGGCAGGAGTTCCTCTAATCGGTTGACGGGGTGCTTGTACATCCTGTTGAGGACATCGGTGAGCCACGCCTCGGGGTTCACCCCGTGCTGCTTGCAGGCGGAGAGCAGGGTGTAGAGCACGGCTATGCGCTGCGCGGACTCGTGGTTTCCGGCGAAGAGGTAGTTTTTTCTGCCAATGGCGGCGGCCCGGATGCTGTTTTCCACGAGGTTGTTGTCAATTTCGAAGCTCCCGTCGGTGAGGTAGTGCGCCATATAGTCCCAACGGCTCCCGCCCTCGGAGGCCCACTGCCCGATCAATTTTTCCATTTCCAGCGCCGTTCGGCGCTTCTTTGTCGCTTTTTCCATATCTTTGTCGCGGTTTGTAACGCGCAGCAAAGGTCGGGTGGAATGGGGAGGTGGAAAAGATGGGGTTGGTCGGGGGCTTACCGAACTTGATAAAAACGTGTTGCCCGGATTTGGTAGGCAGGCTGCTCATACAAGAGGCGCTGTGCCTCAAAATAGCCAACTTCCGCCAGTTTTACTCTAAAACGGGTCGTGGCTTCTGCGTTGACTTCGAGCAGATCAAGCACCTCATCCGCTGCGCGACACAAATCCACATAGCCGGGTCGAAAGCCAAACCACCTGCCCATTTGCATCAGAGTGTCGTACATCCGTGTGGCGCGGAGGTAATAACTGACCGAAAGCCCTTCGAGCGTCAGGCCGCGAGAGAGTTTATCGCCACCAATGGCGATAACGGACAAACCAGCTTTATGGTTGTCAAAATAGTTTAGTACGTCGCCAGAACTACCATTTATTTCGCGTACCAAAATTCTTTGGGCCGCTTCGTTCAATTCTCGTCGAACAGATACCCAATCATGCACTGCTATGCGAGTATCAATCTCTCTTAATGAAGGCGAATCTAATATCTGCTGCGAAGTAGTTATAAATGAAAGATACTCGCCATTGTCTTCTTCAAATGTACGCCGAAATTCTTCAATAGTTTCGGGCCACTCTATCTGGATTTTATTCCGGTAGTCCATAAATATTGCTTGGACCAAATCTTTCAGGTGTCCTTGCCAAGAAGTAAATCGCGAAACGTGAATGAGCATGGAGTTGTGGACTTCTGTTTGCCCGCGCAGCCGTCGGATAGCGCAAACAACAATAAAACATCTGATAGCAAGACGCAGTGATTCAGGCACGTCACTGGGCTTTGGATCGTTCTGCTTATGACGGTCAGGTACAAAATTAATATGGTCGCGGATACAATGAGCAATTGGTAGCACGTCAGTGCTAACGGCATCTTCATCTTGTGGTTTTAATCCAAAGACCCGCGCTGGGCCAATATAATTATCCGGGGCGGGGAGGTTGATGATGAAATCTCGGGGGAAGAGGTCGTCGTCCTGTTGGACAGAGATGAAGATGTTGGCAAACGGCGTGGCGGTGTAGCCAATGTAGGCCGATTTGTCAAAAAGACGCAGGATGCTGCGGATGTGGGCGTTGATTTTGGTTGGGTCCTGGTCTTCTTTGTTGGTGTTTATGGAGGCGTTGTCGGCTTCGTCGTCAATGAGAAGGAGGGATTTGGTGCGGATGGTTGGTCAAAAATTGGCTGCCATTTTTGAAGTGCCTCACGCAAAACAAGCAGTCGTTTCTTTTCGTCTTTTTCATCAATGATAAAAGAGAGCACTTCTGTGCAAAACTCCAAAAACAGGGATTCTTTTTCGGTACCTTGCAATGTCAGTATTTGCCAGCCCTCTCCATCTGAATAAGGAGCGGCGATTTTCAACGGTTGAATCCAATCAGTTATAGCGAAAGCATCTTTTCCCAGTCATGTTAGCAGGGAAAGTCTTCCATATTTCCAAAATCTTGTTTTCTATTTCATCCATGTTCAATCCTGTTTGTAAATGTTTTGAAGGTGGTACTCCAAAAACTCTTTTCTCGGCAGGTATTTCCCAGCCAGTTCAATGGGCTTGTTCTCAAATTGTCCAAAGTAGTTTTCAAAAAACGGAGACTTGTGATGTTGGGCCAATTCTCTGGAAATCAGGAGTTTGCTATCCAGGTCAATGCCAATCAGCCCCTTATCAAAAGCCCTATCGTGAATGGCTGAAAGGCACAAACCATTTTCTGGGTTCAGCCTTTCGGTTTCGTTTTTTGACCAGGGAATGATGTGGCTGGCTACTAGTAAATCTGGAACGGCAATCCCTGAAATGGCACAGGTTGAGGAATAGTTGACCAAAACCATTTGCCTAAAAATGCTCTGGTTTACGCGGGTTTTGACTGCCCGAATCTTGTCTTCGCCTTTCAAGTTGGGGAGGTCTTTTAGTTCGTCTTTGAATTTGGTTTCTAAATCAATCTGCTGTCGTTGGGCAAGAATTTTTTCACTTTCAAAAGTCAACAACTCCCTGTTTTGGAGAAACTCATCCCAAATCGGTTTGCAAACTTTGTATCCACCAGACAATCCGCGTATGCCTCTGTCACGGTGATATTCATCCACATGGGCGAAGTTGTTCAAACGATATGAAACTGCCGATGGAGTGCGACCAATCAGGTTAGCCAGTCCTTTGACCTCTTTCGTCCGGGCATCAAGTTTGCCGAACGGAAGTTTCATATAAAGATTTAGTGTGAGAATTAATTCTTCACGTGTCCAAAGGTCATTTCTCATTGTTGAGCAAAGTTAAAAATCCTCAGTTGGCTTTCAATTAGTTAGCCGCATTCCCCACCTGCCGCCAAGCCGCCGACCGCCGCCCTTCAAAAAAGAAATCGTCCGGGAAAGACTGAATTCGTGCCGCCTCACGAACTGAGACCGATCGCGCCTGTTGAAGATCGGGATGAATGTAATAATGTCCATCCTTCGCAATATGAGCAACTAATGTGTGACAACAACCGTAGTTGTTCACAACTTTAAAACGGTCAGTAAAAATATGTCGGTGCCGATGCGTTTTAAGATGTTCCGGTAGTTCGTCATATTGAAGTCGTTCTCCTTTTTGCCATTTTTCGATAGCGATACGGTATATCTCCCGGTCGCGTGGATTATGTGGTCGCACCTCGTGCTGCGAAACAAAGTTCATGCCATTTCGAATAGCAAAATGTTCGAGGTAGTCCGTTGTTGAAGCAGCATATGGAACCCCAATAGGAGCATCGCCCGGTTGAAGAGGAGGTAAATCAACAAAAAGGTCAATACCAATCTGCCAATTGTTAGGTACCTTTTCTAATTCCGGGAACTTAAATGCTTTTTTTCCGCGTCTGCCTATAATGATAACCCGCTCGCGTTTTTGCAGTACTCCGAAATCAGCAGCATTTAGTATCCTGTAATCCGCACGATAGTCAACTTCTGGACTTTCAAACAGATCAATCATTTCCCGGAAGTAATTTCCTGCAGTCAGCAAGCCTTTCACATTTTCAAAAACAAAGTATTTAGGTTTATATCGTTTCAGAAACTCTGCATAAAACCTAAAAAGAGTATTTCTTTTATCGTCACGCATCCGGTTAGGGTCGCGGCTACGGCCTGCGAGCGAATATGCCTGACAAGGCGGCCCCCCGGCAATAACATCCACTGACCGACTACCCAGCAAAACATCTATTCTGCGAAAGACATCGGTGAGGGTTTCTTCGTTGATTTCTGCCTGAATTACGGAGGCTAACCTGTCTTGAGAAATGAAAGACAGCAATTTTTCGCGTGAGATTTTACCAAGCAGGTAGTCTTCGTACTTTTTTTGCTTTCCGTTTTTTTTGAGTTCGTGGTAAGCTATCCGGGTTTCCAATGTCCGACAGGCTGCTGCATCCATCTCCACGTGGGCGACGGGTTCAAAATGATGGCGGATAAATCCCTCTGACAAACCGCCTGCGCCTGCAAAAAGGTCTATGTAAGTCATTTGCTAATCAAGACAAGAATGATCACGAAGATGAAAGGCTATGAAGTTCAGGGTAATAACCTGACTGTTGCTCCATGATTGCTTCGCTAATTTTTAAAACACAAAGTTCGATATTTTTTTTGATTTCATCGCCCCAAAATCGAAGAACTGTCCACCCTTCCTGTCTAAGTCGCTCGTTTACGTCATTATCTCGCTTGATATTGCCTTCTATCTTCCTATGCCAAAATTCTTGATTGCTCTTTATCCTGTTTTTTGCTGTCTCACAATTTTTTCCGTGAAAGTACTCACTATCGCAAAAAATAGCGATTTTATACTTAGAAAATACGTAACTATTTAGCACCCGATTTCGACGGGTTATGATAAAATCAGGATAATACATACCTTAGCGCTTTAAAAACGAAAGATTTGGAACTGCCTACCACAATCGAAGGATGTCATGTTGTACTAAATAATCTATTAACGATTATAGAACATCAACAAAAGCAAATTGACGACTTTCGGTCAAGGGTTGCTGAATTAGAGGCACGATTGAATCAGAACAGCAGCAATTCCAGCCGTCCGCCATCAAGCGATGTCTTTAAGCGCAAACCCGGCATACCGAAAGAAGCGAAGGGGCAGGGAGGCCAAAGAGGTCACAAAGGGAACACGTTGCGCAAGGTGGAGCAGGCAGATCATACTATACGGCTGACCACTGCGGTATGTGACTGTGGTTTGTCTTTGGATACCGAAAGCGGCGAAATAGAACAAACCTACCAGATATTTGATCTTCCTCAACCGAAACTGGAAGTAACAGAATACCAGAGAATCCGCCAGCGCTGTGCCTGTGGCCGGGAACATTTGGGGGTTCTCCCCTCGTGGATTAACGCTTCGGTGCAATATGGCCCTGGGGTTCGCGCCCTGACCGTGCTGTTGAGCACCTCCTGTCAACACTCTTATGAAAAGGTGAGTACCCTGTTTGCCGATCTGTTTGGTTATGATTTGAATGAAAGCACGGCTGTTTCCAATAATGAACTGGCATACGAGCGGCTGGAAACGACGGAAAATCAAATCAAAGAAGCACTTATAGAAGGAGAAGTAACCCATTTTGATGAAAGCGGCATAAAAGTGGGTGTCAAACTCGAATGGCTGCACACCGCTTGCAGTGCCTTTTTTACTTACCTGTTTGTGAGTGAAAAGTGGGGCCGCAAGGCACACCAGACAGCGGCTTCCATCCTTTCAAGGATCAAAAAATGGGCAATTCACGACTGTTATGGCACTTATTTTAAGTTCAATAACTGCCGTCACGCCCTGTGCAATCCGCATATCCTGCGAGAATTGCAGGCACAAGTGGAACAAGGCAAACTTTGGGCATCAACTTTACAAAACTTTCTACTCGAATTATACAAAAAGAGCGAAAAAGGAACCAAAACAGTTCCCCATATCGCTGCCGAAAAAGAAAGGTGGCTCGCAATGTGCAAAGAGGCCATTCTGTCATATGTTGTTTCATTTATACTCTGCGATGCAAGTGATTAATAAGCGCAATTACAATGTGTTCGTCCCAATGTCTGGCAGCTATTTGAACTGCAAGAGGAAGTCCTGCGGAACTTGCCTCGATTTTAGCTGCGGTCTTTATAGAAAGGTCAGCGGTTGTTTTTCTGCTTACTGCTTCTTCGGGTTTTACTTTTGAAATAGTGGCTACACCAGCAGGAAAACCGGTTACATTATATAGTCCAGTATAGATACCACCTAAGCCAACTTTGTCCGCAGTATTGTGCAGTAGAGCAGGCATTGCACAAACAGGACTAATGACTGCATCCAATTTTCCGATAGTAGAGTTATCCATGGCGGCTTCGTATTTAGCGGTGAATGCTTTTTGTTTGTCCGAATTTTCTTTTCGGTAAGCTTCCCCTTTACCACCGAAATAAGGAATAATTCGTTTGATAGCTTTTTGCCCCAATAAACCCGTTAAACCCGATAGAATACTTCTTACAAAAGGAGGGACTTTTGAAAGCATAACAAGACCTGCTGCTTGCGGCATTGCTTTTTCTTTCTGTAGATTTTGAGTAAACAATACTGCTTCATCGGCACTGAGTATTTTAAAAAAAAGTTCTTCTGCTTCGGCTAAGTCTGGCGGTGTAAATTCAGTTACTTGCGCACCGGATTTTTTCAACTGTTCAATAGCTTCTAACACAGCTCTTTTTACGGCTGGCATGGGTTCAAACAATCCATCCGATAAAAAATATCCAACTTTCAATTTTGTTATGTCAACATCCTTAAAATTTTTCAAGGGCTGGTTGGTATTCTTCTTTGATGCTTCTTTGTTTATTATTCCCAAAAGTAGTTGCAGGTCATCGGCAGAGTTACCAAGCACGCCCGCAACAGAATTAATAGAAACAGGAGGAGGATTGTCTATAAAGCGGCACAAGTCAGGAATACGTTGCATAGTAGGCTTAATGCTACAGATGCCACAAAATGCAGCGGGAATGCGGATACTTCCGCCAATATCCGTCCCTATTCCAACAGGAGAACCACCATATCCAATTACAGCACCCTCGCCACCACTGCTTCCACCGCAGGTATGCTTTGCGTTATATGGGTTGTTGGTAACACCATAGACGGGGTTGCAACTTTCAAAATACATAAGCAGTTGTGCTACGTTGGTTTTACCAAGAATAATTGCACCTTCTTGTTGCAAAGCTTCAATGTAGTCATCGGTATTTTGGCGAACATCATTCTTCCGCCTCATTAAGCCTAATGTGCTTGCTGTACCTTTCAAGTCAAGACATTCTTTTATAGTAATGGGTAGTCCGTGTAATTTTCCTGTTCGTTTACCTTGCTTAAAAAGTTCGTCAGCATGGTCAGCCTCTTTTAGTGCCTGTTCAAAAAGCGGAACTACCACTGCATTGATTGAAGCGTTGTATTGCTCAATTTTGTCAATAAAATGTTGAGTTACTTGTCGACTGCTTACATCACCTTTGTCTATCAGTTGAAGCAGTTGCGTTGCGGATAAGTTCTTTAATTTGTCCATTTGCTTTATTTTTTTGATTGTCTAATATACGAGGATAATTGATTGTCGGTTTTAATGGGGTACTATCGTTTTAGGGTTTCCGCTAACTTGAACTTGTAACGTTGCATCCGCCGTCCGGCCCCACACTCCCCCGCGCCTCACCGGAATGTTGAAGGCCGGATGGCGGATGCAGCGCGTTGAACGAAGCCGCCGCTTTGGCGACCATCCCTTTCGCTATGGGTATTGCAGGTAGTCCAAGTCTTTTCGGGGGTGGTTTTGCCCCGTGCAAAGGTAAGATTTTTTGGATATGTGGCAAATTTTTTTGCAGCATAGCGAATAAAAAAAGAGAAAAAAGTTGATTTCAGGTCTTACCGTAGCATAAAACGGGCCGTTTGTACACGAACGGCATACAAATAGATCAAAAG